>Ga0209117_1000215_pt1 | contig 33699 bp, 25 predicted proteins | sample BlaSpr_A8_OM2_M2_FD_187978 | JGI IMG/M metagenome (GOLD analysis project Ga0209117, IMG submission 187978) | Forest soil microbial communities from Thunder Bay, Ontario, Canada - Black Spruce, Ontario site 2_A8_OM2_M2 (SPAdes) (version 2) | ecosystem: Environmental > Terrestrial > Soil > Boreal... | reverse complement strand
GGGTCTGAACTTCGCCATCAAAAAGATCCGCGGGGCGCTGGGCGATGATGCCGAACCCCCACGCTACATCGAGACGCTGCCCCGCCGGGGTTACCGGTTCATCGTACCCGTAGAAGGGTAGTGGACGGAGCCATAGAGGCGAGGGCCATGCTCCTCGGTTGAAGCCCTATTATTCGAGTCAAAGACGCGTGGCTCCGGCGTCGTCGACGCTTAGGGCGAGAGGCCCATGCGGTGAACGAGGTCTTGAAACCGGGGGTCGGGCCGGAGGGCTTCGAAACGATCGTCCACTTTGAGGTACTTCAACAATACATCACGCTGCCGAAAGGACTTATCGAGCCATTCATATGCTCTGTCCTTTTCTCCAACCAAGGCATAGCCAGCCGCAATCTCAAGTGCGAGCGGTGGTGAAGAAGTATTCTTCGCTCGGCGTTGTGTCTCTCGGAGATCCCCCGTAGAAACGCTTCCTTGGCCTCAGCGTAATTTGAAGAAAGGTACTTTCGTTCGACCGACACGGCGAGTTCCTTCTTGCCAGCAAGCCTGAGTGCCCTCAGCAATTCACCAATGGCCTCTCTCTGCATACCTTTTCGCTCATAAATTGCAGACATCCAACGATGGCGTCGCTCAGAGTTTGCGTCAGGGTCAGGTATTTCCCGAAACTGCTGAAGTGCTTCGTCGTACCGCCCGGCCGAGTACAACGTAGCACCCAAAGATTGTTGCTTGCTCGCAGTGAGCGGGTCGTGCTCCAACGCATTTCTCATCTCCGCAATGGCTTCGTCGAACCGCCCCTGGGCTCTCAGAAGATATCCGTATCCTTGATGAGCCATGGTGTTGTTAGGCTCAAGCGCAATGGCTTGCTTAAACTCCTTTTCTGCGTCAGACCAGGACCACTCCCAAAGCCTGGCCGTCCCTAGTAAGAAATGCGCTTCAGCGAGCGTCTCATCAACTTCGAGCGCTTTTGAAGCTGCCCGTTTCGACTGCTCTATTCCAACCTGCCGGGGGCAAAAAGTCAAAAAGACCCAAAAGACTGTAAGCGTCCGCCAACCCAGCCCAGGCCGGTGCGTAAGCAGGGTCTTTCTGGAGGGCTTCTTCGAAGTATTGGACACTCTTCCTCAGACCATCCTCAGTCCACTTATTCCGTTCGTAGCGACCCTTGAAATAAGCTTCGTACGTCTCGGGTGCAACTGGGCGCCCTCTGGCCAGACGAATCTGCTCTTGCGTTAAGAGTTGATCTGGACTTGATTCGCGATATTTCGGGCGACCTCATCCTGGAAGACCAGCACCTCGCGGGTCGTTGTGATCGGCGGCCGTGTATAGAAAATGCTTGCCATCGGGCAAGAAATTGGGCCATCGGTGCGTGGTGTGTTGCGTGGGTTCGAGCTTCGTCACCGGTACGGCGGTTCCCCCCGCAACTGCGATTCGAGAAATTCCCGTGCGTGGGCCGGGCTCAAAGGATCGTGCCATCGGCGCCCCAACTCGCTCCACGCAGGTCGGGCGCATCGCAGAGCGTGACAGGTGGGGCACCGGAGATATCCATGATCTTCAATTTGCCGTCGACAGAGGAGCCGATAAAGCGACCATCTGGTGACCAGAAAGGAAATGTGGCACCCTGCGTACCCTCGAGACGCCGTGGCGATGTTTCACTTAAGGAGCGCACCCAGAGAAAACCTCCGGCAGAAAAGACCAGCCTCGTTCCGTCGGGAGAAACCGTCATTGGCCCGGCAGTGTCACCGGTGAAATTGAACCGCGTCTTCTCCGGCGCATTGATAAACGCGCGCACGACCTGAGTTTGCGAGGAGGACTGGACGTCTCGCCAGTGCAGGTAGCCAAGGAAAGCCGCGATTGCGAACAGGCCAAACGCGGCGATTTTCCAGGCGAGCGGGCCGCGAAAGCTGGCCCCGGAGGACGCGGCTGAGACGGAGGCGGAGGATGATGAGGATTCCGCCATCCACTTCAGCTCGCTCGCGAGGTCACCCGCGCTTTGCCACCGTTCATCGGGAAGTTTTGCCAGGCATTTCTTAACCGCGTGGTCCAGCGCCGGTGGTGTCATCGGCTTCACACTGCTAATCGGTGCTGGCTCTTTTTCGAGAATCGCCGATGCCACACTGAGCTGACTCTTTCCTGGAAATGCGCGTTGGCCTGTCTGCATTTCGTACAGCACTGCACCTAGAGAAAAAATGTCGCTGCGGGCGTCCAGCTCTTTGCCTTCGATTTGCTCCGGCGACATGTATTGAAACGTGCCGAGGATGGTGCCTTGTTCGGTAACCGGCGATTGCTTCACGGCAGCCGTCAGCGTTGCCGCAGCTGCCAGCGGCACCGCAGGCTTGGCAAGGCCGAAGTCCAGGAGCTTCGTGCCCGCGGGCGTGAGCATGATGTTGCCCGGCTTCAGATCGCGGTGAACGACACCGCTGCGGTGCGCTTTGTCGAGCGCATCGGCAATCTGCATCCCGTACTTCAGTACCTGTTCGAGCGGCAGCGCTCCTTTTTCCAGCCCCTTCGCCAGCGTCTCGCCTTCCACGCACTCCATCACGAGGTAGTCGATGCCGTCTTGATGCCCGACGTCGTGAAGTGTACAAATGTTTGGATGATTCAGACTCGAGATGGTTTTTGCTTCGCGCTCGAAGCGCTGCTTGCGAACGGGATCAGTGGAGAACAGCGGAGGAAGAATTTTGATCGCTACGTCGCGCTCCAGCCGCGTGTCTCGTGCACGATACACTTCGCCCATTCCGCCTGCACCGAGCGGTGCCACGATTTCATAGGGGCCAAGCTTTGTGCCAGGAGCCAGGGACATAAGTGGCCGCGATCATAACTCCGAGAAGCCTTCGTCGGATGCCTCCAGCGCTCAACAATTTTGGGGAACCTGCTTCTCGCTCGAAGTAAGCCCCGAAATCACAATTGGATAGGGTTTTGGTACAGCTGGAGCTAGTTAACTCACCCATGTAATCTTCTCGTCGGAACGAAGCCACTCGATCGATTGAACAATGACAGCTCGATGCGCTTGGCTGTTGCATAAGCAGGTATTTGCTACCTGTGCAGGTCCTCTAACCCTTGTCGCATCAATCTTTTTACAAAAACATCGGGCGGCATCTGCCAAAGACAAGGTGTCCCCAATCGAACAGACCTGTCCTCGTCCCCTATGCATCTAATCATTGTGCGATCCTGCCTCCTCTGCGTCCGGCGGATCGCCCGTTCCTGCCGTTTTGGAGGTCATCATGAAGGGCAAGCTCCGCATCACCCTCATTGTTGTCGGCGTTTTGATCGTCTTGATACTCATCGTGCCGTTCTTGATTCCCGTCAATCAATTCCGCGCCACCATCGAAGAAAAGGCTTCTGTCGCGCTCGGCCGCAAAGTGCAACTCGGGAACATGAGCCTCTCGCTGATCAGCGGCTCGCTCTCCGCCGAAAACCTCTCCATCGGCGACGATCCGAAATTCAGCTCTTCTCCTTTCCTCACCGCCAAGTCGCTGAAGGTCGGTGTAGAAATCATGCCGCTGATTTTCTCGAAGACCCTCAACGTCACGGGCGTGACGATCGACACTCCGCAAGTGACCCTCCTTCGGAATGCCGCCGGCCCGTGGAACTACTCTTCGCTGGGCGGCTCCGCTGCAAAATCCAAGAGGTCGTCAGAATCTCCCGCGGATCTTTCCATCAAGAAACTCGAACTCAAGAACGGCAGCATCATTGTCGGCTCCACCAGTTCGCAGAAGCGCAGCACTTATGACCACGTCGACGTAACCGCCTCCGACGTTTCCATAACATCGAAGTTTCCGGTCACCGTCACCGCCGATCTGCCTTCCGGCGGTAAGTTCAAGTTTGACGGCACTGTCGGCCCTGTCGATCAAGCCGACACGGCGCTGACTCCGCTCTCCGCCAAGCTCAATGTCACTTCCTTGGATCTTGCCTCGACGGGTTTCCTCGATCCCTCGATGGGACTCGGGGGCCTCCTCGATCTCGACGGCACGCTTGAATCAATAGGCGGCGAAGCGGAAACCAAAGGCAACGCCAAACTTTCCAAAGCCCTGTTCATCGCGGGTGGTTCGCCAGCCGGCGTTCCCCTCAGCGTCGATTTCAATACCAAATACAATCTCCGCAAAAATGCCGGTGTCCTCAATCCCTCTACGCTCAAGATTGGGAGCGCCGCCGCGCGCCTCAACGGCACCTACGAATCCTCGGGCGAAGCCACCGTCGTCAACATCAAGCTGGCAGGGAAAGACATGCCCGCCAAGGATCTCGAAGCCTTTCTCCCCGCTCTGGGCATCCATCTTCCCAAGGGTGCTTCGCTTGAAGGCGGCACGCTCAACACCGATCTCACTCTCTCGGGTCCCACCAACAAACTCGTCACCACCGGCACGGTCGGCCTTCTCAGCGCGAAGCTTGCCGGCTTCGATCTCGGCTCAAAAATGTCTTCCATCGCAGCGCTTGCGGGCATCAAATCGGGCAAGGATCTCAACATCGAGAAGCTCACCTCGAATCTCCGCATGGCGCCGGACGGCCTCAAAGCCGAGAATTTCCTCGCGGTCCTTCCAACCATTGGGAATCTCACCGGTGCCGGCACGGTGAACTCGAAGAACGTTCTCGATTTCAAAATGCTCGCCACGCTCACGAAGGAGGCGAGCAGCATGGCGGGCCCGGCAGGCGCCGCGGCAAACAGTGCGGCTGGTGCACTCGGTGGGCTCCTCGGCTCGTTTACTGGCGGCGGTGGCGGCGCCGCGGGGTGCGGGGGCGGCGGTCTGAAAATTCCTTTTCAGATTCAGGGCACTACGTCTGATCCGAAATTCATTCCCGACGTCGGCGGTCTCGCTGCCGATATGCTCAAGTCCAAACTCGGTTGCGTGGGCGGCACCGCCGTCGGCGCCACTAAAGCACCGGTCCAGGGACAAAGCCCCGCCGATGCCATAAACGCTCTCGGCGACCTCTTCAAAAAGAAAAAGCCCTAGTGCCTTTCTTCGAGGATTATCAGGCGCACTTCAATTGTTGCGGATCATTCGTAACGTAACGCAACGATCGGATCCACTCGCGCCGCTCGCGGCGCGGGAATGTAACTCGCCACCAGCGCAACGACTCCCGCAAGTCATGGGATCGCTCGGAAGCCCGAACCGCCGCGAGCCTGCATTTCATAGGTGCTCACCAACGTGAAGATTGCGGGCAGAGCCGTGCTCTGATTGGTGAAAAGCGTGATCCTCGCATGGGTATTGAGCCCAATTCTACTGTTCTTGCCATCCTTCTCTCTCTGGCGCTTTTACGGCCTCCTCTATTCTCGCCATAATATCGACTTGCTGGCTGCAAGCCTATAGACGGCAGATGATTGAGCACTGTTACGCCACCGCCAGTTCAAGCCCGTCTTCGGTGACCCAAGAGGCCGCATATTCGATGTGTAGTACACGACATGGGCTTTCTGATTGCGATTTCGAAGATGCCTGGACGATCTGGTCTCATCGCCACGACTCCACCCTTTGGAATCAAGCAGTCGACCGGTGACAACGTAGCCGCAAGCGCCTGGATTGCTTCGTCGCTCAAGACATCCTGCCTGTGGGTCCCAGGGAGCACACGCAGTGGCCCGTTTTCCACCGTCGAATCGTCTAAGTGGACGCGCAGCGCCAAAACGGAGACTTTACATTGATGACAGCCGTCTCCACCAGCTTGGCAGATAGCATCCCGCAATAAGTGCTAAGCCGCAACGCGTCCAGCATCAAAAGAAATCTGAATTCTCGGCAAAATAACTATGAAATTTCTTGCTCAATACCGTACAACACCGTACAGAACCCCGCTACGAGATCACAAGCCAGCTACTACCCTACAAGATTCGTCGTCGTTGCTTCTCAAAATATTTTCATCCATCAGGAAACCTTTGGCAGCCTTCTTGCGTCTACCAGTCAGATGAGGTGAGTTTTACAGTTATGCGCAACTAAAAATCCGCCTCTCAGCTCCACTGAGCCAACTATGGCCCAGGCATGGAACAAAAATAATCGTGAGCAACCGGATCGATACGGGCTCACGCCTTCACTGGGCTGAGGCGTTCGGCACCCGAGTAACAGAAATTGAGAGCCGGTACCCGCGCAGACTCCCTCCCCTGTTGGGCGGTAATGCCCCGGACGAGCGTTACCGCACCTTGGTACAGGAGCGATACATGCGTGTCCCGAGCTTATCGGGCTGCCGACTTTGAGGCATTTCTTCGAAAGCATTCCGATACCTCTCTGTCTCGACAAACTGAGCAAACAGAACCCAGGCATAGGTTTGGAGAGGAAGTACCGCCATGTCGGACACAAACTTAAACTCCCAGCTAACCCAGTTCGAGAGACTTGAGCACATTTTCCCCACCCTCAATGCGGGTCACATCGCTCGCATCTCGGCCCGCGGAAAGAAACGCGAGGCCCAAGCCGGAGAGGTGCTGGTCGAGCCGGGCGACAATAATCTTCCTTTCTTCCTGGTTATTTCCGGGGCATTGGAAATCATGAGGCCCACGTCCAACGGTGAAGAGGTCGTCGTCGTGCACCAAGCCGGACAATTCTCCGGCGAAGTGGGCATTTTATCGGGCCGGCGGAGCCTGGTGCGCGCGCGGATGCGGGATGCTGGCGAGGTCATCGAGGTCGATCAGTCGGGTTTGCAGGAATTGATCCAAACCGATAGCGAACTGAGCGAGATCCTGATGCGCGCATTCATCCTGCGCCGCGTGGAATTCATCGCTCACGGGTGGGGAGACGCTGTGCTCCTGGGTACGAATAATTCGTCAGGCACGCTGCGAATCAAGGAATTCCTGACTCGTAATGGATATCCGCACTCTTACGTCGATCTTGAGGATGAATCTGGCTCCGGCGTCCGGGAAATGCTCAAACACTTTCAAGTGACCGGCAGTGATGTGCCGATTGTCATCTGCCGGGGAAAGAACGTACTTCGCAATCCGACAAATCAGCAGGTAGCCGACTGCCTTGGGTGGAACGAAGGAATCGATTTGACCAAGGTCCGCGACATTGTCGTAGTCGGCGCAGGACCATCGGGACTTGCGGCCGCGGTTTACGCCGCTTCGGAGGGGCTCGATGTCCTGGTCATCGAAACCTACGCTCCAGGGGGGCAGGCCGGTTCCAGTTCGAAAATCGAAAACTACCTGGGATTCCCGATGGGAATCTCGGGGCAGGAATTGGCCGGGCGGGCCTACACGCAAGCGCAAAAATTCGGCGCGAGGGTAGTGATCGCTCGCGGCGCGGCGCGCCTAGATTGCGGGCGCAATCCATATATTATCGAAATTGAAGGCGGCGCAACTGTGCCGGCCTGGACGGTGATCATCGCCACCGGAGCCGAATACCGCAAGCTCCCACTCGAAAACCTGCAACGATTCGAAGGGAATGGCGTGTACTACGGGGCAACATTCCTTGAGGCGCAATTGTGCGGGGACGAAGAGGTGATCATTGTTGGAGGGGGCAATGCCGCCGGTCAAGCGGCTGTATTTCTGTCGCAGACAGCGAAACATGTCCACGTGGTGATCCGATCGGGGCGCCTGGCGGACACGATGTCGCGCTATCTGATTCGCCGGATTGAAGAAAGTAAAACAATCACGCTGCACACTGACACTGAGATCGTTGCCCTGGAGGGAGCCGACCGGCTGGATCACGTGCAGTGCCGCAACAATAAGACTGGCGACCTGAAGACCCGCGACATCCGGCACGTTTTCCTGATGATGGGAGCGAACCCGAACACGGGCTGGCTTGCAGGCTGTTTGGCGCTCGATGAAAGAGGATTCGTCAAGACGGGCGTAGACTTGGTTCCGGTGGATTTGACGACCGCACAATGGCCGTTGACGCGTCGACCGTATCTGCTCGAAGCCAGTCGTCCGGGAGTGTTTGCAGTAGGGGATGTACGGTCGGGCAATGTGAAGCGTGTTGCGTCGGCGGTTGGGGAAGGATCGATCGCGATTTCGATGGTGCACAAGGTTCTCCAGGAATGGAGAGACCACCTTGCCGCAGGCGCTGCGGGAAGCTAGCCTCGGCGCTCTCGTGCTTCTCTGGTAGCGCAAGATCGGTTTTGGGCTTCGAACTTCCTATCGAAAACGTTCTCGTTGGACCGCATGGGCTGAAAATCGCGGGTGGAACAATTGAAGAGGTCTCCGTACGCTGTTGGGAGGATGATGGTTACACCACACCGGCGTGTAGCTCAGGTTTGCGAAAGCACCAGTTACGGGAAGCAGGTGGTCATCCTCAGAAAAATCCATTAAAATCAAATGGTTGTACGTGGGCGTGTAGCTCAGCTGGGAGAGCACTTGCTTTGCAAGCACGCCTTCATCTCACCTAAGCCGTTGAATTGGCGTCTCTTAAGAGTGCAAACCCCTCTGCTAGTTTTCGATCTCCCGCCTTCGTTTCGACCATCTCGCCCTGTTGTGGTTCGCGAAAACGCCGTCCGATATGACACCCTCAGGAGAGCTTTCTAGCAAGAAATAACAATGTTACTTGGAGCAAGACGGCTCGGATGGATTTTTTGCGGACCACAGTGTTCGGACTCACGGTGTGGCTTCGATTTCTTTCCAGGGAATGTCGTTCCAGTGGAAAAAGGCCTTGTCTACAGGGGCTACAGGAGAGACTCGAGGCTTGCGATACCCTGGTCCGCTGTTTGTGGGCTCTATTTGCAGCACCATTGCCGTTCCTGCAGGAACTTCGATGCGCAGCTCTTGCCCGCGCGCATAGGGACCATAGGCCTGCGGTGTAGGGACATTCAAGACGCGGATGCCAAAATTCTCTCCCTGGGTCAATCCGAGCCAGTGATTTATAGGTATTGAAGCTATTCGCGAGCCCAGCGAGGGATTAAACAAAAACAGATAACCGCGATCCTTAACACAATGGGCTGTTCCATTGATCGTTGCGTTTGGATAGGGTAGTGCGCCTTCGAGATTCGGTGGAAGAGATGATACGAGATTGTCGCCCCACGGCTCGCGGAACAAGGTGCGACCAACTCGCAGGTACTCAATATTGTTGTCCGCCCAAGTCAACCATCGGTCCCAAAAATCCCGGTCTGCCAAAGCGATTGGAACTGTGTCGTGCCAGAACATGAAGTGATCAGAATAAGCTATGGATCTTAGCAGCAAGTACTCAAACGCTGCGCGTGATGGCGCTGTTAGCTGAACCCCAGATTTGTACATTGGTAAAAACCGGAAGTTGTACGATGTCCAATAGGACGCGCCTGTTTCTCCATCATAGATATCCGGGTGATACTCGATCGAATTTTTTAAGACCCACGGATAGTCAGTAGTCAGTCCGGAAGCAACACGAAGAGCAACTCTCGGATTGCGGCGCTGCAACTCCGCCGTGAAGGCGACTACATTGCGGAAGATCGCGTAGCGGATGTCACCGGGAGGATGGCTGTGATTATGGGCGTAACACGCGGTTTTCATGACCGGAAACCCCAGCCATGCCCACTCTGCGGGTACAAACGAATCCCAAGCGACCATGTAGAGCTTGTAATCCTTGATCGCTCGGTCGGTGACTTCCAAGCGCCAGTTCGCATAATCAGAGTTGCCCCAGCAGTTCACTGGCGAGTCGACGGTGTTGGCACCATTGCTCCAGGTCCATGGTGTGCCGTCGCTGTTCAGTACTTTCCATTCCGTTCTGTTTCGGGCGAAGTCGCGTGGTATGGTTTCGAAGATCCCCGCTTTGATTCCTTTTTGCCAGCCGTACCTGACCACCTCAAGCCAGTACGGGTTGACTGGAATTGGGTCACCAGGGCCAGCGTTTTCGAGTTCGAATCTATCACTGGGACGTCCGTATCCGGCGTTGCCGAACCACTCCGTCGACCATTCCAAGTGCGGCACGTGGCCCAGAGCCGCCACCTCGTCCAGCAATCGCTTCGACCCCGCTACATTGGCGGGCCCGAACGCTGTAAAACCGTTGACGTTCTTGTCTTCCTCAGGGTTGCCGGTCTTTCTGCCCCCGACTTCACCTACAGCACGCACGTAGAAACCGGGTCGTTCGCTTTCGTGCGGTGGTTCGATCGCGCGGATGAAATCCTGCATGCCCCAGACCTCGCCCCAATCGAGGATTTCTTGATCGAAATTGATCGCCGACGGGATCGCTTTCGGCGCGCTTACCGCTTCCTTGAGCTTTCGAAGTTCTTTGAAGAGATAAACCTTCTCCTTGCGGAATGCCCCTAAAAATGATGGCTCGCTCGTGTATGTCTCCCTCGGCGGAAGCACAACATTGGCTTCGAAATGCAGCTGCAACCACGAGGCGCTTTCCGTCGATCCCTTTGTCCAATACTCATAGACGGGATTCTCGATACCAGAGTAGAACCCGCCTTTTTGGCCGCGCAGGAACAGATTGATCAGCCAGCGATACTGGCTGGGATCATAGTGCGGGTGAATATTCTCGAATGATGGCTGAAACTCAATGCGCTCCGGAATTACCGTGTAGATCGTGATCGGTTCGTTGCTGTCATTGGTGATCGCGATAGTCTTTTCGATGAAATCTTGGCCGGTAGGGGCGTGATATCGAACCGTGACTCGGCCGCGGATGAAGGCGTAATCGAACTCAAGACCGTCCTCGATCGGAAACACCCGCTGCAATTGGTTCGGCGTCACCGCGCCCGCACTGGTCTGGATCTCGAACACCGATGCCTTCGTTCGGTAACTTTCAGAAGTGAGCAGATTCGTCACTGTCGTGATCGCGCCGGTTGCTCGGTTGATTTCCACGCGGACGCCGTGGTTCCCGAGTGATGTGAGTTGCTCGGCAGGCCAGCAGCGAGCCGATATGGACAACAGGATGAAGACCGGCAACAGGCGAGAGCGCTTGCACATTAGGTCATCCTTTCAAAACCTCTGTGGATACTGGATCCAGATCATACTAGCGTTCCTCCGCATGTCAAGGTCTTGTGGGCCCGCTTTTCCAGCTTGACAATTCTGGATCCAGGATACACACTACCAACCATGTCAACATCTCCGCTATATGGCAGCCCAGTTGGGCTACCGTTTTCGACGCCAGAATACGAGTCCTGCGTTCGGGCAACACCAGACCTGATGGAACGCGAACGCTATGCGCTTCCGAGGTCGCTCGCCACCGCGGAGCGAGGCGGCTGGCCGTCGTTGCTGACAAATCGGTTCCTATTGTCGACCGCTGCGTTTTCTTGGCGGTGTAGCGCGACCGTGATCGTCTGCGTATTTATCCTTGTGCTTGAATCGATTTCGGCCTCGCAAGAACCTGCCACAGTGCTATATCGCCCCAGTGTCGTTGCCGAGCTCCCTGCCGACGCCAAGTTGATCAGCGGCAATTGGAGCGCCAGCGATGGAACGATCGCGCAAAACGATGCCACACAGACGGGATTAGCGCTTATGTATCAGCCGCAATGGAAGCGGCCGTACACGGCAACGGTGCGTGTGCGCATCTTGCATCCTGAAACTGGCGCTGAAGCCGGCCTAGCGTTGAATCTCCGCGATGCCAAGAACTTCGTGGTCTGCTCCTTTTCGCTCAAGAAGGGCGGTTCATATGCCGTTCTCAGGATTCAAGTTGATCCCGGCTCGGGGATGGTCGGAGACGAAGTAGCACTGGTAACCGATCTGCGCGAGTGGCATGAATTGTCGGTGGACACGTTTGGTGCCAACCTGCGTGCCTATGTGGACGGCAAGCCCGTGGTCGCCTATAGCTTCCTCGGGGTGTCTTCCCCAGCACACACCGACGATGGGATTTCGTGGCCCGAAGATCCCAGTTCGGGTGCGGTAGGCCTCTATACAACCCATACTGGTGCCGAGTTCAGCGGATTTGTGATGTCCCGGAAGAGTCGGTACGATGACATCATAACGCCGCAAGTCCCGCTCCGGGACGCCCAAGGACGACTGTTAGCACGCCAGTCGTATGCCGAGACCATGCGACGAGTCACCGAGTGGATGATCAACTCCCCTGCTACGGTGGATGTGAGCACTGCACCGCCGGCGCTTCGCACACTGCCGCCGTACCTACTGACGAGCTGGGTAGATTCCGACGACACGGCAAACATGGGAGCCTTTATACAGGAATTCGCGATTAATCACTCGATGTTGATCTCCGGAGCTGTCCGGTACTACGTGTTTAGCGGGGACCGACGAGCGCTCGAGCTGGCCCAGCGCGTTGCCGATTGGCATCTGGCAAACCGCACACCAGCGGACTGGGCACTTCCGCACTTGCCACCGAGCACCGTGAACTGGCAGCCGGACGGCACTTGGCAAGGACAAGATTGGGGTCTTGAGCCGGACAAATCCGCCTATATGGGAATGTCGCTGCTGAAATTGTCTGCTGCTACTGGGGAGCAAAAATATAAGACCGCAGCGCTGCAAATCGCCGCGACAGTGCGCAAGCTACAGAGGTCCGATGGAAGCTGGCCATTTCGGGTCGATCCGAAGACGGGGGAAGTGAAGTACGGATATACCGAAAGCGCTCTTTGGTACGCCGAGTTTTATGACCTGGTGGCCTCGATGACCGGCAACGCGGATTACAAGGCCGCTGCGCGAACGAGTCTGCGCTGGCTGCTTGAGAATCCCGTCAAAACAAACGACTGGCGCAGCTTTTATGGCGACGTGAAGACGGGGCTTCAGTCGTATGATCAATGGGTACCCCTGGAGACGGCTATGTATCTGTTGGACCACCGTCAGGCCGATCCGACATATCTCGCAAGCGCGAAGTCAATTCTCGACTGGGTTAACCGTACTTTAATTATGAATCCCGGATTGGCGCCGGGCACACCGGGTCTAATGGAGCAAACCGCTTATCGGGTCGTGCTAACCCATCACGAACTACGGTTGGCCGATGTCTATGCCAAATTGTGGCACGCTACTGGAAACGTAAATGATCGCGACCTTGCAATTCAAATTGCCAATTCGGTTACCTGGTGTCTCATGTCGGATGGCAAAATGCGCCTTGGACTGGGCCGCAACGCATACCGAATTGGATTGGTATTGATTTTTAACGACCAGTTTGCAGACATCATGGCGATGATTCCCGAGACCGCGCCGACCGGCGAGTCCCATCTACTGTCTTACACGAGCGATATTCAAAACATTGCTTACAAGTCCGACCAGATCAACTATTCCACGGCAGAGTTCAGCGATGATTTGGCAATCGCTGCTTTGCCGCCGACCATGGTTACCTGGGAAGGTAAAAGACTACCGCGCCAACAGCATCTAGAAAAAACCGGCTGGGCTTATGATAGCTCTACGCATGTAATTCACATCCGTCACGAAAAGGGACAAGTCGTAATTCATCTCCGCAACAACTGATCGAGCGCGCGGCTCTGTAGCAGGCAAGAACTACGAAATTCGGCTGCTATATTCCGGTGGCAGATAAGTGTGGGCCAGCCGTCTCATTCGGACCAGCGCAGTGCCGGGTCAGTTGCTACTCCAGGTCCTGATGGGGCATGAAGACACCCGCTGAGCACCGTGCTTGGTTACGAGCACGGCGTCCTCGATTTTCACTCCACCGACTCCTGGCCGCATCAATATCGGCTCAATCACCAGGACCATGTTCTCCCGCAGCACGGTGTGATCTTCCGGGTATAGTTCGGGATATTCTGAGTAGTGACAACCGATGCCGTGTCCCATGAACCCGGGTTCGTGGTTAGGTGAGCGGTACAGGTACTGATCGAGATGGTGAGCCTTGGCAATATCAATGCCCACGTGCGCGATGTGGTCGGCCGTAACCCCAGGTTTGAGCTCCTCTACACAACGTGAATACATTTCCGCGCACGTCTCGAGCATGCGCTCGTAATCACCCGTAGGCCGGCCTACTACGGCTACGCGCGATAGGTCTCCGCGATAGCCATGCGCAGTCGCACCACAATCTAATTGGACGGGGTCGCCTTGTTGAATGATCCGGTCAGTTGGAAACACCACTACACGCGCGGTCCTTTCGCCGCAGCCGACCTGAGTCGAGAACGAAAACTCGTCTGATCCGCTGCCTCGGATGGCTCGCTCCACGTCTGCCGCAACGGCGCGCTCGGTTACTCCTGGCCGCACTGCTCTCAAGAATTCGTGGCCGCCGTTGTCGGTCAATTCAGTACAGTAGCGCAAGATCTCGATTTCCCGAGGGCTCTTGATTGCGCGCAACCGCACCACGGGCTCGGTCGCGTCAACGATGTTCACATCCCGAAAACGATGCTGCAGTGCGCAGTACACCGGAGCAGGGAGGTATTTGTAACCCACGACGGCTAGATCGCGATCCTTCAGTCGGCTAGCAATCTCTAAGCCAAAATTGCTCGTGATAACGATGTCTTTAACCCATGTCTGCTCCTCGGGGTGATCCCAGCTGGCATTGCTGAAAAGCGTGAACCGAGGGCCGTCCTCCAAGAGGATGAGAAGATACGCTGCGTCATGAATTCCGAGGCGCGTCTCATAGCCGGTCAGGTAGCGAACTGTACCAGGGAAGATTCTGCTGGAATAAACCAACAGCGCATCCCAGTGTTCACGTTCCATCAGGTCTTGTGTGGCTCGAACGCGGGACTCGTATTCTGACGTCGAAAAAGGAAGCGCAACTGGGCTGCCAGATACTGGAGAGGTTGACATGGTGGGTAGTGTGTATCCTGGATCCAGAATTGTCAAGACGGAAAAGCGGGCCGCGACGCGACTCGCTTTCCTTTCTTGTCTCCCTGCGCTTCGAAGACCGCGCGTTTGCCGGTCGGAGAGATCCTGCCTTCTCAGTCTTTTTCGCGACCGTGACGAAATAAGGGCGCAGCTCGAGCCATATCGCCGGGTCGCTGGTGAGCGAACTTCAGCCTTCTATGAAATAAAGATAAAATCTACTTGACAAGTACCGGATCCCGGATACAGAATCCTGTCGGTTTAACGGATACGCGGCGCTGAGCCGCAGGAGGATGCGCGCGATGAAGCCAATTGCCGTTTGTCTGATGATGGTGTGTGCGGCCACGGGGCCACCAGCCACGTTCGCGCAGGCGTCTTGGGGAAGTATCGTGGGAAATGTTTCAGACCAGTCGGGTGCGGTTGTGCGTGGCGCGACAGTGGCGGTTCGCAACTCGGACACCAATGTACAGGTGACGATCACAACTGATTCTGCGGGATACTATCAGGCACTGAAGCTTACCCCTGGGAATTACCAGGTTTCTGTTCAAAACACGGGCTTTCAAACCCTCGTCTTCGAGGCCATACAGCTGGCGGGCGGCCAGCAGGTCCGCGTAGATGCGCAGCTGCAGGTCGGACAAATTACCGAGAAAGTAGAGGCCACTGGCGCCGCGCTGCAGATTAACACTGAAAATGCGAACACTACGCTCGCCGAGATCACGCCACGTGAAACCTGGACGCTGCCGAATAGCCGCGGCCAAACAAACCCTGATGTTTACAACCAGCTGCTGACCGGTTATGCCGACCTCAATAATTTTGGGTTTTCGGTCGGTGGCACGTTGTCGGGACAAAATGCCGAAGTCCAAGACGGCATGCGCATCGAAGGCCAGGCCGACATCATCGGCGGGAATCGCGGGTTTGCACGACCCAATCAAGATTCGGTCGAATCACTCGTGATCACAACCTCAGATTTTTCCGCGAAGTATCCGCAACAAGCAGCTATAGAAAGCGTCATTAGATCTGGCACGAACAAATGGCATGGCGATCTGTGGTACCAGCACGGGAACAAGGTGTTTAACGCGACAGATCGCATTAGCGGTCAGAAAAACCCGTTCGTGCTGCACCAATTTGGTGGCGCTGTCGGCGGCCCGATTATCAAAGACAAAGCGTTTCTCTTCTTTTCCTATCAAGGATTCAGATTTGTTCAGCTCGAGAGCAACCTTGCGACGGTACCAACGGCAAAGATGCGCACTGGAGACCTCTCTGAATTTCTTGACCCCACTTTCTTGGCCGCTTCCCGGTTCAGTCAGCCGATTGTCGTCAGCGACCCCCGCACTGGCCTTCCCTTCCCCAACAATAAAATTCCTGCTGACCGAATCTCGCCGGTCGCCAAGGCCGTTCTCGGTGCATACCCAACGACCTTGAACCAATCCAGTCCGTTTATCAACAACTTCCAACAAAACGATATTGCGCCGTCCAAGGAGGTCAACCTCGACTTTCGTGGCGACTACTACTTCAACAATAAGCAACACTCCTATGTGCGCTTCAGTCGCTTCCATTTTCCGGCCGCCCGATCGCAAACGACTTTGCCGGGCTTCGGAGGGAACTACTTTATAGTGGACGTAAAGACGATTACCGCTCACCACGTTTCGACGATTAGTCCACGAATGCTGAACGATGCGATGTTCGGTGTTTTTCGTAACCACACATCAATGGGGCCGGGGCTGTTCGGTCAAACCCAAACTGCCTGGAACCAAAGGCTTGGCATTTCAGGAATTCCGGCGAATCAGGACAACGGGTTTCCGTTTATCACTTTTCAACAGACTGGTATCACAACTCCCTTAAGCTATGGCTTCGGGGAGAACGACGAGTACATATACCAATTAAAAGATGAAGTCTCGTACAGTCGCGGTCGACATACGATCCAAATGGGAATCGATTTTCGCCGCGACGAACAGGGCTCCAATCTGCCGGGGATCGGCCAAGGCAATGGCTTTACATGCCAATTCGGGTGCATTCGGTTCAGCGGTCGCTGGACTGGCTCGGACCTCGGCGATTTTCTACTTGGACTTCCGTTCGCCGCGTCGCGTATGACTCTGGCTCCTCCGGATTTTAGAAATCGCAACGAGTACGGAGCTTACATCCAAGATGATATTACCCTCACGAAATCCTTTAACCTGAGTCTCGGGTTACGGTACGACTACTTTCCGATGGTCCGCTCCGCGCATGACCTAGAATCTCTATTCGATCCTGCATCAAACCGACTTGTTGTTCCTTCGGAAAGAGCAATCACCGAGATTCCACCAAACGTCATTCTCCCGATTTCAATAGTGACTGCGCAACAGGCTGGTTTTCCGTCATCACTGCTCAATAGCCAGAAGAACGACTGGGAGCCTCGGGTTGGAGCTGCATACCGGCTCCTGTCCTCCACTGTGATACGGGGTGGGTTTGGAATCTATCACACGCCTCTGGTTGGCGTCGGCCGCAGGCTCCTCAGCGGACCGTACCAAGCTACTTCGGATTTTCCCGACGTTCAACCTCCTAGGGGTGCCGCTCCGGTCATCACTTTCGACAATCCATATCAGGGTCTGAGTACGGGGCGACCTTTGATTAACTTCTTTGCTTCTGATCAGCATATTGACGATCCTAGACATTACAGCTACAACCTGTCTTTGGATCACCAGTGGGGAGCAAACGCTTTCACTGTCGAATATGAAGGCAAGCATTCCGTCGTGCCTTATAGACCATCACTCAATGCTCTGCCGCCGAGCCTGACCCCGTTTAGGCGAAGCAACTTGCCATTTCCACGGCTGGGAGGCGTTACCGGCCTGAAAAACGGAGCCTCTTACGACTTCAATGCATTGCGCCTCAATGCTCGTCGCCGATTTACTCGAGACCTCTATTTTGATGTCACCTACGTTTTCTCGCGTACGATAGATGATGCCGGTGGAATCGTAGGCGAAACCAGCGGCTCTCCTGAGGATCCGTTCAATTTGAAACGAGATCGGGGGGTCAGCAACGCCATCCCGCCGTCGCGTCTAACCGTCAACTACATCTACGATTTTCCATTTGGGAAGGGGGCCCTTGCGTTCGGCGACTCAGGGGTGGGCAAAGTGCTCAACCAGATCGTCCAAGGCTGGGAGACCGCCGGCACTTACAACTGGCAGACTTCGCCGCCTTTGAGTGTAGTAGGTTCCTATCTCAATGCAGCGGGACAGAGATACGACGCACCCAATACCAACACGTTCTTCGGCCGACCGGACTACACTGGCCAGCCCATCGCTCCCACGGCCGACCAGGTGGCGCAAGGGTTCATATTCAACCCCAATGCATTTACGGCCCATGTTCCTGCCGGTCGTTACGGCAATGTCGGCCGCGGCGTCGTCTGGTACGGTCCGCGACAACTCAATGTCCATCAATCTTTCTTCCGAAACTTCCATATTCCATGGTTTGTTGGGCAGGAAGGGGCGACGTTCCGTTTTGGCTTCCTTATGTTCAATGTTTTGAATCACTCTAATTTGACAACACCAGTTACCAATATGGATTCTCCATTGTTTGGTAAACGAGTGCGGCAATACAACGGTGAGACCCGCACAATGATGCTTCAGGGGAGAATTGAATTTTAGTTTGTTGCCCATAGCCTTATAAGAACACGTAGAGGACCACGTATGATCAACCACGCTGCTGCACGTAAGGCGCGCTACCTGGGGCTTATGGGTGGCTTTGTCACTAGAACGTATTGCATACCCCCCTTGAGGCATTGATTCCATTGACCTGGAATGGGGTTATGCAAGCCTCTAATCTAATAACGTAACTGGCCGACACGCGCGGCGTTCGCGAATGATGCAACATACTGGCGTAGCGGACTTGTTCATGCATCTCCAGGCTGCTCCCGGACGAGTGTTGGTGGCCGAGTTAGTTCCTAAGTACATCGGCGGTTGGGCTGACGCTCGTCTGGTTGGCTACCCGCAACCTATCTGTTTACGGACCGGGTGGAGGTGGTGGTGACCACTCCGATCATCAGTACTACGAACTCGAAGATCTTGGACTTTTGAGCGACTTCAAAGTACAAGGTTCGATGATGGACCAGCAGCGACGATTAAAAGGGAAAATCGCGATCGTGACCGGCGCGGCTTCAGGCATTGGAGAAGCAATTGCGCTGCGGTTTACGTGCGAAGGCGCATGCGTCGTCGTAGTCGATATCCAAGACAGGGGATTGCAGGTTGTAGAGAAGGTACGACAGCAAGGCGGGAAAGGCGAGTTTCTCCGAGTTGACCTCAGCGATATGGCTCAGGTAGAGGGCGTCATCCCGAGCACAATTGAACGCTTTGGCGGTCTCGACATCCTGGTGAATAATGCCGGTCTGTATGGCTGGATGAACAAGAAGGCTATCGGCGACACTCCCGAAGAGGTTTGGGATAAGACCCTTGATGTGAATCTTAAGAGTGCTTATCTCCTGTGTAAGGCGGCCATCCCGCAGCTGATTCGACGCGGCGGCGGCTCGATCGTCAACATCGCGTCGATCGGGGGCATTGAAGCGTTTCCCGAATTCGCTGCCTACACGGTGTCCAAGGCGGGATTGATTGCTCTCACGAAGTCTCTGGCGCTCGATTATGGCCGTCAGCACATCCGGGCAAATGCCGTCTGTCCGGGAGCGATTGACACCCCTGGCAATGACGTCTTCATCGAAGATCGTGCGAAGTATCTCGACATCATTGCTTCCTTGACACCGCTGCAAGCGCCAGGTGTTCCTGCCGACGTGGCGTCTGCGGTCGTGTTTTTGGCGTCTGACGAGGCGCGCTATGTGACCGGAATAACCCTCATCGTTGATGGGGGAAGGACAGCGCAGGCATAAAAAGAAAAAAGAGGAATTATGGTCTTCAAATTGGGGATAACAGATTTTCAGCGCATCGTTGGTGTACTTCCGGCGTTTGAACTCGAAATCGAAAAATCCGCCCTACTGATCATCGACATGCATTACCTGCAGGTGCACCGTGACTTTGGGTACGGCAAGCGAGCACAAGAACTGGGGATGGCCGATGTCATCGATTACTACTACGGCCGTCTGGAGAACGAAGTCGTTCCACGTCTGCAGAACATCATTCCGCGCTTTCGGAACGCCGGTTCACAAGTAATTTACTGTCGCGTAGTTTCGCCGAAAGGCGACGGCAGCGATTTCTGCCTGCGTTACCGTGGTTGGGGCCTCGCGGTGCCCGAATCTTCACGGGAGGCCGACATCCTCGACGACATTGCGCCGCAACCGGGCGATATTGTACTGAATAAGACGACTCAGAATGTATTCCTGTCGACCAATCTCGATCAGATCCTTCGAAATTTGAGACGGGAATATCTCGTCGTTGCCGGGGTGGTAACCAATAACTGCGTCGAAGCGGCGGTGCGCACTGCCGTTGACCTGTCCTACAAAGCATTCGTCTTAGAGGACTGCTGTGCGGCGTTCTCGGAGGAAGCACACGTTAGTGCGTTGCGCACAATGCATATGAATTTTGGGGTGGTGAAGAGCAGCGCCGATCTACAGATTCCCGTCCGGAGCAAGGGTGCGGCCTAATGAGGATTACAGACGCTCACGATAGAACCGAATCGCCCAACCTTCTGCTGGTGAGAGTGCGCACGGACGAGCGTATTTCCTGTGTTGGTGAAGCGCTCCGGCCCACGGCGAGGAAGCCGTTAAGGGCCTATCTCGCGGCAGCTGCGAACTGTTGGCCGTCGCTGATGTCAATGGCCGCCGACCGGCCACCACTAAACCTGCGCCGGTTGTAACCAGTCGGCAATCTGGGCTCACCAAAGTAGTTTTTCGCCCTTAGCGTACTGGCTCGCTGGGGGGAGTCGCACAACGCAGAGAACTTGACTTCTTTCGAGATCCTGAATCCTAACATCTACGAGAGGTGGGGCCGTGCAATCGGATCAGAGTGAGTCCCAACGGCAGTTCATTAATCCGCTTGTCGAACGCATGGAGGCGGTTGGTAGTCGCGAACTGGAACTGAGCATTGAAGACTTGCGACATAAGGGCCGATCTGTGATTCCGGTCTATGGATATCCTGTCGTTGGTCTGCCGGCTGAAATCTGCGAAGTGGCGCGAGAGGCGGCGTGCTCCACGGAATTTCCGCCGTCGAACGGATTGCCCGAGTTACGCGAAGCTCTCGCTGACGTCTTGATGGAGCGAAACGGCGTCAGGCCCGATCCGCTACGCGAAATCCTGATCACCAGCGGCGCTATGCATGCATTACACGTGGTGATGACGGCCCTTCTGCAACCTGCGGATGAAGTTTTGCTGATCAGCCCCTGTTATTTTTTCGGGGGCCTCGTAACGCTAACCGGTGCGCGCGTCGTTGAAGTTCGCACGGAGGAGCACAACGGATACCACTTGGATTTCGACAAAATTCGGAGGAGTGTGTCGCCGGCCACAAAGATATTGGTGATGAGTTCACCGGTAAATCCCACTGGGTACGTATACTCGCGCGAAGACGTGGAGCAATTCATCGCAGTGGCCGAGGAGTTTGATCTTCTCTTGCTATCCGACGAGTCGTACGACCGGATGGTATATGACGGACTTCCGCACGTGAGCCCGTTCGACTATCCCGAGGGCCGCAGGCGCACGGTGCTGGTGAAAAGCTTCACGAAGAGTTACGCCCTTCCAACCTGGCGAGTGGGCTACCTCGTTGCCGACCGAGCCCTGATTTCTTCCTTCCGTAAGGTGCTGGAATGGACCTTACTGCATTGTCCCTATATTAACCAAAGGGTTGCGTTGGCCGTATTGCAGCATCCAGACGACTGGTTGGTGGCTATTTCACGGCAGTTCGAGGCGCGTCGGAATCAGCTTTTCAACGGCATTCGGGATCTCAAGCCGTTCTCAGCCTTCCGTCCGCAGGGCGGACCCTTCTTGTTTCTCGATGTTTCACGCGTCGATGCCGAGCGCGGCGAATTCGCACGTCTATTGCTCGAGCAGTTCGGAGTCCCAGCAGTCCCGGGAACCTGCTTCAGCCATGTTGACCATGTGCGTATCCCTTTTGGCGGCACCGAACAGGCGGTAAGCCAACTCGTCGATGCTTTACAGAAGGCGGCGCTGTCGCGGGCCGAGCCGTTAAGATAAAGAGATGGCAAGGTCGGTCGTCGTATTCCGCCGTTCGCGACGAGGAATTCACTATCGACTCCTGAAGGTTGCGACCACCGTTTTGGTTTTTTTTTTGCGCGTTTCCGACTTTTCCACAGTCCCGGCGGCGGCACGGAACGAAGTTCAACGGCATGCGCGTTCGGCGGTGGGACAGGCGTACATAATGCGAATGCGCCGTCCCAGGCGACACTGGAATTGGATGTTGTCGCTCTCGGTCATGCGGAAATCGGCAGACAGCGGCACACCCTCAAGCTAAACACGGACGGCCGTTATCCGCGCGCAGGAACAGAAAGGAACATCAGCCTGCTGCAGACCCCGCTTGCAGCTCTGCGGTAGACGCTCTAATCATCCGGTTCGATTCAATCTGCCGGGGATGAGGCGAAGTCCGGTGTTTTGCGTAGGATCAGGCGGATCACGCCATACGAAATCGGAGCAAGCGCTGACATGATGAAGAACAGTGGTCCGAACGAATATGCCTCTACGATGTGACCGATTGCGAATGTGAACGCCAGTTGCCCGATGATCGCTCCGGCGGTTGTAAGTCCCACGGCGGTTCCTACTACTTCCTGAGGGAACGCATCTACCGGCACAGTGCTGAGGTTGATCATCCATCCCATCACACACAGCATCATGACGGACATTAACGCTACGACACCTGCAACGGAATGCACGAAGTAAATTGCAAAAGTGAAAGAAGAGACCGCCGCACAGGCACGCATGACTCGCAAGCGCGCGTGCACCGCTTCTTGACCATGACGGATGTACCATCCAGAGAGCCAGCCACCCGCTAAGCTTCCGATATCGGAGAACAAAAACGGAATCCACGCAATGTAACCGATCGCGCGCAGGTCGAGGCCCTTACTCTCGCTCAGGTACTTGGGAATCCATAATACGTAGAAGATCCAGGGTGTGTCGCCGATCATACGCCCGAACACGACTGCCCAGAAATAACGATTGCGGAACAAATAGGGAAGAATCTCGTTTAGAGGTGGAGTTCGGGTCTTATCGTCTTGGCGGTTGGACAGGATGTACTGTTTTTCGGCTTGCCGCAGCCATGGATGCTCCGATGGCTGCCGATAAACCAGCACCCACACGATGGCATACAACAATCCTGCCGCGCCCGTAACGAAAAATGCGTCGCGCCAGCTGTAGGCCAGCGTTAGCCATGCAATCAGTGGAGGGGCGACAGTGGCGCCGACCGTCGCCCCTCCGCTGTATATGCCAGTTACAAAACCACGTTCTTGCGGCGGAAACCACTCCGAGGCGGCCTTCGCAGCTGCCATGTAAGCACCCGGGTATCCGATGCCCAGCAGCACGCGAAAGATTACAAAGTCGTGCGCCGAGTGGGCGAACCCGTGCGCCGCTGCTGCGAGCGACCACCAAACGATGGAAAGAAATAATCCGAGCCGAACGCCAAGTTTGTCAATGATCCAACCACCCACCACAAACGAAAACAAATAGGCGATCTGAAATGCCTCGGCGATGTGCGAATACTGTACGTTTGTCAGACCGATGGCCTTGGTGAGTTCGGGAGCAACCACCGACAGCGTCTGCAGGTCCAGGTAGTTGAGGACGGTTTCGCCGAACAACAATGCCGCAATCAGCCAACGCACCCGTCCCCCGCTGTTCTCTGTTTGTTTCAAATGTTCCCCGGCCGAATCGCTGTTCGCCACTTGCTTTCGTGGTTTCCGTATGGGATACTGGATCCAGGTTTATAACACATGGCGGAGATCTGCATCAAGCGATTTTGCGCCCTCAGCACGGAGCCAAGTAAATGCGACCAAGCATGATGCTGGATGTACAGCAGGAGGAGCGCGCCTGCCAGCTACACAAAGAATCTTTCATCTTGTTCGCTCACGACCACTGGTTGCCCCCTGCGGGAGTGGAGGAATTTGTTCGCGGCGGGATCACCGGCAGAATCCTTATGACCGTGGTTGATGCTCGCATTTACGCGTCTACGACGGATGAGTATCATCGGTCGATTCCGCAGATTGAAGGCTGGTTCTCGGAATCACGTGAGGTCTACCTCCAGGTTCTTGCTGCAGTTGACAGCAATCCTAACCTGATGTTGATCCGCAATTCTGCGGATGTGCTTCGCGCCAAGCGCGAATCCCGGGTGGGGGTGCTCCTAGGCGCAGAAGGCGGTAAGATCGTCGAGCACACGCTCAGCAATTTGCCATCTCTTTACGATCTCGGCGTGCGGCACATTATGTTGTCGTGGGCTTTCAACAATCAGATTACGGCGGGTGAGTCGGACAAAGAAGGGCGGGAACTCACTGCTTTTGGTAGGGAGGTTGTCCAGGAGATGAATCGCCTGGGCATGATTATCGACATCACTCACATTTCCCGCCCTGCTATGCGCGAGGTGCTAGAACTCTCGTCGCGCCCCGTACTGAATTCCCACACGACTTTGAAGTCGATCTCGCACAGAATTCCTTCGCTCACGGAAGAGGAGATCCGTGCCGTCGCTGACCGGGGAGGCGTTCTCGCCGTCCACTTCATGACCCATATGATCACCGGACGCTTCCGTCCGCAGGCAACCATCGATGAGCTGCTGGCCCATATCGACGCAATAGTGAATATTGGAGGAATCGATTGCGTTGCCCTTGGCCCTGATTACTTGCCCAACACCTCCGATTTCAAGCGCAACACGGAGCAGACGGAACTGTCCTTTCCTATCGGTCTTGAGTCCCCTGCCGACATTTTGAATCTAGTTCGCGCGTTGGTCATGCGCGGGTATTCTGATGAGGCTGTTCGCAAAATACTCGGTGGAAACCTGCTGCGACTTTTTCGAGAAGTACTGGACAATTGATCAGCCGCTTAGACGATGGCAATCACCTGGATTTCAATTTTCGCCCCGCCGTACAGTGCACTTACCCCACAGGCCATCTTTGCGGGGCCACCCGTCTGGAAATACTGTGCGTAGACCGCGTTGACTCGCCCCAACTCGCCGAACTCGGTGAGAAAAAGGCTGGCGGATACCACATTGTTCAAGGATGATCCCGCGGACTCCAGCACCACGCGCGTGTTCTCCAATGCCTGACGTGTTTGTTCGGCTATGTCGTCGCTGACTAATTTTCCGGTGGCAGGCGTGACGCCGATTTGGCCGGACACGAACAGAAAGCCCCCTGCCTTTATCGCTTGGCTGTAGGTGGAATTCGCGGGACTGAGCGCCCGCGGGTTTACGATCTGCTTCTGCATTCGTTCTCCTCCGGTTGACCGACAACTCTGGATGTGGCTGGTAGGAAGCCTAGCTTCATTTTTTGCTCCTCGTTCCGAATCGCTATCCCGTTCTGAATCGTCTGATTAGAAGTCCACGCGACAACATTTTCACGTGGTCTCTGGCGCCCAGGTTGACTGCTCGGTGCTAGCGAGAGCACTCCTGGTTCCTAGGGAAAGTCTCTGCTGTAGCGCTGCCACAGAACGTCGAGAGATCCCGTAACAAAATAAAACTTGCCGCGAGCTGAAGCTTCTTTGCCCGCAGGGATGTCGCCGAGGTGCACGGCAGGATGGACGCAATGAGGGGAATTAAGGCATATGTACTGAACTTTCGAAAACGCCTGGCCCACGACCATCCGCCCGTCCTTCGAGACAACGGCCACGAGGCCGTTGTCGGGTTCATCCAGGCTCAGACCGAAGGAATTTTTAGGGTGGGGTTTACCTCCCATCAATTTTGTGGGGCGATAGCCCTTTGGCACATACCATTGTTGGGACCAGACACCGTCACTGCGGTCGGTGGCCTTCAAGGCCACCCACTTTCCACCGATCCGAACGTACGTCCGTTCAAGATTGGGATCAATAAAGTCCGGTGCCTTCTCGAAGAAAAAGTCCGCCGTGGCGCCCACGTACTGCCACTCCGCCTGGCTCAGGTTCTGCACAAGCCACCGCATCTCAATTTCGTCTCCATGAGGTTCCATCCAAATGGAGTATTTGCCGACACCAACCTTGGTATATGTAGTTAGCCATGCGCGAGGTCCCGCTCGCCACCACTTTACGTCGCTGTCCTGAAAACCGCCCGCTTCCGGGCCGAGTAGGAATTGGTCATCTTTGTGGACGACTTCCGGCAAGTCGATTCTGAAAGTATCACGTGGGTAGCCGCGAATATTTACGTCCACAGTCCTCGAATTCTTGTGTGGCCTGATGGAGACTGTCGGCGCCTGCGGCGAAGCTGTCGCGGCCAGCAGTAAGTATGCGCAAAGCACGATCCCTGAAATACGCGTCATAATCTTGCTCTCGTCTCGCACGCTCGGAACCTCGTTTTGGATACGGTATACCGGATGTAGGCACCAACTCAACAACGAACGTTATTTCGCTGCCTTGCAGTTCGGCTGTCGGGACGCTCACGGCCAGTGACCGGGGTAGGCTTCCCGCCAGCTCCGGTCTCACACCTAATCCAAGTACTCCTTCCTTCGGTGTAGCCTGGTGCGGGTTCGGGCTGTTCTGCTGCGCCTTTTGGGGCTCCTGTACGCCCATTGAAAACAGCAACATAGCCTTGATTGAACAACTCGCCTTGTGCTAGGGTGGACGTGGATTTTGTCTCCGGGATTTCTCATGTCTACAGTAATTCATAACAAGAACCTGACCCTCAAAGTTCATGAACTACTACAAAAAGAGATCCTTGAGGGCAAGCTTCGCCCAGGGGAGCGGATTAAGCAAGAAGGGCTAACTAAGAGGCTAGGCGTCAGTCGAACCCCAGTACGGGAAGCCATCCAGCGCCTGAAGGCCGAAGGCTTGGTCCAGTATGTGCGACACAACTCTGCTGTCATCTCGTCCATTCCACGTCGCAAGATCGAAGAAATCTTCGAGCTCCGCAACCTCCTGGAGGGTTATGCTGCGGAAAAGGGTGCCGCCGCGCTCGACAAAAAGACCACCAAAAAGCTTCACGAACTAATTGAGGAAATGGACAATCTGCACTCCCGCCAGGACGTCCCGAAGCTGCTGCTTAAGAACGAGGAGTTTCATCGTACCGTTTGCGCTATGGCCGGAAATCGCATTTTGGTGGAAATGCTTGAGAAAATATGGCGGGATATCCGTCGCCTCCGGTTTGGCTATCTCGAGACCCGGAAAGGGCACGAAAAGTCGACTCGAGAGCACAAGGCATTGGTTGATGCTCTCGAAAGACATGACCTTGCCCAGATCCGCGAGATTCTGCAGTTGCATGTCAACGGAACGATGCAGGGTATTCTGGAAACTCTAGAACAAAAGTCCGATTCCAAGGCCCGGTGAACCGACCCACCTCCGAGTACGGAAATCTCGCCAAGCGGTAGTGGTCGCTTGGCGTTTCTGCGGTTTCCAGTACCTGTGTTCCGCAAAAAATCTCGTCGTTCTGAATTTTCGCCCACTTTACATGCTGCACCCTCATCCAGTCGGTATTCGTGATGCAGACCGCCCAGAACAGGGCTTGTTACCACTCGGTGATCACGCGGAATACGATGGTAACGCCGGAATGCCTACACTCGCGGCGGAACCTTCCGATCAGGCGCTCGCAGAAAACGTTCGCCTGGGGTGCGTGGAAGGGGGTTTTCAACCTGCCCAAGCCCATCGACTTCATGGTGGTTTTCACGAAGGCAACCCTTACCCGACCCGGGTACGCGAGGCAAACAGATAAGGCAAGATGCGCTTTGCGCATGCACCGCTCTGTTCGAGTTCGGACGATTGCTCTGGGATCGGCTGTGCGACGGTGTGGAGAAGCCCAAATAGAAGGCGATTTCAACTTTCAACATAGATCGGCTCTGACGTAGGCGCGAGTTGGCCTGGCATCCCACGATCAACCACATCCAAATGCAAGCTCTGTCGGGTTCCCTTGATGTACTCCGCTACAGTCGGCATGGTGAAAATGGAATTGCCTTTGTTGAAGCAGCAACCTTCAAACGTGCACTCCGGAGAAAAATTCTGGAATGCCACGAATACCCAGATTCACACTGAACAGTGCACCCGCCGCGGCACTTTCATCCAGGTCCTCCTCGCCTAGCGCGCTCGTGATATAGATGTCGGAGAGCGAATCACCCCCGAAAGCAAGGCTGGTTATGAATCGGGCAGGCAGATTGATCCTGCGTTCTTCCAACCCATCCGGCGAGTAGCAAATTACACAAGCACCGCCCCAACGGGCCGACCAGACAAATCCCCTCCCGTCCACCGTCAACCCGTCCGGATAACCGTCTTCTGGTGCGGTTTGAACAAATACCCTTTGATTGGATATTCCGCCGGTCAGTTGGCAATAGTCGAAGGCGTAGATTTTGCGAACGGGCGAATCGGTGTAATAAAGAGTTCTGCGGTCTGGCGAGAATCCCAGCCCATTGGAGCATCCGATACCCTCCAAGAGCTTTGTAAGTTTGGCGTCTGTATCCAGCCGATACAGTCGTCCCAAGCGGTCCTTAGTGGGCATGGTGCCGCAGAATACTCGTCCGGCAGGATCGGCAATGACATCGTTGAACCGCGTTTCGTGCTCTTCAGCAATGCCCTCAATCCAGGTTGTCAACTGTCCCTTGTTCCACGTCCTAATCGTCCCGCGTTCCATAAACAGGAGGAGGCTTCCATCGGTCTGGATCGTAAAGCCACCGACCTTCTCGCCTTGATAGAACTGTTCGTGCGTGCCCGTCGTGGGATGGTATCGGAACATTCGCCCCGTAAGAATATCAGTCCAATAGAGGCATTTGTCGCGCGGATGCCACAGCGGACTTTCTCCAACCTTACAGCGATAGTTCGCGATTATTCTCGGTTTCAAGCGGGCCCACCTAAGCAGAGGCGTCCCCGCCAAATCCCTAAACGGGCGGAGGCCAAAGCCCTACTCGATCCCCACATGTGGAGTCCTATCTTGTTCGGCATGACCCGTCCTGGCGGTAATCTATACAGTTCGCGCCGACCAGCGACAATCCGCTTGACAAGGGGAGACGCTGTAGACTACAAGCTGTACTGGGATACTGGATCCAAAGTCCATACGGTATTTTTACCACAAACCAAGGACTCTTGAGTTCCCTTAGTCCGCCGTCGCGCCCCGCTGCGGGGTTGTCGGACTTTTGGGCGTCGCTGCGCTCGAGTTCAGCCGGGACTGAAAATGCCTTCCGATATTCCAGTTGAGAAAGCGTTTCAGATGTGGAGTGAGGTTTCTTGGCACGCGATTATGCCGTCTCGAGTGAGGCGCCTCGCGAGAGTACCACGAACTAAGTAACCGGAGACCAAATGAGACGGAACTCGAAGTTGCGCTTGGCCGTCACATTGCTGATGTTTGCTCCGATCCAGGGCCTGGGTGAGCCGGCAGCTACAAGCACATCGACCGCGGTTCTCCTCCGCGCTGATTTCGCAAAGGAATTGCCCGCGGACTTCCAACAACTTGGCGGCCTGTGGCGTGCGGGCGGTGGAACGTTGCGGGCGACCCCGTCCGGCGGCGTTTCGCTGCTCGCATTCGGTGAGCCAGATTTGACGGATTACTCCGCAAGCGTGCATTTCCGTACCGTAGGCGCCCCCGACTTGGATTCCGAAGGCGGGCTGGCGCTGAATCTCAAGGATGGTCGTGACTATATAGTATTCGCGTTGCGCCAAAAAAAGAGTGGTCCCTATTTGGTCTTGAGGACTCAGCTGGACGCCGGGATGATGGTAACGGCGGACCAATCTCGGCTGCCAAAATCGTTTGATCCGACGCAGTGGCACGAATTAAGAGCCGATGTACACGGCGTGGATGTTTCCTGCCTGCTCGGCGGCAAGCACGTGATGGACTACAGCTTTGAGGGTACTCCTCCTCCTTACTACGCGCATGGCAAAACCTGGCAGACCGACCTGTCGAAGGGCAGGATCGGCTTGCTTGTAAACAAGGTTGAACTGGAATTCAAGGATCTCCAAGTGGACCGGCTCGCAGATCCCGGCGCCATCGTTACTTCCCAGCGTGGAAAACGCGACAAGCACGGCCGGCTGCTGCCGCGGCAATCGTACGCCGAGACGATGCGGTCCTACACCAACTGGATGCTGGAATCTAATGAGATTGTGGACAAGGAGAAGGCACCGGCGCCGATTCGCGATCTGCCGCCCTATCTCCTGACGAACTTCTCGTCCTCCGATGACAAGCTTCTGAACGTCGGCGGCGAATTCGCCTTCAACCATGCTCTGTTCATTTCCGGTGCGATTCGTTATTACGTATTCAACGGCGATCAACGACCGATTAAGATGGCGCAGGTGCTCGCGGATTGGGACATCGCCAACAGCACGCCTGCGGACGCTGCTGCTCCGTATCTTCCACCCAGTGTTGTGAATTGGCAACAAGACGGTAGCTGGAAGCCGCAGGGTTGGGGGTTGGAGCCGGACAAGTCCGCTTACATGGCGACGACGTACTTGAAATTGTCCGCGGTGACGGGCGAGAAGAAATACTTGGACGCCGCCGTGCGCGTCGCGAAAACGCTTGAAAAACTTCAAGGTGCTGATGGCGGTTGGCCCTTCCGTGTGAATCCGAAATCTGGGGAGGTTGAGCACGGCTACACCTGCAGCCAGCTCTGGTACGTTTGGCTTTTTGAGCAATTGGCTGAGGTGACCGGAGACACTCGGTACTTGGAACCGCGGAACAAAGCATTCCGCTGGTTGTTGGAGAATCCCCTGAAGACTAACCTATGGATGGGCCTTTATGGCGATATCCCCAGCGGCGCGAAATCCTATGATCAGTGGGTCCCGCTTGAAACTGCCATGTACCTTCTGGACCATCGTTCCGAGGATTCCGGCTATGTCGCACAAGCGAAGGCGGTACTGGACTGGGTGAACCGGACTCTGGTCGTGTATCCGGGGTTACATCGAGGGGTGCCCGGGCTGATCGAGCAGAGTACTTATCAGGTGACTCTCACCCATCACGAGCTCCGCCTGGCGGAGATGTACTCCGAACTTTGGGACGCGACTGGGGAGCAGAAATACAAAGAACTTGCTGTTGAGATTGCGAACTCCGTAACCTGGGGTGTGATGTCGGACGGCAAGATGCGCCAAGGCTTTTGGTATCACGCAATCGGCATTCCGCTCATACTGGAGTTTAATGACCAGTTCGCGCGCATCATGGCCAACATTCCCGAAACCGCTCCTCGTCATGAAAATCATATTCTGCAAACCAGCAACCATGTGCGATGGGTGCGATACGAGGAGCGCCAAGTGCGTTACCAGACAATCGGCCGGAGCGAAGACATCTTGACCGTAGTGGGCTTCCCGAAATCCGTACGGGCAGCGGGCATGGTGCTCCAGCCCGTCGCGTCCAAGGGCTCGCGCTGGAAGGATGGGTGGCGATACGATATCGAGACGAATCGGCTTGAAATCCACCACAGCGGGTCAGAAATAAAAATCGAATTCTAAAGACTAGCCGGCTCGACATCAGACAAAAGCTCGTCAGTAACCATGCGGGTTATTGGGATCGGATCCGAGAATGTGTCTGAACAGGCAGCAGGAAGAGCGGGCGAACAGACTGCACGCTGCATCCATAATCTTGCTCGCTCACGAATCACTTCTCCCTCCGAAAGATCTGCCCGACTGCGTGAGGGCTGGGCTCGGTCGGGCTCCACTAACCGCGAGGGCGCTAGATAGGCAAAGGGCAACTAACAAGTGGTAGTGAGGCATGCGGGCAGGAAGCCTATGGATCGAGCACTTGTACAAAGAGAGGGACCGTGAAGGCTCTGGTATACACGCAACCGCGCCGACTCGAAGTTCAAGATTTGTCCGATCCGCCCGTAGGATCGAAGGAAGCGCTTATCCGAATCAAAGCAGTCGGTGTGTGCGGTTCGGACCTTCACGGGTTTTCCGGGCATAGCAAGAGGAGAGTCCCCCCTCTGGTCCTGGGTCATGAGTTCAGTGGAGAGATAGTCGCAACCGGAGCTGGGGTTTCCGGGTTCCAGTCCGGCGACCGAGTGATCGTGTATCCCCTGGTCACGTGCGGCCACTGCGCATACTGCCTCAGCAATTGCCAGCAACTTTGCGCGAGCCGCAAGCTTTTTGGCCTAGACTTCCACGGGGCGATGGCCGAATACGTCTCGGTCCCCGAAGATTGCATCATTGCTCTACCGTCTGGTCTGAGCTATACGGCTGGTGCTCTGGTAGAACCCTTAGCCGTTGGATTGCATGTGTTGGAAAAGTGCTCAAATGTCTCGGGGAAAACGGGACTCATTTATGGTGCTGGAGGGATAGCCCTGCTGACCTATCTTGCCGTTCGACACATGGGAGCCTCCCTAGTTGCCGTGGTTGACCGTAATCCTCATCGTCTGGAAAAAATCAAGGAACTGGGTGCTGATTTGACTATCAACGCAAATGAGAAAGACCCCGTCGAGATGGTTTTGGAGTGGACGGGAGGACGAGGAGTTGATTTTGCGGTCGATGCGGTGGGCGTCAGAACTTCTCAGCTGAACACCATCGCTTGTACTGCCTCGGGGGGAACGGTTGTTGTGGTCGGTTTAGCGGACAGCACGTGCGAGATTGATTTCCAGCGAATTATTTTGCGCGAGCTGAGTATCAGGGGTTCGTACGCTTACACGAAGCCGGAGTTCCATCAGGCTCTCTCCTGGATCGCGCGGGGGGTAATTCCCGCTGAGAAATTTGTGTCCGAGGCAGCCCTATGGGATGGACAGCATGTTTTCGAAGAACTCACGACGGGTTCCTCAAAATTGGCTAAGGTTATTCTCACGATTTAGGATGCAAAAGTTTATCTAATCTATGAGTTAACACCAGCGTTTAGCAGAGTCTTTAAACGCGAATTTGGCATGACACCGGGACAGTACAGACGCAGCGGCACGATCGGTGAACAGACCTCGGGTGCCGAGATGCATGAGGCTCGTATGGTCAAAAAACTCGTCTCGGTCGCTGCCCTGAGCCAAAATTGCTCTTCGCACGTTGATGATAAATCAGGCCCGGGAGGTCTTTTGCCAGGGGAGATTCCCGGCATCCTTAATATATGCTGATTGTGAGCCCATCGCCCGGTGTCCCGTCGACTTTTATGCCGCTTCCCTCTCGTAATACTTCAGCAGGCCGCCCAGTCGATCTCGACACCGCACTGCTCCCATGTTCCTTCTTGCCTCCGGCCGCGAAGGAAACAAGATCCGATTCTCTTTGCCCTGATGGTTGCGCTTCTCGTGGTAATGTACGATATATTGCTGCAACGCTCGCCGCAGCGACGATTCTCCAGCCAGGATCAGCCTCGACAGACATTCTTCTTTGACCGACCTCACCCAGCGTTCCGCGTACAAGTTCAAATTCGGGCTCCTTGCTGGCCATCGAAGCGGCGGGGCCTTCGCTTGGTCAAGAATCTCAAACGCATTGAAGAGGCTTAGTTTCCGGTCTCGTAATTTCCTCGCACAGCTGCTTTCTGAAACCTCAAGAGCATGTACAATCCGGGTTCGACGATCAAGTTTAGGGAGGCTCTGGAATGATTTGGGCTCGCATGCTTGCTTACATCACCGGAACTGTAGACCAGGAACTTCTACTGAGGAACGAATATCTGGCCGCAGAGAACCGGATCCTGAGAGCCCAAATCAAAGGCAGGTTGCTGTTATCCGATGCCGAAAAAGCTACGGTGGCTGAGATCGCCCACCGGCTCGGACGGAAAGCCTTGGAAGAATTGGCGGCTGTCGCGAAGCCGGATACGCTGCTGGCCTGGTACCGAAAGCTCATCTCCAACAAGTTCGACGGATCAAAGTTTCGCAAATCCTGGGGTCGGCCCAGAGTTGACGAGGAAACCGAGCGGTTGGTGGTGCAGATGGCGAAGGAAAATCCCGGCTGGGGCTATGACCGGATCGTGGGCGCCATGGCCAACTTGGGTCACCGGCTCTCGGATCAGACGGTGGGTAATATTCTCCGCCGACATGATATTCCACCGGCTCCCAAGCGGAAGCAGGCAACGAGTTGGAAAGACTTTATCCGTGCTCACATGGCGGTATTGGTGGCGACCGACTTCTTCACGGTGGAAGTGCTTACGCTAAGAGGGTTGATTACGTACTACGTGTTTTTCATTCATTTGGAGAGCCGGAGGATATGCTTGGCGGGAGTCACACGTCATCCGGATCAAGGGTGGATGGAACAGATGGCGCGCAATGTGACGATGGAAGATTCTGGT
>Ga0209117_1000214_pt1 | contig 33900 bp, 44 predicted proteins | sample BlaSpr_A8_OM2_M2_FD_187978 | JGI IMG/M metagenome (GOLD analysis project Ga0209117, IMG submission 187978) | Forest soil microbial communities from Thunder Bay, Ontario, Canada - Black Spruce, Ontario site 2_A8_OM2_M2 (SPAdes) (version 2) | ecosystem: Environmental > Terrestrial > Soil > Boreal... | reverse complement strand
CCTCCACGCCCTTTCGGGCACCAGCTCCTAAGGCTGGCGCGTCTGCCATTCCGCCACGCCGACTTACCGATCGAAACGATAGGCGAGCGGGGCCGAGAAGTTCTCGATTTTGACCGGCTCGATGGGGTCCGCAACGGCGAAGCCGAAGATCTGTGAAACAAAGTACAGCTCACCTTCGATCGAGCGCCGGATGTTCTTTTCCTGGCGGAATCCGTGCTGCTCGCCTTCGAACGCGACATACGCATACGGCAGCTTTTTCTTCTTGCACACGGCGACGAATTCCTCCGCCTGGCTCGGTGGCACGATCTTGTCCTCGAGGCCCTGGAATAGGATCACCGGGCACTTCAAGTTGTCCGCGAAGCGGACAGCAGAACGATCCCGGTACAGGTCCGCCCGCTCCGGATACGGACCGACCAGCGTGTCCATGTAGCGAGACTCGAACTTGTGCGTGTCCTTGACGAACAGCTCGAGATCCCCGATGCCGTAATGGCTGGCGCCCACGTTGTAGAAATCACGCCTGGTCAGCGAAAGCAGCGTTGTGAACCCACCTGCTGATCCACCAGTGATCCAAACCCGATTCTTGTCCGCCAATCCTTGCGCGACCAGGAATCGCGCGGCGTTGATGCAGTCGTCCACGTCGACGACTCCCCAGTTGCCATTCAAGCGCATCCGGTACTCACGGCCGTAACCCGTCGAGCCGCCGTAGTCGACGTCAACGACGGCGAATCCGCGGCTGGTCCAGTACTGATTCTCAAACGGGTACCCCGGACCCGCGGAACTCGTCGGTCCTCCGTGGCATCGCACCATCAGCGGAGGCTGTTCGTCAGGCGGCCCTTCGCTGTCCCGGTTCTTCGGAGGATAGTAGGCCGCGTGCGCGGTCAGACCGCCCTCGGTGGGAAACTCGATTGACTGCGGGAGGCTCAGATAGCCTGGGTCGATGTGCGCCGCGTTTGACACCTTCACGACTTCCTGAGCGCCAGTCTCGAGGTCGATCGTCAGGACTCTCTCGGCCAACGCCGGTGAAGCTGCGAACAGTGCCGCCTTTCGGCCGTTCGTCTGCAGACTGTTGAGGCCGGTGTACAGGAGCTCGACAGGCTGCAGGGTGCCGGCTTTGAGATCGATGCGTCCGAGCCTTGTGCCGCCACGCTCGGAGTAAAGACAGACGATCTCGTCGGCTCCGGTAAACGCGAAGTACCGCATGCCGAAATACCACTGCGGACCACCGAACTCGGCAGCCCGCGGGCACACCGGCTCGTCGCCGTCTCCCCACGCCCGATAGAGGTTCCACCAGTCGCTGCGGTCGGAGATGAAATACAGCTCACCGGATGGCGACCACTCGGGCTGCAGGATGGACTCGCTCTCGCCGCCCGCGATCTTTCGCGATGAGGTGACGTGGCCATCGCGATCTAGCTCGCCCACCCAGAGCTCAGTACCGTCCCATGGCATGTTGGGGTGATTCCAGGTCGTCCAGGCAAGGCGGCCGCCGTCGGAACTGAGCTTCGGAGATGAATAGAAATCGTTGCCGGTGGCGATCATGATGGCATCGCCCTCGCCGTTCCAGCCGATTGACACGATGGAGTTGACCGGCTCGGGATTACCTGTCGTGTGGTCCTCGCGCACCGCATAGAGGCGAGCGCGGCGCTCGTCGACGACCATGTCCGCGTGACGCACGTCGGACGACTGGGTAATCGGCTGCGGTATCCCCTCGCGATCCTGCCGGTAGAGGCGCTGGTCGGCGAAATTCGTGAACCACACCGTGCCGCCGGAGACGACGAAGTGGCCGCCGCCATATTCATGGACCCGCGTACGGGCGTTGAAGTCCGCCGGCGTCACATCGCTGATCGGCCCATCTTTTGAGCGCCTGCAGACAACCATCCGGCCCGCCTCAGACGGCCGCAGCTCCGACCAGTAGAGGTCGTCACCATCCCAGCGGACCATCTGGTTGCGCATGCGCGCGGTGCCTTTGAGCAAGAGATCGAACGTGATTGGCGAAACCCAGGATCCGTAGGGAGCCGGTTTGCGTGCGGTCACAATCGCGGGGTTCGATTAATGAGGCCGAAAGGTGGGCGCACGACCGCTACTATCACTGAGGCCACAAAGCCAGTGTAAGGAGGGACTAGTCGGGTCATGAGAAACGCGTTGCTCGCGGTCGATCTCCAGGCCGACTTCGTCGTGGGCGGCAGCCTTCCAGTGCCAAATGGGATGCCCGTCTGCGCGATGATCGCCCGGCACATCCGCCACTTCAAAACCGAATACCAGTTCGTCGTCGCCTCGCGCGACTACCACGAGGACCCCTCGGACCACTTCTCGGCGACACCCGACTTCGTGAACACCTGGCCACCGCATTGCGTCATCGGCACACCGGGCGCGGCATTCGTGCCGCCCGTCGCGAACCTGGTCCGCGAGAAGCTGATTCAGACCGTCGTCAACAAGGGCCGTCATGCGGCCGCTTACTCGGCCTTCGAGGGACTCGACGCGCGAGGCCACGACCTGCTCAACGTCTTGAAAGAGGCGCGGATCGACCACATCGACATCTGCGGCATCGCGACCGACTACTGCGTGCGGCAGACAGCCCTCGACGCGCGCAGGAACGCTTTCCAGGTGCGCGTCCTGGTCAACCTGTGCGCGGCGGTCAACGAGGCCACCGGCCTTCAGGCCCTCGAGGAGATGAAGGCGGCGGGCTGCCAAATTCAGGCAGCCACGGCGCCTTAACCCCTATTTGCGAGCTCGGGTTGCTGCTTTCTTAGCAGGCGAGCCCTCGTACTTGAAGGAGACGTTCAGCCTGATCCGGTAGGTGGTGACCTTGCCGTTCTCGATGGTCACGTCCTGCCTCACCACCTCCCCGACACGGAGGTCGCGCAGCGACTTCGACGCGGTTTCGATGGCGCTCTTCGCGGCCGCCTCCCAGGACTGGGTGCTGGTCCCCACCAGCTCGGTCACCCGATAGACGCTGTCAGCCATTGGTTTTTTCCTCCCTAATTCCAAAGGGTGCGACCCCCACCCGGCGCCGACCTCCCCGCATGGCGGGGAGGTGAATTTACCTATTTTGCGACTAACTCGAGCTTGCGCAGGTCGGGGAGCGCCTCGGCGACCTTTTCAGCCAACGCCTCAGGCCGGCCGCCGCGCAGGTAGATGACCTGCTCGGTGACGCCCAGCTCGAGGAATTGGGCGCACAGCTCGACCAGCTGCTGCCGATCTTCGCCACCCCATCCAAACTGGATCGACCGCCGGATCTCGGAGGGATCGCGGCCGACGGCGCCGCATGCCTCCTCGAGCATTTGCGTGAGCTCTTTGACCTTGCCGCCGTCTCCCCCCGCGATGTTCCACACGTCGGCGTAGCGGGCGACAAGGCGCAGCGTGGTGGGCCCCGATGCCCCGACCCAGATCGGCGGATACGGCTTCTGGATCGGCTTCGGATTGGCGATTGCATCTTTGAAGTGGTAGTACCGCCCTTCGAAGTTGGTTCGCTCTTCGGTCCACAGCGACCGGATGATGCGCAGCGATTCGCTCAGCATGCCGACGCGGTGGTCGAGCCCGGAAAACCCGTACATCTCGTGCTCGATCTGCGCCCATGCGGCTCCGATCCCGAACTCCAGCCGGCCACCGGAGAGGTGATCGACGGTGACCGCAGACTTGGCGAGCAGGGCCGGGTTGCGATAGGTGTTGCCGGTAACCAGGCAGCCGATCCGCACTCGCTTGGTCGCCTCGGCGATAGCCGCCTGGAGCGTCCAGCCTTCAAAGATCGGCCGATCCGGACCGCCGTCGCCAATCGATGCGAGATGGTCGAAGTCCCACACATGGTCGAAACCGGATTCGTCAGCGATGCGCCACACGGCGTGTAATGCCTCGATGGTCGTGTCCTGGCCGGAGAGCTTCAGTCCGAAACGGAGTGGGTGTGTCACGACACCAATTTACTCGTGGAAACGCGTCGGCCTGACGCGGATGGCGACCTGGTACTGGTCGGAAAACACCTTCGGCGTCCAGTCGAAGCCCTTGATCAGGTCCCGATACTTTCGGATGTAGGCAGGGACCTTGTACGCGGGCGCCTGCCGCTTGGCGATCCTGGCTGTGCCCTCGACCCGCACCACATCATTACCTTCCGGATCGGTGTTGAGGTGGAGGTTCACCTTGGAGTTGCGCTCGATGTCGCGAACCTTCAGGCCGGGGACCGAGTAGATCAGAAAGGACTTTCCATCCCACCAGAACCAGACCGGCACCGCGTGCGGCTGTGCGTCCCGGCCGCAGGTGGTGAACCAGATGACGTGGTCCTTCTTGAGCCGTGACTGCGCGTGCTTGCTCAGCACAAGACCAGTTTGGCAGGGTCGGAAAGGTGGCAAAGTAGAACTGTGAAGAAGACCGAAGCAGCCAAGAAGACCGAGGCGGATTGGAAGCGTGACCTCACCCCTTTGCAGTTTCACGTGCTTCGCGAGAAAGGCACAGAGCGACCCTTCACCGGAGAGTACTGGGAGACCACGACGCCAGGCGCTTACCTATGTGCGGGCTGCGGCGCCAAGCTCTTCGAGTCGGAGACGAAGTTCGACGCGCACTGCGGCTGGCCGAGCTTTTACGCTCCTGCCGACGACGCGCCGCTCGAGGAGCACGTGGATGACAGCCACTTCATGATCCGGACCGAGGTCAATTGCGCCAACTGTGGGGGCCACCTCGGACATGTCTTCGATGACGGGCCGCAGCCGACGGGACTCCGCTATTGCATCAACTCCGCGTCCATCAAGCTGGATCGCAAGCTCGAACCCAAGCCAGGCGAATAAGGCAGGGCGAGGACTCGCGCCAGGTCATCTCGCACCGCGGGTGAGGCGAGGCCACGAACAGCGAGCGTGGTTCTGCGCCGGACGATGTCCTCGACAGTGATCGCCCACTCGTTCTCCACCGCGTGAAACACCTGCGCCCACACGTCGGGACCTTTGGGATGGATCCGCTCCAGCGCGTCTGGGTGACGCAGTTGTTGTCGCACCACCGCCTCCGAGTCGCGGCCGTAGACATCGGCCAGGTGCTGTACGACACCGGGATCTAGGGCTGGCTCGAACGGCTCAGAAACCGCACGCTCGGCCTGGGGTAGAGGGATGTCGTCGAGCTGCAGGTCCGACAGCCGCGGATCCGGAAGACGCCTCAGCACTTCCACGGCGATCCGGCGATGGGTGGTGAGCTTGCCGCCCGCGATCGACACCATGCCGAAACGGCCGGTGCGAACGAGGTGCTCTCGGTGGGCGCTGGCAGTCGAATCGGCACCCAGCGGCAGGACCCGCAAGCCGGCGAACGAGTAGCGAACAAGGTCGGCGCGGACCTGCTCGCCGGGCAGCCCCACCGAGGCCTCCTCGAGCACCTGCGCAATGTCGGACGTGTTGACTGCGCAGCTGGAAGGATCTCCCTCGAAATCGGTGTCGGTGGTGCCGAGCATGAGCATCCCCTGCCACGGAAGCGCCATGGCGACGCGGCCCCCTTCCATGGGCACGACGACGCCGGCATGCCACTCCGACTGCGGATCGACGAGGAGATGAACTCCCTTGCTGAGACGAGCCATCGGCTCGCAAACGGGGTCCTCGAGCTGCCGAATTCTGTCGACCCAGGGACCTGCCGCATTGACGACGAACCTGAAGCGGACCTCGACCGCTTCTTCGCCTTCGCGGCCCTGGATGAAAGCCGCGGCGAGCCGGCCGCTCGGCCGGTCAAACCCGACGACGCGAGCGTGGTTGACGACCGTCGCCCCGAGATCTGCCGCAGCCGCCACCGTCGCCAGGACGAGTCGGGCGTCGTTGGTCTGGCCCTCATCGAACATCCCGCAGACGGTGAGCCCCTCTGTCCGAAGCGACGGAACGAGATGCTCGGCAGCCCGCGCGCCGACAAGCCCCACCCCCGTCCCGCGGAACCCGCACATCGCCCCGTACGCGAGAACTCCGGCCGCGGCGGTCATCGGACCTCGGGGCCTTCCCCGATATGCAGCCAGCACGATCGGCATCCGGCGAACCAGGTTCGGCGCGACGTGGTCCATCAGCGCGCGTCGCTCCCGCTGCGACTCCCAGACGAGCGAGAGGTCGAGCATGGGCAGATACCTGAAACCGCCGTGGATGAGCTTTGACGAGCTGCTGGACGTCGCTCCGCCAAAGTCGCCGGCGTCGACAACGGCAACCGACAGGCCGGCCCGCGCAGCCTCGAGCGCGATGCGGCTTCCGATGATGCCGGCGCCGATGACCAGCAGATGGAAAGAGCTTTTGCCGAGGCGGTCCCACGCCTCTGCCCGCGTTTTCATGCCTGCCTCAGGCGGCGCGACCCGGTCTCAGGCCAAGTCGTCGGCTTGGAGACCGAGCTCTCGATCGCCGGCACCAACCCTGCAAGCGCGCGGTGTGAGAGCTCGGGGTAGGCCGGCATGAAAACCAGGCCGCCCATCATTCGACCAGCCGCCTTTGCCTCCGGCCGGCCGCTCGGGGGAGCCACCACCGAGACGCTCGATGCGCCGCGGGCGGCATCGATACCGGCACGCCGGCACGCCTGGATCAGCTCGTCCGGCCTGGACGAGACGACTGGAAAGAGCCAGTGGGTGTGCGGCGCCATTCGGTGACCGGGGAGCACCAGGTGGTGTGCAAACTGAGATGTAATTCGGGCGGCCAGCGATTGGCCCGCCGCCGCGCGGCGGCTCAAGCGAGCGGCGTCGAACGTGCGCAGCCGGTACGCAAGCATCGCCACCAGCGGCGCTGAGGGCTTGACCTCGAGCTGAGGAAGCAGCTCACCTGGGCGAAAGGCCCGGACGGAGCTGTTGACAAGGCGGTCGAAGTCCCGCCGGAACGCCTTGTGGCCGCGGGCCAATAGGCCGTACCCGAGCGGGAGCGTGACCACGCGAAAGACCAGGAACTTGAGGACGACCGCCAGATATGCACGCCGCTGCTGCGGCTGCCACGTGGCTTGCGTGCGTCGCATCCGCACCAGAAGCGACGGGCTCCTTACTTCGAGCAGCGCGCCGCCGAGGGCGGTACACGTCTTGAGGGCTCCAAAGCTGTACATCGACACGTCAGCGCGCATGTCGCCGGCGTCATCAGGGCTGGTAAATGCCTGGGCGCAGTCCTCCCAGAGGAGCAACCGGTGCTGCCTTGCGAACGCTGCGACCGGTTCGATGTCGACGCGGCCGCCAAAAAGATGCGCGACCAGGATTGCCCGCGTGCGATCGGTCACCAATTTCTCGGCCAGCTCTAACCTCGGCGCCAGCGTCGCCAAGTCGAGGTCGACCGGCACAGCCACCAGTCCGTGCGCTTCCAGGATGCGGACCATGTCCGGGTGCGTGACCGCCGAAACCAGGACCTCTGCGCCGGCGGGAAGGGCGAGCTCGCAGAGGAGCAGGTGAAATCCCGATCGAACCGAGCGGCACGCCAAACCGAGGCCGCCCGCAGACCAGGCGGCCTCGAGCTCGGACGTCAGCCGCTCGGCGTGGAGCGCCCAGGCGCAGGCTGCGAGCCCGTAAGCGAAATCGCGGAAGCGGATGTCCAGTCGATGGCGAGCTTGAAGGGTGAGCATGAGACCCACCTTCGACGCTCGCCGGTATCAGTTTCAGTCCCGACTTGGTCTCAAAATCGCTCCCTTGGGCTAGGAGCTGTTTTGCTGTGAGCGCTGCGCCTCAAGAAGCTTCCTGACGATCGGGCTCGCAACTTTCGGCTGCCACGCTTGGTAGGCCTCCCGCAACGGGACCGGCCACTCCATGTCCATGTCGACGCGGGTGCCGAACTTCGAAGCGCCCGCCAGGACGCGCAACGCCAGCTCGAGCGTGCGCCGCTGCATCACCCGGTCGTGCGGCATGCCAAAGGCGTGGCCGAACGGGAACTCCACGCCGACGACGCGCGGCGCCCGGCGCTCCTCAGCAACCGAGGGCATCATGGTCACGACGACTGTCGGGATTCCCGCCGCTTCGATCCATCGTGCCAGCACGGGCACGTTTGCGCAGCAGTCGGGTCAAGCCGGGGCGAGGATGAGGCCGCCGGCACCCTGCTCTTGGAGGTGGGCGATCAGCTCGGGCGCTGCCGTCTGCCTCCAGTCACGCAGGCCCAGCTTCTGGAATCCCATTACGGACAGATGCTCGGCAACTGCGCCGCCGACAACGCCTTCGCTCTCGAGCTCGGCGAGCAGATGCATCGGCAGCGCGATCTCGGGGTCGGCCAGCAGGTCCTCGTCATTTATATGTAGGTGGGCGACGCCGATCTCGGCGGCAGGCGTGGCGGACGGGATGGCACGCCATGTGGGGTCGCCCCATTCAGGCTGCGTCTGCTCACGCTCGAGATCGAACGATGGCTGCGAGCTCTTTACGTACATGCCGGCCGAGGTGAGCAGCGCGATGCGCGATTCGGCGAGGCGCTTTTCGAAGGGTGCCCAGACAGGCTCCTCCTCGCCTGCGAATGGACCGCGGCCGTCGTAGAAGGGGCGATAGGTCCGAGGCAGGAACTTGAAGCTGTCGACGATCACGGCTTAAAGATGAGGCAGGTGGTCGTGCCGTGCGCCAAGAGCTTTCCCGTCTTCTCAGCGATCAGCTTGCCTTCGGCGGTGGCGATCCGGCCGCCCCTATGCAGGATCGTGGCCACGCAGCGCACACGTCCGGTTTCGCTTGTGATCGGCCGGACGAAGTTGACGCTCGTCTCGAGCGACGTGTAGCCCTCACCCTGGGCGAGCGTCGTTTGTACGGCGCAGCCCAGCGCCGAATCCAGCAGGGTCATCGCGAAGCCGCCATGCACGACGCCGATGGGGTTGTAGTGGAACTCACGCGGCTCGCCGACGAAAGTGACACGCCCCTCGTCGGCCTCGGCGCCGGTGAAGTCCATCGTCGCAGCGATCGGCGGCGGCGGCAGCTTGCCTTCGAAGACAGCCTTGATGAACTCGAGCCCGGTCATCGCTGCGCCGGCGTCACGCAGCGCGGTGGGGTCTTCCCAGGTGTAGGTGCGCGACCTCTCCACATTCATGAAAAGGCAGAGTAGATCGCCAGCATTCCAAGCATCGCGATCGCCAGTGCGCTGAAGGTGCTGATGCCGCGGATCAGGCTCGGGGTCAGGCGTCCGCGCAGCAGCGATGCGGCAAAAGCGAGCAGGCACCACCACGCCGCTGACCCAAGGAGCACACCTACGACGAGCACGCCCGGTTTGACGAGGCCGGCGCCGGTGCCGAGCCCGAGGGTCGTGGCCAGGGCGGCAAACGAGATGACCGTCGCCGGGTTGGTGATCGTCAACCCGAAGGTCGATATGTAAGCCCAGGCGAGACCTGCACGAGTGGTGGAGGGTATCTCGCTCGGGTTCCGCTGTCGATCGAGCAGAATGCGCACCGCAAGCGCGATGAGTGTCGCTCCGCCGATCAGGGCCAGCGGCCGCCGGCCGCCCGCGATTGCTGTCGTCAGCGCGGCGACGCCAAAGGCGGCGATGGCGGCGTAGAAACCATCAGCTGTCGCAACGCCAAAGCCCGAAAGGAGGCCGTAGAGCCGGCCGCGGAGAACTGTCCGCCTAAGGCAGAGAAAGAAGATCGGGCCGGGCGACGCCGCCACAGCGAACCCGAGCACGAATCCGCGGAGCAACAGGCTGGACACCGCGATCTCTCATGAATGTGAATTCTCTGGCATATCGGTGCCGCGCGCTGAGTGGTCGGCAAGCGTGGCGTAATATCCGCGCCGCTTAAAACCCCTACTTAGTCAATTGCGTCGTATCCTCAGCCACTCATGGAAATCGTTCGTAACGTCACGCGTCACAAGCTCCGCAGCTTCCTCACCATCGCGGGCATCGTCATCGGCGTGCTCGCGCTGACCACGATGGGCGCGATGGCCGAAAACTTCAACGCGCTCCTCGACGGCGGCGTCAAGTACTTCGGTTCGAGCATCCAGGTCGGACCGCCGGACGGCCAGCAATCAGCTTCCCTTCTATCCATCTCCAAGGTCGAGGAGATCAAGAAGATCGACGGAGTGGCCGCCGCCTTTCCGACCTACGGCTTCCAGGCCAAGCCCGGCGCCGCCCCCTCGTTCAGCTTTGGCGTTCCCGACACGATCATCTCCGCGGACCCGGCGGAGAACAACTGGGGCACTCTAAAGGTCACGATTGCGCAGGGTCGCGAACTAACCTCGACGACCACCGGCGAGGTGGTCCTGGGGTCGACGATCGCCAAGGAGTTCAACAAGAAGGTCGGCGACTCAATTGCCCTCCCGGTCAAGCCGGTCGACGCCAAGCCCGACTTCGTCAACCACACCTTCACAGTGGTCGGGATCCTCAACCAGACGCGGACGGCTCCGGACGCATTTGCCTACATCAACATCGCCGATGGTCAGATGCTGCTCAGGGACAGTCTGCCGGCCGCGATACGGGATCAAATCGACGTCAAACAGATCGCGCTGGGCATCGATGTCTACGGCAAGCCGGGCACGTCGCTCAGCGATCTGGACAAAACTGCGGACCGGATCAACGCGCAGGTTTCGGGCATCAAGGCCACCAAGCCGAGCCAGATCGTGGACAGCTTCAAGCAGGGCGGCGCAATCTTCACCACCATCACTACGGCGGCCGCGCTGCTGGCCTTGATCATCGGCGGATTGTCGGTGGTCAACACCATGTTCATGGCGGTGGCCGAGCGCGTGCGTGAAATTGGGCTGAAGAAGGCTGTCGGGGCGACCACTCTCAACATCATGGGTGAGTTCCTGACCGAGGCGACTCTCATCGGCGTGCTAGGTGGCCTGATCGGATATGGCCTGGGTGCTGCGATCACCATCATCGTCAACGGGACCACTCCGCCCGGCCAATCGACGCTATTCCTGCTCACGCCCGCACTCACGATCTTCGCCATCGGATTTGCCACGGTGCTTGGCGCCGCGGCCGGCGTCCTTCCCGCCTGGCGGGCAGCTCGGCTGGACCCAGTCACGGCGCTGAGGAACCAATAGCAATGGCCGATGTCCGTCTCGTCAACCTGACGAAGCATTACAAGCAGGGCGCCGAGGTCATCCACGCGCTCGACGGCGTGACGCTCGACATCACCAAGGGCGAGTTCGTCGCGGTGGTCGGCCGCTCGGGCAGCGGCAAGACGACCATGCTGGATTTGATGGGCCTGCTGCTCCGGCCGACCAGCGGGAGCCTCTACATCGACGACATCGACACCAGCAAGCTCGGCGACCGCGAGCTGGCGCGGATGCGGGCCAACAGGGTCGGCTTCGTCTTCCAGGAGTACAACCTCCTGTCCGGGCTCAACGTGCTCGAGAACGTGATGCTTCCTCTGCGATACGTGAAGGACGGAAAGAACGGCAAGCCTCGCGCTGTTGAGCTCATTGAACGAGTCGGGCTCAGCGACCGGATCCGGCACCGGCCGACCGAGCTCTCCGGCGGGCAGGCGCAGCGCGTGGCGATCGCTCGGTCGATGGTGAACAACCCTTCGCTCATCCTCCTCGACGAGCCGACCGGAGCGGTCGACACGGAGACCGCGCAGCAGCTTGTCGACCTCCTCAAACGCCTCAACCAGGAGGACAAGGTCACCATCGTCATCATCACGCACGACCTCGACGTCGCCGCGCACGCGACCCGTCAGATCCGGCTGAAAGACGGCAAGGTCCTGGCCGATGAGAGAGTTCACGCCAATGGCGCCCAGCTTGGAGTAGGAGTCGCGGCCGGAAAAGCTCTCGACTGATCTTCGGCGCCCATGCGCCTAGGCACCCTGCAGTTCAAGTCGCGCGCCGTCACTTATCGTGTTACCAGGATGCGCAAGCTGTGATCCGCCGCTTTCTGCTGGCGGGTGCGGTCATTGGCGGCCTGGTCATCGCGGCCCTGGTGGGCGCTGCAGCGTACCAGGCGTTGCGCACCACCGGGCAGGTGACGAATCACGGCAACCTGACGCCGGAGAACTGCTCACCCGGCCCGTGCGTCGATGTGAAGGGCTTCACTCTCTGGGCTACCGACATCAAGTTCGAGGGCGACCTCGTGCGCATGACGGTCAAGTTCCGCAACTCGAGCACCGCGACGCACGCTTCGCCTGAAGACTTGCAGCTGATCGATACGAACCGGCACGCCTCGATCCCCGCCACCGACGTGGAGGGCTGTAAGACGTGGACCCGCCAAGAGTTCAACAATGGCGCGATCTTCGGCCCCATCGACATCTGCTTCCGCGTGACGAATACCACGCGGCCGTTCATCCTCCATTGGAATCCCGACCTCGGCCCGTTCTGCTGCGAGACCAGCCTCAAGATCACGTGATCGCACTGCACCGGACCGTCGTCATCAGCGGGGCGACGGGGACCATTGGCTCGGCGACCGCCGCCGTGTTGGCGCGTCGCGGAGCGCGCGTCGTCTTGATGGCTCGTCCATCCGATCGCCTGGACGAAATGGTCGAGGAGCTCGGCGGCACCGACAACCGCATCTCGAGCGTACCGGTCGACCTGTCATCGATGTCCTCGGTGCGTTTAGCGGCGCGAGAAATCAATCGAGAGGGTGGTCGCGTGGACGCCCTGATCAACATGGCCGCCGTCTTCGTGCGGAGATTCCAAAAAACCGCCGACGGTTTCGAGCTGATGCTCGCGACAAACTACTTCGGGCCTTTCCTGCTCACCAACCTGCTTCGTGACCGGCTGCTAGGTGGCGGTCGAGTGATTACGGTGACTGCGCCGTCGACTACACACGTCGACATGGAGCGCCTCTTCTCAAAGGAGAGTTTCGATCCACTGCACACATTCGGTGCAACGAAAGCCCTGGACCTCATGGTCACGTTCGAGCTGGCGCGGCGCGCGAAGCGCTGGGACATTCGAGCCAATGCTTTTCACCCCGGACTGGTCCGTTCCGAGCTGATGCGGGAGGCGCCACGGGGCGTCCGCATCCTTTCGCGTCTGGTCTCAGGCTCGGCGGATCGCGCGGCTCAGGACCTCGCCGAGCTTGCCATCTCCCCCGCGCATGCCGGCACCACCGGCTGGTTCTTCAAAGGCACGCGACGGATCGATCCGCCGAAGTCAGCCACCGACGAGGCGCTTCAGGCGGCCCTGTGGCGCCGAACCGCAGAGCTCGTGGAGATGGAGATCGGCGGCTTCTGATTTCTGAGCTCTTCAGCATTGCCCCATTCGGGCACAGTTGGGGCTGCTGGTCGTAGGAAACTCGCGAGCTCTTCACACCGCGTTCACAACTCGCCGGAAGGATGAGGTCTGCAGTCGTCAATCACATTCCAAGGAGAGGTTTCATGAGACGCGGTTTCGGTTTGATCGGGTTGGTGGTGACAGCGATCGTGCTCGCGGTCGTTGGAGTCATCGCCTACAACGTTGGATGGTCGGACGGTCTGGCGACCCAGGTGCCGGCCGGTACTGCAGCGGTGCCGCCGCCCTACTACTACGGCTACGGGCCGCATGCCTTCGGCTTCTTCGGCTTCTTCTGGATCCTGTTCGTTGTGTTCGGCCTCTTTTGGCTGTTCCGGATTGTTTTCTTCGGACGCAGGCACTGGGGCGGCGGCGGATGGGGCTACAAAGGCCGCCACGGCTACGGCGTGCCGCCGGCAATCGATGAGCGGATGCAGGAGTGGCACAAGCGGGCGCATGGCGAGCAGCCGTCCGGCTCGGCTACACCGCCGCCGCCGCCACCGCCTGACCAAAGAACGGTTTAGAACCTTGGCTGAAACTAGGATGGTCGCCGTGGCGACCATCCTGGTGGTGGACGACGAGCCTCGCATCGTGCAGCTCGTCCGCGACTACCTCGAGCACGGCGGGTTCACCGTGCTCGTCGCGTCAGACGGCAAGGAGGCCCTGCGTTCGGCCCGCACCGGCCGTCCCGACCTCATCGTCCTCGACCTCGGGCTGCCGGGCCTCGACGGCCTGGATGTCGCGCGCGAGCTGAGGCGCGATGGTGAGGTGCCGATCATCATGCTCACGGCGCGAACCGAAGAGAGTGACAAGCTGGTCGGCCTCGAGCTCGGCGCTGACGACTATTTGACGAAGCCGTTCAGCCCGAAGGAGCTGGTGGCCCGGGTGCGGGCGGTGCTGCGCCGGGCGGAGAGCTTGCGCTCGCCCTCCGACGTGATCCGAGTCGGCCCGGACGTCGAGCTGGACGTCTCGCGGATGGAGGCACGATTCGGCGGCCGCCGCATCGATCTGACCAAGACCGAGTTCCAGCTGCTCGCCGCCATGGCCCGGCAGCCGGGCCGGGTGTTCACTCGGGCTCAGCTGCTGGATGCTGTGCGAGGCGTGGCATTCGAGTCTTACGAGCGGGCGATCGACGCTCACATCAAGAACATCAGAAAGAAGGTCGAGCCGGATCCGCGCTCGCCGCGATTTGTGCTGACCGTCTTCGGAGTCGGCTACCGGTTCGCCGATCCAGCCGCCAGATGAGAAGCGGCTGGGGACCGCCGCCGCGCCGCAGGCCACCCTGGTGGCCCGAGGGCGAACCGTTTCCACCAGCCCGGCGCTGGGGCCGTCGCGGACCTCCCGCATTCATCCGGCGCATCGGGTGCTTTTTCGTGGCCGTGCTGGCTGCCGCCGTTCTGGCCGGCGCGGTGGCAGGAAGCCTGGTCGCCCAGCTCGGGCCGTGGCCTGTGGCGCTGCTGGTGGTCGGGTTCGTGTTCCTGGTCGTCGTGGCCGGATTTGGCGGCTTTCGTCGCATGACCCGACCCGTAGGCAGCCTGGTCGAGGCGGCGGGCAGGATCGAGTCGGGCGACTACTCGGCTCAGGTGCCTGAGACGGGGCCGCCGGATATGCGCTCGGTGGCGCGGGCATTCAACGCGATGTCCGCGCGCCTCAAGGCGAGCGACCAGCAGCGTCGGAGCTTCCTGGCGGACGTGGCGCACGAGCTGCGGACGCCCTTGTCGGTGATCCGAGGGCAGGCAGAAGCGATCGCGGACGGCGTCTACCCGGGCGATGCAGCACACCTGGCGCCGATCCTGGATGCGACCCAGACACTCGATCGGCTGGTTGAAGACCTGCGAACGCTGGTCCTGACCGACGCTGGAAGCCTGGCTCTTCAGAAGGAACCGACCGACCTGGGGGCGCTGGCCATGGATACGGTCGACTCATTCAAGGTCCAGGCGGAAGCTGCCCGCATTTCGCTCCACGCCGCTGTCGCGGACAACCTGCCTTCTGTCGAGGTCGACCCGGCACGTATCCGCGGAGTGATCGGAAACCTCCTCTCGAACGCGATCCGTCATACCCCCGCGGGCGGTTCAGTCACGGTCGAGGTAAGCACGTCTGGCGTAGGCATGCTGATCACGGTCACCGACACCGGAGCGGGAATCCCGCCGGAGCTGCTGCCGCGCGTATTCGAACGATTCGTGAAAGGGGCCGGCTCACCTGGCTCCGGCCTGGGTCTGGCGATAGTTCACGACATCGTCAGCGCGCACGGTGGAAAGGTCGAAGTCGAAAGCAAGGCCGGCTCGGGCACTTTAGTCCGGCTGACTCTGCCGACCGGGCCTTGATTTTGAGATGCTGTAGCGGCAATTGGGGAAGGCTAAGAAAACTATGTCTACGGCTCGGCCCGCCAAGGCGAAACAACCGTCACGGCCGCTCGAGGGGGAGGATCTCGAGACCAAGCGCTGGGAAGACGCGCGTCACTGGATGAGCATCTACGCCGACCTCCTCGAGTTCAAGCGTGGGATCCTTGCCCGGGTGCGGCGGGACGTAGCCGGCCTCCAACCTCTCGCCAGGCAGGCCGCCTTGACCGACGTCGAGATCATCGAGAGCCAGATGCAGGGGTACCAGGTGCGCCTCGACCTCTGGTACCAGCGCCTCTGGGATCTCCAGGGCCTATGGCTGGACCCCGCCGGCCGCATGGTTCGGCACCAGGGCAACGAGGTGGCCCTGACCAGGCGAGAGTTCCAGCTGCTGCAGTTCCTGCTCAGCCATCCCCACCGGTACTTCACGACCACACAGATCCTCGGCCAGGCCTGGGCGGACCCGGCCCTTTTTCCTGAAGAGGTACGAAATTACGTCCGCCGGTTGCGGAAGATCCTCGCCGATCTCGCGATCCCGGTCGACCTCGTGAACAAGCCGGGCCTGGGCTATTCGCTGGTCTTTCGCCCCTGACCGGAGGTCAACCTCTAGCTGCCGCAAATATTGCTGAACTTTTTATGCCCGACCCTTTAAACCTAGGCTATGGAAAAGGTAGAACCCAAGCGCGTGCGCCCCGATATTGATGCGGCGGAGCGGGGCGGCGACTGGTCTCAGGCCATGGACGGCGAAGGCGTACTGGCCGACGCAACGCTCGAGCATGCGCTCTATTGGCGCCAGATCTACCTCGAGATCCTGACCATGGAGGAGAAGGTGCTGGCGCGCATCCGTCACCTGATGACTACACAGTCAGACGAGGGCCGACGGGAAGTCGAGCTGACCAACGTCCCGGTCGTCGTCGCTCAGGCCGAGAGGTTCCGGCAGCGTATGGGGTATTGGGATGAGCGGGTAATGGAGCTCGGCGGTACTTCAAACCACGAACACAAGGACGGCGGGAGCTCAAACCACCAGCATTAAGGAGCTCGGCAGCTCGAACCACGAATACTAGGCTGGACGCCGCGCGGCCCGTATGGCACACTTTTGCGGATTTTGTTATGCCTAATCGACAGGATGGAGGAGTGATTAACATGCGCCGTTCACTTATTTCGATCGGCCTCGCCGCTCTCTTCGTCTTGATCTGGCCGGCGACGGCGCTGGCGGCAACCGACCCCGACCTCGGTACCGCAGGCAATTACGCGGTCGTGGCTGGATCGACAATCACCAATACCGGAGGGTCCTGGATCACCGGAAAGATGGCGCTGGCCCCAGGCACGGCTATAACCGGCTTCCCCGGCGCATGGGGCGCCACCTCTGGAGCTCAGGACGTTGCTAATCCCGCGGCGACTCAGGCCCAGACCGACTTTGGAGGACCGAACCCTCCAGCCGCAATAAGCGGTCCTAGCACGTTCACACGGGGCATGGGGCAAACGCCTTGCACCACCACCGGTGTGAATCTGGGGGGCCAAACCCTGGCCCCGGGCATCTACTGCAACGGCACCATGGGAATTACTGGAGGGCAGACGCTGACCCTCACAGGCGGGGGCGTCTACCTTTTCCAGATTGCAAGCACTCTGATCACGGGCAACGCGTCACGCGTGCTCCTTACTGGCGGCGCTCAGCCCTGTGACATCTTCTGGTTCGTTGGCAGCTCGGCAACTATCGCCCCGGCGACCACTTTTGTGGGCAACATCTTGGCCGTCGCCTCGATCGCCATGCAGACTGGAGCAACCCTCAACGGCAGGGCTCTGGCACGCGCCGCTGTGACTTTGGACACCAACCGGATCATCCAGCCCAGCGGATGCACTGGGGGCTTCACGAGAAGCTATCCCACCCCGACATATGTTCCCCCGCCGCCGGGGACCCTGTTGCCGGCCACTCTAGGTGTGCCTTGGGAGCTGCTCGCGTCATTCCCCTGGCTCCTCGTGATCGGAGTCGGCGCGCTGTTCGGCGCAACCGTACTGGTCGTGAACACTCGAAGGCGCCGCCGCCGCACCTCGTAGGTGCGCGCGTAAAGGATTAGAGCAGTGCGGAGGACCTGGTCGGCATGGGCCGCTGCCCGCGTGTCGGCGCAGGCCTTGAAGCTGGGAACATGGCCTTCAGCGGTCCGCGGACGCTTGCCAGCCCAGGTGCTGGGTGAAGTCACACTTGGCGTCCTTCTCCTGGCTGCGCTGGCGTTCGCCCCTCGTGACGGGGTTCCGGTTGACGACAGCTTCGCCTGGCCGAACGACGCGAGTCCTCGCTTTGCAGCCTCAACCGTGGACGAACCTTCATTCGGACTGACTCTCCCTGGAGTCAGCAGCCTCTCGGAACGGGCCCGGTCGGCGGGCGCGGCGTTCAGCAATCAGGCGCTGGTACCAAAGGCGCCGCCCGCACAACTGATCATCCCGGCCCTGAGGGTCAACCGTCCCGTCGAGGGTGTCGGCGTCGATCGCTGGGGGGTGATGAATCTGCCGGAGAACGGCTGGAATGCCGGCTGGTACAAGGGCGGCCCCACGCCCGGAGCCCCAGGCGACGCAGTCATCGAAGGCCACGCCGGCTTCCCGGACCAGCCGATGCTCTTCGGCAAGTTGGCCACCCTCCGGCAGGGCGACAAGATCATCGTCGTGCTCGGCGACGGAAGCCAGCGCCTGTTCCTTGTTCAATCCATGGCGGTGATACCCGTCGGTACCGCCCCGCCGGGTATGGGTGAACCGTACGGGCCGCCGCGGCTCACGCTCATCACCTGTACGGGCCATTTCGACGCGGACCAGAAGTTTTACTCCAAACGATTGGTTCTCGAAGCGAGCTACGCCGGCATCCTCTGAGACCGGGAGCCCGGAGCCCCCTCTAGGGCATAGTTGCTGACTTTGTTATGGCTCGTGAGCCATCGTCACGCCAAAGAGGTGTATGACTAAATGGCATTTCAGCAATCCGCTCCCGCTCCCGCTCCCGTTGAGCATGCTTCGTCGAACGAAGTAGGCAGCTACAACTTCCGCGCCGCGGCAGTCGTCGGATTCATCGTCGGCGCCGTCGACATTCTCATCGCCGCTCGTTTCCTGGGCAAGCTGTTTGGCGCGTCGTCACACACGGCGTTCGTCAACTTCATCTACCAGGTGACTGGGCCGTTGGTGGCCCCGTTCACGGGCATCTTCGGCGACACGGGATCAAAGACCAACACGTTCGAGACAGCCTCGCTCGTGGCGCTCGTCGTCTACGCAGTGATCGGTTGGGGCGTCGTGGTCCTGATCAGGATCGTCACCGCGCCGAAAGGCACCAAACCGGCTTCGTCGTAATGGACATCAGGTCCTGGCCGAAGAAGTGGAACGACGCCTCGCTCAGGCAGTTCGCCACTTTGCCTGAGTTTTCGCCTTCGCCGCGCCCGTGGCCCATGCTGGGCATGCTGGCTCTCGGGTTGGTAGCAGGGGTAGCCATCGGTGGCTACACCGTGTCCCAACGGTCGCACATGAGGCGGCTCGCCGGCTACGCCCACCGCATGGGAGACGAGCTGGCCGATCTGTCAACAGATGAAGCGGAACGGCCAGTGAGCTCCGCACGCTCGAACCACCGCCGCAAAACGGCAGTAGGCGTTTAGCCATGTGGGGAATCGTGATCTGGATCATCGTCGGTGCGATTGCCGGGTTCGTGGCCAGCAAGGTCATAACCGGCAAGGGCATGGGGCTGATGTTTGACATCATCGTCGGCATCCTGGGGGCATTCCTGGGAGGCTGGCTGGCAAGTCTTGTCGGTATCCACGTTGACACCGGCACCTTCTCGGTCAGCGGGCTCCTTGCGGCTTTCGTGGGGGCCGTCATCCTTCTCGTCATCTTCCGGGCGCTGACACACCGCGGGATGATTCATAGATAGCGTTCGATCCGTCCGCTAGGCCTCGCAGAGCTACCCCTCGCGAGGCCTTCATTTTGCTTGGACCTACGGCTTATTCGACCGGTGGGCTCGGCAGCTTGTCCTGACGCCGTGCCCGCCTCGCCACGAGGCGCAGCTGAAGGATCCTGCCTGCACCGAAGGCCAGAACCACCACCGCCCCGAGGACCATGGCGAAGAGCAGAGCCACCGCGAGGGGAAGTTGGCCCTGGAGGAACAGGAAGTGCACCTCGACGCTCTGGAGGTTTTGCAGGATGAAGACGAGGATCACGACCAGGAGGATGATGCCGATGACGAGGGCCGTCCACGCTCCACTCAGCCGAGTTTGGCGCTCACCTGGGAGCGGCGGCCCGGTTTCTGTTTCCTGACTTGTTGGCTCGCTCACTTCTACTGCTAATCGTATACGTGGGGCGCAAAAGCAGGTACCAGATTGAGGTACTGACCTGGCCATGTTTGGGTGTTTCTCACCTTATGGGCGACAGGGTCGACTTCCTACCTTGATCAAAGGTCGGAAATCGAGAAGGAGGACATCGGAAAGTGAGCAACAACTACAGGTTCTACGCGGCGAAGATGGCCGAGCTTCGCGTCTACCGCGACGCCAACCGGCCGTTGCAGAAGCAACTTCACGAGCTCTTCGCGTTCGTGCGGCAGTGCGAGGCACGATGGGAGTAGCTGCTAAGTCAGCCCATACAGGGCAACGAGTGGTGGGAGAAGAGGGAATCGACCGCTCTCGAAAGCCGATCGGCTGCACACTCGATGACCGCGACGCATGGGGTAGGAGGCGCTCGCTCGCTCCTGCTGAATCACGCGGGCGTGACGGTCGTCATCCCCATCGCTGAAACGGCCGCTGCCATCCGGCTGTCATAGGTAACCACTCTGCGAAGGCTGCCACCGAGCTGCCGCATCGTGGCGAGGTGGATCGCGTCCAGCGAGCGAAGTTGGGCAGGCAGAAGCGACCCGGCGTCCAGGAGGATTCGGTCACTGACCCGGATCAACTCAAGGCGGCTCAGCACGTCATGTCCCCTTTGCACCGCCGCTGGACCGAGCGGCAACAGCGCCCTTGCGACCTCGGTCCGCGCCAGTGCGCTCACCACCAGTGGTACTCGGCGTCGCAAGTAGCGGCGGAGGGCCGCAGACTCCATCTCTGCGACTGCGAGCTTCACGATCGCGGACGAGTCCACATAGATCGCACGCTCAGCGTTCATTGCGACGTAGCCGGGCCAGGATCGCCGAAGGCGATTCTTTGCCGTGAGGAACCGGCAAGGGTAATGGGAGGTCGCTGAGACTGCCGGCGGCCGGAGTCACATCGCCAGCAGCTCGGAGCTGTTCCAACGCACCGGCTTCGGGCAACGGGGCAAGCACCGCGACCGGCCGCCCGCGATCCGTGACCTTAATGGTTTCACCGGCTTCGACGCGGCGCAGCAGCTCGCTGGCACGCTGACGAAGCTCACGAACCCCCACTGTTCCCATGTGCTATTTGTAGCACAAGCTCAGGTGGAGCGGGAGACGGGGTCCGCGGCCCCGAGTTCCAATCCCTCAGTACAGGTCGTTTATCGACTCGGCTGAGCACGGGCCAGAATTTCACTTGTCGCCACGACCACGGCCTCAGCGGCTTGGTTTGACGCGCTGGGGTGATTCGGCCCTGCGGACAGTGCCCGTCTCACAAGGGCCACGACCGAGTCGGGAGCAGACAGCACATCCGCTGCGGTGAAGCGCAGAAGGCGGTAGCCCGCATCGACCAATCGATTCTGACGCCGGTTGTCGCCCGTCAAGTTTTCGCGGTGATGCGCACCGTCGTACTCGATGGCCAGGTTGTGAAGTGGGTAGTAGAAGTCTGGCCTCGCCAGGAAATTGCCGACTTCGTCGTACAGGGACACTTGAACTTGCGGCTTTGGCAGCCGAGCAATCACCAAGAGTAATCGCAGCTTGGTCTCCATCACGGATTCGGTTTCTGGTTCGGCAAGCTCGATCGCTCGGCGCAGACGCGCTATGCCGGGATATCGTGGATGTGCACAGACCCACGAACGTATGTCGCCTGATTTGAGCAGACGCTTGTGCAGCGCCATGTCCAGAGTCGCAACCGCTTCCACGAGCGGGACATGCCTCCCGATGTCCGCGAGGGTGCGAACCACCGAGGTGGTCGGATGGCCGCGCCGCGTCACCATGTCACTTGCGCCGACATCGGAACGCCGCACTGCGATGCCCGCCAGGCGCGAGGTGTGGCTGCTCAATGGGAGAGTCACCTCGACCGGGTCGCACGGAGGTAGATCGAGACCATGAAGCCAGCCCGCGGTCCGACCAGAGAAGACTGCCGTTGGGGGAAGACGCCGGCTGATGGCGGCAAGCAGAACGTTGGGGTCATGGGCAATGGCCCGTAATGCGTAAAAACCGCCACCGAGTCGGCTCCAGCTCGCACCAAGGAGGTGATCCTTGGTCAGCCCGTGACGCCGGGCCTCCTCAAGATTGAAGGGACCCGTGGTGAGCGCTGCTGGAATCGTTGGAGCCCGAGACACTGCCCAGAATCGTGGGCAAGGCGACCTTCAAATGAAACTCAGCCTATAAAGGGTAGCGAGCGGTCGGAAAAGAGGGAATCGACTCCCCTCGAAAGCCGATCGGCTGCACACTCGATGACCGCGGAGATCAAAAGGTGGAGCGGGAGACGGGCTTCGAACCCGCTACCTCGACCTTGGCAAGGTCGCGCTCTACCAAGTGAGCTACTCCCGCTCGGCCAGAGGAAAGATCATAACCCGGCCCGGGAACCGGTCAGCCTAAGCCCGCCTGGCTTCAGCCTCGAAGATCTCTTCGATCTGCCGCTTGAACGTACGCGCCAACGAGAACGCAAGCGGAAGGCTCGGGTCGTACTTGCCGGTCTCGATTGCATTCACCGTCTGCCTCGAAACGCCCAGCCGCTGAGCGAGGTCGGCCTGCGACCATGCCAGCTCCGCCCGCAGGACCCTCAGGCGATTTTTCACCGGTGGCGCCACTTGAAGACGGCGGCCCCAAGTGCCCACAGAACCGCAATCAGCGGCAGGACGTAGGTCCAGCTCAGATGCGGCATTCCAGCACCCTCCAGGAACCCGTATCCGAACGTCAGAAGCGCGGTCGCTCCGAGGGCAAAACCGAACGCCTGCACCTGTATCCGCTTCTGGGACTCGTCGAGTCGCGCCAGAGATCGCATGAACAACCAGATCACGAGTCCAGCCGGTATCAGCGGCAGCACCGCCACGTAGTACCGCCACGAGGCTTCTGGATTGGCCTGGAGGACAGTGACTGAGCCCACAAGCACCATCAGGTAAGCCAGCATCGTGAGCCCAAACTCGATCTGCGCGCGGTAGGTGACCCAGGTCGAGTAGATAGGGGCGGTTGGTGTCTGGTTGGGCCGCGAATCGAAGGCGACCGGCGCCGGGGCCTCGGTCCGGATGAATGGCGATGCCGAGTGAGTGAAGGGCGGGTCGACGGGGACGTCGGCGGGATTCGGGTTCGGAGTCTGCTCAGTCATCGCGCCGGATGGTAAAGCGCGCTTGGCAGTACGTCAAACGTCCTTGTCTTGAGAGTTCTCCGAATTCGATGAATCCTGCTGGCCATTGTTTGCGCCGTTGTTCTGCGACCCTTGACTCTTCTCAGCCGCCCCGCCGGCCTCTTGACCCGACTGGTCGCCTTGGGCCTGCTCGCTCGAACCGCTCGGGGTCGTGTCCAGGCGGTGGACGATCACGCCCCCCGCGAGCGCGCCAAAGATCAATGCGCTCGCGATCACGATGGCTCCGACCATGCCAATGCGGTGAAACAGGTTTGTCACCACGTCACGAACTACCAACGCCCCTCCCCCTTTCACCGGTCGCTTACAAAAAGTAGGCGTCTGTCACCTGGGCAGCGCCTGGTGCGGGTAACCATCGGGAGGGAGGATTTCTTGCGAGCGGGCGCTAGAGTACTTTTGGATTGAGCCGAATGAAACCGGGATCGATGCCGAAGCCGAGCGAGAAGGCAAAGACTGCCTTCAGCAAGCTCGTGCCCGATGAGCCCGCGGTGACGCTAAAACCTATGTTCGGCCAGCTTTCGGCCTTCGTGAACGGCAACATGTTTTGCGGAATCTTCGGCGAGGAGCTGATGGTCCGGCTGCCCGAGGCCGAGATCGCGACCGTGAAGAAACAGGGCGGTCATGACTTCGAGCCGATGGCCGGCCACAAAATGGGTGGCTATGTCATCGTGCCCGGGAACTGGCTTGCCAAACCGGCGCCTGCAGTCGTGCTGATCAAGAAGGCACTCGCGCACACGCGCGCGATGCCGGCCAAGACGCCAAAGAAGAAGGCGGCCGCGACTAAGCGCTAGCGGCGCTTTCGGTCGGGCGGCTGGGTCTTCCGGTCGGCTTGCTTGGTTGCCTGGATGGGCGGCACGGGCTTAACGGGTTGCACCGCTTTGACCGGCTCCGGCGTCGTCACAGCCTCCTGCAGCTTGGCTGCCTCGACTGGCTCGACGGCTTTCGCCGGCTTGACCGCCTCGACTGGCTTGACCGCTTCGACTGGCTTCGGCGGCGCATCGAGCGCTGCCTTGCCCATTGAAACGTTGCCGATGAACGTGGCGCCGTCCTGCACCACCAACCGCGCCACCCGCACGTCGCCCTTCAGCGAGCCCGCCCGGCCGACGACAAGCCGGTCGTGCGCGGTGACGGGTCCGGTGACGCGACCTCCGTCATCGATCTCGACGCTGCCCGTGACCTCGAGCTCGCCCTCCACCGTGCCGACCACACGCAAGTCGCCCTCGACGTAAAGCAACCCGACCAGCCGGTCACGCGGGCCCAAGACCACCGAGCTGTGGTTGCCGTCGGACCCGTTTCCGGCCGGCGCCGAGGTGCGGTTTCTAGCCGCCGGACCCGTGCTGCTCAAAGTCACCCATACGAACGTGGCCGTTGAGGCTGGCGCCATCATCGATCTGGAGCCTGCGGACCACGATGTCACCGCTGAGCCTGGCGTTCTTTCCAAGCGTGAGCTTGTCGCGCGCGGCGACAGAGCCTTCGACGACGCCTTTAACGGTCACGTTCGCGGCTTCGATCAAGATCTTGGCCGTGGCGCCCGAAGCGACATCGAGGTTCCCCGTTACGCGGAACTCACCTTCGGCACGCCCGTCGACGTGCACGTGCCCGTCGTAGACCAGCTTGCCTTCGAGGACGTCGTTCGGGCCCATGGTGAACTTGCGTTGCCCGTCACGCTTACCGTCGCCGTTGTCATCGGCAGAAGCCACGTGAGAGCTTTCCGCCACCGCCTCCTGAACGTCCATTAGCTTTCGTCACCCCCGACTTAGATAGGACCACCGGAACCTGTAAACCAGGCGTTAAACGTTAGCCCAAGCCGGCTGCAATTCGCCTACAGAAATGTTCGGTTCTTGCCTGGCAACTATTTGGAAGTGACGCCCCGCCAAGCTCATGCGAATTCACCCAACAAGCCCTTGTCAGTGAGGCCGGGCGCACGCGAGGAGATGGCGAAGTACGGCTCATGCCCATAGCCCTGCTGCATCAGCCGCGGATGGTCCCGAATCGCGATCCGCCACTCTTCGAGCTGGCTTCGATGAAAGTCGATGGCGCGCAATTTCATCATGACTTCGTCCGGGTCCAGGTCGATCACGAGATCGACGTGGTCCTGCACGGCCAGCGGCAGCTCGTGAGTGTCGCCCGTGAGTCGAAGCGCTTCGCGGTAGAAGTCGGCGCTTTGCTTGTCCACCGCCAAGTGGTACAGCGCAGGGCGGTCACCCTCCGACATCGCATTCACTGCCGAGTCGGTGCACGCGCCTATGGCGATGTGGTCGGGATGCCCGTACACGCCGTCGGGTCCCCAGCTCACCACCGCCTTCGGGCGCAGCTTGGAGATCTGCTCCCAAATTCGATCAGTGATCTCCTGCGGGTCGCAGCCGTTCACTCCACCGTCCGGGTAATCCCAGAGCTCGACGCCGCTGATGCCGAGTGCCGCGGCGGCCTCTTCGAGCTCCGCACTGCGGATCTGCGCGAGGTCCTCTTGCTTGGCTCCGAAAGGCTTGCCGCTCCACCCCGCCTCGCCACGCGTGGCACAGATGAGGTTCACCGGCACGCCGGCGCGTGTGTGTCGCAGGATCACGCCCCCGCAACCCATCGACTCATCGTCGGGGTGCGCCATCACAACCAGTAGTCCGGGAGTGTTCTCCATCAGCGCCACAAGATAGACGGAGGCGCTCACATGGTGCTTCGGTCCTCGATCTCCCATGCGTGGTCGAGCGCATGCCACGCAGTGCGGCGAACGGCATATGAGACGGGCCACTTTTCCTCTCGATTGGGACGGCTGAAGCTCTCGAGAATCGCCTTGCGGAAAGCACTGACCGCAGCTCGGTCTCGGCCATCCGGCTGCTTCAAGCGCGTCCCAATCCGCTTCGCATACTCCACCTCGGCGCCGAGGACGTGGTCGAACATCGCGTCGCGATCTCTGCCGCCGCCCCGGGGTCCCTTGCGCAGCGAGGCCGGCGCTTTGGCGACGACCTTGTCGAGGTAGATCCAGCAGGCTTCGGCGAGATCGCACATGCGCTTGATCTGAGCGGCGGTCAGCGGATCCGCTTCAGCTTTAGCTGGAATGCCGGGCGCGCCGAAGTCGGTAGTCGCGTTGCCCTTGAGCCGCTCGACGACTTTGAAGTTGGTCGCGTCGTTTGGAAAGGGAACTTTGGCCAGCTTTGCCACCGCCGCGTAGCGCGAGGCACACGCGGCGAGAGCTTCGAGCGCAGCGTGCTCGTTCTTGCCTGCGCGGCACCAACCGGGCCAGCCGGCAGCGCTGGCGAAGGTTCGTTTGGCGCCGGCCTCAAGAAAAACATGAGTCGGCGCGCCCGCTTTCGAAGGCACGCCGACTATTTTCGGTGGTTAGCTCCTAGGCTGCGGGCGCGGCTGCGTGCTCTGCTGCTTCCCGAGCGGGGGTCTCAGCAGCCTCATGTGCCGCGGTCTCGTTCGGATGACCAGCACCAGCAGGACGCGCCGTGCCGTTGTTCTCGGCCGCCTCCTGAGCTGAGGTCTCGCCTGCCTCATGAGCCGGGTCCTCGTTGGACTTGGGGGCCGGCGTGGTGGCGGCGAACGGGGCGGCGTTGGCCGGGGTCAGCGTCGATTTCGCCAGTACCGTGGCGCCGATCACTCCGCCGAAAAGCATCGATCCGGCCACAGCGGATCCGAGAAGAAGGGTGCGGGTCTTGTTCTGTGTCATACGGACCATCTTCTGGGCCGAACCTCAAAACGAGCTTGGAACCGGGTGTGAGTTTTGAGGCTCCGGATTCGACCAAAGGGGCGCGAATGGCTGTATCTCCGCGCGGAATCGGGTGATCGACAGGTAGGCGGGTATTGTTTGGCCGTGACGCGCATGTTGAAGGTGATCGAACCGGCGACCGAGAAGGTGATGGCGGAGGTTCCCGAGGCAGGGGTCGAAGAAGCCGACGAGGCGGTTGCCCGAGCCAAGGCAGCCTATCCCGCATGGCGGGCGATGACGCCCCGCGACAGGGCCAACGCGCTGCGCCGGCTCGCGACGGCCGTCGAGCAGAACGCCGGCAAGCTGGCCACGCTCGAGGCGCGCAACGTGGGCAAGCCGATCAGCGATGCCCGCGGCGAGGTCGGCATGGTCGTGGACGTGTTCAACTATTTCGCAGGCGCGCCTGAGCGTCTCTTCGGGAAGACGATACCCGTCGCCGGTGGCGTCGATATGACATTTCGCGAACCGCTGGGCGTCGTCGCGCTGATCGTCCCGTGGAACTTCCCGCTCGCCATCGCGTCCTGGAAGGTCGGGCCGGCGCTGGCCGCCGGCAACACCATCGTCTTGAAACCGGCAGCTCTAACTCCGCTTACCGCGATTGAGCTCCAGCGAATCGCGCTCGAAGCCGGCCTGCCCGAGGGAGTGCTCAATGTGGTGGTGGGTGCGGGACGCACGGTCGGTGAACGCCTCGTCGAGCACCCGGACGTGGCGAAGGTCGCCTTTACCGGGTCGACCGAAGTTGGCAAACGGATCGGCCAGCTTGCCGCCGCTTCGATCAAGCGGGTCACGCTCGAGCTCGGCGGAAAGTCGGCGAACATCGTCTTTGCCGACGCGGACCTCGAGAAGGCCGCTGCTTCAGCTCCCCTTGCGGTCTTCGGCAATGCGGGCCAGGACTGCTGCGCGCGATCGCGAATCCTTGTCGAGAGGTCCGCGATGGATCGCTTCATGCGAGCTCTCGAGTCGTCGATCAAGGCTCTGAAGGTCGGCGATCCGCTCGACGAGAAGACCGAGATGGGACCGCTGATCTCCGCGGAGCAGCGTGAGAAGGTAGCCTCGTACGTCGGCAACGGCGCGCCCGTCGCGATTCGCGGCACAACGCCCGGCGGACCCGGCTACTGGTTTCCTCCCACCGTGCTCTCACCCGTCGCGAACACCGACCGGGCGGCACGTGAGGAGATCTTCGGCCCAGTCGTTGCAGTGATCCCATTCGAGGATGAAGCCGACGCGATCCGGATCGCCAACGACACCGTCTATGGATTGTCCGGTTCCATCTGGACCGGAAACGCAGGCCGCGCGATGCGCGTCGCCCGCGCGCTCGAGACCGGAACGATATCCATCAACTCCAACAACTCGGTGCGGGTGACGACTCCATTCGGAGGGTTCAAGCAGTCGGGCATCGGCAGGGAGCTCGGCCCTCACGCCCTCGAGCACTACACGGAGCTGAAAAACGTTTTCCTGTCGACCAGCTGAAGGCGAAGCTTGACGAAACGGAAGCCGGGATGAGGGAAGCGGTTTCCCTCATCCGGCTGATTGGTCTAGAAGCTGAAGCAGGCCGGGTTGGGGGTTCCGCTGATCTGGAGGTGTGAGTCGGTCGTAGAGACGCCGGCCGCGTCTGACTTGAAAGGCGCGCTCAATATCGAGACGGTCCCTGTCGCGATTGCGCCAGAGGAGTGGGACACATAGGTGCTCTGGGTGGAGTAGTCGAGGCACTCGAAGCTGCTGCGATCATGTGAGATAGAGGTCACGCCGAATCCTTTCCATGTGAGGTCGAGCTTGATGGAGAGCGGGAGACCGCCACCGGTGACGGCTTTAGGAGCCACGTCGGTCTTGCCTGTGACCGGTGCTCCGATTCCTGGACACGCCTTCGCCGCGGTCAGCGTCGTGTGCAGCGATGCAGATTGAAGATTTCGACTCACCGTGAACTCGGACGGATCGATGACGAAGCAACCGTATGCACCGCCGGTCGGGCCGAACGTGTCCACGTTGACCATGGTGCTTTTGGTAACGGCGCCCTCTCCGTTGCCATCTTCAGGCTGGAATGAGTTCAGGCCGCGATTGACATAAACGTTGAAGCCCTGCGTGGCAGGAGCTCCCGGTTTTCCGATCCCCACAGTGGCAGATGCGCTGGTGCTGGTGAACGCATATTCACCTGGGGTGAGTTTGCCGCCGCCGGCGGCAAAGGCTGCGACGGCCAACGCCAGCGAACCACAGAACGCGATCGAGACCACGAGGGCGAACCGTCTGAGCAAAGGCACTGGTCTGATCTGGTTTCTCACGTACGTTTCTCCTTGAATCCGAGCTGCCTGCAATGCCTCGGATCATCCGCAGGACTCCTCTCAGAGCCAGTCTCAGGCGGGTCTCGAATTGAGTCTCAATTTGTGAGCCCGCGCGGTATCGTGCTGGCGTAGTGGAGAGTTGATCGTCCGGATACTCGTTGCCCTGGGCGTGGCCCTTGTGCTCGTTCTGCTGTGGTTGATGCCCGGCGTGTTGTTCCCACACCCCGGCACGAACGACGCGCTCGAGCTCTCCGCGCTCGGTCCCCTGCTCTACCTCATCACCCTTGGCGCAAGCACGCTGTCGCTGGTGGGAGTGGCCGTGCGGGGCTGGAAGGCCGAGGGCACTGTTGGACTCGGAGTTTTTCTCCTCGGGGTGGCCGCCGTATTCGTCCTGGCGATCGTCGCCTTTGGCAACTTTTCCAACGACCGCTTCGCACCACTTTTCTTGACTGCGGTGCTCGCAGTGCCGGTCGGCGCCGCGTTAGTAGTGGTGGCGGGCGGGGTGCTGCGATCCAGCCGGCGCGGGAATCTCTGGCTGGGCGGGGTACGCGGTGTGGTGGCTGCTGCCGTCGTCGCCGTCTGGGTTCTTGCGCGAGGAGCAACCGATTGGCTCCAGGCACCCTACGGCTTCGACGTCTACGCTCTGATCACACTCGCCGCGGCTGCCGTGCTGTATCTAGGAGCGGATCTACGCGGACAAAAACCTGCCGCCCAGAAGTAGCGCGAATGGAGCGGGCGATGGGAATCGAACCCACGTAAACAGCTTGGAAGGCTGCCGCACTACCATTGTGCTACGCCCGCTTCTTGAGCTTTTCGCCTGGTGACCCGGAGGAGATTCGAACTCCTGATATCCACCTTGAAAGGGTGGCGTCCTAGTCCACTAGACGACCGGGCCAGGCTCATGGATTGTCCCCGAAACGCGAGAAGGCCATCCCGGTGGTGGGCGGCGAGGGTTTCGAACCCCCGACCTCCAGCATGTCAAGCTGGCGCTCTCCCAACTGAGCTAGCCGCCCGTGGCGGAATGGCGCTGCCGAGTGACGACTTATTGTAGTTGTCGTGCCTCAATACATCGGCCGGCGCATGCCCCGGCTCGAGGACCGGCGACTCATCACTGGAGAAGGGCATTACGCCGGAGACATCAAGCTCGACCGCCTGCTTCATGCCGCCTTCTGCCGGTCGACTCTCCCGCACACGCGGATCGTGGCCGTCGACAGTTCTGTGGCAGCCGGGATGGCCGGAGTCATCTCGGTTTGGACCGCCGACGACCTGCCCGAGGTCGCGGCCGGGTTGACCGACTTCACGCCGCCAGATATCGAGCGACGCGGACGGCCGATCCTCAATCGAGACGAGCTGAACTACGTCGGCGAGTCGTACGCGATGGTGATCGCAGAAACCGCGTACCAGGCGCAGGACGCGGCCGAGCAGGTCTCGCCGGAGTTCGACCCTTTGCCTGGTGTCGGCGATGTCATCACCGCAATCGCCGATGCGGCGCCGACGGTCCATGCCGACATGAAATCCAACATCGCTCAGTCGGCGCTGACCACGTACGGAGACATCAAGGCCGCATTCGCATCCGAAAGCGTGACGGCGAAGATCCGCCTGACGACCTCGCGCATCGCGGGCGCGGCCATGGAGCCGCGCACCGTAACTGCGACACCGGACGAGGAGACCGGCGGCATCAAAATGTGGACCTCCACGCAAAACGTGTTTGGCGTCAGGCAAGCGGTGGCCACGACTCTCGGTCTCGACGCGGACAAGGTTCGGGTCCTCGCGGAAGACGTCGGCGGCGGATTCGGCGCCAAGGGCAGCGTCTATCCGGAAGAGATACTCACCGCGCTCGCCGCCTGGCGCTTGAAACGGCCGGTGCGCTGGGTCGCCTCGCGCAGCGAGGATAGCGCCACGACCGCGCAGGGACACGGGTCGGTGATCGAGCTGGAGCTTGCGGCGGACCGAAACGGCAAGCTACGGGGGCTGCGGGGCAGGCTGATTCACGACATCGGCGCCTACGCCGGTTCGGGCACCGGCCAGCCAGGCATCATCGTCGCCCACCTGATCTCCGCCTACGTGCTGCCGGCGATGGAGGTGGAGCACCAGCTCGTGTACACGAACTCGGTGCCCACCGGATTCATCCGGGGCGGCGGGCGGCCGCTCGGCAACTACGGGATGGAGCGGGTCATGGACCGGCTTGCGCGGGAGCTCGAGCTCGAACCGGCCGAACTTCGGCGGCGCAACCTGATCCAGCCGGATCAGATCCCGTACACAACCGGCTTTCCCGCAGGCCGCAGCGGACTGGTCTATGACAGCGGAGACTACCCACGCCTGCTCGAGATGGCCCTCGAAAAGCTGGGTAGCGAGCCCGGCCACGAGGGCCGTGCGGACGGCCGGTTGATCGGCGTGGGCGTGGCGTGCTGCGTCGAATCGACAGGATTCGGCCGCGGCGAGCCGGCGAAGATCCAGGTCACGAAAGACGGCATCGCCCACGTTTACGTGGGCTCGAGCCCTCAAGGTCAGGGCCACGAGACGATGGTGGCCATGGTCGCCGCCGAAAGACTTGGCTGGCCTTACGAAAAGATTCGCGTCACGGCCGGCGACACCCGGCACGTGCCTTTCGCGCTTCTGACCGCGGGCAGCCGCAGCGCGGTGCAGGTCGGCAGCGCCACGGCGCAGGCGGCGACGGCGATGCGAAAGCGGCTCCTCGAGCGCGCCGGCGACGTGCTGGAAGCCGACGTGAATGACCTGGTGCTCGATAACGGCGTGATCGGCGTCCGCGGCTCGCCCGCGCGGCAGGTGCCGGCGACCGACGTGGTACCCGATGAAGGCCTCGAGATTTTCGAGAGCTTCGACCCGAAGCGGCCGCTGACTTTCTCCAGCGGATGCCACGCTGCAGTCGTCGCCGTCGACCCGGAGACGGGACACGTCGAGGTCCTGCGCTACGTGATCGCGCACGACACCGGCAAGACGATCAACGCCGCAACCCTCGAGGGCCAGCTGCACGGCGGGTACGCGCACGGCCTTGGGTTCGCGCTGTACGAGGCGTCCATCTACGACCCGGACGGCGGATACCGCACCGCGAGCTTTCTCGACTACACCATCGTCAGCACCGGTGAGGTCGCCACACTGCCGGAGCTGGTGGGCCTGGAAACGCCGACAGATTCAAACCCCGAGGGCTTCAAAGGCGCCGGCGAGAGCGGGACTATTCCCGTTCCCGCCGCGATCTCCAATGCCGTCGAGGACGCGCTGCGCAAGCGCAACCCAAACGCCGTAGTCGACCGGCTGCCGATCACCTCCGACCGCATCGTCGAGCTGCTCTCTGAGCACTGATCCGCGCGCGACGACTCCTCCTCTAGGGCCGGGAGGAATCGACTGGAGGCGCAACCTGGCAGCTTTGTGGTTCGCCGAGTTCATGGCGATCTTCGGGTTCAGCTTCGCCTTTCCATTCATTTCGATCTTCATCCACCACGACCTGGGCGTCCCGAAAGGGCCTGAGCTCGACCTGTGGACGGCGGCCACTGCCAGCATTTCCGGCCTGTCGATGGCGATCGCGAGCCCGATCTGGGGCATCCTCGGAGACAGGTACGGGCGCAAGCCGATGCTCATCCGGTCGATGATCGGCGGCGCGCTCACGGTGGGCTTGATTTACTTCGCGCCCAACACGACCTGGCTCTTGGTCTTGCGTTTCCTTCAAGGCGCGACCAGCGGCACCGTGGCGGCGGCGACGGCGTTGGTGGCGGCGGAGACCCCCCGCAACCGGGTGGGCTGGGCGCTGGGAGTCGTCACCTCGGCCGTCGCACTCGGCAGCGCCGTCGGCCCCGTCGTGGGCGGGCTTGCCGGTGCTGCTGTCGGCTTGCGGCTAGTGTTCCTGGGCGGCGGGATCCTTCTGCTCCTGTCGACGGTGCCGATTCTTTTCATAGTGCAGGAGGGACCGATCAGGCCCCGTCAAGGACCGCAGGTTGGCGTCCTCGCACTCATCAAGCAGATGCCGGGGACACTGCGCTCGCTAACCGTGCTCATTTGCGCCCAGGGCCTCATCAGCGTGTGCAACTCCGGCACGCAGGTGCTGGTCGTGCTGCGGCTGCTCGAGATGGCGGCGACCGGCGCAGTGGCGGCGATCACCGGTGTCGCGTTCGGGCTTGCCGGCGTTGCTAGCAGCTTCGCCGCCGTGTTCTACACGCAGGTGACCAAGCGGCTCGGATACGTGCGCACGACGGCGCTGTCCGCGGCGATGGTCGCGGTGGCCGTGGCGTTGATCGCGGTCTCGCCGTGGGTGGCGCTGCTTGTGGCCGCAGTGGGCCTGAACGGCCTTTTCAGCGGCGTGGTCCAACCAGCGACCGCGAGCATGATCGGGCTGGAAACCCCACGCGACGCGCAAAGCACCGTCTTCGGGCTTAACGCAAGCTCGGTTGCGCTGGGCTTCTGCATCGGCCCGCTCATCGGAGGGGGCGTGGCGGCCACGGCGAGTGTGGAGGTGGCGCTCATCGTCATCGCTATCCTCGCTTTGGGATTGGCCGTGCTGGTCGCGGTAGGAGCGCGCGAACCCGCACGCTGATTTCACTCTCCGGTAATGTCTCGCCGGTGAAGAGGGGACTTCTCTCGGCCGTGCTGCTGCTCACGATCGCCGCCTGCGATTCGGGCGGAGGTGCAACGGCACCCTCCTCCCCCTCGGGCTGCGACAATGGGATCGTCACCTGTATGGAAAAGCGAACCACTCCCCCGCCCACAGTCATCGACCCGAGCAAGAAATATTCGGCCACCGTGCACACCACGCGAGGCGACTTCGTGGTCGCGCTCGTCGATCCCAAGATCGCGCCTCAGACGGTCAACAACTTCGTCTACCTGGCGCAGAACCACTTCTATGACAACCTCACGTTCCACCGCGTCGTCCCCGGCTTCGTCGTGCAGGGTGGCGACCCGCTGGGCAACGGAACCGGGGGGCCGGCGTACAAGCTGCCCGACGAGAGCAACCCGTCGAAATGGCCGCGCGGCACGATCGGAATGGCGTCAAGCGCCGCCGGCGTGAGCGGATCGCAGTTCTTCATCACCACAGGGGCAGCGCCGTTCCTCGAGACGAGCG
>Ga0209117_1000213_pt1 | contig 33940 bp, 39 predicted proteins | sample BlaSpr_A8_OM2_M2_FD_187978 | JGI IMG/M metagenome (GOLD analysis project Ga0209117, IMG submission 187978) | Forest soil microbial communities from Thunder Bay, Ontario, Canada - Black Spruce, Ontario site 2_A8_OM2_M2 (SPAdes) (version 2) | ecosystem: Environmental > Terrestrial > Soil > Boreal... | reverse complement strand
ACCGAGGAAGAGCTGCTCGAGCAGACGCTCGCGCGGGATCCGCAGGTCATCAAGGCGCAACGCGACCTCCGGCTGAAGCAGATTGCGAACCAGCAGGAAGAGGAGGAGGCGAAGTCTTCAGAGTTGAGGGCCCGCCGCGTCGCCGCCGAGAAGGCCGCGAAGGGCGAGACCGACAACGGGAACGGGACCAACGGCCACGGGCGCAAGCGCCACCGCGACGAGGAGGAGGATGAGGATGACCGCCTCATGAAGGTCATCGAGGCGTCGAACGCGCCGCTCAAGGAAGCCAACGCCGCACTACAGCGCCGGCTCGACGATGCCGAGAAGCGCAACTCCGAGAAGGAGTCGAAGGCCGATCAGCAGCGCATGATCGAGGCTCAGACCGGCCCGCTCAAGGAAATGCTTGCGGCTCAGAAGACCGCCATGGACCAGATGATGGCGAAGCTCACCGCCGACTCCTCGAAGGGTGCATCGTCTGACGTGATTCTCTCGAAGCTGGAGAGCCTGAAGACCGAGATCAAGAGCGACACGAAGGACCAGATCATGGCCGTGGTGACGCAACTCACCTCCAAGATCGACACCGTGGCCACCACGATGAATGCATTCATGTCGAAGAGCAATGATCCCGCGACGACCGCGCTCATCGCTCTGGCGACAAAAGGCGGGCAGGGAGGGACCGCCGAAAAGGACCCTTGGTCAGGGCTCGAAAGAGCCCTAAAAGCACTCCAAAGCCTGAAGACAGTGGCGGGGATGGACCAGACGACGGTGAGCCCGCCTGACTTCCCCAGCTATCTCGTCGAGAAGATGGCCGAGACCACGCCCACCGTGCTGGAATTCTTCAAGGAACAGCGCGGCGCAGTCCCGACCAAGGACGAGATCGAGAAGATGATGCGCGGCGCCGCGATGAACATGTACAAGGGCTTGAACGAAACGATGCAGAAGGAGCTCCAGGCTGCCTTCCTTCGCATCCAGAACGGACAGGCCCCCGCGATCCAGCAGACCCAGCCCGGCGCGCCGTCCGCGACCCCCGGGCCCGAGGTCACCGTTCAACCGACCGCACCGGGCGCGACCCCGAGCGTCGTCGCATTTCCGGGAGGTGCCGCGCCGCCGGCGACTCCGGCTCCCACAGCAGCACCGGCCGCCTCGGCTCCCGCAACCGGAACCGCTCTCACCCCGGACCAACTCTACCAGTCCCTCAATGCGGACGACCGCAAGGAGTACAGCAAGCGGGTCAACTTCGTGCTCACCGGCCTAGCCCGGGAGATGGAACTCGGAATCCAGGCGATGGGGTGGCCCGAGCAGGCGCAACTCCAACTTCCGAAGGCAATCGTGGACCAGCTCGTCGAGGCCACGAAGGACGGCGACATCTACGACATCGTGAAGCACTACGCGGACCAGAAGGTGCTCGACAAAATCTGGGGCTACCTGTCGGAGTCGCACAAGAACCACGAGTGGTACCAGGGGTGGCTCGCGCAGGGCATCAACTGGATCAAGGAAGCCAACGGGGTGGAGATCGTCGAGGAAGGCGAGCCTCCGGTCGTCGAGGACGGGCAGTAGTCGGAAGGCCTGGGCGCTGGAATCGAAAGGGAGGGACCGAGTATGAGCGAGCTGGCGGTGAAGGGGTCGGTCGAGCGCAACACGGTGATCGCATCACTTCGGGCTCTCACCGAGGAGCAGCAGTACGAACTCTGGGAGGAAATGTGGAAGGAGCGCCACCGGCGCACCTTCTTCACCGTGAAGCCGAAGATCGTGGAGCAGGAGGCCCCGGCTCCCCCGCCGCCTCCGGCCGCGCCCGCCGTCCCGCGCGATCCATCGTTCGTCACGGCGGCCGATCTGGAGAGCGACCTCGCGCTCGTGGAGGAACGACCGCTGCCCACGATGGGATCGTTCCAGAGTATTATGCGCAAGGCCGCTGACGATACCTTCAAGCGCATTGATTACGTGGTCGGAACGCCGCCCGCGACTCCAGTTCTTCGACCTCTCAAGCAGGCTCTCTACGACAAACTCATCGTGCCGGAGAGCGGCGGGATCACCAAGGTTATCCTTTTTGACGAGCACAAGTTCTTCCCAGATCACAGCCAGAAGATGGAGAAGGACACGAACATGACGTGTTCCGGGTTTCTGGGCTATCCGCTGGAGTTCGACCTCTCGTGGATCGACCTGAAGTTCGAGAAGTTCTCTCACCCCGACGATGTGCGGCGCGTGCTGAAGGGGCTGACCTTCCGATGGATCAGGGGTCAGAACACGCCCTGGCTCCGCGTGACGCTGTCGGGCTTCGAGCCACTCCTGATGACCGAGGGCGTCCTGTCCGAGACCTTGAAGCCATTCGTTACGGAGCAGCTCGCCGGCTTCAAGGAGGCCGGGATCTGGACGCGCTACCGCGTCTCGGTGCTCTCGCCGGATGGACTCCCGCAGCGTATCACGTCGACGGAGTCGTTCCGTGTGGAGGTCTCGTCTTCTGAGGCAGGCCTGGGCGAACTTCACGGGCCTGTCCACCTCAAGGTGCTGCTCGGCGACCAACTCTACACCCAACTGTAGGATTGTTGATGCCAGAAATTCCGGTGCTACGGAAGATATCCTATCCGCTCGCGGATACCTTCCTTCTTCCAGCCGATGTTCCTCTCAATAGGCACCATGCATTTTCCGACAACAAGTATTTTGAAGATCGTACGGAAAAGACATCGGCCGACACGAACATGACGCAGAGCGGACAGCTCGGGTGTCCGTTGGAGTACGACCTCAACCGAATCGAACTGCACTTCGAGCAGTACGACTCTCCTGAGCAGGCTCGGTTCATCCTGCAACACATGGAGTTCGTTTGGTTTTTCGGAAGCAACACTCCGTGGTTGCGATTGTCAGGCGCGTCGTGGCGTCCTCTCATGGAAGGGTTCTTCCTGCCCATCGGAGATGCGAACGCCCGACAGATCGCCGAAGAAATGAAGAAGCGAGGGAACTTCTGGCCTCATTACTGGCATCCCATCGGACCGACCGATCGTCCGCGTAGGATACACTCGACTGAGAGTTTCCGGGCAGAACTTCATTTCAAGGAACCCATTCGACTCAAGAGTCCAGTCCGCATCAAAGCGGTCATGCAAGACACGCTCTACGCCAATCTCTAGGAGGCCCCGTGACCGAGACCGTCGCCGCCCCGGCTACCCAGCCCGCCGCGCCGCCCCCGCCGGTCGCCCCGCCCCTGCCGGGCACGGCACCGAAGCCTGACGGGCGCGAGCAGGTGTTGCGTGAGCTCATCGAAGCGATGAAAGGCGGGCAGACCATTCAGGAGCAGCTCCTGAAGGAACACACGCAGGCCATCGCGGCGAACACCAGGGCGATGGTCGAACTGCGCCTCGCGATCTGGGGCGAGGACCCGTCGAAGGAAATGCCCCAAGGATCTGATGGGCTAATGGACTTCATCCACGACCTCGGCGAGACGGTCGAGGACTTGGACGGTCGCGTCACCGGCACGAACCTGATGATGGCTCGGTACTCCTGGGTCTTCGACCGGATGTCCGAGATCAACACCGGAAGCACCGAGGCACCGGAGCTCGAGGCCGGCAAGGAGCCCGAGGCCGGAAAAATCTACCGAGAGGGCCGCGTCCCGGTGCTCAAGGACATGGTCGCCGCGATACGCGAGTTTGACGACACCGCGGAGAAGGAGGCGATCAAGGAGGCCGAGGAGGAAGAAAAGGGCAAGAAGGCAGACGAGGCGAAGCAGCAGGAGCCTGCGGCGCCCGCGAAGGCTCCGATGATGGGGAACGCGAAGCCGAAGCAGCCCCCGCCGCCCGTCTTCCGCAAGCTGCCGCAGATGCCCATCGCGCCGCCGATGCCAGGTGCGGTGCAGTGAGCCTTTTGCAAGAGCCCTGCTCGTACTGCAAGAAGCCGAAGCCGCTGATGTTCAGGCTCGTGGTGAATCAAGATGGGCGAGATACTGCCGAGCGGTTCGCGTGCTTCCCCTGCCTCTCGGAAATCGGAGAGAAGGAGATGGCCGAGCACCGGAAAGCACAGCAGACGCAACTAGAGAAAGCGGAGACCCCATCGAATGTGCATGAATTGCATTGACTTCGGTGTGAATGCAGAATAGACTTTTGCGTATCGGGTATACGCCGACTCCGGCCACACAGGACGCGCGACGAATGCGCCCTTCGGCCCAGAGGACAACGCCCCAGCGAATTCGCAGACGCGGACGCTGGGCTTTTTTTTAGAGGGTGAGGCCCGGTGGAAGCGACGGCTGCGGTTCGAGCGCTCGCTGAAAAAGAGGGAGTCGGAACCGCCTTTCAGGAGGTGGCCTGCCGTAGGTGCAGGAAGTTCCTTCTGGAAATTGTCATTTTGGCAGACAAGGCGGTTTCCCGCATCAAGTGCAAGTGCGGAGCCGACAACCTCATCGTCATCGAGCCCGACCGCGTGACCGCCGTTACACCGAAATAGGCCACCACTCGGAAGCCTGAAGCGTCCCCGCCTCGCGAAGGCGACGTGGGGGAACGCGATGGCCGACTTCTCTCGAGGCGGGCTCCGGCAACGGGTCGGAGCTGGAATCCGGTTCGGCAACTCGTCATTCCTTTCGCCTCAAACCAACGGGCCCTCCCGCGCCGACAGCGACCTGCGCCGATTGCTCCACGACACCCAGGGCCGCGTGCCAGGAGTGTCGTACGAAGGGGCATCCCCCCTCGGCGCGCCGGCCGCGGTTCCACAGCCCTACAATCCGCACCTCGCGGTCTTCCATTCCGCGAACATCGGCGACATCGGGGACTTCAACCTTCAGCGGCTCGCCGAGGGCAGCTTCACCGAGAAGACGATCGACAACATGCATCGCGCTGTACTGAAGGCGAAGACCGATGCACGGTGGCGCGGCATGATGGAGGACATCCGCCAGCACTACCGCCGCAATGGGCAGATCGGCTGGAAGGATTACCTGGGCGAGTTGCGCGGACTCAACGACTGGTACCGCGGGCCGCACCTCATCGACTACGTCCGCGATCCGCACCAGGTCGAGATGGTCGTCGCGCCGATGCTCACGTACCAGAAGGCCGTCGGCGACTGCGACGACAGTTCGACGCTCATGGCCGCGAGCGCGGGGGCGCTCGGCGCGCCGCACCGCTTCCGCACCTACAAGGCCGACCCGCGCAGGCCGGATGAGTGGAGCCACGTGGTCTCACAGATCAACGTGCCGGGCCACGGCTGGGTGAACAACGACCTGACGCTTGTCGGACTTCCGTTCGGATACGAGCCGTCAGGCTTCGAGTACAAGGACTGGCCGGAGCCGAGGTACTGACATGACTCACCTCAGCATCCAGAACATGAACGGCGTCGGCAAGATCATGCGGCGCCGGATCTCCCCGAACCGTCACACCACGCTGGCATCCTTCGGCGACGTCGACACCAATCCGATGGACGAGAGCGACCTCGGCCTGGACCCGAAGGGGCTTTCACCCAACTACGCGCCCTGGTGGAGACAGCCGCCGCTCAGGCCCGGCGAGGTGGACACGCAGCGCGGCACGCCCACGCCGGGCGAGACGCGGCAGGCCGACAGCGCGTTCTGGCCCTCGAGCCCGCTCACGCCGTCGAACGATGCTCGGGATCTCCCGAATTCGTACACGGGCAAGCCGATGCGCAATCTGCCAAGACAAAACTACCCGGGTTCTTTCCCGCATACGTGGATTCCCTACGAAGACTTGAAAGTCGCGACGGGTCCCGAGATGGGTCCGACGCCGCCAGGCTGGGCTACGGTGCCCACCTCGGCTCAGGTCCAAGCGCGGGCGGAGAACGGAGGACAACCTGTCCCCTGGGTTGCGGAGGATCAGATGACGCACGACATCAGCGGCTTCAGCAGTCTCCACGACATCGGCCGGCTCCGGCCCGGCTGGAAGCAGACCGGCGTCAAGTCCTGGCTGCCGGTGCACAATATCCACGCTCAAGTCATCAACAAGATGGCCCAGTACCACAGAGCGAGCCACAAAGGCTTGTTCGGCCTCGGCCAGATCGACCCCGCCACGGGTGCCGATTCGTCAGGATTCGTGACGGACGCAAGTCTCGCACAGGCAATCGCGAACGACTCGGCCGGGACTGCCGCCGCCGCTGCGGTCACGACTCAGGCCGCGCAGGCGCAGGCCCAGGGCGCGCCGCCGGACACCGTCAATCAGATCATCAACTACGGCGCGAAGGCGGCGACGATAGGCCTCCAGGCGGCCGGAGTGCTACCGAAACCGAAGCCCGCCGCCGCGCCCTTCAGCGCGGCGAGTTCAACTCCCTGGATCATCGGCGGGCTGGTGGTCCTCGCGACTGGGGCAGCAGTGATGGCGGCGAAGAGCGGGAAAAAATAAGGGGACCCAGTGACCGTTTTGACTGTTCAGGCCCTAGGTTCCGCGCACCCCTCCTTCAGGGGCGAGCGGTTCAACCTCCTCCCGATCGCCGTGCAGAGGCGCATGGCCTCGCGCGTGATCGACTGGGGCATGATGCACGGCCTCGACGAGCTGCGGCGCCGCCGGCCGGGCCGGATCATTCGCGGCATGGGCGACCTCTCCCAGGCCGACCAGCAGACCGTGGCCGACTCGGTCGCGAGTGCTCTCAGCCCGATCTTGGGGAGCACGCTCAAGAGCACGACAGCGGACCTTTCGGCTCAAGCTGCGGCAGTCATGGGGCCGGTGATAGAACAGAAGCTCGCGGCCTACGGGCCGGTCTTCGCAATCATCATGGGCCTCGTCACCGCGACGCTGACGCTAGCAGGAATGGCGCTCTTCGGCGGGTACCTCCTCAAGAAGCTCCGATAGGAAGGGATCGAATGCCCACAGATATCGAGATCGGCGCGGGCTACTGCGGAGACGCTCTCTTCCAGCGCTTCCCGGGCCAGTATCGCGATCCCGAGATGGACTCCCAGGCGAAGGCGCACTTCGATTCCTTTCCTGGCAACCACGGGCCGGTCTACACCGACCCGGATGTCGGGCGCCGGATGGTCATGAAGGAGATCCCCGGCGTCGGACAGGTCGTCGTTCCGGTCGACCACACCATGGCCCAGGTGGTCAATGTCGAGCACACGATGGCGGGGATGGCGGCCGTCTACCCGGTCGACCACACCATGGTCGGATTGAACGACGACCCCAAGACCGATCATGGCAGATTGCAGTGGCACCACACGCTCGTGCTCGCGCTCGACCAATCGGCCCACATGACGAACTCGTCCCAGCAGCTCTCGGTCGCCTTCAACGACGTCGCTCAGAAGGTAGTCCAGCGCGCTCTCAAGAAGGCGCAGGCCGGCAAGTTCGCCAGCGTCACCGCTGCGGTCCAGTTCGTCAAGGATGCCATCACGGCCTCGGCCGGGAACTTCACTGCGCAGGTCCAAAAGGTCGCGGTCTTGATCGCCGCCAGCGCCTCGAAGGCGGCCGAGTCGGCTCTCTCCAAAGTCTGGACCGCGCCAAAAGCCGCGAAGGGAGTCGGTGACTGGCCCGGCTCGATGATGGGCGGGGGGATGGCAGGCTGGGGTGCCGATATCTGGAACATCCTCACCGGGAAGTCCCAGGCGTGGTACACGCGGCTCTCGAATATTCAGGACTACCTGAATATCACGCTGGCCGGCGTCACTGCGGTCGGCAAGGACAAATGGAACCTCGTCTCGCAGGGCTCGAGCGGGCCGTCGTTCGACAATACTCCGGTCAGCGGAGTCGACGACTACGACACGGTCGTGGGCGATCTTCAGAGCAACTTGACCGCAATCATTGTCACGCAGAATTACGTGCCTTCGGATGCGGTGATTGCGGCGGCGCAGGCGGCCGGGGACAAGTACAACGCCGAGTTGAGCACGGTCCAACAGAGCATTCCCGATGTCTCGGTCCAGGTACAGGCCGACCAGGCAAAGACGGCCGCAGGCTTGCCCGCTCCGATGGCGAGCCCCGCAGCCGTCGGACAGCAGGTGTTCGTCGACACCGTCGCGGCGCGGGCAAAGGGCCTCGTGGATACGGGGACCTCGTTGCTGACTTATGTGGGCATCGGAGCCGGTGTGGTTGTCGCGTACGTGGCAGCGAAGGAGCTGCATCTCATATAGCCATGACAGCAACGGTTCACAAGATGGGTCGGAGGTGGGCAGCGATGCCGACCAATGCGCAGCTCATGCGCCTGGTCCGTTTCCCCGCCATCCGCCGTTCCATCTCGGGGGCCCTTGCCCGCGCCATCCCGGAGAAGGTCGCGGTCCATGGCGGAAGCGCGTACGTCCGGTTCCGCCTCGCGGATCCGCGCTCGTTCCATCCCGCCCTCTTCGCGACGATCCCGGTTGGGAATCACGGGACGCTCCTCGTCATCGGGACTCCCCGGAGCGCCGTGAAGAAGCCCCGGGAGCTCGAGGCGTTCATCCGGCGCATGGGCCGTGGAATGAAGACCGAGGGGCGCCGGTCCCTCATCTATCAGCTCCGCGCGGCCGGGATCATCGGTAGCGCGGAGACCCAGGCCGTACTCGTCCCGAGGGGCCGCGTCCTGTCGGCCGCCCGGATGTACTTGGGCTCGGCCTCGGGCCGGGTCGCCGCCAACCCGATCCTGGCCACCATCGGATTCAACCCGGATGCGCCGAGCGCTCCGGCCGCCGTCCCGGCCCCCGCAGCGGCCGCGCCGGCTCCGACTCCGGCGGCAAAGGCGAATGCTCGCCGGAACGCGGCAGGCTTCGGGCGCGGCAAGGAGAAGTGGGGCACGTACGCGGGAGGCACCTTCGCTCAGGAGGGCAAGCACGGCCAGAGCCTCTACATTGGCGAGGGGCACTATTCCATCCAGCCGATCTCGTGGCCCAACGGACGCCATCGCGGCTATCTGGTCCACTTCATCGACGACAAGGGGAAGCTGGGCAGGGGTCTCTGGAACGAGCTGGGGATCGCCCGCTCGCCCAACGCCGGGAAGGCGCTCTGCAAGGCGCACTACGCGCGGCATTTCGGCGGCGGGAAGAATCCGCTCACGCGCCGCGAGGCGGCGAACCTTCTGAACGATGCCAGAGTCATGGAAAGCGCGTCGAGGGGCATGCGCAGAAGCTCTTCTGGAGCTGCGTTCCTCAGGGGGATATCGACCGGGCTATCGAGGGCCGTCGGACGCTTCGGGCCACGTAAGGCTCGTCCTATCGTCGACCGGATGTACACGCGTCTGGCTCCAATGAAATTCTCGAAGCGTGGTGCTCGAGGGAACCCGGCTCGGAATCCAGGCACGGTCGAGATCAAGGTGCCGTTCCGCGACGGCCAGAAGATCACGCCGGCCCGGATGCGCCAGTGGGTCGAGTCGCTCCCGAAGAACGCGATCACCGCCCTCATCGCGAAGCGCTTCGAGAAGGGCCTCGCGCAGTACAAGCGGTTCCACCTCGGATCGGAGCCGACGTCCTTCACCTATCGCGCGATCCCGATGGGCTCCCAGGGCTCCCGCATCACGGACATCGACGTCGTCGTGAGCGAGGGCAAGGAGTTTGCCGCGCCGTATCAGGTGCCGAAGAGCAGCGGCAAGTACGACCCGAAAGTCCAGGGTCGGTACATTCACGCGCACGGCGATTCCAAAATGGAAATCGACATCAGGAAGGCGGCCTCGACGAAGAGGCTGCCCGAGCGTTTCCACACGGCGGATGGGAAGTTCGTCGGCGTGGTCCCGTCCCGCAACGTGAAGATCACGGACTGGTACCGCGGATAAATTTTTGAGGTCTCCATGATCGGACTTTTCATAGCGAACCCCGGACCGAAGGCATACCGCCCCCGCCACGGCCGGAAGAGTCAGAGGGGCGTTGGGAGGTCAGGAATGACCAAGACTCGTCGGAACTCCTGGCGGGGGGCGAGGAAGGCGCACAAGATCGCCTCGCACCTCGGCTGGGCGTACCGCCGGGGCCGTAAGCACGGCCCCAAATCCGTCGCGCGCTATCTGGCGGCGGCGGGCATCTCGCGCGGCGGGCTCCAGAAGTACCGGAAGGCCCGCAAGACCCCGATGAAGTACCTCACGAAGAAGCGTCGCCACAAGGCGCGGCGCTACGGCGGGGTGCTGGCCAACGCGGGCGGTCGTCGTCGCAAGGTCGGTCGCTATGCCAGCTTCGTCCGGTCGTTCTCGGCGAGGCACCGCGGCATGAGCGGTCCGCACCTGATGAGAGCGGCGGCGCGTGCGTGGCGCGGCGGGGGATCCCGTCGCAACATCAGCATCACCGGCCCGATCTCGACGATGAACAACCGGCCCCGCCGGAAGGGTCATCGGAAGGGCAAGCGGCGCGGAGCCCGGCGCAATCCGGTGCTGCCGTACGCCGCCTTCAACCGGCCCCGCCGGAAGTACCGGAAGAACAGCGGTTCCCGTCGTCGGTACCGCCGGAACCCGGTGCTGCCGTATGCCGCCTTCAATCCGGGCGGCGCGGTCACGTCCATCAAGCGGGGGCTGAAGGAAGCCATCAGCGTCGACTACTGGACGAACACCGTCCTGCCGCTCGGCGCGGGCTTCCTGTTCTCGCAGTTCGCCGGCGGGTTCGTGTACTCGATGAGCCAGAAGCTCGTCGGGTCGCAGACCGGCATCGCCGGAAGCATCCAGCGGATCGGATCGCGCGCCCTGGGCGCCGTCGCCGTCTCCGCAGCGGCCATGTTCCTCCCCACCGGCAAGAAGAAGGGAAGCATGGCGGCGAAGGTCCTGGCGGGCGGCCTGGTGGCCACCCTGGTGTCGATCATCCAGGAAGTTTTCGGGATGACCACGTACAACACCATCACCGGCATGTCCGATTTCGGCGACATGGCGGCAGACCTCACCGAGGAGCTCAAGTCGAAGATCGCCGACTCCGTTCGCAACGAGATCGCCCGTGCGGAAGCCGGGGCTCCGGGCGGCGTGAGCGCGTTCGTTTCGACCCAGAACCTCCGCACCGCGCCCGACCTCGGCGTCGGTCCACGCGTCGGCGAGATGGGATCGTTCGTGAGCACGCAGGCGCTCCAGACGGCTCCCAACTACGGCCGTCACCAGGGTCCTCCGGTCGTCGCGGACCTCAGCGCGTTCAGCGACTCGTTCGCGGACATGATGCTCGTCTAGGACGAGCCTCTCAAGCTCTTTGAAGTGCGGTACGGCATATTCGCGGCCGGGGGGCCTTGCTCACGTCCTCCTGGGCATGGGCAGGTCCCCAGCCGCTTCTGTGCGTCAACGTCGGCCATCCCCCGCTTCGCGGTGGATCGAAGGGAATGGCCTTTTACAGATCCATCGCAGCTTATTCCTCGGGCAGAGATAAAAGCCGCCCGAGGCGTAGGAGGTGACCCTTGCAGGCGATGTCCTACATGGGGCAGACGCAGACTCCCGATCAGGGGAGTCAGCAGACCACGGGCATTCAGTACGTGGTCGGCACGCCCCCCCAGACGCCCGTGCTGCGGCCCTTGCGCCAGCCGCTGTACGACTCCGAGTTCCTGGCGAACGGTGCGACCGGCACCGTGTCGTTCTTCCAGGACAACAAGAAGTTCGCGACGGGGGCCCAGAAGTTGGCCGTCGACACGAACATGACGCAGAGCGGACAGCTCGGCTATCCGCTGGAGTTCGACCTCGTCGGATTCCTGTTCGAGATGCAGCGCGGCACGAGCCGCACGCAGTCGAACAGCGTCTACAACAGCGCGGTCTGGAAGTGGTTCTTCGGCCAGAACGTCCCCTGGCTCCGGACCAAGCTGACCAAGATCCCCGAGGGGATCGCGGCCAGCGGCTCGGTGGCGATCGGCACCGGCGCGGCCACGGAGGTGTCCATCATCTCCAACGGCTGGGGCGTGGTGACGAACTTCTACAACTTCACGACGCCCGACCGCAAGGCGCGTCGGATCTCGTCCACGGAATCGTTCCGCATGGACCTGGAGATCAGCTACGCCCTGGCCCTCGGGTCCGGGGTGAGCCTGAAGGCCACCGCCTGGATGCTGGGCATCCTCTACGCGCAGCTCTAACCCGGGCTGATTCGGTTCCCTCCCCCGCGAGGGGGAGGGGCCGTTCCCGGGCTCCCGAGTGGAGCGCGGAAGCGGCCGTATCTGGGGGCGAGTAGCCCCCAGTCGCTCTTTATGGATCTTCCATCGTACTCCCAGCCCGTAGATCGGGCGGATTTGGAGAAAAGACGATGTCGCTGCCCACCTACATCCGCAAGCGCAAGTTCCCCCGGCCTCAGGACTACCTCGTGCAGGCTCTCGGCAAGAGCGAGCAGGAGGTCACCCGCTTCTTGCAGGAATACAAGAAGTGGCAGGAGACCTACGATGGGTTCTACATCAACCCGACGAAGCGGCACGTGCGCCCCTTCTGGCTCCTCCCGAAGTTGCCGGCCGAGCAGGTCATCACGCTCGCGGCGGCGGGGTTGGCGGGCGACCGCGTGACCAACATCGGCTTCGAGGTGGACACCCAGGGCCACTTCGAGGTTGCCTACGCCATGTTCATCGCGATGGACGACATGGGCGGCGCACAGTCCAACTTCGTCGTCGAGATTTTCGACGGCGGCAACAACATGAAGGGGCTCCAGAACCGGGAGGTGCATGCGGCTGCGGTCGCGGGCACCGCGCGCCGGCCCTTCATCTGGCCCGAGACGTACTTCCTCAACACGCAATCCGCTCCGCGGACGCTCTTCATGAACTTCCGCAACCTGACGGCTGGGAATCTGACCCTGCGGTGGGCGTTCCACGGCCGGCGCTGGTACCACCTGGAGGCGAACGCCGAGGTGCAGCGCGCGATTCAGGAGAAGTTCGAGAGGATGGAGAAGACGTACACGTACTTCCTCACGCTCACCATGGACGGCTATTCGCCCTCGACCCCGGAAGGCGCGAATCCGCCCGGACTCACCCTGGCCGCTGGCCAGACGGTTCAGGAGAACTCGGCACCCTACTTCTGGGCGACGAACGAGGCCGACACCGAGATCCACAAGCTGACCTACTTCGCGACGGGCCCATTCGAGTTCCAGCTCCGCGAGGCTGAGAGCGGCCGGACGCTGTCGAACGGCTGGGTCCAGGTGACGAACGGCTGGGGCGACGGAGAGTTCCCCTTCGTGCTGCCGGAGACCTTCCTCATGGAGCGCAACTACAAGGTGCTCTTCGAGGTGCACGACCTGTCGGGCTCGCAGAACATCATCTACCCTGTGCTGACCGGGAGGCGTTTGCAATATGCGTAAAACGCCTGGCATGGTGCAGCACTGGGCTCCGTCGCGCGGCTCGTCCTACGTCATGGGAAAGGACAGGAACGGGCAGCCGGGCATCAAGGTCGACGCGCGAAAGAAGTACGTCACTCCTTTCACGCTCGTCTCCGAACCCGAGGAGATCCTCGTTCCGGCTGCGCACCTGATGTGTCCCGGTGTCTATGCGGGCGGCGCGGTGCCGCAGGCCGTCGTCTTCCCGCTTGAGAGCAAGGGGCCCTTCGAGATTTGCTACAGCCACTTCTCGGCAAAGTTCGCTTCCGGCCCGAATGCGGGTCAGGCGACCGACCAGTTCATGGTCGTGATCTTCGGTTCCGACATTGCGGAGAAGGAACCGCTCCTCATGAACCGCGAGGTCCACGCGCGGACCATGGCGGGCGGCTTCGGCGACCCCCTGGGAGCGGGCTTCGAGACCGCGTTCCAATCGGCCGGCGGCCGGCCGCTCGTCTGGCCCGAGACGCTGTTCCTCGATCCTTCCAGAAACGAGGACGCGCTCTTCATGGGCTATCGCAACATGTCCATCTATCCGATCCTCGTCCGCTGGGCCTTCCACGGAGTCCTCTACTACGATGAGGACGACTACGTGGCCCGCATGGACGAGAAGTCCGCGATGGCGGGCCCTGGAAAGGTGGCCATGCCGTTCTTCTACACGCCGGACACGAACGTCCGGCTGGCCGGCGGCGCGTCGTTCAACTTCGACATGAGGATCACCGACGAGGCCGATGTCGAAATCTTCAAGCAGACCGTGTTCTCGGACTTCCCCTTCCTCTGGCGCTTTCAGGAAAAGCTGGGCAAGCGCCAGCTCGACAATGCGGGCCTCACCGCAGCAGGGGCTCCGAACGGCGTGCACAGCTCGTTCGGCTGGGGGGATGGGGAGTTCCCCTTCATCCCTTTCGAGACGCTGTACATGCAGCGCACCTCGAAGCTGATCCTTCAGTTCACCAACTCGCTGACCGACCAGATGAACCGTATTTTCCCCACACTGGTTTGCAGGAAGATTGAAGATGTCAAACCTCCGAAACGGTAAAGTCCTGTCGTTCGACCCGAAGACGGGCGGTGCCACGCTCGACCTGCGTGCGGCCGAGGCCTTCAACGAGGGCGAGTTCCGCACCGCGATGAAGGATCTGGAGCGCATGGGCATGCGGGAGGGCGCGGATCAGCACATCGTGACGCCCCGGGCGACCGTGCGGGCCGCCCCAAACGTGCCCGAGAACGATGCGGTCTACGCGCAGCAGCAGTATTCACGGCTGCCGCTGCCACCTGGTGCGGAGCCGTACCGCCAGATCATCGAGAAGGAACTCGGGATCGGCGACATCCACACACAGGTGACGAGTCCGGGCGAGAAATACTGGGAGCAGTGGCGGAATCCGCGCCGGCCTTCAGGAAAGGGCTGGCAGGGCGGAGGCGCGGGCGGGTGTGGAACCGGATCAGCTCCGGATTGCACTCCCCAGTACGTGCAACCCGTCACGTGGCTGGCGCCACCCATCACGGCCATCACGATCGACGCCTTCACCCCGGCGGCCGGAGTCACCCTGTCCGGGGCCTATCCGGGCCCGGGCCCCTGCGTCGACGTGCTGTCGATCGACGTCCCGGACCGATTCATCGTGGTACTGGACCGCTTCGGAAATGAGCTCGAAGACCACGATTCATTCGGCGATGTCCGATTCAGCATGATGCGCAACGAGACGCCCATCCGGTCCTACGGCGATTTCGACGTGCAGCTCGGACGCTTCGACGATCCGACGAAGTTCGGGTCTCCGATCATCCTCAAGCACAAAGACCAGTTCCGCCTCAAGTGCCAATCCCTGGGCGCGGTAGATCATATTGCGTTCGCGCGCCTGATCGGCTGGGCCTTCGCGGTTCGCGTGACTTCTGGCGACGGTAGCCACGACCAGTATTGCGTGTAAGGGGCAGGATTCGTGTACGACAGGGCCGGGATGTTCAGGCGCGAGCAGCGACGGCTGGCGAAGCCGGTCGTGCCGGCTCTCGCTCCGGTTCTGACCGAGCCGCTACCAATCAAGGCTTCCGATTCGGATCGCGAGGTGGTGTGGCACGGCGTCTTCCGCGGCCTGTCCGGCTACGCGAAGGCGAACCGGGAGATCGCGCTGCGCGTCGCCAACACGCTCCGGCTATCCGCAGTCGAGGCCATCGACCCGCCCGACTACGACGACTACGGGTTCCAGCGGATCCAGCTTCACCGGCGCGTGGCCGTCTCGAAGCACGCCCCCCAGGTCCGCTTTTTCGGGCCGGCCAACGCGGAGTTTGATGACCGCTTCCGCGTGCTCTACACCATGATGGAGACCGAGACCGTGCATGCAAGCATGATCCGGCTCATGAACGACCAGTATCAGGAGGTGTGGACCCCGACCCGGTGGAACGCGGAAGTGTTCAAGAAGTCCGGCCTCACCCTGCCCGTTCGCGTGATGCCGCTCGGCGTCAATCCGCACGTCTACAGGCCAGGAACGCGTTCGGAACTGCCCGAGTGCACGCTTCTCTCCACAGGCCGCGCCGGCGAGACGGAGGTCCCGAACGGCTTCGTCTTCGTCTACTGCTTCCTGCCGTCGTTCAGGAAGGGGTTGGACGTGCTCCTGCCCGCATTCGAGGAGGCGTTCGGGGGAGACCCCGAGGTCGCCCTGGTGCTCGCGGTGACCCACCGGCCCAGCTTTCTGGCCGATCCGGATCTGGACTTTCCGAAGCCCTCCTTCAAGTCTCGCATCTACACGCTGACAGGAAACTACAGCGAGCGCGAGATGGCGCGGCTCTACCGCTCCTGCGACGCGTACGTCACCGCGTCGCGTGGGGAGGGCTGGAACCTTCCCATGTGCGAAGCGGCGGCTTGCGGGCTCCCCGTCATCGCGCCACGGAACACGGCCCATGCGGAGATCCTCGACGACACGACTGCGTTCATGTTCGACACCGAGGGAACCGAGGTGTGGACGGGCGGGCAGAGGGTGAGCCCCTGGTACGAGGGAGTGCAGTTCTCAGCTCTCGGGCCGCGTTCCCGCGCCCAGCTAGTGGAGCAGCTCCGGCTCGTGCGCGCGGGAGGAGTGGCGGTTGAGGAGCGCGCATCGCGGTTCTGCGACCTCGTCCGGTCGAAGTACACCTGGGACCGTGCAGCGGCCCACGTCGTTGAGCGCCTCTTGGAGATCACGGCGTAGAAAGGTACTTATGGGCGAAAAACCTCAAGGAAGAACAGTAACGCCGGTCAAGGTGGTCAACTCCTCTGCCGATCCGGTTCCGGTTATCGTCATCTCCGGCGGAGGAGCTGTCCCTAATCGCGCCGCCTTCACGACGGACCAGTTGCTCGTGGCGGTCCCTGGAACGGCACAAGCGCTCCAGGCACAGGCAGTCCCAGATGGCTTCGATATCTTCGTCGAGGCCCTCGATGGCAACACAGGAAAGGTTTACATCGGCGGCACAAAAGCCGATGCCGAGAATCATGCGAAGGCAGACGTTCTATCCGCAGGCGCTTTCCGTACACTCGCATTGACCAATACAGACGCGATTTGGGTGGACGCGGACGTCGCCGGCGAAGGCGTCCAGTGGGCAGTGGAGGTCTAAATGGCTGGCGGTGGACCCGGTCCAAGCAAAAGCGGCGGTCTAACGCCGAAAGACGTCACGAGCGTGACGACGGCCGCCTTCGTGGCGATCGTTACGAACACGGGCGCCGCCGGGATCATGGGCATCGGCGCGATCAAGAACACCGATGGCGCGAACAGCCTGACGATCCGGGAGACCGTGATCGACAAGTTCGGTGTGACGACCGCCGTCATCACGAATCTCGCCAAGGGGCTCTTCTATCTGCTTGATCCGCAGACGGCCTTCGCAGCTCTCTCCTGGCCTCCATATACCAGCTACAAGGTCGAGGTCGAGGATTCAGTTCCCGCGAGTCACGCAACGTTCGAGATGCACTATGCTGGACAGGGGGCGGTGGTCTAATGGACTCAGTCATCAGAGAGAAAACCGGACGCTCGTCGGAGTTCTCGGACATCCTCCAGCTAATCGAAACGAGGGTCGTCCTTGCCGACACGGACATCGTCACTTTCTTGAATCTGAACGGCGACGCCGATGGAACGTATATCATCGAGGGAATGCTTATCGCCGGTAATGGAAACGGCGATAATGTCAGTCTTAGGCCGAACGGATCCGACGTAAATTGCGAATCTATCCTTCTTCTGAATACGGGAGCAGTTCTAATCCCCGCTGCAAACGCCTTTCTGTTTCTCGTGGACCTCGGCGGTATAAACTCCTTCAACTACTTCAAGGCAGAGCTACAAGGGTCAAAGCTCGGGGGCCTTCGGAGGGGTGGATGGTCGACCTCCTACCGTGGGATTAATGTAACCAATATTGGGGGTCAGGCTCAATTTGGTTTCGCGGACAGCGTGACACTCATTACGAGCCTTGACGTCTTCGTCGAAGCGGGAACCGGAGACGGCATCAAAGCCGGAAGCACCATCTCCCTCTGGAAACTGAAACATTAATCTCCGTGTTACCGCAAAGGAATTACTGATGGCTGGTGGTGGCGGAGGCGGCAGCGGAGGAGAAGGAGGCGGTACGTTCGATCCTAATGCCTGGCATATTGGCGGCGACAACATCCCTTCCGCGAAAGTGATCGGAAGCACATCCGATTTCGACGTGCGGTTCATCCGCAACAACTTCCAGGTCATGCAGCTCGAATTCGAGAACCTCAACACCAAGGACTACCACTACCTCGGCTTCGACCGGAATACGGATGAAGGCCAGTACGTCACCTGTATTCAAGAACAGCATCAGGGGATCCATGCCTATGTGGCGATGGAGTTCACGAACCTAGACGGTGGCGGCAACGTCGTTGGGGATTGTGACCTTGGCATCGCTGGTCATGGGTATGCGGCGGCCATCGCTGGTCTAGAGGCGGATGACTACTTCCTTACCTCGAATCACGGGATGTACCTAAAGGGTGCGCCCATCAAGTTCATGCTCTGGACTGGCGCCATCACCGCGAGCGAGGTGATGCGCATCAGCACGTTGGGCGGAGCCTATACCACAGGAGTTCTGGAATTCAACCGCGATGCGGTTGGCGCTCCGGAAACAATTCTTGTCGGCCACAATACTAAAAACGACGATTACATCCGAATCCAACTGCTTAGTGATACTGCCGACACGTCGTTCGGTGTCACAGGGTCGGCTTATACTCCTACTGCCATTCTGGACCCAAACGATCTCTTCCTTTGGAACAAAGCGGGCGGAATGGTGCTCGTCGCGTCTGGTACGAATCCTGTTCGGATCAACGTAGACGGCGGCAAAGTTGCTCAGTATTACGACAATGGAGTGGATACGATCTTTGTGCCGCAAACCTTCGGACGGGTGAATCGCTACACAATCCTGGAGCTCAACTGCCAGGGTGGCCCTGGCACGGACTTCGCCAATTGGGTACATTTCACGAATAGCGCCGGTCAGCGAGGCTTCGTCACCATGCCTGAGTCTGGTGGTGGGGACTTCTATCATCAGAAGTCAAACTTCGTGACCACGGCTGGCTCTCTCGGGGTTGGCGTTCGCTGCAATGTGAACGCCGCGAACAATACAGGCTGGGAGATCGACGCCAACGCCTATATGACGATTAACGCGGCTAGGCTGGGTCTTTATAGCGCGACCCCCGTGGCGCAGCAGACCGTGACCGGCTCGCGCGGCGGTAATGCGGCTCTCGCTAGTCTATTGAGCAAGCTGGCGCTGACTGGCATAGTCGTGGATGGCACGTCGCCGTAGGAGGAGAATGGAATGGCTGCTCCGGAGAAGAACAGGACGCTCGGGAAGAACGTCTCCTTCAGTGAAGACCAGAGGGTGATGCTGCTCAAGATCATCGAGGCGACCTACAAGAGCGTCATCCTACCAAGCGAAGGGGCACACGACCTCCTGAAGTCGATCCGGATGGCGGTGGACTTCAGTCAGGCCGAGCATGAGATTCGTGAGAGGCGCGCGGAGAAGAAGGCCGCCGAGGCGAAAGCGGCACTTCCCGCTCCTCCGCGAAAGCTGTAAATTGGAGCAATAATATGTCTACCAACAGCGCCGCGCTTCAGGCTGAGATAGACCGTAAGGCTGCGGCCATCCTCCAGATCATGGATGACGCCGCTTGGGCGGCTCTTACCATCGACCAGAAGGTCGAGCTGCTCAGGACATTGCTGAAATAAACGGTGACGTTATGGCGGGCGGTGGCGGTGGAGGAGGCGGTGGCGGTGGAGGCACTGTAATTGTGGAAACGTGTGTCATTCTCACGAATTCGGCAAATCAAAATCTGCCCGCATCTCCGACCACGCTCACTTTCGACACCGAGGTCGTGAAGAAGGGTCCGGCAAGCCAGCACAACAATGCCGTCAACAATTCCAGGTACATCGCCCCGGTAGACGGTCGTTATTACGTTACTGCGGCGTTCCATGATGTGCGTGCGGGCGGAACAAGTCTTCAGATTCAGAAGAACGGTTCTGGAGCCACGCTTGAGTATCAAAATGCGGAAACGTTTCCAGGGACAAATGATGTCTACCCGCAAATTGCACGTCTCATTGACTTGCTCGCCGGAGAGTATATAGAACTTGTAATCTACGGGCTTGTTAACCCGGCGGGCGCCCAGACAAAGGACGTCGCGCTTCCGTACTTCTCGGTCTCTCTTCAGCCAAGTTAGGAAATCACTATGTTTGGCGATGACATTGCTGTCGTGACGATTGTCGGAGAAGGAACCGCGACTGGTGTTGAAGGCACCGTCAATATCGGGCTCAACGGCGGTACGCCAGCGGCGTCCATCCAGATACCGCCCGGCAAGACACTGGCTCTGACCGATGAGCTAATCTCCTCGGCAACGAATCCGGTCGAGGTCATCGTGCAGCAGAGCCAGGATAACGGGGCGAACTGGTTCAACGTCATGCTCGAGCGGACCGTTGGTCAGGACTCCAACGGGGTGAACTACGTATCGGCGCGCGTCATCAAAGGTGGCCCGCAGACCTTCATGCGTGTCAGGCAATTGGGCGGGGCCGGTGCAATGAGCATATCGCTCTCGGGATGGATGGAGGACTCGACGCCAGGGAAAGGCCTTCTTTCCGTGGACTTCGGTCTTCCGAACATGACGGGCCGGGTTACCACGGCCGGCTCAGGAGAGCAGACGCTGCCCATCGGTGTCGACTTCTCGGCCCCCGTGAGTGCCGTGCAAGTTCCGGCGGGAGTCTCATTGGAGATCACGGACTGGGTGGTCTGTGCCTCTGCCGGAAGCATCTTCAGAATCCAGCAGTCCGATGATGGCGGTTTGACCTGGTACAACCGTGCGGTCGCACGGGTCGTGGGCGGAGGGCCGAGCAAGTATATCAAGTTCCAGACGCCCATCACCATCGTAGGTTCTGCGAACGCCCAGATGCGCCTGCGCGTGACGACTCCGCTCGGAGCGGCAGACGTGGATGTGACACTCGGCCTGCTCAAGAGTCCGGCCGGAGGGGTGCTGGGACTCATCCCGTAGGAATGACACAAGACTCAGGGTAGCCCTCAAGGTGGGGGCGTGCGACCGGGGACAGAGGAAAGTTGGGTGAGAGCGAATGGTGCTTTTCCTGTCCTTGTTGGAAGTGGCGAGGGAGATCGACCCTACGACGGCGTGGGCGATCATCTGTGCCGAGGGAGGGGTAATCGTGGTGCTGGCCGGCTGGATCGGCAAGCGCGAGATATCAAGGGCGAAGGAGCAAAAAGAAGTGTACGAGGCGTGGATCAAGGACATGAATGCGAACACCGAGCTGGTGAAGACCTTTCTTGAGTCCATCGGGCGCCCTAAGAAGGGAGCGTGAATATGTTCGGGCTATGGAAGCTAAGGAAAACAGCGGAGAAGATGTCTGACGACTTCAAGGCGAGCGTGTCCGAACTCGAGCTCCAGATCCTCTGGGGCGACCTGACGCCTGAGAAGAAGGAGCAGGGCAGGCGCATCCTTGAGCGACTCAAGGAGGATCTCGAGAAGAAGAAGGACCGCGAGACGCATAGGCTCGGTGGTGGATCGGCCCCCGCCGTTTAGGAGGAGACCGACGTGCAGACACTCATGGCGTTCCTGGCGTGCTTCGACGATGCGGTACAGAAACCGGACCCTGTCAAGCAGCTCGTCCTAGAGCTCCTCGTCAGCTACGGAGGGATCGCCGGCGGCGCCGCCATCCTATCCGAAGGTCTGAAGAGCTCCTTCAAGAAGATGGCCGGCTTGGAGAACCTCTGGGCCTTCATCTTCACGTTCGTCCTCGGCCTACCAGCTAAGTATCTGTTCCCGAACGTCTACGGGCCCATGCATCTGAGAGCGTGGGTCTTCCACGGCATCGTGCTGCTCTTCCTTGCAGTCGGTGCGGCAGCGATGAGGGACAGGCTCTTGAAGAGATTCACCGGACTGTTCAGCACCATGTTTACGAAGGGTGCGGCAGATGCTACGCTGCCCGCTCCGGCCGCCGCGCCGAACGCGCCGCCCGCCGCCCTGCCTCCACAGGACCAGGGGCCTGCGGGCACGCAGGGGGGTGGGAATTGACCAGAATGCTCGGGCTCCTATGCGCGGTGTTTCTGGCCGGCTGCTTCAACACTCCGTGTCTTCAGCCACCGCCGACCTCCACGCAACAGCAGCGGGACATCATCGTGGGGCTGTCCGCGAAGTTCGACGCGATCCCTATCAGCCCGACGATCCAGACCGACTTCAAGAATGTCATGAACGCCACGTACGCGCAGCTCAACGACGTGAACGCGGCGTACTTCATAGGACTCCAGGCGGCGCTCTGCTTCTCCGAGAAGGGGAAGTGGGGCCAGAACGTTGCAGCCCAGATCCTTCGGGATCTCGAGTTGGACTGGAAGACGAGGTCCGGCAGCTCGAGCGTCGATGCACACCCGCAGTCGGCGCAGATCAAGGACATGACGGACAAGATCAAGGCACCAAGTAAGTAGCCTGGCCCAGGTTGAGGGGGAGTATTTGAATGCGGGGCCCACGATTCCGGGCCCCTTGGTCCGGGACGATGAGCCCCGTTGTGGGGCTCGGGGCCCCGCAGAGAACGGAGTGAGATATGGCGGCGGTGATTGATCGTGCAGTCGTGCAACTGCCGTTCACGACGAAGACGCACGCCCTCGAGGAGGGCCGGAAGGATCCGCGCTTCTGGTCCTACTTCTCTCCGCTGGCCACGTCGTCGAACCCGGCCAAGGCGGTCGACGACGACATGAAGAAGGCGGTCATCAACGAGCTGGACCCGACGAGATACCGCGAGACCAAAGGCAAGTGGCCCGTGCTCCGAAACAAGGTGCGGACCACTCTAGCCGGCATCAATCAGCACTACACGAGGACGGGCACTCTTGATGGTCTGGCGCGGTTCGTCTTTGGGCTGGGACAGGAAGACACCACGCCCCAGTTTGTCACGGACCTGAGCGTGCCGGAGACTTCTACTCAGGCTCCGATGCCAGGACTGGTTACGAGCATGGATATGACGACTCCATCGGAGGGCGTCCCTGGGCTCGTGACCAATCTTGACACCACGACTCCCTCGGAAGGCGTGCCGGGCCTTGTGACCAACCTCGACACCCAGCCGCCATCGGAGGGCGTGCCGGGCGCTGTCACCAGCCTCGCACCCGAAGCGACGGCAGAGGCCCCTTCAGCGGGAGCATCTGCTGCGGCTGGAGCAGCCCGGGCGGCTGGAGCAGCCGCACCGGCCGCCGCGAGAGCAGCGACTCCCGCTCCGAAACCAGCGGCACCAGCCGCAAGGCCCACGCCCCCTCCGCCCGCGGCTCCCAGCGTATGGGCCACGATCGCGAACGCTCTCGCGACTGCCGCACCGGCAGGAGCGCAAATCTATTCTGGAGTGGTCGCGCAGGACGCTCAAGCCCAGGCTCAGAGAACCATTGCGGCGGCTCAGGCGCAGGCGGCGGCGCGGGCGGCAGGGGGGGGCGGCATTTTCTCAGGGATAAGTTCCAATATCGGCACTTATGCGCTCTACGCCGTCATCGGCGTCGCGGGCATCGGCGGGCTCATGCTCCTTCTCAATGCTCTGAAATCGAAACCCAGCGCCAGCTAATAGGGAGGTTCCACTAGATGTTCCTGGGCAATGCAGTCGTGGCCAACCAGGTTCCGGCGGATCTCCTGGCTCCGTTCGCACCTGACGACCAGCGGATGATCCAGCAGGAAGCGGCGGCCGATCCGGCATTCGCCCGTCTTGTCTCCGATGCCCTGTCGCGTCCCGGTGGACCGCAATGGGTCGCTCAATCGGCGCGCAAGGCCATCGCCAATGAACTAAATCCCAAGATGTACCCGGAGTCTGCCGGGACGTGGCCGGTGCTCCGGCGCATGACCGATGAACTTTCCGCGAGCACAGCCAGCGACGTCATCGCGAAGGTCGATCAAATGACCTTCCCAGAGTTGGTCAACGCCGTCGAGGGAATCGCGGCACACAAGAGGGCGCCAGGCGTTCATGGCCTCGGTCAGGCTTCACAGGCTGCCTCAAGCCTCAGTGTTGTGGGCGGCCTTGCAAGCGGCCTCGCCAATGCGGGCGCGGCCATCTACACGACGCACGTCATGGCCACCACAATGAGTCATATCGCAAGTATCCAGGCGAACGTCCTCATGCACACGGAGGACGTGTCTTCTCAGATCGCAAGGGCCCATGCCGCGATGGCGGCGGCGACGGCCGCCATCGACGCAATCAAGCTCCAGCAGTCTCAGGTCGCGCTACAGCAGTCTCAGGTCGACCTTCAGCGGCAGCAGCTCGCGGCCCAGCAGGCGCAGCAGACCGCCCAACAGCCAGACCAGTCGGCCCAGCAGGCGGTCCCGGATCAGGTGGCGGTGGATTCGTCTATCTCGACGGCATCTCCGTCGCCGTATCAGAATGTAACTCCGGCGGCTCCAGTTCCGCGTGGACCTCGGTGGCAAGTATCATGGGTGAACCCATCAGCGGCAGCAGGCCGGACCATAACGAGTATGACGTGGGATAGCCTAGCCGCAGCGCAGACGGCCGCTGATGCGTCGCGCAACGCTGGAATGACCTCTGTTTCCATCACAGTTATACCTGCCACACCGGGCTGGTTTGCCCCTCCGGCGCAGGTCACGCCCGGTCCTCAGCCCACGGCCCTGACGCCTCCTCCTCCACCGCAGCCTCCCATGCCGCCCATGGAATCTTCCCCGGTCACGACCATGGGGCCGGCCAGTACGGCACCCATTCCAGACGCCGTCGTGATAACGCGGCCCCCACCGGCCGCTCCATCGCTCGCCGTTCCTCTGCTTGTCGCGGCTGGCGGCGGCGCGGCGCTGCTCTACCACTTCCTGGGCGATCATCCCGCCGGCGGCTACATGGGCAAGCTCGAGGTCGACACGTTTTCGCGGCTTTCCAAGCCGGTCCAGCACGCCATCGCCATGGAGGCCCAGGACCCCGCGTTCGTCACCGGGTATCTGCTTCCAGTCCTGCGCGGGCCGAATCCGGAGGCCCGGATCCTCTCCGACATCGCTCACGAAGTGCACATGGCCGATATGTACGGCATGGGGTACCTCGGGAGGAGCTTCTGGAAGAAGGTGGTCAAGGCCGTCAAGAAGGTCACGCGCGACATTCCTGTGAAGGTCATCAAGTGGACCACGCCAAAGGTCGTACAGAAATTAGCGAAGAAGGTCGGCAAGCCGGTCATGAAGGTGTGGCACAAGTACGGAGCCATCATCCTGAGCGTCGTGGGCGGCATTCTTGCCTTCGTTCCTTTCATCGGGCCGGTTCTCGCCATAGCCATGACTGTGCTTGCCGCCGCCCAGAAAATGTACGAAGCGAAGAAAGCCGCCGAGCACGCATTCAGAACGGCTAAGGTAGATGCAGGCCATCAGCAGGCGGCTGCCGATGTAGCGCAGGGCCAGGTCCAGGCCCAGGTGGACACGTTCTATAACACGAATCAGCCATGGTTCCTCGGGCACGACATCACGCCCGCCTCGTGGGCCCAACTCACCCTCGACCAGAAAATCGCCATCATCAATGCGGGCGTGACTGGAACTCTTCCTGCTGGGGCGGTCCAGGTTGGTACTGTGACGGTCCCTGCATCCGACAGCGGGATTTCCTACGGGCAGCCCGGATGGACGCCCCCGGCTGGCTACGCGATACCAACGCCTCCTCCTCATCCAGGCGGCTCTACCACGACGCCTCCTTCTCCTCAGTTTCAAAATGCCGTAGATACTACCACCTCAACCGCACCCAACGTAACATCGACTCCCACTAATCAGCAAATCCAACAAGCCACTCAAAGCGGTGGGGGGATCCCTGTCGCAAACACTTCACAGGTAGGTCCCGTGCCGGTCTCTCCCCCAGCCTACTCGACCGGAGGAGGAGGCGGGGGCGGGGGCGGTGCCCCTACGGATGGCGCGGTCTCAACCGACAGTTCCGGTGGTGCCGCACCTCCGATCCAGACAGCACCTGGGGATCCGGGCACCCAGACGCCATCGAGCGCTCCAGCACCAGCAGCGCCCGCAGGCACCTACGATGTGGTCGTCGAGGGCCAGAAGGTCGCGACGGTGGGCTCTCTCAACGATGCCAGCACGACGGCGCTCCAGTCCGCGAGCACCGGGGATCGCTTCGAGATCATGCTCAACGGACAGACCACGGGCCTCAGGCTCAGGACGAGCAAGGGGTCGATCGCAGTTCCGGCCAACTCAGACGCCCAGGTCCGTGCGCTGACCCACGCTCAGGTCGTGGCTCTCGTCCAGAACGCCGAACAGCAAGCGGCAGGCTCTGCCGCCGGAACACCGGCCGCCGCTGCATCGGGTGGAACGAGCTACGCGCTACCGGCGCTCATCGCTGGAGCGGTCGCCATCGCCTTTGCGACGCTCGGTGGAAAGAAGCACTAAAAGGAGGATGCCATGCCAGGAGATTTTGCAAGGCTTGCCGGACTGCTCGGACTCGGCCACGGTGGAGGGGGCGGGGGCGGGCATCACCACGGCGGCGGGCGCGGCGGCGGCGGTTGGGGATGGGGAGGGCCAGGCTACCTCTACGACCCGTTCCTAGTCGCCGAGAACGTCTCGACGATCCTTCCGGGACCCGCGCCTGCCGGAGCGGCACCCTCGGCCGGCGCGAGGATATACGCGGATGCAATCCGCATGAAGGAAAGCGCCGAACACGGCGACAACTCGCTCCAGGAGGTGTTCAACGGGGATGCCTCGAGCAAGCAGATCCTCCACGAGCCCGATCTGCCCAAGGCGACCGAAGGGTTCATGTGGGTTTTTAATTCTGGCCCCTCGAAGCGTAGCGGCGCGCCGGGGAACTGGATCATGTACGTCCGGGCCGCAACCAAGTAGGGAGACACCCATGGCGTGGACATCGTGGATCACTCCGGTGGTCGTTGGCGGGCTGATGCTTTTCGCCAAGTCAAAGGCGAGCGCGGCTTTCCGCTGGATCATGAGCGATGCTGGCAGCGTGAAGAGCATGCCAGTGGCGCTGCTCCTCACCAAGATTTCATCGGGAGAAATCCTTCCTGCGCCGCCGGCCGGATTCACGTGGAACTCCATCGAGGTAAATTTCGCCGCGTCTCCGTTCGCTTCGCCGCAGACGCTCATCATCAACGTGCTCCAGCCGGCGCCGGGCGCGGCTCCAGTAGCGGCAGCGCCATCCCCTGTCTCTGGCGCGGCCGGCTTCCTGACCTCGCAGTCTTTGGTCGCTCAGGCTAAGGGCATGCAGGGCTTCCTGACCACTCAGGAGATCCTGCCTGCCGGCCTGAACGGCTTCCTGTCGAAACAGGCCTTCAACAGGGCGAATCAGGCGAGGCGCGGGATGGGCGATCTGATCGACCGGCGGTCGTACCTGTACGCGCCCCAGACCGCGCCAGATTTCGGCGGGTTTGCGACGGAGGAGGCCCTGAAGAGGTCTCCCCACTACCCTCCGCATCGCGGCGGCGGGATCGGGGCGACTGATTTCAATGGCAATTGGTGCGGCACAGGCCGCTACCAGGGCGCTCCGGCCAACGGCGGGGTTCTCGGAAAGCTGGGGGCCGAGCTGCGCGCGAAGGGGCTCATCCTGGCCCCCGTTGGCCAGCACGGCATCTGCAAGGGCGACTACGTCGTGACGACCGATGGCGCGCTCTACGTGGCCGTAGGGCACGCCCAATTCAAGCAGCTCCATCCAACTGCGGGCTACGTGGGGCCGCTGAAGACACCGTTCCAGTCCGCTTACGGAGTGAGGAGAGCATAACCATGTGGATCCCGATCGTTCTCATCGGTGGCGCGGTTGTCTATTACTTCTTCTCGCAGGCAAAGCCAGCCCCAGTGGCTCCTCCGAGACCGGGCATTCCGGGGTTGCCCCCCGGAATCATTCCGGCAGGTCTTTTCGCGCCGGCCGCTCCCGTCAGACAAGCCGCACCGGCTCCGGTCGCGGCAGCGGCTCCCGCCGCACTGAAGGATGGGGGACCATACTTCCAGGCGTACGAGGGAAACATGAATGATGCGGCAGCTTCATACAATGCCGGCACCATCACCTTTGACAATTGGGATGCACTTGAGCAGGGCTATTGGGCAAATGCCCAGGCCGATTATGCCTCTGGCAATATGACGGCCAACGACCTTGCCCAACTCAAGACGCTCATGACTGTTTGGGGCAGGATCTAGCAGGGAGGAGTTCTCTATGTGGATTCCGATCGTTCTCATCGGTGGGGGAGTCGTCCTATACTTCGTCTCTCAGGCGAAGGGAGCGGCTCCGGCCGCCGTAGCACCGGGCTCCGGTGGGCCCGTCTACAGGGGCTACATCGCCACGATGGACGGGCTCAAGGCAGCTTGGATGGCAAATGCGACTACCACGTCCCAGTACATCGCCCAACTGGACGCGACGGTCGCCATCGCGATGACCGATACGAGCCTGACCGCCACCGATAAGACGAACATCCAGGCGTACCGGGGCGCCATTTAACGCGAGGGTCTGAAGATGTCGCACGCCATCGCCGTCTGTGTCTCGAACGAAACCGCAGCCCGCAGGCTCGCCGAGTGGCTGGGGAAGATCGTGCACAGCGTGCGCGTCGCACCCCGCCAGGGCTCGTGGTGCATCCTCGTTCCGAATGCGGCCGTCTCGAGGGCGCGGAATGCGCTCAAGCAGGTGATCGTCGCGGCGAACCCGCGCCGGCGCGGACGCGTCGTGGCTCGGGCGGTCCGCGCGGTGCCACGCGTACGTCTGAACGGAGCTCGAGGCGTTCCGAAGGGCCAGATCGAGTGGCTCGTCGACCGCATGCACGTCGGGAAGATGGATTCCGAGGTCGAGGCAGAGATCCGCAAGCGCACCACGGGAGCGGGCTGGACGCCCGCACGGATCAGGGAAGCGGTCGCCCACGCGGTCGCCCACCACCGGCGCAATCGCGGCCTCTTCACGAAGGTCGTGAGCGGAATCAATCCCAACCCCATCAACAAGAGAGCCCGACGTGCGGCGAAGCGGCTTGAGCAGCGCGTGAAAGAACACCTCGGCCTCAGCGGTCGTCCCCTCCCACGCCGTACCTGGACCGGGGGAAGAGACGCGTTCGGGGACGGCCAGCGGGCCGGGTCCGGATACGTCCGCTTCTGGCTCTGGAATGACCGGGAGTGGAAGCTGAACCTCCGGAGCTCGTATGATGGCGTTGGGGGCGAACCTAGTCTCCGCGAGTCGGCGCAGGGCTATGCGAACGACGAGGCTGAGAAGAAGGGCATCGCCAAGAAATGGCCGGGCCAAGTCGGGAAGTGGAAGGCCGGGTTCGTCCTGGCCTTCGAGAAGGCCATCGCCGGTGCATTCGGTCCTAGGCGCGAGTTCGACGACTACGGCGAATCGAAGGAGATGGACCAGTCGAACCGCCTGCGGCGCCGGCGCGCGGAGCACCGGAAGAAGTTCGCCGGGAAGAACCCCGGCCGCTTTCTGATCCAAGGCCTCCGGCCGAAGCACCGTAACTGGGTGACGATCGCCGTCGTCGATGACGAGGAGCGCGCTCTCCTCAATGCCCTGCGCCGGGCGCGCCTCGGGGACGTCTTCTACCGCGTCTGGGACACCGGGCTCGTCAAGGAGGTCTGGCGAGGCAAGGGGAAGGATGCGAAGATCGAGCACTGGCAGACCCGCCGGCCGGCTGGACTCGTCGGCGCGAACAGGAGGATGACCATGCTGAGGAACCCCCGTCTCTCGAAGCGCATGATGCCGCTCCACGAGAACACGATGCGGCTCGGCGACGCGATGAAGTGGGGCCGGAGGCTCCTCGACGCGGGGATCGGCGTCCATGTCTGGGACGGCTCGGGCTGGGAGGCCGCGATCAAGCCGGACGACTCCTACTCGACTCCTTCTGGCCGGGCGGCAACGGGCGGGCGGCGGTATCTCGGCCAGGGGGCCGGACTCATCAAGACGTGGCCGATCACGCTCATTGCCCCCCAGGTCGCCCCCGGCATGTGGCTGACCGGCGCGGCCATCGGGCACTTCCTCTCCCACCGGGCCCAAGGCGTGGCGAGCAATCCCGGCGCCTGCCGGAACCCGCTGTGCCTGCGTAATCGTCGCCGGTCCGTACGCCGGAACGATTCGCTATCCGATCTCGACCACCAGTTCTCCATGCTCCAGCGGGAGCTCGATGCCATGAAGAAGGCTGGGACGGACAACAAGCCCGAATACCTCGTCAAGCTCCAGGCGCTGGCGGCGCTGTCCAAGAAACGACTCGCGGCCAGCGGCATCGTGATCCGGCGTGCCGGGGAGAACCCGCGCCGTGGAAGACAGTCCTCAAGCGTTAAGCGTCCGAAGCGCGCAACAATCTGGTGCCGCATGTGCGGCGAGTGGCTTTCCGAGAGGGGACCATATAGGGTACCGAAGGTCGGCCCACAGAAGGGAAACATCCTCTGCGACCTCTGCTACCGCGGGTGGCGTTCAGGCCGGCGAGGGGGCTCGAAGTGGGCGATGAACCCTCGGAAGGCGCGGATGTCCGCGCTGATGAACTCTCCCGTCGAGGCGAACGCCCGGAAGGCCCACGAGGAGATCGTGGGAGCGTTCATGGCTGGCCGGAGCAAGCGGATCGGCGCACGGTACACGACCGACGGCCGCGAGCTGCGCGTGTGGGGGAACCTCATCGCGCACAAGGTGAACGGGTCCATCCGCCTCCGTGACGCCGGATACCGGACCCTGCTGACGAAGAACGTCCTCAACACTGTGCTCCAGCATATGGGTGCGGGGAGCATCTACCAGAAGGCCCACGAGTGGTACCTCAGCACCCCGATGGGCCCCGTCGCGTGGACCGGCGAGTGGACCGTTGGCCATCGGGCGGCGGCGGCGAACCCCCGCATTCGAGCTTGGGACATCGTCGCCTACATCCCTGGCAAGCCGGAGCGCTGGGGGATGCAGTCCGGCCACAAGGACAAGAAGAAGGCAGAGGAGATCGCCCAGGTGTACCGGCGCATCGCCAAGAAGGAAGGGCGGCGCACCCGCTATGTGGTGGAGCCGTTCCGCTACTCCGACACCGCCTCTAGGAGCCGGGCCCACCGCAACCCTCCGATCTCACAGACCTGGGACCGTCTGACCGGCCGTCAGCGGCTCTCGCTGCTCGGCTTCGCCGGCTTTCCGGATGAGTATGCCAGTGCGATGGCTGGCAAGCCGTGGGACCGACTGTCGGCGAGCGCGGCTCGTGCGCTACAGCGCGGGTGGCAATCCAACCCCTGGTACTACGGCTACAAGAAGGGCGGCGGCACCGAGGCTTTCCACTCAAGAACCAAGCCGACCGAACGGAGCCACGGCCATCGCTACGGCGCGGTGACAGGCCCGCGCTCAAGTGCCGCGCAGGCGGTCCGGGACATGCAGTACGTCTCTCCGTACGGACCTCACAGCATCATGCGGCGCGGGAAGGCGACCAGGGCGAATCCACCGGAGCTCCGGCCTCATTTTCCCTATCGCGTGCTCGGGACCGCCGAGTTGGACACGAAGAAGTTGTCTGGGAAAACGGTCGTCTACTTGGGCATGGCCAAAGGTCCGGCAGGTTCTGGGTCGTGGGCGCGCGTGCGGATCATGAAGGACGATGGCAGGACTGGCCAAGCGTACCTCATCCGTGCGCACTGCCTGACCGACAAGTTGCACCGGAATCCCCTCACGCGTGGCGAGTCGGCCACCTTGCTTCGGCAGGCCAAGCTGCACGTCACAACGGCGCGACACGACCGTGCTGCTAAGAAGCACGGGATCGCGAGTTACGCGGCTGGCCGGGCCCAGGGGAAAGCGTCCGCAGTTCTCCAGTACGGCCCGCGCAGTGCACGTCGGGCGGCGAGGAAGCTGCTGGAGCGGCAGGCCAACACGAACCCGCATGCGGGGCTCAGGGGGCTTATGTCGAACGGCGACGCCAAGAAGGCGATGAAGTTCGCGTAGGGAGAGGTCATGAAGCGAGTGAGAATGCGCGGCGTCCGGCGGAACATGAGCTGGACCGAGATCGGGACGGCCGTCAAGAGGGTAGCGACCCTCCCGCCAAAGTTCCAGGCGCTGATCGCCGCCGCTCGCAAGCGCGGCCACAAGTGGTACGCGGCGCGGTACATCCGCGCCGACAAGGGCGGAGCGAAGCGGCAGTTCGGCTACGCACTTTGGATTCCCAAGCCGGAGATCCTGGCGTACTCCACGACCGGGCTCTTCGTGGGAGAGTCTCACGAGAAGACCGTGTTCCGGTATGCCAGGTCTCATCCACTGGCGCGCACTCTGAAGGAGGCGCACCACGCGGATGTCTTCACCGACTGGAAGCGCAAGGGATTCCGGTCTCACGGGTACCCGACCTTCGTTCACTGGCTCGAATACCGCGAGATCAGAAAGCGTGCCGGCAAGGGTTCCCACGGATTTGAATTCTGGAGGGCTGGCATGGCGCGCCGCTGGCGCGACCCGATGTCTCGGCGCGGCTGGCCGAAGTACCCTGGGGCGGTCTACAAGACGGCGCACTCGAATCCGGGACGCATCACGATCCAATACTACCGGGACCGCTCAGGTGTGATTCGCCACTGGGGAACCGGAGCGAAAGGCACTCTTCCGGAAAGGCACGTCTTGCTCGTGGACTACAAGCACGGCGGGATCTTCGACACCTGGATGGAGGATGGAGCACGAAGCTGGCAACTCGTAAAGCACCTCGAGAATCCTCGTCGGAAGCGCAGGAGGTAGGCCGTGGCACGCGTCATTTTCGACCTCGACGGTACCTTGGTCGGCAAGGTGAACGGACGTTATGTGCTCCGGCCCGGACTGGTCAGCGTCATCCAACACCGGAAACTGATGGGCGACACCCTCGTGTTGTGGACATTCGGCAACAGGCCATGGTGGCGCAGGGTGCGCCAGATGTTCCCGGTGCTAGCCAACCTCTTCGACGAGGTCTACACGAAGGACGAGATGCCGGGCCACGTCACGATGGCCCCAGGCAAGTTCATCCCGGAGGTCGTGAAGGACATCCGCGTGCTCCACGGCGACGTGTTGGTCGACAACGACCCGGTCCACCACGAGTGGGCAGCACGCCACGGGCTCGCCAACCGCTACGTGAAGGTCGCCACCCTGGGGGAGGGTTAAACCCTTGATACCTAATTGCATGAAGTATAGAATCTGAGAACTGATGCCGATGACCCTCATCTACTGCGAGACTTGCCCGAAGCTCATCATGATCGGGAGCTCACTCGGACGGGTCGGGAAGCCGCTCATTCATCCAATTTGCGAAGGCGACCCTGACACGACCGGAGACGAAGAGCCCATGCGGGACAAGCGGGGCGAGCCCATGGTCACCGCAAACGGAAAAGTCATCGTCGGAGAGCACAAGGGCCACATTCACCTGCTGCTTTCGGACGAGCCATGGGAGCCAGAGAAGTACCAGAACATCGACGCCTATATCGCCGCGCTTTCGGAAAAGTATCCGAAGGCGCAACAAACAGCCCTGGTTCCGTAAAGGAGAGAAGGTATGCAAAACAAGCCCGTCAGGTTCGGTCCATTCGCGGTGCCAGCCGCCGCCACGAATTTTCTCAACCCGCCGACGACGGCGGGCGGCGTGAACGGCGGCGGCACCTTCGCGGGGAACGGCTATCTCCTTGTGAAGCACTTGCGCGTCATCAACAAGACCGGATCTCCGGTCAACATGAGCGCCTTTATCGGCGCGACGGGTGGCTCTGCCGCCGGGACCGAGTTTGCGTGGTCGGCCACGCCCGTACCAGGCAACGGCTCGATCGACTTCTACGCCGGTGGCCAGGGAGTCAGGCTCGACGTGGCCGACTTCATGACCGTCCTATCGAGCGTCGTCACCTCTCTGGTCATCGAGGGTGAGGGCGAAGTAGGCGTCGCCTAAAGCCGGGGCCCGCCAATGGGAATGCAGGATCTCTCCCGCAAACCCGGTACGCCCGGAACTCCGGGCCCTCCTGGCGGGGATGGAGAGGACGGCGAGGCCGTCATCATCCCCGGCGAGCGCGGAGTTCCAGGGGAGCAGGGCTCACCGGGAGTCACAGTCCCTGGAGCCGATGGGGAGGACGGCGAAGCGTCTATCCCCATTCCGGGCCCGCAAGGGGAACCCGGTCGCGACGGGACCGATGGAGTCACGGTTCCGGGTCAGGATGGGGAAGAGGGTGAACAGGGGCCAATCATTCCCGGCCCCCAAGGAGATACTGGCGCTCCCGGCCTGACGATTCCGGGAGCCGATGGCGACGACGGTGAGCAAGGTCCCGTCGTGCCTGGTCCGATCGGCGATACCGGACCTTCGGGCCTCACCATTCCAGGCGAACAGGGCGACGATGGCGAGCAAGGGCCGCCGATCCCCGGACCTCAGGGAATCCAAGGACAGGACGCCCCTATCATTCCCGGCACAGATGGAGAGGACGGGAACGAAGGCCCTGCGGTCCCGGGATCGCAAGGCCCGCAAGGAACTCCCGGCCAGAACGCCCCCATCGTCCCCGGC
>Ga0209117_1000212_pt1 | contig 34015 bp, 23 predicted proteins | sample BlaSpr_A8_OM2_M2_FD_187978 | JGI IMG/M metagenome (GOLD analysis project Ga0209117, IMG submission 187978) | Forest soil microbial communities from Thunder Bay, Ontario, Canada - Black Spruce, Ontario site 2_A8_OM2_M2 (SPAdes) (version 2) | ecosystem: Environmental > Terrestrial > Soil > Boreal... | reverse complement strand
GGAGCGGGAGCGAAAAGAGCGGCGGGAGACAAAGTGATGATGCGGGCGGCGAGATGGCGTTCGCGAAGATTGCGTTGCACGCGGCGGCCCCAGGTGCGGACGAAGGAATAGTTGAGCGCGGCACCGATGGCGGAACTGGCGAGAGGGATTAAGCGGCCAACCCACTTTTCGGCGGATTCCTGACCAATTTTTGCGGCTATTCTTCCAGCGATGCGGGGCGCGAGTTTTTCGAGGACTTGCTTCTCGGCAAAGTCCTTGCCGAGGTCGATGCCGGCGGCGGCACCGGCGGCCATCCAAAGCTGGAGGCGGTCGTTTTTGCCCTTTTCTTCGAAACCGTAGAGCAGGCAAAGGCGCTGGATCAGGCGCAGGGTGATCATGGTGAGAAGGCCGGTGTCCGGGATCAGGGTGATCATGCCACCGAGGCCGAAGCCAGCGCCGCCAGCCAAGGCGAGGCGTTCGGATTCCTGAATAAGGCTATGGGCGACGGCGTCGAGGCGTTCGATGGGGACATCGCGCATGCGTTGGAAGTGCGGTACCCACAAATCGTACTTATCGGCCAGATGTTGGCGAAAATCTTCCGGGTCAATTTCGACGGAGCGAAGGCCGCGAAGCATGCCAAAGCGCATGAATTTGCCAAAGGTGTTGCTGAAGAGAGATGTGCGTGACTTAGGCATCTGATTAAGCATCCTATTTCAGTTGGATTGGGTCAATAGGGCTTAGGGTTGCGTCATGGGACACCCAGAGGTGTCCAAAAGGGCGCATTAGACCAGTAGTCCTACTTGACGCGGAGCAGGATTTGGGTAAACTGCTCCTTCTTTGCGATGGGCTTTGCGATGTGCTGTGATGTGGTTTGAGACGAGCTTTACGATGGGCTTAAAAGCGGAATTTATGGGCGCAATCGTACAATTCGTTCCGACGGAGCCGACGGCGGCGGCGGACTTTGAGTTTCCGCAGCGGGAAGCGGCTTTCTTTTACGGGCTATTTCTGCGCGGGCACTCTGCCGAGGGGCTGCGGCGGGATATTGAAGTCCCACAAGCAGTGCTGATCAAATGGCATCGCGAAGCGGAGCGAGAGCCGGGATTGCGGAGTATTTTCACGCGGATTGTGGAATATCGCAGGCATGTGTTGGCGATATTTGACACGCTGGTTGGGTCGGATGGACAGAACGTGCGGGTGCAGTGATTGACAAGAGAGAAAACGAATTGGAATTAGTGTTTCAGAGTGGGTAAATTTACCTGTACGCTCGTACAGGGGCAAAAAACGTCAGGCAACCCCAAATAAAAAGGAAAGCTCTAAAGCGAACAGGGGACAAGTGTCACAAAATGAAGGACATTCGGCGATTGACGGGGCACTTCCCCGGGCGTAGAATCTCGAAGTTCCAGAGGTGTGGCTAATGTTACGGTATTTTCACGGGCTAAGCGTATCGATTGTTTCGGTGAGTTTGATGGCGGGGCCATTACTCGCGCAAGAGGCGCAGGATCCGAGCGCCACAGCGGTACAGCAACGTATTGAGAAAGAACACAGGAAGAAAATCAAGAAGTCACTGAAAGAGCTGGACAGCCCTTACCGGACCTGGCTGAACGAAGACGTGACTTATATTATTTCGCCGGAAGAGCGCACAGCGTTTTTGCAGCTCGATACCAACGAAGAGCGCGAACAGTTTATCGAACAGTTTTGGCTGCGACGCAGCAGCAATCCGGACCTGCCTGACAACGACTTCAAAGAAGAACATTACCGGCGAATTGCTTATGCGAACGAACATTTTGCATCGGGAATTCCGGGATGGAAGACGGATCGCGGGCGCATTTATATTATTTGGGGGAAGCCCGACGAAATAAATTCGCATCCGACGGGCGGAACGTATGACCGGCCGCAGAACGAGGGCGGAGGATCAACGAGCACGTACCCGTGGGAAATGTGGCGTTACCGGTATCTGGAAGGAATCCAGGAGAACGTGGAGCTGGAGTTTGTGGATCCTTCGGGGACCGGGGAATACCACTTGACGATGGACCCGTCGGAAAAAGATGCGTTGTTGCATGTGCCGGGAGCAGGATTGACGCAATTAGAATCGATGGGCATGGCGTCGAAGGTGGACCGATTTACGCGATCGGACGGAACGCATTTGGGGAAGTCGCTGGGCGGCGAGTCCGCGAGCATGAACGAATTTACGCGACTGGAATTGTTCGCAAAGGTGCAGCGTCCGCCGCAAGTGAAATTTAAGGACCTCGAATCGATTGTTACCTCGCGCATCGTGCGAGACCAATTGCGATTTACATGGCGAACGGATTTTCTAAAAGTAACCAACGAGACGGTGCTGGTGCCGGTAACGATTCAGGTGCCGAACAGCCAGTTGTCGTTTCAATCCAAGGATGGAGTGCATTCGGCGGTAATTAATATATTCGGGCGGGTGAGCACGCTGACGGGACGGATCGTGCAGACGTTCGAACGGGCGGTGAACACGGACGCGCCGGAAAGTTTATTCCAGCAATATTTGAAGCGCTCCTCGATTTACCAGGAAGGGCTGCCGCTGCGGCCGGGACTGTATCGATTGGACCTGGTGATCAAGGATGTGCAGAGCGGAAACGTAGGAGTAGTGAACGCGCGATTGGCGGTGCCGCGGTTCGAGGATGAAAAATTAGAAGCGAGCACATTGATTCTGGCGGACCAGATTGAACATGTTCCGGCGAAACAGATCGGGACGGGACAATTTGTGCTGGGATCCTCGAAGGTACGTCCGCGGATGGATGGGGATTTCACGACCGCGGACAAACTGGGAATTTATTTGCAGGTGTATAACTTCAAGCCGGACGAGAAGTCGCACAAGTCCAACGCCACTTTTTCCTACACGGTGAAAAAGGGGAATCAGCAGGTTTTACAGTTCAAGGAAACTTCGGAAGAAATGAAACAGACCGGAGACCAAGTGACCATTGAGAGGCTGCTGCCGCTTGCGACGTTAACACCTGGAAAGTATTCGATTGAAATTGTGGCGACGGACGCGGTGGCAAACAAAACGATTACGCGGACCGGAGAATTTACGGTAAAAAACCCCACGGAGATAAAAGCTGCGGCGAACGCTGTGCCGGGGAGGTAATTACGTGAAAGCAAAACGGCTCCAGACCCTGGGGGCCCTAGTTCTGATGGCAATGTGCGCTGGGTTGCCAGCGCAAGTGGCGCAAGCGCAGGCGAAAGCTGCCGCGGGACATCTTTCCGGAGTGGTGCGAGACAGCGCAGGAACGCCGCAGATGGGCGCGAGCGTGGAAGTTCTGGCGGAAAACGCTGGAATATTAAGCTCGTGGGAATTTCTGACGAATCCGCAGGGTTTCTTCCGTGGCGACAAAATCACACCGGGATTTTATACCGTGCGAGTTACGCTCGCCGGGTTCCTACCGACCATCGAGAAACACGTACGAATCACATCGAATTTGACCACGGTTGTGCGCATCCAGATGGAATCGATGTTTGCGTCGCTGGAACAATTGCGGCGGCAATCCGCTAGCTCGACAGCGGATGCGGACGACTGGAAGTGGGTGCTGCGAAGCGCGTCGTCAACGCGGCCGGTTCTGCAATGGTCCGATGGGTCGCCGGTAATGGTGGTGACCAGGGAATCGACGCGACCGCGACCGCGCGGACGTCTAGAAGTTACCGATGGGTCGCGCAGGCCGGGTTCGATTTCGAACGTGGCGCAAACGCCAGGAACAGCGTTTGCGTATGATCAATCGCTTGGCGGCAACAGCAGGATGCTTTTTGCCGGGCAGGTGAGTTACAGCGATGACGCGCCGGCGGGAGGCATCGCGACAATATGGTTACCGACGGGAAGGATGAGTTCGGGACCGCATACCGCGATGGTTTTGCGCGAGGCGAAGGTAAGTCCCGAGGGCGGGCTGACGTTCCGCGGAGTACGCTTTGATCAGGGCGGCGCGGTGGCGCTGGGTGATCGCGCGATCGTGAGCTATGGCGGTGAATACGTGTTGGTCGGTGTCGGCGCTTCGGCCAGTTCGCTGCGCCCGCGGATGAAGATTGATGCGCGGATTACAGATGACTGGCATGCGGCGTTGTTGTTTGCTTCGCAACCGAGCGGAGCACCAGCGCTGGAAGGAACGGGCGACGGCGAGAGCGCGGCATTGGCCGCGGCGTTGGGTCAACTGGATGCATTTCCCGCACTGCTTTGGAGAAACGGCAAGCCGGTGCTGGAACGCGGTTGGCATGAGGAAGCGTCGGTAGAGCGCAGGCTGGGCGAAAGAAGCAAGGTACAAGTTGCGGTTTTCCATGACGACAATTCGCACATTGCGTTGTTTGGACGAGGCAATGAACTTCCAGCGGCTGACTATTTTCAAGATTTTTATTCGAAGGGATTTGCTTATGACGGTGGTTCGTCAAGCAACTGGGGAACTCGGCTGGTTTTGCGCGAGAAGGTTGGAGAGGACGTCGAGGTAACCACGGTTTACGCTTATGCGGGCGCGCTGGTGCCGGTAGGTTCGCTGGAAGGCACGCTCAGGGATTCGTTGCGAACGGTTCCGCGTCATTCGATGGCGGCGACGGTTAGCGCGAAAGTTCCTCGAACGCTCACACGGTTGAGCGCAGGTTATAAGTGGGTGAATGGACAAGCGATGACGCGGGTAGACGCTTATGGGGAGACGCTTTTTCAGACGAATCCCTACCTGCACGTGGGAATCCGGCAGCCATTACCCTTCGCTTTGGGCCGGTGGGAAGCTAATGCGCAGTGCGACAACCTGCTGGCGCAAGGGTATTACCCGATTTCGACGCGAGACGGCCAGTCGGTGGTGATCCCGGTTTTCCGAAGCTTCCGCGGCGGCATCAGTTGGCAATTTTAGGGCGTTTAAGGCCTTCATAAAGCAGTAGCACGATTCCAAAAACCGGAGCCTCCCCGGCACGGACAGGGCAACTTTTTATAAGCCGTTTCTTTTCTTGTGCTTGAAAATAGGCAATACTACCAAAGAATGGAAACGGAGTTGCACCTAAAAGTCTTGAGGGTCGTGTGTCTAACTCATCGAGCCTGACGAAAGAGAACCTGCGGGTCAGCCTGGGAGCGGTAGTTTTAGCCCTGGTGACGCTGGCTGCGGTGATCTTTGCCTGGTTCAATTTCGTGCAACGATCGAAATATGACTCAATCGATGATGGCGTAGCTTGGACGGACACGGATCAGGGCATTACCGCCTGGAAAGTGGCGCCAAATTCGCCGGCTAACAGCGCAGGAATACACGAAGGCGACAGGCTGCTGGCGATCAACGGATCGCCCTTGCCGAACGCCGCACATGTAGCGCGCCGTTTATACCGAGCGGGGCTGTGGACGCAACTGCGATACAAACTATCGCGAAACGGCGAAGAGTTCGAAACGCCGCTGGTGACGGCTCCACCTGAAAAACCGATCACGGTGGAGAATTACCTCCGCGTAGTTGGACTTCTATATTTATTTATTGGGATGTTTATTTTTGTGCGGAGATGGAATGCTCCGCGAGCGGTGCACTTCTACGTATTTTGCCTGGTTTCGTTCATTTTGTATTCGTTCCAATTCAGCGGAAAGCTGGATGCTTTCGATCTGGAAGTGTATTGGGCGAGCGTAACGGCGCGCTTGCTGGCTCCAGCTTTGTTGCTGCATTTTGCGCTGGTTTTTCCAGAGCGCACGGAAGCGTCCAAGCGGTCGGCGCTAAAACTGCTTGGTGTTTACGGACCGCCGATGGTGCTGCTGCTGATTCATTTGCTGGTGGCGCAAAGCGCGATGGGATTTGTGCCAACGACACGTTCGCGCGTGGCGCTAGACGAAATCGAACTGAGTTTTCTAGGCGCGTGCTTCCTAGCGGCGGGAATCGTTTTCTACGTGAGTTTCCGCAGAGCGCCTTCGGGCGTTCTTCGCCAGCAGTTAAAATGGTTGACCGGCGGCACGCTGGTGGGAAGTTTGCCGTTCACGCTTTTCTATATCCTCCCGTATGTATTGAACGCCACGACACGGCCATGGATGCAATTTTCCGCACTGACGCTGGTGCTAATTCCACTGTGTTTTGGTTACGCGATCATTCGCTATCGCTTGATGGATGTGGACATCATCTTCAAGCGCGGGCTGGCATACACGGCGGCTTCCGCGGGTGTGGCGGCGGTGTACTTCATATTGGTGGCGACGATCGCGAAGATTTTCAACGAGAAAGCGATTGGTCCGGTTGGCGGGATGATTGCGATTGTGGTGGCGGCGTTCTTATTTCAACCGTTCCGCGAATGGATTCAAGCGCGCCTGGACCGTTTTTTCTACCGGGACCGGCTGGATTATCGCCGGACGCTGATTGAATTCGGGCGAACGCTGACCAACGAAGTGCGGATTGAGCCGATGATGGGATCGGTGATCGACCGGGTTTCGCAAACGCTGCTGGTGGATCGCGTGGCTATCTTCGTGGAGAGTCCCGCGAATTCGGGTGAAATGAGGCTGGCGCGGTCGATTGGCGTGCGTCTTTCGGAGCCTTTGAATCTGGAATTTCTAGCGACGGCGCACGAGGAATTTGGCAGAGGCGCGCTGTTTTTTGAATCGCCACGCGCGGCACGAGGCGTGAGCGAGGATGTTCGAAAGACTCTTGAGCAACTGGATCTAAATTATTTTATTCCCTGCCGGATTCGAGAACACACCGTGGCGGTTTTGGGACTGGGAAAAACGGTTGACGGCGATTTCCTATCAAGCGATGACGTGGAGCTGGTGCAGACCATCGCGGGATACGTGGCGATTGCGCTAGACAATTCGCAACTTTACAGTTCCCTGGAACAAAAGGCCTTCGAAATTGCGCGGTTGAAAGATTTCAGCGAAAACATCGTGGAATCGCTAAACGTGGGCGTGCTGGCCGTAGATTTGGGCGGGCTGGTGGATTCGTGGAACTCGCGAATGGAACAACTGTTTGGAGTTTCGCGGCAGGACGCGGTGGGGCGGAAATTGGAGTCGCTGCTGCCCGCGCAACTTGCGGAGGAAATCGCAACACGAGGGGATCAGGAACACATTACCGGAATTTACAAGCAGCGTTTGCAGCACCAAGGGCGATCGCTGACCATGAATGTTTCGATTACTCCGCTGGTGAGCAAGTCTGGCGAGCGCATCGGGCGGTTGATGTTGTTTGATGACGTGACGCAACGCGAGCGCATGGAAGAGCAGATGTCGCAGACGGAAAAGCTCACATCGCTGGGGCTGCTGGCGGCTGGCGTGGCGCACGAAGTGAACACACCGCTGGCGGTAATCTCCAATTACATTCAGATGCTGGCAAAGCAAATGCCGGAGAGCGACCCGCGCAACGCGATCATCGAGAAAATTGTGAAGCAAACTTTCCGGGCCAGCGAAATCGTGAATAATCTATTGAATTTTTCGCGGACTGGCGCGGCGGAACTTGCGGATGTGGATGTAAATAAAGTGGTGGAGGAAACTCTTTCGCTGGTGGCGCATCCGCTGAAAACTTCGCATATTCAAATCGTGAAGCAGTTTGGCGGCGAGCTTCCCGCGGTGCGGGGCTCGGCAAATAAACTGCAGCAAGTGTTCTTGAACTTATTTTTGAACGCGCGGGACGCGATGCCCAATGGCGGAATGCTGGAAGTGCGGACCGCGGCGCACAACGGCAGCGTGGAAATTGAAGTGGTGGACACCGGCGGAGGAATTCCGCGCGAGGACATTCACAGAATTTTTGACCCGTTCTTTACAACGAAAGCCAGCGGCCGAGGAACCGGCCTGGGACTTTCGGTGAGCTACGGGATTATCAAGGAACACTCGGGAAAAATTGATGTGCGCTCGACTCCCGGCCGGGGCACTTCGTTCCATGTAGAGTTTCCGGCGGTGAGGAAAGCGGTCCATGTCTAAAGGCTCGATATTGGTAGTGGATGACGAGTCGGAAATTCGAGAGGGCCTCGAATTACTGCTTACGAGTGAAGGTTACGGAGTAACCAGCGCGGACACTGGCGAATCGGGATTAGCGCGACTGGAAGAGCATCCTTTTGATTTGCTGCTGCTGGACGTAAGCCTGCCGGACCGCAATGGTCTGGAGCTGCTGAAAGAAATTCGCAGACGCGATGCGAACCTGCCGGTGGTATTAATCACCGCATATGGATCCATAGAAATGGCGCGCGCGGCGTTTAAAAACGGCGCGATGGATTACATAACCAAGCCGTGGTCCAACGATGAATTGCTGGCACAAGTGGCGCAAGCGGTGGAATCGCGCCGACTACGCGACGAAAATATTCACCTGAAGCGCGCGCTGAAGCAGCGGTTCAATTTTCCCAACATCATCGGCAAAGGCGAAAAAATGCTGGCGCTGCTGGACCTGGTGACACAGGTGGCGCCGTCGCGGTCGACGATACTGATCAGCGGCGAGAGTGGAACGGGAAAAGAATTAATCGCGAAGGCTATTCATTCAGCGTCGCCGAGGGCTGATAAAACATTTGTGCCGGTGAATACCGGATCAATTCCAGTGGATCTGCTGGAGTCGCAGTTGTTCGGCCACGTGAGAGGCGCGTTCACGAGCGCGGTGGCATCGAAAAAAGGACTGTTTGAAGTGGCGGATCAGGGAACGATTTTTTTTGACGAGATCGCGACGATCAGCCCGGAAACGCAAGCGAAGCTTCTTCGCGTAATTCAAGAACGAGAATTCATGCGTTTGGGTGGCACCGAGCAAATCAAAGTGGACGTGCGAATTGTGGCGGCTTCGAATGTGGAATTGAGCACGCTGGTGCGCGAAGGCCGGTTCCGGGAAGATTTATTTCACAGACTAAACGTTATTCACATTCAACTTCCCGCTTTGCGCGAACGGCGCGAAGATATACCGCTGCTGCTGGCGCATTTTATGGAACGGTACTGCCTGGAGAACGGCAAAAGCACGCGGCAATTCACACCCGCGGCGCTAAAGCTGCTGATGGATTACGACTGGCCGGGCAACGTGCGCGAATTAGAAAACGTGGTGGAACGGGCGGTAGTGCTTTCGACGCAAGAACGCGTCGACGCCGATCTGCTTCCGGAAAGCCTGCGCAGCAAGGAATTCGTGCGCGGAGTCAGGCTGCAATTATCGGAGTTTTTGCCGCCGCTGCCGGGCGAAACAGGTTCGCGGACTGGGGCGGATAGCTCGCAGCCTTCGTTGTTTCAAATCATGGACGAGATCGAGCGGCGAATGGTCATCGACATGTTGGAACGCACGGGCTGGAACCAAACAGAAGCGGCGGAGCGATTTTCGATTCCGCTTTCGACGCTGAACCAAAAAATCAAGCGGCTGGGCATTGATGTGCGGCGACGTGGCCGCGTGGATGAAGGTCTTTCGGCGGCAATCGGCAGATAAGACGCGGCAGATAAGAAGCGGCAGCAACTGCCATTGCGTGACAACGCGGGCCGGCGCTAATTTCACGCTAATTTCAACTTGCATCTGCGGAATGGTCTAGGCACAGTAACGTACGCCAGATGATTCTGCGAATATCCAATACAGCCACGCGCGGAGCGATAGTCGCGATCGCGTTGGTAACGCTGCTGTGGCTTTCTTTCTACGGCATACGCGCGGCGCGGGCAACGCACTACCGAGAATCCGGACGCGCGTCTGGAATCGAACGCGCGGCAAAACTAGAGCCTGAAAACGCGCGAAACTGGTATTTTCTTGGGCTATCCCGGCAGTACGACCTCGAACAACAAGACTCGCCAGGCGCGATCGCGGCTTATAATCGCGCGCTTTCCATTTATGGAAATTCCGCCGACACGTTGATGGAATTGGGGACGGCGTACGAACTCCACGGAGATTTTGCAGCGGCACGTGCGGCGTTTACGAAGGCGAAGGCAGTTTATCCGGCATCGGCGGATGTGTCGTGGAGATATGGGAATTTTTTATTGCGGCAGGGGAATTTGCCGGAAGCATACATCGAAATCAGGCGAGCGGTGCTTGCCGATCCGAATCGCGCACCGGAGGCATTTTCGCGCTGCTACCGGGCGAATCGCGACGAGGATTTGATTTTGAATGAGGTTCTGCCGCCTTCGACGACCGGTTACGTGGAAGTGATTCGAGACATTGCCGACACACAAACCGAGATTGCGGTGAAAGTATGGAAGAGGCTGGCGGCCTTGCAGCCGCGCTTGGTCGTTCGCGACGTTTATCCTCTGGTGAACGCGCTGCTGCAAAAACATGACTATGCGCAAGCGCGGCGGGTGTGGGATGAAGGAGTGAATTTTACCGACGCGCAGCCTGCTGCGAGCGATAACGGAGCGGCGCTGTGGGATGGCGGATTTGAAAGCGGCTTAAACGGATATGATTTCGCCTGGCATTTCGATGCGATGCGCGATGGCGTACAGACAAGTTTTGATTCGCGAGAAAAACATTCGGGGGCGCGGTCGCTTCGGCTTGATTTTGGCGGGAAGCGCAACGTTCAACTGGAGAACCCTTGCACCATCGCGGTGGTTGAACCGAGGGAAACATATTTACTTTCAGGCTGGATAAAAACCGACAAGCTGACGTCTGAGGAGGGAGTAAAACTGCGCATCAGCGCTGACGGCAGTGAACTGAGCAAAACGCAAGCGGTGTTGGGGAGTACTCCGTGGAGCGAGGTACAAACAAAATGGACGGCGGGGAGCGGCGCGCGGATTGCGCAAGTGTGCGTGAGCCGCGAACCGAGCGAGCGGACGGAGGGGCGTATACGCGGCACCGCATGGGTTGACGATGTGGCTTTGACGCGAGTTGCGCAGGGAAGACCCAAGCAATGAGATATCTCCGCGTAGGGATTTGCGCGCTGGTTACGTTTGCGGTGGTGGCGCACGGCGGTGTCGAAGACTGGTCGCGCGCGGTGATTGAGGTGGGGGCGGGATTATTATTCCTGGGCTGGGCAGTTGAAATTTATCTGAACAAAAACGAGCAACTGAATATTCCGGTGATTTTGCCGCCGCTGGCGGCGTTGGTGCTGGTGGTGATTGGACAATTGATCTTCCACGGCACGGTATCGCCGTATCTGACACGGGTGGAATTGCAACTGTTGGTGGCGTATGTATTGGTGATTTTCGTGGCGGGACAAGCGTTTCAAACGCTGCAAGATTGGCGCGGATTTGTGTGGTTTGTAATGATTCTCGGTTTCGTAACGGCGGTCTTCGCGATTCTGCAACATTTAACGTTCAATGGAAAACTATATTGGTTTCGGGAATTGCGCTATGGAGGAGTTCCTTTCGGCCCGTACGTGAATCGAAACCATTTCGCAGGATTTGCCGAACTGGTGCTGCCGGTTGCGCTGGTGCCGCTGATGCTGGGGAAAGTCCGACGGGAACGCCGCGGGCTAGTGGGATTATTCGCAGTAATGATATTGGGAGCGCTGTTTTTGGCAGCATCGCGAGGCGGGATCATAAGCTTCGTGGTACAAATGGGAATTCTGGCGCTATTGGTAATCGTGCAGCGAAGTTGGCGAAAGCAAATGGTGGCGGGCGGCCTGGTGGTGCTGTTCTCGTTTGCCTTGGTCTCGTGGTTAGGGGTAAACGAAATACTGAATCGGTTTGCGGCGCTGCAATCGTTGGAAGTCGCGGTCGGGAAGCGGACTTCCATGCGCAGCGACACCTGGCATATTTTTGTGGACCATCCGGTCGTGGGCACGGGGCTGGGGACGCTGCAAAGCGTGTTCCCGGGGTACGAGACGGTATACGACGGAAAAATCGTTGACCACGCGCACAACGACTACATGGAGGGGTTGGCGGAGACGGGAATTGCGGGCGGGATTTGCTTCGCGTGGTTTCTCGGGATCCTCTTCCTGGAGCCGCTGCGTCACCTGCGAAACCGTGACAATTCGTTCGCGGCAGCGCTGCAATTGTCTGGACTGCTCGCCTGTTGCGGCATCCTGGTGCATAGCACGGTGGATTTCAACTTACACATCCCGGCGAATGCAATGCTTTTCGGGTTAATGGCGTATTTAGCGACAACGGAGATCCCGTCGGGGATGGAGCAAGAAATTGCTCGACAAGGCCGACAAGGCAACCGAAATCACTAACTACGCTCGTCCCCGTGTCGTACAATAGACTGGGGGTTATTTACCATGCACGCCGCAAAAGCGCGGTGGCAGGGCTCGTGTGTTTTCGGGACTGCCATATTTCTCTTTTTCACCACCGCGCTACCGTCACGCGCCCAAACAGTTCTTGAAACGCCCCAGCAGACCAACGAGCGGATACGGTCGAAGTTTGCGGATTTCCATCCTGCGCAGCATGATTATGTGCTGGGAAGCGGCGATGTCATTGCCATTCATGTGTTTGATGTTCCGGAACTTAGCCGGGACGTGCGCATCAGCCAAACGGGAACGATCGGCCTGCCACTGGTGCCGGTGCGTTTGCACGTTTCTGGTCTGACGGAGATTCAAGCGCAACAAAAGATTGAAGAAGTATTGGTGGCCAACGGTTTAGTGACGCACCCGCAAGTCGACGTAAGCGTAAAAGAACGACGGAGCAAACCGATCACGATTGTAGGAGCGGTGGTGCACCCGATGGTGTACCAAATGGATAGACAGGTAACGTTGCTGGAAGCTCTGGCTGAAGCCGGAGGGATTGCGCCGGATGCAGGGGACACGTTAATCGTCGCACGGCCGGAAGTGACAGTTAAGCCGGAATCCTCCGCGACTGAGAATGCCGGAGAAAAAAATTCGCCGACTTCGTCTTCTACTGCACCGGAAAAAGAATCGGTACCCGGGAACTTACCTGGTGGGGCGAACGAGCCGCCGCCCATTTCCAATCTGATCACGGTTAATTTGAACGATTTGCTGGAAACGGGGAATGCGCAAAACAATATTTTGCTGCAGGCCGGCGACATCATTACCGTGCCGCACGCGGGGATCGTCTATGCGCTGGGTGCGGTGACGCGTCCGGGGGGCTTCGTGGTAACCAGCGATAGGCAGCAACTGACCACGCTAAAAGTTTTGGCACTGGCAGGGGGCATAAACCGGACCGCGAGCTTGAGCCACGCAGTGCTTATTCGCAAAGACGCGACGGGCAAACAATCCGAAGTTATGGTGGATTTGAAAAAGGTAATGCATCGCGAACAGGAAGACGTTCCCATGCGTCCGAGCGACATTCTGTACATACCGGATAGTGGTACCAAGCAGGTGTTGTTAAAAGCTTTGGAAGTGGCCACCTCAGTAGGAACCGCGGCCGCAGTTTTTCGGCTAGGTCGCTAAATATGGATGACCTCACAAAAATAATTCCCGGGGATAACGGCGCGAACGGAAATCAAGTATCGCTGCCCTTCCGGGGGCGGCCTCTATCGTGGGAAGTATCGCCTCAAGAACCCCATCTGTATGACTATCTTTTGACGCTCCGCAAGCATCAGTGGGTGATCCTGTCCTTTGCCTTAACAGTCGTAACGATTGCGGCTATCGCTACGTTTCGCATGAAGCCTGTGTACTCAACCACAGCGCGAATCGAAATTGACCGGGAAAATACCAGCGTTCTTCCGTTTCCGGGCGATCCGTATCAGTTGGCGATGGACATGGACAATTACATCGAAACACAATCGAAGATTCTCACGAGCGAAACTTTGGCCTTGCAAACGATACGGACGACGGTACTAGCAACGCATCCTAATTACGCGGCTGGTGGAGCGCCTTCGGAAGCGATAGCCGCGGGGAGTTTGGCGAACCAGAAACGGCCGCCAGAACTGAGCGCGTTTTTGAACAGCCTGACGGTGAAACGGGTACCGAACAGCAGGCTATTAGACGTAAGTTTTGAAGAAACGGATCCGCAACTCGCGGCGCAAATCCTGAACAAGCATCTTGACAACTTTATCGAACAAAATTATCGGGGCCGGTATGAAGCAATGACGCAGGCTTCTAGGTGGCTTGCGGATCAGCTCGATGAGCTGAAAATTAAAGTGCAACATTCCGAAGATGCACGCATCGCGTATGAGCGCAAAAACCAGATCTGGGCCGTTGATGATAAACAAAACGTCACCACGCAACGATTTGCGGATCTGAACAAGGATTTGAGCGAAGCACAGAGCGACCGGATGAAAAAAGAAGCACTCGTACAATACGCAAAGTCCGGAAATATGGACGCAGTGCCGCAGCTACAAAACGACACAAACCTTACGGATTTAAGCAAGAAGCGAACTGAAGTATCTACACAATATACCGAAGCGGTGAATCAATATGGTCCGAACTTTCCCAAGGTTTTGCGGCTTCAGGAGGATTTGAAGGGGATCGACCAACTTATCGAGACGGAAAAGAAGAACGTTGTGGACCGCATGGAAAGCGACTTTCGTGCCGCGAAGCATTTGGAAGAACTGCGAATGCAAGCCATGGAAAGTCAAAAGAACGAAGTTAATGCGATGTCTGAAAAAATGGTGGAATACAACATTTTGAAGCGCGAGGCGGAGGCGAATAAGGCGCTGTACGAAGGATTGTTGACCAAATTGAAGGAAGCAGGAATTTCTGAAGGACTTAAATCATCGAATATCCGGACTGTAGATCCGGCGATGATACCTTCGTTTCCGGTGCGTCCCGCGAAAGCTCGAAACATTGGTTTGGCGTTGTTGATCGGATTGGTAGGTGGCGTAGGATTAGCGCTGATGCTCGAATATTTCGACAATACCGTAAAAACTCCGGATCACATTGAGGCGCTTATAAAACTCCCGGCGCTGGCGGTGGTGCCAGCGTTTAGGGGCGAGGACACCGGCCGGTTTTCAGGGTTGTTCAGGGGAACCACGTCAAACGGCTCGGATAAGCGCATCGAACGCGTCGAATTGGTAGCGCAACATTTGCCCAAATCGCAAATGTCCGAAGCTTTTCGCGCCCTGCGCACCTCATTGCTTCTTTCGCAGGCGGGACACCCTCCTCAGGTGATTCTGGTTACCAGCGCGTTGCCACGTGAAGGCAAGACCACGACCGCGGCGAATCTCGCGGTCACGCTCGCGCAATTGGGAGACAGCACTCTGCTGATTGATGCGGACCTGCGCAAACCCGGAGTAGCGCGGATGCTGAATATGACTTCTGGAAAGTACGCGGGACTCAGCTCCTATTTGGCCGGGGTTTCCAGTCTAGAGCTGGTTATCGTGCCGCATCCATCAATCCCGAATTTCGCGGCAATCCCGGCTGGGCCATTGCCTCCTAATCCTGCAGATCTTCTTTCCTCACGCAGAATGATAGACGCGATCAACGAATTGCGTAGCAAGTATAAGTTTATTGTGATCGATTCTCCGCCAGTATTGGCGGCAACCGACGCGGTAATTCTGTCGGTACAGACGGATGGTGTTTTGCTCGTAGTACGTAGCGGAGAAACACCGAAGCTAGCATTCGCGCGGACACGTGATTTACTGTCCACCGTGAAATGTCATCTTTTGGGCGTCGTGCTGAACGCCGTGGATACCAGAGGACCGGACTATTACTACTCGTATCGATATTATCCGTACTCATATGGTTACGGTCAGGAAGAATCCCTTGAAAATGGGCATGAGGCTTTTCATGATAAGAGCCATGCAAGCTATTCAGGCAAGGACGATTCAGAAACGTTATAAGGAGGCACTTTGCGTTATCTCATAACCGGCGGAGCCGGATTTATTGGTTCGCACCTGGCAGATCGACTAATAGAACGGGGCGACCGCGTAGTGCTGCTGGATAATTTATCCACCGGCAGCATGGAAAACATCAGGAAACTAAAGGATTCTGAGCGGATGGTCTACCATCTGGATGGAATCGAAAACCGCCAATTACTGGCGGAACTTGTTGATGATGCGGACGTCATCGTGCATCTGGCAGCAGCTGTGGGCGTGAAGCTGATTGTAGAAAGTCCGGTGCGCACGATTGAAACGAATGTGAACGGCACGCAAATGATTTTGGAAGCAGCCTGCAAGAAGAAGAAATTGGTGCTGACAGCCTCAACTTCGGAAGTTTATGGAAAGAACACCAATGTGCCATTCCACGAAGATGCCGACCTGGTGCTGGGGCCAACAACTAAAGGTCGATGGAGTTACGCAGCATCGAAAGCGCTGGATGAGTTCCTCGCACTATCTTACTGGAAAGAAAAAAAACTTCCAGTAATCGTGGTGCGATTTTTCAATACCGTCGGACCCAGACAAACGGGACGCTATGGAATGGTGCTGCCAAATTTCGTGAAACAGGCGCTGGGAAATGCTCCCATTGATGTATACGGCAGCGGGAAGCAGTCGCGATGTTTTTGCGATGTTCGTGACACGGTTGAAGCAGTTATACGGCTAATGGATACGGAAAAGGCCATCGGAGAAGTGACTAACATTGGAAATACGGAAGAGGTAACGATCGAGGACCTTGCGCGCCTGGTGAAAAAACGGACGGGCAGCAGTTCCTCGATTCGGTATATTCCATATGACCAGGCGTATGAGCCTGGATTCGAGGACATGATGCGGCGCGTTCCGTCAGTCGATAAGCTGGAATCGTTAACCGGATTTCGGCCGCGAACATCGCTTGCAGAGATTATTGACCGCGTGACGCAATACTTCCAGGAGAAAGACAAAGAAGAAAGAGTGGTGGGGCATGCCGCGGTGGCCATTGGATGACTCTTTCTAGGTGACTTGAATCTAATTGCGCGAACAAACCTCAGCCATCGCGAAAGACAGGAAAATTGCGGCTCGACGTTCCTTGCCGGGACCGATGTGGCTGCTGCTTTTACTGTTTCTACCTTCCCTTTTCCTGATTAATCCGTGGGTCCGCGGAGACGGCGTGGGTTACTACGCGTTTCTCCGCGCGCCATTAATCGAACATAATCTGGATTTTTCGCAGGATTATCAAAATGCCAATCCGGGATTCCGCGCCGGACTCCTGGATGAAAACGGCGCGCCCAGGGACGTCTTCCGCTCATCGACGGGGCATTTAGATAATCACTTCACGGTAGGACCGGCGATTCTGTGGAGCCCATTTGTTGTGATCGCGCATGGTGGTGTTCTGCTGGCGCGCGCGATGGGAGCGACAGTCGCCGCAGACGGCTTTTCAGCCCCTTACCGAGTGGCTATGGCAGTCGCAACGGCTCTATATGCGTTTGCTGGTTTGCTTTTTTCTTTTTGGCTCGCGCGGAAATATATTGACGAAACGTGCGCGTTACTGGCGACCATTGGCATATGGTGGGCCAGTTCTCTGCCTGTCTACATGTACTTTAACCCCTCGTGGTCGCACGCGCACTCCGCGTTTGCGGTAGCTCTTTTCCTTTGGTACTGGGATGCAACCCGAGCGGCACGCACGACCAGGGAGTGGGTCTTACTGGGGATGATGACGGGATTAATGTTGAATGTTTATTACCCGAATTTAATGGTACTCGCAGTATTAGTGGTGGAAGCGATACGGCAGTATGCGGCCGCGTTTGGGAAAAAAGAAGAACCTGGAACCACTCCGCAACAGCTATTGCTCAAACATTTCGTGTTCGGCGCCGTTGTTACGATTTGCCTGGCGCCGACTTTTATTACGCGGGCGATTGTTTACGGAAGCCCTTTTGCGTCGGGCTACGTTTCGTTGAAAGACTGGTTGTGGAGTTCTCCAGTATTTCTGAAAGTACTATTTTCATCCAACCACGGCCTGTTTTCCTGGACGCCACTATTGTTGCTGAGTGTTGTCGGGCTGTTTATATTTTGGCGAAAAGTTCCGGAAGTCGGGACTGGATTATTATGTGCCGCACTGGCTTTTTATCTTTTTATCGCCTGTTACCCGGACTGGGCGGGAATTTCGTCCTTTGGGAATCGTTTTTTCGTATCATTAACCCCAATTTTTATTGTGGGGCTCAGCGCCTTACTGGAACGATTTGCGATTCTGTTTCGTTCGCGAGTTCGATGGCTGGCGGTTACTGCTGTCGTTCTTGGCTGCTTTATTTTGTGGAACTTGGGTCTTTTATTCCAATGGGGAACGCACCTTATTCCGGCGCGAGGGCCAATTCAGTGGAATGAAATGGCCTACAACCAGTTTCACGTTGTGCCACGAAAATTGGCCGCAGATGTACAAAGTTACTTTTTTCGACGCCGGAACTTCATGCAGCAAATCGAACACCGAGATATGGAGCAACAACGCGAGGCGAAGCCGTAAGAGTTCCAACTGGTCGTTTGAGGCGATTTGCACAATCACAAATACGTACAGCAGAAATAGACTGCACTTTTGGCACATCAGACGCGTAGTGATCAGCGGCGGGAACGGGTTTCTTCTTTGGTTGTGGAAAAGCTGCGGGTTGCCGGGAAGTGTCTGTCCTGCGAAGCAAAGAATACGATTTGCGGGAAAAGGAACAAGCGCTGCGCCTTTTCAAGACGGAGAAGCCGGATATATTTATTCATCTGGCCGCAGTGGTTGGGTTGGGAGAATAGGATCGAATCGCGCAAATCCAGGGCGATCTTTTTAATGGTCTTCTGCACACGGTATTCTTGTTCCTCAACCCACGCTCTTACCCCGACCGGCGTTTGGCCACCAAAGCAGCGCCAACGAATTTATCCTCATGCTCCGGTCTCGCACAGGTGGCGTAGTAGTCGAACGTAACGGGATTTTGAAGTTGGTCGTGAGGTCTCACAGCACTCCGGGCAGTCTGGTCGAATCGAAAACACCGGATTCCGGGAACGTCGCAGCGTACTTCAAATTGATAATGAGCGTTCCAGTGCTTCAGGATGCCGGAAGGAAGTCGCACTTCAAATTCATACTTCTCAATCGGATGGTCTGTGCGATTAGCCAGTGTTATCTCCAGTCTTCGGATGTCGTGCCCCCTCTTCTCGCCCCGCTGCTTTGGAAATAAGTTGCAACTCAACGCCGGAAGGCTGTAGGGACCTCCATGCCGCAAGTCGCTTGGGAAGTTCGGTCAATTTCTCGGATTCGCCTGAGAATTCGAATGGGTTCAAGTGGAGTAAGTCCCTGATTCCCTCTCTACCCACCGACTTGTGGTTGAACGCGATGATGGGCAAAATCTGCTTAAGCAACTCCTGCGATGCGGCCGGGCCAAGTCAATTCCGGCGCGGCGGGTAAGATAACTTACGGCGTCAGAAAAACTGAGGTTGAAATGGTACAAAACGTTTCCTCAGGGTGAATATTAGAAATACGGTGTGGCAGATAACTCAGTGTATTCTATGTATGAGCTCCTAGCGAGGGTTAATGAAAACTTCTAGAAACGATGCCAGCACTGCGATGCGCCAGGATTGGAACGAACGTGCCCAAAAAGATGCATTTTATTATGTCGCGTCCTGGCGCAAGGACTGGACCTTGGAAACATTCCTCGAATCCGGCGAGGAAGAGTACCGTAAGCTTGTCCAACCAGTCTTAGATGAACTGCAATTCGTGCCGGAGGGTAGCTCGATGCTCGAGGTGGGATCCGGCGCAGGCCGCATGACAGCGAGTTTCGCACGCCGTTTTGCTTCGGTGTACGCTCTGGACATCTCCGAAGAGATGCAGAATCTGGCAAAGCAACATCTGTCGGGCTTCCGGAATATTCATTGGGTGTTGGGCGACGGCAAGAATCTGTCAACCATCCCGACCGAATCCGTCGATTTTGTGTTCAGCTATCTCGTGCTACAACACTTGCCCGCCGAAGATCTCGCTACGGCGTATGTAAGGGAAATGCTGCGTGTGCTGAATCAGGGGGGGATGTTCTTGTTTCAGTTTAATAGCGCCAAGCAGCCAACAATGAACTGGAAGGGTAGATTGGCATGGGGAGCGATGGACACACTCTGGGCGCTCAACCTTAAGCAGGTGAGCAGGGCCATAGCGCGGCGACTGGGTTTCGATCCGGAAACTGTGGGAAAGAATTGGCGTGGGGCATGCCTGGATGTGGACAAAGTTGTGGAAGCAGTTCGAGGGGGTGGCGGTTCTTCCGTGGTAATCACGAACGAAGGAAGCCCAATGACGTGGTGCAGAGGGCTAAAATTACCTCGGGGCGGCTCGGTGAATTTGGCGCACCGCTTCCGGGGGAGCAATTCAGCGGGAATCTGATTGCAGTGTCGGGGGAATCTGCGGGATGGCAAGAACGCCATCCTTGAACGGGGAGCAGGCATATCCTAGACCCCGCAACAATGCAAGCACGTCCTCAGGTTTGCGATGGTCACGCGCCAAACAAACTGCGTTTAGCTCAGCAACAATAACTGGTCGAAAGCGGGACAGCATTTCCTGCGCCCCCTGGAGTGCATGGAACTCTCCTCCTTCGATGTCCATTTTCATAAAGTCGACGCGGTTGACGGCATGGTCGCGTACCCAATCATCCAGGCGAATGACATCGATTTCGGCTCGCCGTTCAAGATCGTTGCTGCCCAACAGTGATGCCCAGCCGGCTTCTAATTCATTGAAATAAATCACAGCTGTCCCTGGTGCATCCCCAACGGCATTGGGATAGGAATGCGCCCAGCAAAATGCACTTAGATTCTGTCGTAGACGAGACAGATTCTGCGGCATAGGCTCGAAGGCGTGAACTTGGCCCGAGTTGCCAACCAGGCCGGAAGCAAGGGCCGAGAAGTAGCCGATATTGGCGCCCACATCCAGTACAGTCATCCCGGATTTTAGCGTCCGCTTCATTAGCTGGACGAGTTCGCGCTCGTACGCTCCAGCCCACATCCATCTTTCAATTCTTTGATTTGTCCTCAGAGATACTGTAATTCCCGGCAGAGGATGGCAGTTGACTTCTCGAGGTCGCATGTGGCGAAGAATAGATTCCGCGAGCCTTCCCTTTCCGGGAAGCGGAAGCGGTTCGAGAATTCTTTGGAGGATATTCAGAAAATGCATAGCCAACTATCACATGTCTTGCCCATGTAACGATATGGTTACGCCAATTTTACACTGGGCAAGACGAATGATGATGCCAGTTAAGGCAGAAATTATGGCTGCAGTTATCCTTCAGAGACTAGCGGCCTGTACCAACCGATTGTGTACTGATATGGTACGATAGAGCGGTCTATTCCACTTCAACGTACGGGGCGATTTGCTGTACTGACGGCAGCTCCGAATTCGTAAAAACAATCGTGTCTCTCATGGACACGATCATAATCTATATATGGATGTTACGGTCCAGCAGGCCGCCTTGATTAACTACTGAGACGGCTTAATTTGCTACATACTTATAGCCGTGAGGTTAATATGTTGTCTCTTGGGAGAGAATCTCAACAAGTGGTGTCGCGACCGTCGTCTCTTATGCAATAGCAAGACTATCTTGGATCTATCGGTTGCGCGAAATAGGGACGTGTTCAGTAATCATTTAATCTATATATTTATAGGTAAACAATGTGAGGGTTCTCCATATCGGGGAAGTAGCAGGTCTGGGCGGTTTGCAGAATTGGGTTTGCAGTGTCGCCGAAGCCCAAGCAAAGCGAGGCTACGAAGTAGAATTGATGCAGCCTCCCTGGATCGATCCGGCGAGCCAGGTATTTACGCATCTGCCTGTTCATAGCTGGGACTTGGGGAGGACACATAACTTCGATATTGTTCACACGCATGGAGTGTCTGGTTTTCAGAACCGGAGAATCCGGAGACTCACACCGCGGCCCATCGTGCATACCTACTACGGCACTATCGTGGGCATACAAATCGCTCTGCGCTGGTTTCAAAACTTCCTCGGGTGGAATGGCTGCGGCGTCCCGCGCAAAATTATGAGAGAGGCCGCCGGGGGGCGGGCCGCGGATGCTGTGATTGCCATCAGTCCGAAAGTTCGGTCGGAGATCATGCGCTTCTATCGAATTGGTGAGAAGAAGATCTCAGTGATTCCTGGTGGATACTTTCGGGATCAGGATGATATGCCAAAGGAGTCTCTTCGGCGCGCCTTGGGTCTCCCTGAGTCCGGATTCTTGTTTCTATTTGTGGGCCGGGCTGATCCCGTGAAAAACTTTTCTGCCGCCCTCGCAGCGTATCATTCGACGAGATCCCGGTTCCCCGAGAGTTACTTGGTATTAGCGCCGAAGCAGAATTTGTCCCCTGCTGATGGAGTGATTGGGGTCGAGCTGGCGCCGCAGAAAATGAGCCAACTCTACCGCTCGGTGGACGCCTTGATTCACCCGGGGTTTTATGAAGGTTATTCTTTGGCGGTTCACGAAGCATTGGCAAATGGCCTTCCCGTGATCGTCGGCCGGAACACCGGCATCGCCGATTACTGTCATTCTCAAGTGAATGCTCTAATCCTTCCTCGTAAGCGCGGTTCGGAACTCGTCCATTCACTGAGCCAGATGATGTGTTCCCTTGTCGAATCGGATCATCTGCGCTTCACGCTGGGCAGGGAAGCAGCTCAGACGTTTGGCGCGATGGATTGGGACTGGGTGGCGGCGGAAACAGAGAGGGTCTATTCATCTCTATGAGCAACAAAATTTCCGTCGTGATCTGCGCCTATAATTACGCCCGGTTCCTTCCACGCTGTTTGCAAAGCGTACTTTCGCAATCCCGGCCAGCGGATGAGATCATTGTGGTTGACGATGGCTCTACGGACCAAACGCAGGATGTCGTAGCTGGTTTCCGGTCCGTGCGTTATGTACGCCAGGAAAATGCTGGGAAGGCCGCGGCGTTCAATCGAGGGTTTCAGACCGCAACGGGTACAATACTTTGCCATTTGGATGCTGACGACTATTGGTTGCCGAATAAGCTTGAATGTGTAACCACTATTCTCGCGACGACGACCGCCGGAGGCATGACGCACGGCGCACATTATGTTGACGCGGCAGGCAATCGACTCTACCAAACCTGGCCAGAGACTGATTTACCAAAAACACCAGTTCGCCTGTCATTCCAAGAGGTGCTCTGCTCCTGTTTTCTGTATCCCCCTCGAAATTTAGTGCGAAGCTCCTTTGGAGTTGCCAATACCATCTGTGTTTGGAGAGAAGCTGTTGCAGATCTATTTCCCTTACCTGAGGATCTTGGGTTGGCTGTGGATGGTGCACTCGTCTTCGCTGCAGCCCGGAACGGACTCATCTATCTTCCTGAAGATCTCTCGGCATATTGTCATCATGATGCCAACTATTATGTTCGAGACTTGAGCACTCGTAAATTCCAGAGCCGCCTCTACAGGTGGCTTTTTCAGGCAGTTGATTCTCTGCAACCAAGAGACAAGGGTCTATTGCAAGCCTTAGTCTTGGAGACCGAGGCGCATTCCTCCATGTTGACGGGCAAGAGGCCAGTCGCGGCGGCGGGCCAAGCCTCTGAACTTATTGGGAAATTTGTCCAACTCGGTATCTCCCCACACTGGAAGCATTGGGGATTGCCCCTGGCTTGCTTGCTGAGATGGGGACAACTTCGGAATGTTCTCCAGCAGCTCAAGAACAATGCCCCGCCTGCTTGATTCTCGCATCCTGCCACATGGCGCACATTTGATAGAAAAGTCTCTGGTCGGCTGGCATCTCCCCGCCTTCCTATTTCTGGTACTCTAATCAAGGATTTAGCCAAACACTTTTAGATTATTTTCGATACCCATGGCCTCGGTCACGCATTCCAATGTCGAGCTCCCGCACCGTTCTGGCGCCCAACCCACCTTGCGCATCGAGCCCCCGCGCGATTGGCTCGAGTTGCGCCTCAACGAAGTTTGGCAATACCGCGAGCTCCTGTATTTCTTCGTATGGCGCGACGTCAAGATCCGTTACAAGCAGACCGTAATCGGCATCGCTTGGGTGGTTCTACAGCCGCTAATGACTATGGCCGTCTTCACACTGTTCTTCGGCCGTCTCGCCAAGCTCCCCTCCGATGGTCTCCCCTATCCAGTTTTCTATTTTTCCGCGCTCGTCCCCTGGGCCTACTTTTCCACCGCTCTCCAGAGCTGCACTAGTGTCGTTGTAGACAATCAGCGCGTCATCACCAAAGTTTATTTCCCACGCGTCATTCTCCCGCTTTCTGCCGTTGCTTCCGGCCTGGTGGACTTCGCTATAGGCTTCGTCGTCCTATTCGTGGTAACCGCTATATATGGCATTAAGCCCACACTCGCCGCGCTGTGGCTCCCCGTCCTGGTGCTTCTTGCCGTGCTCACCGCCCTCGCCGTCGGCCTCTGGGTGTCCGCGCTCAACGCCCTTTATCGCGACGTCCGCTATGTCGTGCCCTTCCTTGTCCAGTTCTGGATGTTCGCTTCACCCGTCGCCTATCCTGCCTCGCTCGTTCCCTCACGCTGGCGCTGGCTTTATGGATTGAACCCCATGGCCGGCGTCATAGAGGGTTTCCGGTGGGCGCTTACCGGGCAGGGGAGGCCGCCTGACTCGATCGTTTTTGCATCCGCCGCCATGGTGCTCGTGATGCTCCTCGGCGGGCTGATTTACTTCAACAAGATGGAGTCGACCATAGCGGACGTGGTTTAGCCTATGCAAAAAGTGGCCATTCACAGTGAGGGGCTCGGGAAGCGCTTCGCGATCGGAGAGCGCGCGCGGTACGTCGCGCTCCGTGACGTTCTCGCGAACGCGATGAATACACCCAGGCGGCTTTTCGGATGGAACCGTCGAAGCGGCGAAAATCGCAGCCGTGAGCAACTCTGGGCGCTCCGCGACGTTTCCATCGACATCAACGAAGGTGAGATCGTTGGCCTGATTGGTCGCAATGGAGCTGGCAAGACTACGCTGCTCAAGATCCTCTCTCGGGTCACACGCCCTACAACCGGATTTGCCGAGGTTCACGGACGGATGGGCAGCTTGCTTGAGGTCGGAACTGGTTTCCATCCCGAGCTAACCGGCCGCGAGAACGTTTTCTTGAGCGGGGCCATTCTTGGCATGCGCAAGCGTGAGATCGAGCGCAAATTTGATGAGATTGTGGCGTTCGCCGAGGTGGATAAATTCATCGATACGCCGCTCAAGCATTTCAGCACGGGCATGCAAATGCGTCTGGCCTTCGCCGTTGCTGCTCAGCTCGAGCCCGAAATTCTGTTGGTGGACGAGGTGTTGGCCGTGGGCGATCTTGAATTTCAGAAAAAGTGCCTTGGGAAAATGAGCGAGGTCTCTAAAGGAGGTCGCACTATTGTCTTTGTAAGTCACCAGATGAGTCAGATCCGGCGGCTGTGCGAACGAGTGATTTGGGTCGACCACGGCGTCGTCCAGCAGGACGGACCGACCCTCGATGTCGTCTCCGCCTACGAGAGGGCTTTCACGGAGCGCACCGAGGTGAATGCACATGGGGAGAGTTCCGGCCAAAGAATACAGTTTCTGAAGTGGGAGTTAGTCGTTGAGGATGGTGCGCCGTCGAACGTTCTCAAGCATTTTGACCCTGTTAACTTCCGCGTAGTGATCCACCTGCCGGAGGCAATTCGGAAGGGGAGCTATGCAATCCAACTGTGTGAGGGTAGCGGTCAAATTATGTGGCACGGTAATTTTGATCTCTTTGCTCTAGGGCCCGGGACGTTCGAGTTCCTGCATCATCTGCCAACGTTACCAATTAAACCCGGGGCGTACAATTGGAAGGCAGGAGTTTACGATGGTCACCGGTGGACTGACGTGTGGTGGGCCGTTCCCGAGTTGGTTGTGGGCACCAAGCCAATTACGAGCACCGCGGACGAATTCCAAGGTATTCTGAATCTACCCTACACAATTGAGGTCCGATCGCTCGAGGTATCTCGGGAGCAAGACTAATGGCTCGATTTGCTCTATCTCGAGCGGTACGGGGGTCTTGGCAGTGAAACCGTTTAGGCATTTACGCAGATTCATCCGCGACGTTGTTGTAGCGGGCCTGACGTACCAATCGCAAGCTATGAAGCGGTGGGAATTCCGCTATTTTCAGCGTTACATCCTCTGGCTTTTGTTTCGACTTGAGAGCGCCGAGGTAGTTGAGGTGTGCGTCGGCCCTCCTAAGCGGCGCTTCAAAATGCGACTGGGTTGGCGGATCCACACCGGATATGTAATTGGCATGTACGAACCGAAAGTGATTGATACGCTGCGGAGGCATCTCAAACAGGGCGACACTTGCATCGACGTGGGCGGCCACATTGGTTATCTAACCCTTTTCATGGCGCAAATCGTAGGACCGGAAGGAAAAGTTGTAACCTTTGAACCGATGCCTGACAACTGTGAACTACTGGAGGAGAACATTCGTTTAAACGATCTTACGAATGTAAGATTGGAACGGGCCGCTGTCGGAGAGAACGAGATGATGGGGTCGCTCATTTTCGCCGCAAATGAACGGTGGAGCTGGACACCGTCGGCAACAGGCTACGGCGTAGTCGGGGACAAGAAATCTATCAATGTACCTTTCATTTCGCTCGACCACTATATTAGGACGAGAGGGTTACATCCAAGTTTGATCAAAATCGATGTTGAGGGCGCAGAACTTGGCGTATTGCGCGGGGCGCGGGAAATGATTCGGAAGAGCCAACCGGCCCTGCTCATCGAGGTACACGACCGGGGAGGCGAACATGAAGAGGCGGTCCTAGCTATTCTCAGGAAATGTGCGTACCGAACCCACGCATTGGAAATCAGAAGTCGTGAGGTTCTATACCTTGCTCTCCCCGATCGCGACAAATGCGTCGCAGACAGTAATGGCTGAAAATCCCCGAGCTAAAAGGACTTAGGTTGCACGACTTCTAGTAGAAATTCGTAAAGCGCCGCATTGAAGATACCGATGCCAGAGGGTGTAAACACGGCAGCATTAGCTCAGGAAGTAGCAGTCGATCCTCGGCCTTTCGTTGAGTCTAGCCACCCGGTGGTCAGTTCACAGATTCCTGAACTTGACGGCCTCCGAGGAATTGCAATTGCCTTGGTGGTACTATTCCACTGCTTCTATTTCAATCCCGGCCCAGATTACAACAAAAGAGATTTGGCGCACCGTATAATTTTGTACTTCGAGCGATTTATCGCCGTTGGGTGGAATGGTGTGGATCTTTTTTTTGTTCTTTCAGGATTCTTGATTGGTGGAATCCTGCTCGATGTTCGCGATTCTCCGCGATACTTCAAGACATTCTATCTGCGTAGATTCTACCGAATCATTCCCGTTTATTATGTATGGATACTTTGCTACATCGTAGTAGTGGGCGTCGCAGGCCGTTTTCTTGCGGCGCTGGTCCCACACGCAAACAATGACTTACCGAGCAGCCGCTATTGGCTCTTGAGCCAATTTCTGTTTTTGCAGAACTTCGGAATCCTCAACAGTCTTCCTGTCATGGCAGGGGTCTGGTTTTGGCCGACATGGTCTCTTGCAGTTGAGGAACAATTCTATCTCATCGCACCATTTGTCGTTAGGTTCTTATCCAAGCGCGCCCTGTATGTGTTTCTTGCCACTGCTATTGTTATGGCTCCGGCGTTGCGACTTTGGATCTATTACGCTGTGCCAGCACAGAGACTTGGCCTCGGTATGATATATACGTTAATGCCGTGTCGTGCCGACGCTCTTGGAATCGGCATTCTTGCCGCGATTCTATGGCGAAATGCCAGTTTCCGGCGGTGGTTATCTAACCATGGAGGAGCACTGTACGGTTTGTTTGGGTTATTTTTAGCTGGGTTCGTGACTCTCGCGAGGTGGTCACCTGCTGATGATTCGATACAGATGCAATCCGTTGGCTACACCTGGATTGCTCTCTTCTACGTTCTCGCACTGCTACTCGCATTAGTTAGGCCAAATGGGCCAATCGCATGCCTCGGACGTTTATCGGGGCTTCGCGAGCTTGGTCGTGTCTCATATTGCCTCTATCTCATCCACTATGGAGTACGCTTTTTATGCCAAACCCTTGCGGCTGCGATTCTGAAACATGTCGGGTCCTGGGAGGGAATTGCCAGTAGTTGTGTGGCGGTTGCCATTTCGTATGCCATAGCAAGAATGTCATGGACTTATCTAGAGGATCCGCTCCTGCAGAAGGGGCATGCGTTCAAGTATTGGAATTCGGCGGAGGCTTCTAGATAGAAATTATGAGGGTCATCCATATTGGCGAAGTAGCAGGACTGGGCGGGTTACAGAATTGGGTTTGCAGTGTCGCCGAGGCGCAGGCAAGACGAGGCTACGGAGGTGGGAGTTGATGCAGCCTCCGTGGGTTGCCGTGGATAGCCAGGTATTTATGTATCTGCCTGTTCATAGCTGGGACTTGGGGAGGACACGTAACTTCGATATTGTTCACACGCATGGAGTGTCTGGTTTTCAGAACCGGAGAATCCAGAGACTCACACCGCGGCCCATCGTGCATACATACTACGGCACTATCGTCGGCATACAAATCGCTCTGCGCTGGTTTCAAAACTTCTTCGGGTGGAATGACTGCGGCGTCCCGCGCAACGTTGTGAGAGAGGCCGTCTCGTGACCCTCGCAAACTTGACTAAAGCCTCTGATATGGATACATAGAGCCAGCACGCGAATCCTTCTGTTAACTATTTTTATAAGTAATTGACAATCTATTAATTAGAAGTTATTTTATCGTGTGTAGCAAAGGGGCAACCCCGAGCTCAATCATAGTGGCCAGAGCAGGGAGGTAGCCCAAAAAGGGCCGCAGTCGCGCGGCCCTTTTTATTGGCAAGCAACCCAACAACTTGTTCAATTTGTCCAGGCGTGGTCCGCAATCTCCGCTCCCATCGCAGGCGTAACGCGCAATACAAGTGCTGGCAAACGCGCCGAACCGACAAAGATTATCGTCCTTGTGAACATCATTGTGATATTATCATCTAGTGAATATCGGTCATCGCCTGCGGGCACTCCGCGAGGGAAAGAACCTCCCCCAAAGGGACCTTGCAAAGCGGGTCGGCCTGCTTGGCAACTACATCTCACGTGTGGAAAATGGTCACAGCATTCCGCACCTAAAGACGCTTGAGAAAATTGCACGCGCTCTAGAGATCCCCCTCTACCAACTGTTCTATGATGGCGAAGACCCGCCACAATTGCCGAATTTGCGAAAATCCAAAGCTGATGGAGAAGACACCTGGGGCACATCGGGCAAGAGCGCGAGATATCTAAACAAACTTCGCAGCTTTTTGGCTAAGTCAGACGACAGAAACCGCAAGCTGTTGCTTCAATTGGCACAGAGAATGGCCCGTCGCTAGAAGAAACATTCTGCTCCCTTCGAGTTAATCATCATCCCTTGCTAGTTAAATACAAAGTCAATAGGATGGGACCATGTTGGAGTCGGGCGCGAACTCCTCAAACTCGCCACTATTGCCGGGCGCGTTCGCATGAAGACGTGGAGCCCGCGCGAAAATATCGCCGGGAAGATTGAGGCTATTGGACGCGCTTTTAGCGAGGTGAGAAGGTTCTCACCTCGCAGCAGCCAGGACTCGGCTTCAGTGAGCGCGCGCGTTCGGGACTCCATGAAGTCACCAATTCTCTTAAATTCTCGGCCGCTGAGCGCATCCGCCTCGGCAAACCTTGACTTGATTCGCACGGTTGCCGCGTGGGCAGTAATGTGGGGACACCTGCGCGCCTTGTTCTTCGTAAGATATTCAGACGTAGAACATCCCCGCTCTTGGGTCAAAGTTTTCTATTTTGTGACCGGCTTCGGTCACCAGGCTGTAATCATCTTTTTTGTCCTAAGTGGATTTCTGATATCTTCGTCCGTATTCAAATCTTACGCGGCCGGAACGTGGACATGGCGGGATTACGCGATTAATCGCTCTGTCCGGCTATATGTGGTGCTTATTCCGGGGCTGCTATTCGGATTGTTTTGGGATTTAGCGGGCACTCAGTGGTTTACGTCAACTGGTCTTTATTCTCATCCACTACAGGATCTGATCTTGACGCCCGTGCAAAACAATCTTTCATTTCGGACTTTTGTCTGTAACGCACTATTCCTGCAGACAATATTGTGCGCAACTTTCGGCTCGAACGTTCCACTATGGAGTCTTGCGAACGAATTCTGGTACTACGTATTGTTTCCAACTTTATTTTTTTCGATAACTTATTTTAAACATGCCATTCGATGGGGAATCCCTCTTATCTCTGTGGCGTTTATTGTGGCAGTCTTTTTGGGTCCCGAAAAACTGCTGGGATTTCTCGTCTGGCTAACGGGTTGTGCTCTAGTGATTATAAGCGGGCGTTCCCCAACTCTGTCGCTTGTACGGTTGATTCCATACGCCTTCTTTTCATTCAGTGTCTTCGCAGTGTGTGTCGTTGCTGCTCGCACCGGAAGTTTAGGTGCACTTGGCAGCGATCTTACCGTCGGTTTCAGCTTCGGCCTGTTGCTTTTCGCGGTACTTCAAATAGATATAGGTACCCGACACGCAGCCTTGGCGCATTCCTTGGCGGATTTCTCCTACAGTTTGTATGTGCTTCACTTTCCACTTTTGCTTTTTCTCCGAGCATGGATAACGCCATCAGAAGTGTGGCGGCCAAATACATTGAACGTAATCTTAGGTGTTATGCTAGGAATCGCGGTACTTTGTTTCGCTTGGGTAGTGTCTCTTTTTACCGAGAAAAAGACCCGCGTGGTTCAGGCGTGGTTCAGGGACGGGATGCGAGGGAAGAAGTAATGAATCAAATCATGCAGGGAAACTGCTAAAGAATTTAACCGCGCATCTTGGTTGGATGATTCGAGAAAGACGGAACCGACGTTGTTTATGCCATGAATCCAGAATTCTATTCTGTAAGGTGGTACTTCAGACGTAGCCCTGCGGCGACAGGCGCCTTTATAGTTATTGCGGGTGTCATTGCTTTTACCCTCTCGAGATTTATCGTCGACGAAGATTTTGTTGGGATGGCTTATGCGGCCATGATAGCGGCTGGAGCGGCCGCGATCGTCGCGATTCTTAGAAATTGGCGAAATGGTCTTTATTTCTTTCTCGGATGGCTGATGTTCGAGGACCTGGCTCGCAAGTACCTGGGCAACAACATGGCCATTACTTTCGGCAAGGACGTGTTGCTTTGCGTGGTCTATTTGTCCTTTTTTCTGGCGTATCGCCGCAGGGAAACGCAACACTTCCGGCCTCCGTTTTTGGTTCCCTTGCTCATATTTTTTTGGTTCGGAGTATTGCAGGTTTTCAATCCAGCGTCTCCGAGTCTCTTCTATGGGTTGTTGGGCATGAAAGTATATTTTCTTTACGTGCCGCTGGTTTTCATCGGCTATTCACTGGTGCAAACCGAGCAAGACGTCAGGCAGTTTTTCAAATTCTGCCTGGCGATTGCCATTGTCATAGCCAGCCTGGGGATTGTTCAGGCGGTGATGGGACATACTTTCCTGAATCCGACGGTAATTCAAGAGGACATCCGTGGGCTTTCGGAGAATTACCGCACCGCCCCAATTTCCGGGGCGCTGCTTTATCGTCCCAATTCCGTTTTTGTGAGCACCGGCCGCTTTATGTTTTATATGTTTCCCGCATGGCTGTTGTCGTTTGGTTTCGAGGGATATCTTTTCCTTCGCGACCGCAGCCGCGGAGCCATCGCTCTTGCCACTGCCGCCCTGGGGTTGTGCTCCATCGCGGTGGTTATGGGCGGTTCCCGTGGAGCCCTCGTGTGGACCATCAGCAGCGCGATCATTGGCTCTACTGCCCTCATTTGGGGTGCTCCCTGGAAGGAGGGAAAAGGCTTGAAAGTAACGCGTGCACTTCAGCGCGCGCTTATTGTGGGAGGCCTGGCAGTAGGATTGATGATTACCTTTTACCCGGAAGCGGTCGCATCGCGATTCGAATTCTATTTCGAGACGCTTCTTTCTGCGGGCCCCCAGAACGAACTGGCTTATCGAACGCAGACGTATCCTTGGATAAATTTTTTGTTGGCATTTGATTATCCAGGATGGGAACTTGGCCATGGAATCGGAACAGCGTCACTTGGCATTCAGTATATCACTCGCATTCTCGGAGTCCCTCAGCTGGGAATGGGGGCCGAAAGCGGTTATGGCGTCCTGGTTATAGAGCTGGGAATCGGCGGATTGATTTTGTGGTTGGCGATGACCACAGCTATTGTGGTGACTGCATTTAAGGCAGTTTTGAAACTACGGGGAACGGTATGGTTTCCGATTGGTTTTGTGATCGCATGGTTCGCCTTTTTGCTTTTATTTCCGCAGACCTTCAGTGGAGTCCAGCCTTATCAGGATTACCTGCTAAACGCGCACTTGTGGTTGTTGCTCGGAATACTATTTCGCTTGCCAACCATTCCACTTTCCGACCGGTTTAATTTTAAGAGTTCTAAATTGCGCGCCGAGAGTCTCTGAAACCCGACCACTGAAAGAACTCTGTTCTCTAGCGGTCAAGAAAATCGACTCTTGAGCGTTAGAAAACGATCTTCAAATTGCCTTCGCGATAGATAGGCAAGCAGCATAGACAGGCAGCCCACGTATGCAAATCTCACTATCAAGTCCGACAGCTTACCCCAACCCATCCCGGGCACACGGTGTTGCTTTGCGAACCAGTCGAAACCGTCAAACACTAGGACGTGAATGAGATAGAGACCGTAGCTTATTTCATTAAGCAATTTAAGAAACGGCACCTGCACGAAGTATCTTTTTGGGCCTGCGCCAATAACAATGCAAATTCCCAAAAGAGCGACAAATAGCAAATGCCAGGGAACCACCTGTAATGCCGTTCCGAAAGGCGTCAGCCGCGAGATGATGCCGAAAGGAAGACCAAAACTCCAGATGATCACAGAGAGAAGGATACAAAAGTAGCACAGCCGGAGAAGTCTTTTTTCGTCAACCGCGTACTCGCGCAAAACAATCGCCAGGACTGCGCCGCATGCTAAACCGTCACTCGAATTCCAAGTATAGTCATTTATTTCATAGGAGACATGATCACTTTTCTGCGCTATGTAGAAACTGAGTAGTCGGAGAATCGGGGATAGGACGATGATAGACAAGGAACAATAGAGTAGTGTTTTCGCCTTGAACCATCGGACGATTGCAGGCCATACAAAATAGAAGTGCTCTTCGACTGCGAGGGACCACAACACGGGATAGCCGATGGCTACTCCGAATAAAGGGGTAAGATTCGAAAGGTAGGCCAAACTAAAAATAATAAAAGCGATGGACGTGTAATGAGTGGCAACCAGAATCGTAAGGACCACAAGATATGCTGGCAGAATCCACAGGCCGCGCCGAATATAAAAGCGACGAAAATAATCTATTCGGTTACGCGAATCTAAAAGAAGCCCCGTAATTAGGAAACCGGAAAGTACAAAAAAAAGATTAACCCCTAGGCGCCCAGGCCAAAAGGCCGTAATAAACAACCGCTCGAAATGAGGGAAAGCCGTTAGGTCTGTCTTCCAGTAAAACGCGTGATACAGCACTACGCCGAGGATGGCAATTCCTCGAACTGCGTCAAGTTCCGGCATCACCGGGCGGAGCAAAGGTTCCCTTAGGGGTTGTCCATTAAACGGGATTATACGTACCGCAGGCTAATTTGAATAATAGTTCCTAAAACATTATCCCCAAGACATGGATTATCATATCCGTGCAAGCTAAGCATTGAAACTTTTCCTTGCGGCGAGATGTTCCAAACGATTGGGGAAATTTGAATTACTTTAAGAATTCTAAATTGCGTCCTGAGGCCACCTGAATTGCGTCTTGCGGTGATTTCCCCATTCGTGGATCGCCGGCATGGCACGGAACGCTGTCTAGCCGAGCAACTGGAGCGATTTTGCAAGATTTCTGAACTTCTGGAAATTCACCTGTACGCGCAACGCGTTGAGGATTTGGCGGGAGTATCCGCCGGCAAATTCGATTCGTTTTCCGGCAAAATTTTCTGGCACAAGATATCGCGCCTCCCGGGTCCTCACCTTCTTGGATATGTCTGGTGGGTTATGGCTAATCACGGCCATCGTTGGTGGGATTCCCGAATCCGGGGATTGCGGTGCGACCTGCTCTATTCGCCGGGAATTAACGCGTTTGATGCCGATGCAATCTCCATCCATGTAGTGTTCCATGAATTTTATTCGCGGGTGCGCTCGCGGTTGCGCCTGCGGGATACCGCGCTGAAATCATGGCCAGTGGTGCTGCACCGTCAAATGTACTACCGGCTTATTTGTTTGCTCGAATCGTGGATCTACAGCCGGAGGAGAACCGCTCTGTCTGTGATTTCGCGGCATGCGGCGGAATCGGTTGCAAAAGCATTTGGCCGTGACGCCACCATAATTCCTCACGGAGTGGATCTAGCCGTTTTCAATCCTGGCGCGCGCACCGCCGCCCGCGAGGCGGCGAGAACCGCGCTGCAACTCCAACCGAAAGATTTTTGTTTTCTGCTCATTGGCAACGACTGGAAAAATAAAGGCCTGGATGCCCTCCTTCGCGCCGCCGCTCTCT
>Ga0209117_1000211_pt1 | contig 34079 bp, 30 predicted proteins | sample BlaSpr_A8_OM2_M2_FD_187978 | JGI IMG/M metagenome (GOLD analysis project Ga0209117, IMG submission 187978) | Forest soil microbial communities from Thunder Bay, Ontario, Canada - Black Spruce, Ontario site 2_A8_OM2_M2 (SPAdes) (version 2) | ecosystem: Environmental > Terrestrial > Soil > Boreal... | reverse complement strand
TGACGACTGGCAGCGGATCGAGCCGAAGCTCAGAACCTCGATTGTCGAGGGGATTTCGGTGTTCCTCTCCCTCTTCGACGACAACCCGAAAGTGAAGCGCATTTTCTGCCCACCGAAGGAATGCTACGACAAGGATGCCAATCCGAATGGCAAATACGGCAAGCCGCTCCCTTCGTTCTCCTGGCTGATCGAAACCGGCAAGGTCTGCGCATTGAATTTCCCCATCGGCATGAACCCTGGTTTGGCCAAGGCCATCGGGGTAATGATGAAGCTCGACTTCGAACGAGCCGTCTTGAACCGTGTGCCCCAGATGGAGGCCCACGCGGAACAGTATTTCCGGCAGGTGTTTTTCATCTGCGATGAGTACCAGCATTTCGCAACGGTGGGAGAGAACGACCCCACCGGAGATGAAAAGTTCTTTAGTCTCTCACGCCAGCCGAAGTGCATCCCGATTATCGCTACCCAGAGCATCAGTTCGCTGAAGTCTGCGCTGCCCGGTGAGACTTGGCGAACGCTCTTGCAAACATTTCGCACGAAGATTTTCCTCTCGCTTGCGGATGACTTTTCGGCACGCACGGCGAGCGAGCTTTGCGGGAAGGAAGACCAGCTCAAAGTTGGCTACAACTTGTCAGAGACTGGCCATGACACTCACGTCAGTTTCCTGACGGGCAAAGCTCAGTCCAACAGGGCCAACCTCACAACGTCAAAGACCTACTACCAGCAGAACGATTATCGCTTCGATATGAAGACGTTCATGGAGCTGCGCAACGCGCAGGCGGTGACGATTGCCTACGACGGCCTCAATCCGATGCCGCCGATGTTCTGTTACCTCAAGCCCTATTTCAACGACCCAAACAAATCTTATTTCAGGCAACTTGCTGACGGAGAACTGTGATGAACGGATTCGCAACCATCCTCCCATTCTTGATATTCCGCCCTGTACTTCAAATGGTGAACAGTGAGGAAGACTGCGGAAAAAAGCCAAGGGTACGAAGTCGCCTAGATCGATGTCCTCAACCTGCCAAAGCAGCAGAGGTCCTTCACGAGCACTAGACACCAAGTTTTGAACTCCAGAGGTAGGGGGCTGGCTATGACAAAACTGCTCACGACGGATGAAGTGGCAGAAATGACGGGCCTTTCGCCAGAGACGCTGGCGCAATGGCGGTGGCTGAAAAAGGAGCTTCCGTTCGTGCGACTCGGCACAAAATGTGTCCGTTACAGACAAAGCGATATTGACGCCTGGCTTGCTAAGAGGCTAGTGTCGGTTGCCGCGGGGGGAAACCCTGCAAGGAGGTAATAACTTTGGCCGTCTACAAGTACGGGAGGTACTACTACTACGACTTTGAATTCGGCGGTCGCCGATATCACAAGTCAACTCGCTTAACGAACCTACGTGCAGCAGAAAACGTGGAATCGGTTCTGAAAACAGAGCTCATCCAAGGAACCCACGGACTGCGACCCTATAAACAACCACCACTGTTTGAGGAATATGTGAACACGTTCCTCAAGCGAATCGAGAAGCCTCTCGCTCAAAACACGATCGATCTCCATAAAAACAGCCTCAAATTCATTCTGAAGCAGTTCAAAGGGAAATTCCTCGATCAGATCACCAAGAGCATGATTGAGGACTACAAGACCGGTCGAGCCAAGAACCTGAAAAAAGGAAGCACGACACAGACCGTATCGCCTGCCACTGTGAATCGGGAACTAGGCACACTAAAGAAGATTCTAAACATGGCCGTCGACGACGAACTCATCTTGAAAAACCCCGCAAGGAAGGTACAACCGTTTCCAGAGGAAATCCCAGACGTCCATATTTTGTCCTTCGAGGAGGAACTCAAATATCTGGCTCTCGCGTCTGAGCCCCTCAAGAGCGTAGCCATCATCGTGCTCGGGCAGGGAATGAGGCCAGATGAGGTATTCCGGATGACCTACTCCAATGTCGACTTCTTTAACCGCACGATCCTGATCGTGCGCGGAAAGACGAAGAATGCCAAGCGTACTCTTTCGATGACTCAGCAAGTGTATGAACTGCTGAAAGAGCACAGGCAAAGTCATTTAGACGATGACTGGGTTTTTCCCAGTCCCAGAAAACCAGGCGCTCATCTCGGGTCTGTGCGTAAAGCCCATGATCGAGTTTGCGAGAAGATGGGTTTGCGCGGCGCCATCGATTTATACAATCTGCGCCACACGTTTGCCACGCGGTCCATCTTGTCCGGAACCGATGTGACAATCTTGCAGAAGATCCTCGGTCACTCGGAAATCGGGATGACGATGCGGTACGTGAAAATCGCCGAGCATTACAAAGTGGAAGCTGTACAGAAACTTGAGAAGTATCGTGCAGTGAAGATCCAAGAAGTAGAGGAGAAGCACGGGATGGTGCAGTAGGTCCCCCGAATTTTCCCCATACTGAGCGGAAGGACTTTTTGAGAGATGCCTGCAAGTCGCAGAAACGATTGGTCGGGGCGCCGAGATTTGAACTCGGGACCTCCTGCGCCCAAGGCAGGCGCGCTACCAGGCTGCGCTACGCCCCGACATGAAGTGCGTGTTCCATTCTAAAGCACTTTCGAACATTACTCCTAACCCGCACGATCGCTTTTACCGCCGACTGTGTACGAACTGTGCACGAATGAGGCTATTGCACCGTGACTGTGCACATTGGCGTCGCCGTCAGAACGTCGGCGGCTACCGGGTGCACCTGCCCCCCCAATGCGAACGCTGACGAGCGGTCTCTGTGCGGAGTTTCCATACCCCTACAAAATCGAGGAACAATCTCGCCGTTAGGACTAGAATATATTGAGGTTGCATCCGAAGGCCACCGCCATTCGCCGCAAGGTTAAAACAGTCCTCCCCGAGTGGTCTCGCAAGATCGAGATTTTCCGCCGGAATCTGAATCTCACCCAGTCGGAACTGGGGAAGAAGGTTGGCGCATCCGCGATGTCACAGTGGGAGCGCGGTCAATCTGCTCCGCCTGCGGATTCGTATATTCGTCTTGGCAGCTTGGCGGGCGATCCCCTCTGCTGGTTCTTCTGGGGTCGAGCGGGCCTCAGCACGGCGGATGTGATGCGGGTTCTGCCGGGAGCCCATCTCCGTTTGAGCGAAGGCAGAATTGCAAGTGTGCAGATTGTTCACGCAGGGGCACAAAGAAAGCAGCCGTCCGAGAAAGAGGCTTTTGTTGCCATTCCGCTGCTCCCCGCGCGGGCTGCGACTCCCGGGGAGGAAGGCGACAAAGTTGCCGAACTCGATCAGTTGAAACCGGAAGCGATGTTGGCAGCGCCCAGGGATTGGTGTCCTAACCCTGTCTCCACGATCTCTCTCCGAGTAAAAGGCAACTCAATGTCGCCATTAATCCTCGATGGATACATCATCGCCATTGATACTTCCGATGTCTCTCATGACGACCTGCTGGGGCAGATTGATTATGAGTCGCCGTGTTGTGTTCGCGAACTCTACTCATAAGGCCACTCCACCAGCCCCTCTTGATTTTCGCCATTTTGTTGTAGTACTTTTTCTCCTTAACGTCGCGTTAGTCTTGCCCGTTACTTCTCAGGGGGGGGGCATGCGCAATACAGGTCGTATCGCACCTCACAATGAGAATGGTCAGGAAATCCTGCCGGAAATTAATGCGTTTGAGAGAGCTCTTAGCGAAAGCGAGAAACGCCTGCGGCTTGCGCAGCAGGTCGCTCGCGTCGGCACATTTGAGTGGAATCTCAAGGAAGGTGTGAATCGCTGGACGCCTGAATTGGAGACTATGTACGGCTTGTCACCGGGGAGCTTCCCAGGTACGCAACCCGCTTGGGAAGAACTCCTACATCCTGAGGACCGTGATGAGGCGGTGCGCGGTGTTGAGCGAGCCATGAAGGACGGGGCTTTCGAGGGAGAGTGGCGTGTTGTTTGGCCGGACGGCTCGGTGCACTGGCTGATGTGCAGGGCTTGGGTGTTCAAGAATCAAGCGGGCGAACCGGAACGTCTGATCGGCGTCAATATTGATGTCACCGACCGTAAGAGAGTCGAATTCGCGCTGCAGGAGAGCGATCGACGCTTCCGCGAGATGTTTGATGTGCTTCCCGTCGCCATTTACACCACCGATGCGAAAGGCCGCCTCACATACTTTAATCCTGCCGCAATCCAATTCTCTGGTCGGGTGCCCGACCTAGGTACGGACCATTGGTGCGTGAGCTGGAAACTGTTCCATTCCGACGGCACACCTATGCGACACGATGAATGCCCAATGGCTCTTGCGATCAGGGAGGGGTGCATCGTCGACGGTGTCGAAGCCATCGCGGAGCGGCCCGACGGCAAGCGTGTCTGGTTCGCGCCCTATCCCCGACCGCTACACGATGCCAAAGGAAGGATCGTAGGCGGCATCAACATGCTGCTAGACATCACCGAGCGCAAGCAGGCGGAGCAGGCCACCGGTGTGCTAGCTGGCATCGTGAATTCTTCGGACGATGCAATTGTCAGCAAGAGCCTGGATGGCATCATCACAACTTGGAATCAAGGTGCCGAGCGGATGTTCGGCTACACGGCGGAAGAAGCTATTGGCCAGCACATTACACTTATTGTTCCGCACGATTACCGACACGAGGAATCGACCATTCTTGAACGGCTCAAGCGAGGCGAGCAGGTCAAACATTTCGAAACCGTGCGCCTGCGCAAAGACGGTACGACGCTGGATATATCCCTAACCATCTCACCGGTGAAAGATGCCGCAGGGCGCGTCGTTGGGGCGTCGAAAGTGGGGCGGGACATCACTGAACGAAAGCTGGCTGAGCGGACGGGTGGTTTGCTGGCTGCCATTGTGGACTCTTCTGACGATGCCATCATCAGCAAGAGTCTAGATGGCGTTATCACTAGTTGGAACAAGAGCGCAGAGCGCTTGTTGGGTTATCCAGCGGAAGAAGCTATTGGCAGACACATCACTCTGATCATTCCCCGTGATCGTCGAAACGAAGAAGCAAAGATTCTTGAGCAGATCAAGCGAGGGGAGCGGATAGAGCATTTCGAAACTGTTCGCCTGCGCAAAGACGGCACATCCATCGATATTTCCCTTACGATTTCGCCAGTAAGGGACTCCGCAGGGTGTGTTATTGGGGCATCGAAGATCGCGCGAGACATCTCTGAGCAAAAGCGGGCTGAGCGCGCATTGCGCGAAAGCGAAGAGCGAGAAAAGCAGATGACACTGAAGGCCATAGCAGCCAAGGCAAAATTCGAGGCGGTATTCGAGCAAACTTCAGTGTTTGCCGGCATTATGACTATTGACGGGCTATTTATTGACGCCAATCATTTGTATCTAGAAGCATGCGGGTATCGGGCTGAAGAAGTTCTAGGGCGCCTCTTCTGGGAGACTGCTTGGTGGAGAGGCTCCCAGGAAGTTCAAGAGAAGATCCGAGTCGCGACAATACGAGCAGCTCAGGGTACGGCGACGCGCGAAGTGCTCCCTTATCATTGTGCGGATGGCACCCAACGGATAGTTGACTTCGCTCTCCATCCCATCCGTGACCCTGAAGGCCAGATCATTTTTCTTCACCCGACTGGAGTCGACATCACTGACCTTAAGCGCGCCGAGGAGAATTATCGCACGTTGGCGGAGACGCTCGATTTAGAAGTCCGCATTCGGACCCAAGAACTGGAGCTGCGAAACGCGGAAGTTCTGGACCAATCGGAACGGCTTCGAGACCTGTCTAACCGTCTTCTCAGGACCCAAGATGACGAACGGCGGCGCATTGCGCGCGAACTGCACGACAGCGCCGGTCAGATCATAACCGCACTAGGAATAGGTTTGGCCAATATTGGTCAAAAGGTGAGGCAAAATCCGCCGCTGGCCAAAGCCTTAGAAGAAAACCAAGAACTGCTTCAGCAACTAAACAAAGAAATACGGACGCTGTCTTATCTCCTGCATCCACCTCTTCTGGACGAAAATGGTCTATCCGAAGCGATTCGTTGGTATATACAGGGATTCACAGAACGCAGCGGTCTAAGTATCGAATTGAGTGTCTCTGAGAGTTTCGCCAGGCTTCCTGACGAAATGGAACTGGCACTGTTTCGGATCGTGCAGGAATGTCTCACGAACATTCATCGCCATTCCGGCTGCAAGAAGGCGACGATTCGGATTTTGCGTGATGCCGAGAATGTTCGCTTAGAAATCATTGATGACGGTAAGGGCATAGCAGCTGAAAAGCTCGCGAGCATTCAAACGCAGCGATCAGGGGTAGGGCTCACCGGAATACGTGAACGCGTCCGCCATCTTCGCGGTGATATGGGCATTAAATCGGACACCCAGGGCACCCAAGTCTCGGTGGTCTTGCCTGTCCGGTAGTTGGCAGTTCAGGCCCAAAGAATATATCGAGCGTAGGAGGACGGCAGAGTAAGGTTCACCGAAATTGCACGATCCGACCAAAACATGCGCATTCTTATCGCAGATGATAACGAGATGGTCCGCCGTGGGGTCATGGGACTTTTGTCCTCGGAGACGGGTTGGGAAGTTTGCGGAGAAGCCAGAGACGGCCTAGAGGCTCTTCAAAAAGTTCGAGAGCTTTTGCCCAACTGTGTCCTCCTGGACATAAGTATGCCAGGCATAAATGGGTTGGAGGTGGCCCGCCTTATTCGGCAAGAAGTGCCAAAAACCAAGATCATAGTGATGAGCCAGCATGATCCAATTCAGATGTTGCCGCGCGTCATTGCGGTAGGCGCGAATGCGTGCGTCGACAAGAGTCGTCTCAGCACGGATTTGTTGACGAGTATCAAAAGGCTTGAGTTAGCCTCGGAACCAACCGAACCTAAAGCGATTTAGCAGATATCCACTGCAGCTGCTATTCCGTGAAATTTGCCGATAGAAGACGTATCTGCAGTTCTGGATGAACTGGCTGCTGTTGGGAACAGAGTCGAGCTAGTGATTTACTTGGCCAGTCCCACCGGATCCGAATGATGACATGGTGCTGGGAACAGCCATCACTGCCATGAGGCCCATTTGGTCAACGAGGTTGCGCAGTTCGCCGGTATGAGTCCCGGCGGCATCGCCCCGCAACGTGTGGCCGATTTTTCCAAGACGCGGTGCGAATGAGTTGGTAAACTTGCCCAGCACGTTGCTGGGAAACCTCAAGCATGAAGCGCGCGGCCCTCGGTGTTCGAATGCATTCCGGTTGGGGAGTGCTCGTGGCCGTTTCCGGAGACGCCAACGCGGTGGAGGTAATGGACCGGAGGCGCATCGTCACCACGGATCCGAGAATCCCCGGGGCCAACCAGCCCTATCACTATGCAGCGAGCCTCGGACTCCCAGAGTCGGAAAGATACCTTGCGGACTGTGCAGCCGTCTCAGAGCGCTTCGCCTTAGCGGCTGTCGGGGAGGTGGTCCGGGAATTGAACATACACCACTATCGAATCGTAGGTTCTGCCGTCCTCTTGGCCTCAGGTCGCCCTCTGCCGTCTCTTTCGAAAATTCTCGCGTCGCACCCGCTGATTCATACGGCTGAGGGCGAATTCTTTCGCAATGCCGTTAGAAAAGCTTGTGAACGTTTGAAAATTTCTGTCACGGCAATGAGGGAGCGAGAACTCGATGAGCTTGCTAAGACGGCATTCGGGAAAGCGGCGAGCCGGGTGCAGCGCGGGATCTCAAGCCTGGGAAGTTCTATTGGCCCACCTTGGACCAAGGATCACAAAACTGCGGCACTTGCCGCTTCAATGATTCTGGCACGCGGGGAGACTATTGCCGCTCAGAAGAGTGGACCACTCAGGAAAGGAGTTGAGGCCACGGAACTCTTTGGAAAGCGTCAGACATGACAAGAGTCTCTCTCTCCGGACAAGAGCTCCCGCGGAGCGGCCCCCATGTAGGCCTTTGTAACTGTAGCTTGGTTTCAAGGACTGTACAGGTGAGACTGCTACGCGATCAGAACCGAGATTGGTCTGACGGTCAATCGAGCTGGAAGTCGACGAACATGAGCTTGCCATCCCTCTCGATCTGGAGGACCACAGGACTGTGGGGTTTCAATTGATCCAAACCGGAGCGAAGACGGTTCACGCCGTCGATCGGAACGCCATTCATAGCGTGGATTACGTCTCCGGTCACCAGGGAAGCGCGACCGCCGCCCGAATCTGCGGCTCGGGCAACAACTACTACTCCGGACGAAACTCGAACGTCGGGAAGCCGCTGTGCAATCTGGCTATCCACATCGATTCCCAGAATACCCAGCTTCCCGACGAGGCTATTGGCGGGGTTTACGAAATCGGTCAGGCGGTCAACCTGGTGTGAATGGTCAACGATCGGAACATCCAATACCAATTCCTGAGAGCCGCGGAGTACTCGGACTTTTATTTGCTCGCCTCCGGCGTGCGTGAAAAGATTAAAAGCAAGCAGGGGTAGACTATCCACCGACTTTTCGTTGAGGGCCAAGATGATATCTTGGACTCTCAGTCCGGCTATATCACCCGGCCCTCCGGGAAAAACATCGGACACAACTAATCCGAAGTTCCTCGGCAGGCCGAGCCCGGTGGCAAGATTCGGAGTGATCTCTTGAACCCTCATTCCGAGCCCGCTGTGGTGTAAATGGCCATATTTCCGGAATTGCTGGTATGCAACGTTCACAACCGAGCTAGGTATTGCGAAGCCTAAGCCCTGGCTTCCACCCGACTGAGTCAGAATGAAGGTGCAAATGCCCACGATTTCGCCGTCAATATTTACGAGCGGCCCTCCGCTATTCCCGGGGTTGACGGGGGCATCGGTTTGCACGTAAACCATGGAGCTGTCGGGATCGAGCTGGCGCCCTGTCGAACTCACCACTCCTGAGGTGACCGAATTCGACAAACCTTCGGGACTCCCAAATGAGAAAACCAATTCACCTTGTCGAAGCTTGCTGTAATTTCCAAGGGGAAGCGCAGGGAGGCCAACTCGATCGATTTTGAGTAGCGCCAAGTCAAGTTCGCGGTCCGTGCCGATGATTTGGGCTTCCACTATCTGCCCTCTTGAACTGACAAGCGCCCGCAACGGCGATTGTTCCGCAACCAACGTGGGAACAATCACTTTGATCCGCTGAGCTCCCGCCACGACGTGAGCATTAGTCACGATGTACCCGCTAGGATCAACGATGACACCGGAACCGATGCTCCGTTGCTTTTCGACGGCGAGACTCGTGTTACCGCGACTGCTTTCCTCGACGACGCCATACCCAGACGCAACCACCTGGACGATGCTCGGCGAGACATGCCTGACAAGTGCCTCGAAGGAGCTATTGAGCTGATGCAACGGATCGAGGGCGGTTACTGTTCTGGAGGTCTGAGCCGACAGGTTGGTTGCAAACAATAAGAGACACGCTGTCAGGGAAAAGCGAATCCTCATGAACTGAGGGCATTTGTTGCGTGGGGCCCAGGCTTGTGGACTCGTCCTATCTATAGGCTGCATAACCGACCTCGAAATCCTCATAGCTGCGGTCCCTCCTTATTCTTTCCTGTGAGTGGAGATCAGCCGGCCATCGGTGTTGCCAAGATCGCCTGATCGTTTCGACTAGATGCTCTGCGTACGCAACTAAGGCGGTCGCTGCAAAAACCAACAGGAAGGCCAGCCACGGCAAATGCTACCTTCGTGTTATGTATCCCGCGGGAATCCCGTCTCGAGTTTTACGTTGTCTCCGGCACGTTAGTTGTGTGGGCTTCTGTCATGGTTCAGTTCCATCGATTGAATTTGGCGACCCTCGCGTCTAAGTTCTTCAAAGTATTTCGGCAACGACGTCGCGCGCAGTTCATCGGAGCAGGCGCGAGGCGTGGTTCCTACTTATTGCTAATGCGTTGGATATACAAACTTCACGCCGGTGTTATCACCCGGGTAGAACCACGCCTTTAGGGCTTCTGGTTGGCCGGAAGGTTGCTCTTCGAACTGAAGGATTGTTTTGTCTTGAGTTTCCGTACGAGTGTCCGAAATACCCTGGACCGTTGTGATCAACTGCGTCTCGTTAGCGTTGTAAATGGCGACGAGAGTGAGATCGTTAGAATCCGGCAGCTTGAATACATAGGTGCCCGCGGGAAGCACTTTCCCGGGAACCTGAATGGGTTCCTTGACAGTCACAATCGTTTTCTTATCCCATTCGTCGGCCCGACCCTTTGGGACAAAGAAGATCCCCAGCACCATCAGGCAGATCATTCCACTGAACATTTTGCGGTACATAGTTAAGGCTCCTTTCTTAGAGATCTGCACTTCAAAGCTCACATCGCGGAATTTAGTTCGCAAAATAGAAAAGCATTCCTGATGCCAAACCGCATCGAAGACGACCAGCGGAAAGCGAACGTCATTTCAGTGAGTTACGCCGGTTGCGCATTTTTCGCAGACTAAGGTGCTACGGCCGCGCGCCGGTACCCTGTCACCGGTGTCAAAAGTGTGGCGCTAGTCCGGGGTATAGGGCGGTAGCAAACTCAGCAGGCATGCTCCAGTTTGCCGCGTTTGACCTAGATGCCGCGGTGGGCCGCATCAAATCCCCCTTCACAGGCGCGCCCACATGCTGGACGTGACTGTCAGAATCCTGACTTTGTTTAGTTTGTGTGCGGGCGGAGACGCTCAGACGACTGATCGACGATTGCAAAACCCTTTCGCGCCACACGGATATGCGCGTAGCTCGGCAATGTTAAGCGCGGCCTCGCGAAGACCCTCAGAAGTAAATCTTCAACGCCAATTGGATAATTCTCGCCTGATTTAGTTGCACTGGGTTCATCTTGCCAAAATCGTTGTCGTAGGGGCTGGTGTGCAGCTCGCCAAAACGCGGATGATTAAAAGCGTTAAACATCTCCGCCCGGAATTGTATTTTGGTACCTTCGGTCGGCTTGAAGTTCTTCATGATCGCGAGATTTACCTCGTTCACACGATCGTTGCGCGCGTGTGCCCACCGTGTGGGCTGCCGCCAAACGACGGTGCCGAAATCCTGGTACACACCATTCCTTGGATCGGTTCCAACTGAGGGTTTGTAGCTGGCGCCGGGAAGGTTCTGGACGCCCGTCCAGGCGGGCCAGGTTAAAATGTTATCGTCCTTCCCCGGGTAGCGTACGAAGTGCGACGTATCGAACCACCGATCTAGAGTCCGCTCGCCGCGCGATAGCGCGAAGTTCTTTCCATCGTAAAAATAGTTCGAACCGATCACGATGGGAACGCCCGACTGTATCCTGAACGTACCGGAGAGTTCCCAGCCCCCGACGACGGCGTCAAGCGCTCTGGGCATCCCGCCACCAAATCGTCGTCCGCGCCCCACGGGCATTTCCCAAATGGGCGCGACCGAGACAATGTGGGGACGGTCTTCGCCACCGAGCTTATGCTCGGGAACCGCTCCGGCAATTTCCGGTCCCCACAACGAGGTGTCTTCAAACAATTTTGAAAAGGTGTAAGCCGCCAGCAAGCTGAAGCCTTTACTGAATCGATGCTCGATCTTCATTTGCATGGCATCGTACTGATTGCTTCCCCACGGATTTGCGTTGCGACCGACTCCCCCAAGGATCTTGATGGGGCGGAGCAGTTGGCCCAGCGAAATCAGCGGCGCCGTCGAGATTCCTCCGCTTACCCCCGGCAAATCTTTAAAGGGATTGGGAATCTGGTCGTCCCACAGGTAAGCGTGGTCCTTGATATTGTCCGTCGACTCGAGCGGTTTTCCTGCGGAATCGAACCGGGGTACGCGCAGGCTGCGCCACAAATCAAACGGCTGAAGATTCTGGTCGAGCCCCCAATAAATGTTGTAGGTCTTGTTGTGGGAGTACCCGAGCTCGAACAGCCACCCCTTGTATTCCTGTTGCAGGTGGACGCTGTACTCCCATGAGTATGGATGGCCGGGATCCTGATTGTCCCAATTGACTCCCTGGCCGAGGTTAGTGAGGGGGCCGAGGGACGAACCCGTCGGTTCAAGGATGCCGTTGCGAAAAGGATTCGCGAGCGTGTCGTAAGGCGTCAGTCCATTATCGAGCGACGAAGTAAAGGGTGTGAAGCGGCTGAACCCATTCTGGCCGCCTTTCGGTCCGGCCGCTTGCGTAAATCGCCCGAAACCGCCGCGCACGACTGTACGCTCCTTAATGCGATACGCAAATCCGGCGCGGGGTTGCCACTCGTGGTAATCACCATTGACGGAAGCTCGACGATGGCCGTTCACGCCATTGAAAAGTTGGGCGCCATAGATTTTGAACGAACTGGCCGGCACGAGACTCGCGAGCTGTGGGCCAAACGGATACTTTTTCGGATTAGCGAGCACGTCTTGCAGAATCTTCGTGTATGCCGCTTGGGCCGAATCGCTGATGGGGTTGAGCGCGGTGGGATCAAAGTCGCTGGTCATGCGGTTATAGCGCTCGATGAAGGGCCGCTCGAAATCCCAACGCAGGCCGAGATTAAGAGTGAGCCGGGGGGTCACGCGCCAGTTATTTTGTAGATAAAGGGCGTAGTATCGTTGCGAATCAAAACGATTAGCGTTGCGTGAGAAACCCCCGCCGCCCGGAAGGCCCAGCAGGAAATCGGCGAGCGAGTGCCCGGTAGCAAAATCGCCGGCATTGTAGCGCACGCGAGTCCATTGATTTCCGAAACCGAATTGCCCACTCTGGTTTCCGTAACTTCCACCGGCTTCTTGTAAGATTCGATACTCTCCGCCGTAGTGGAAGGTCATGTTTCCGTGTATATGCGTGAGGTTGGCGTTCCAATTGTAATAAGTATAGGCGGTGTAGCCTCCTGCGCCGCCACCGATACCGAAAACGCCATCGATGCGCGGAAATGATAGCCTTTCCATCTTGGCTACAAAATCGTGGCTGAATCCGAGCTGCTCAGGGTTGAAGTTGGTGCCGTGACTAAAGCTCGGCTCCTCGAAGCGGGTCACGTTGAAACGCAGGTTTAAGAGCTTAGTAGGGGCGATCGTCCAGACGTGGTCGAAGCCTGCGCCGTGATTGATGCGCGACCCGCTGCCTCCGGTCGAGACGTTGTGGAAGTCGTCCCCAAGCAGCTCGTCCTCGTGATCCCAGCGCACGGAGACGAAACTTTTGTGCCGATCATTCCAGCTATGATCGACTCTGGTCAGTACTGACGCCATCTTGTTATTGCGCGTGCTATTGGGGACGAAATTGTTCACCGCGTTCCCGCTCGACGCGCTGGCCGTATTAGGCAGAGGCACGAAGGCGATAATCTTTTTGGCAATGGGACTAATGCGGTCAAGCGGAATTACGTTGTTTGCGAAAGGTGTGCGTCTGCCGGTGGTGCGATCGACCGTCCTCGGGTCGTAGATAATAATCGGATAGTGCTTGGGGTCCCCCGGCTTGGTCGTAAACGATTCGCTGAAATCACCGTTCCGTTCTTTTTCCGTGGGCACCGATCGAATGGTAAAGCGCGGATCCTGGTTGCGCGTTCCTTCGAAAGAAACGAAAAAAAAGGTCCTATCTTTACCGTGGTAGATCTTGGGAATAAATACCGGACCACCGAAAGTGGCTCCGTAGAGATTAAAATGCGTAGGCGGCCGCGTCCCGTTGGCGAGATTAGTTTGAAACAGGTTGGCGTTGAACACGGTGTTCCGCACGTAGTCATAAAGGTTGCCGTGGTAGTGGTTAGTGCCGCTTTTGACTGACATATTGATGGTCGCGCCGGCTTGGCGACCATACTGCGCGTCGTAGGCGTTAGTCATCACGCGGAACTCTTCAATGGCATCCGTTGAGGGAATGTAGGCGACCTTGTCACCGTGCTGGTTGGGCATGCCATCCAGCAGAAATTCATTCGAGCGGTCATCACGGCCGCCGTTCACCGAGATCGCGGACGCTCCAATGTAAGACCACATATTGACAAGATTCTGGTTCTGGTCCTTCAGAAGCACCCCGGGGGAGAGTCCGGCGAGCAGAGTAGGAACGCGCGAGAGTGACGGCATTTCGGTTACCTGGTTCGTGGTGATTACGGTGCCTGACGTCGCCGAGGTCGTGTCGATTAGCGGCACCTGGGCCCTCACGGTAATGTGTTCGGACCTCGAGCCCAACTCCAGCGTGAAGTCAATTTGCTTGCTGTCAGCGGTCTGAAGCACGATTCCCGCCTGTTCCACGGATTTGAAGCCCGGAGCGGAGACCCGCAGCGAGTAGGCGCCGGGGTTGAGGAAGGGAATCGTCCAACTGCCCTCACCGTTGGTCGTCGTCTCGTGCCTGACTTGCGTGTCCTGCGACGTCACCGTTACGGTGGCGCCGGCCACGACGCTAGATTGTTGGTCGAGCACTTGTCCGTGCAAGGTGGCGCGAGATTCCTGCGCCGGAACGCTGCGCAAACTTGCGCAAAACAAGGCAATCAGGAGCCACCAGCGCTTGGAAATATTCATTTCGCCCCCACAGTTCAGTAATTTTCGATTCTCAACTACAGGTTTGAGGAAGACCATAATGCCGCCAACCTATCGTGTCAAGCTTGGACCAACCGAGCTACAATCCACAGAGCGCGGGGGTGGCATCGCGGCTCGGTCAGGCGCCCAGCGCCGTTGACAAACCACCTAAGGCGCCGGAAGGGCCAGAACGCGGAGTAGCGCGCCGAACGCTTTCAAAAGGCGCCACCGGCAATAGTTTCCCCTGGAGCGGACGACTGATTTGGATCGGAGGGCTCATAATTGTGATGCGCAGAAACCTCGTCGGAATCACGCCGCAAGCTTCTTGAGTCGAGATTCATGATGTTGTCCTGCTAAGAACTCCGTCGGCGCGAAAAAAGCGACCTTACCCAGAATGGGTTCACCGCCATACAGGCACTGTTCAGGCTCGCGCACTCGGCAAGTTAACGCTTCTCGCAGGATTGGATCGGGTAAGCCGCCATGCTCGCTGTCAGCGACAATCTTGCTCAGTGCTTCAGCGCCCTGCGCGGGCACAAGCTGCGCGCCTCGCTCACAATGCTGGGACTGACGATGGGTGTGGCCACACTCATAACGGTCATGACTATCGTGCAGGGTGCTAACCTTTATGTTGAACAGAAGATCGCCAACCTGGGCACAAACGTTTTCCAGATCGCGCGCACACCGTTCGCCGTGACGGACTTCAACATCATCATCAAAGCGCTGAAGTACAAGAAAATTGAACTCGAGGACATGGCCGCCATTGCCGAAGGATGCAGCGCGTGCGAAGAAGTTGGCGCCAGCGCCAGTACCAGCGTTCGGGCACGATCGGGCAACAAAGAGCTGCAGGACGTAAGCCTCTATGGGCACACGCCAAACATGGGGGATATCGACTCGCGAACGGTCCAACTTGGCCGCTACTTCACTCCGTCGGAAGCGCAACACAAGGCCAACATTTGCTTGATCGGCGACACGCTCGTGCGGGAGCTATTTCTCAGCACGGACCCCCTTGGGCGGTCCATCCGTATTGGCAACGATGAATTCATGGTCGTAGGAGTCATAGAAAAGATCGGCAGCGTCCTCGGCCAGGACCGGGACAACTTCGTTATAGTCCCACTACCTGTTTTCCTCCGGATGCGGGGGATGCATTCTAGCGTCACGATCAACGTCAAGACGAGCACACAGAACTTTGAAAAGGCGCAGGACCAGGCACATCTGATTTTGCGCTCGCGGCGCCATCTCAGTGGCAATATGGGCGATGATTTCTTCATCGGCACCAAGGAGAGTTACATGGCCTTGTGGCGCAGCATCAGCTCGGCGTTTTTTGCCGTGTTCATTATGGTGAGCGCGATTTCCGTGGTCATCGGTGGCATCGTGATCATGAACGTCATGCTGGTGAGCGTGACCCTTCGGCGGAGGGAGATTGGCGTGCGGCGCGCCGTAGGCGCGACCCAGCGCGACATCCTGCGCCAGTTCATGGTGGAAAGCGTCATGCAATGCATTGTCGGGGGCATCGCCGGCATCACTCTAGGGTTCCTTGTCGCGCTGATCCTGCGCACATATACACCGTTCCCTTCCTCCGTACAGACCTGGGTGGCGGTGTTGGGAGTATTCCTTAGTTCCGCGGTTGGACTATTCTTCGGAATCTATCCGGCATTGCGCGCGTCACGACTGGACCCAGTTGTCGCCTTGAGGTCTGACTGATGGCAATGATGACGCTCGCTCAGACCCGGGAAAATTTTTTCGCCGCAATGGAAATGCTGCGCTCCTCCAAGGTGCGCTCCGCGTTGACTGTGCTCGGCATCGTCATTGGGGTGTCCTCGGTGATTTCCATGGCCGCAATCATTCAAGGCCTGAACAAGTTCGTGCAGGACAAAGTGGAATCCCTCGGCTCGCGCACTTACTTTCTTACACGATTCCCGCCGGGAATGGACCCTTCCCGCATGCCAGAACGCATCCGCACACGCAAATATCTTGAATACACCTATGCCCCCTTCATCCGGCAAGCCGCTCCCGACGTGCAGATCGTGACCACCGTGGGCACGCGCGGCTTTTTCTTTGGGGATAGCAACCTGATTACCAGCGGGGACCACAGCGTCGAGAGAGTCATTGTGCGCGGCGCCGAGCCGGAGTACACGGAGGCGATTCCGCTGTTTGCGATCGAGCGAGGCCGCTTCATCAGCGCCTTCGACCAGGAGCACGCGCGTTCGGTCGTGGTGCTGGGCGCGGCCATTAGCGAATCGCTCTTCCCCGGCGCCGACGCCATTGGCAGGACGGTGCGCATCAACGGTGGCACGTACGAGGTCATCGGCGTTTTCGAGCACGACCAAGGATTGTTCCTCGGTCCAGGAGTAGACATCTTCGCCATCATCCCGCTGAGCAACTTCAAGAAGCAGTACCCGGAGGCCAAAGAGTTGGTGATGCTATTCACAGTCCCCAAGAATGTAAACATCGAACTGGCGCAGGGTGAGGTCATTCAGGCGATGCGCCGCTTGCGCCGCGTTCCGCCCGATAAGGGTAATGATTTCGAGCTGAGCTCTCCGGACTTTCTGAGCAATTTGTGGAATCAACTCACCGGCGCGCTGGTGATCCTCACGACGGTGATCAGCTCGATAGGTTTGCTGGTCGGCGGCATCGGCGTGATGAACATCATGCTCATCTCCGTAACCGAGCGCACTCAGGAAATTGGCGTACGCAAGGCTATCGGCGCTCGCCGCGCGGACGTACGTTTACAGTTCCTGCTGGAAGCCGTGGTCCTCACCCTGGTCGGTGGCACAATTGGCATCTTAATCGGGGCCGGCATATCCACATTGGTGCGGACTTTCGTGCCTTCGATTCCCGCAACACTGTCTTATCTGTGGGTGTCGATTGGTTTCGCGATCTCCGTCGGGGTGGGCTTGTTCTTCGGCTATTATCCGGCAAACGTAGCGGCCAACCTAGACCCCATCGATTGCCTGCGGTACGAGTGATGATCTTAACGCTTCACCGCGGAAGCAGACACAGGCAAGACTTCAAGGCCAGTTACGGGTGTAGCCCGCTCACGGTACGCTCATTTGGCGTTCTTCCGCACCCAACCGCATCCGGACCTCGGCGGTGATTTCGTAAGAGCGTAAGCGCGCGACCTGATCGTAGATAAGGGTCGCAATCATCAGCTCATCGGGCTTCGTAGCCTTCGATGAATTCATGCAATCCACGCTCCACCGTCCTGGTTGCGCCAACCACCGAGCAGGCCAGCGACTGGCTGGCCATGGCCTTCTCCACCGGAGACCAATACGCTTCGATGTCGTCGATCGGCGGCGGAATTTGCGCCGGCATTCCGCGCCGAAGTTGTGTGAAGGCTTGCTGGTGCGAGGTGAAAAGGCGGCGCGCCTCTGCGTCGGTAGCAGCGGCGATGACATTCACGCCCAACATCGTGTATGGCCGCTTGAACTGCTTCGACGGTTTGAAGCCACTTCGATACAGATGGAGTGCCTGCATCATGTCGGTGGGCGCGAAATGCGACGCAAAGGCGAACGGCAATCCCCGTGTCGCTGCAAGCTGTGCGCCGAAAAAGCTTGACCCCAGCAACCCAGATAGGTACACGCAGACCTGCGCCGGGGACCGCGCGGATTTTCTGCCCTGGCTCCGCGGGTTCGAAGTACGACTGTAATTCCTGCACATCCCACGGGAAATCATCGCCAGTGGATTTGCTGTCACGCCGCAATGCCCGCGTCGTAGGCATATCCGCTCCAGGTGCTCGGCCCAGGCCGAGATCGATGCGTCCGGGATACAGCGACGCCAGCGTGCCGAACTGCTCTGCGATTACCAGTGGCGCATGGTTGGGCAGCATCACCCCGCCGGCTCCCACGCGAATGGTCTTTGTCCCGCCGGCCACGTGTCCAATGACGACCGCCGTCGCCGCGCTGGCAATCCCCGGCATGTTGTGGTGTTCGGCCAGCCAGAAGCGTCGGTACCCCCACTGCTCCGCGTGCTGCGCGAGTTCCAGGGAGTTGCGAAAGGCGTCCGCTGGAGTAGCGCCCGCGGAATGGGCGCCAGATCGAGAACTGAGAATGGGATCACGCAAAGCTCCTGAGCCGGACACAATATGGCAAGTCCAGCGGATATTCCGATGCTCAGTTTTTTAGATGAACACCCCAGCTAAGTGGGCACACCCAGCGCGCGTGACTGGGGCGGACCGGACTAAGGTCCGACAGTCGGTGTTCACGCAAAGGTAAGTCAGAATCCCATGGCGTCGTCTACCAGGATAACTACGTTCAATGACTTTGCTCGGGGCGTTGCTCGTCACCTTCGCTCCAAACGCCTTGTCAATCTCTCAGTAACCTTCGCAGTGACGCCCCGCCAGCCCAGAGTGTTTCCCTCTGGTTGCGCTTCTGGAATCTGACAGTGGTCGCAACTGGTTTGCTGCTAGGCGTATTGCTTGGTTACGCATTTGTTGAGAATTTCCAGGTTCGTCCAGGCGATTAACCGCGAGAAAGAATAAAGTCGGATTACCGTACACGTAGTTTTTGCAGGACTTCTCCGATCCATCAGGCGTTGGCCAGCTACCACCAGATCACTCCATCAACCGAGAGCAACGGGTCTTCGAGCAGCGAGACTCGATCATCTCGAAAATCGGCGCACGCTGAGAGATATGGGAAGCCCGACACAGAAGATGTGTATGACCACGCCGACCATCATCATCTAAATGGAAAACGGCCGTTTGGCTGCAGCGGAGAGCGGTAACACAATGCGATTCATGAAGAAATAGACGGCCACACCATCCAGAACTCCTGAAACGACTGCGTGCTCTAGCAAGAAGCCAACAGCCCGGCTCGCCACAAGGTAGACAGCGGCCGCCCCGAAGGCGATGAGGAAATGACAGAGGAGGCCAAGCAGTGCCGTCGCGAGCCCGCCGGAGAATGCCCTCGACCCCAGCAATCCGCTGGAAATCCCCTGCAGGAGGCGCATAGGCTTGAGCCCGAAGAAGCCATAGACCACCAGCGCGGCAGTAATGTCCAGGACGCCGCACGCAAAGCCAGCCCATAGCAGTGCAAACATAGCGTTTGGATTTTTCTGCAAAGAAACCTCCGTTGCTGCATTCCCCACAAGCTTGCACGATCGACTTACTTCTCCGATCAATGCTTAACCGCCATTTAGCGTAGTTACCCTTAACCAGCTACTTTGCCACATGACTGCCGTCGTTGGCATTTTGCCCCAACTCAGATTTCGAATCCTGAGGTGCCCTTCTTTCAGCGGGGTGCCTAAAGATAGGGCTGTTTCTGTTCATGTTGTGCAAGTCTTGCAAGGAAATCCCAATGGACGATCGAACGGCTATAGCCATCCAGAATGCTGCACAGGTAGTAGACTTGTCTGATCGATGTCGGTACGGAGGGTTCCAACCGTCGACACAGCGTTACTTCACTCCAGTGACTCGTAGCAATCCGGCGTGAAGCGAGGCGAGCAAACACAATAGAAGACCAAATCTGTCATTCCATCGTTAGTCACCTGTTGGCTGGTGCCAGCTGGAATCGCGAGGATGTCGCCCGGTCCGACTCTCTCCGGCCTGAGGTCTCCAATTCTAGCGACCCCGTGCCCCGCGACAACGATGTATCGCTCGTCCACGCCGCGCAAGCGATGCGCTTGCGTGGTCACGCCCGGCTCTACTCGCGCTCTCGCAATTGAAAGCGTCGAGTCCGTCGGTTCGTTCCACGACTCGAGAATCCAACAGCGCTCTGGAGTTATAAACTCCTTATCGACACTCCGTCGAATGATAGCGCGCATTGAAGACCTCATTCTTAGTCCAGACCCCCTGGACCGGAAAGCACTGGAACTGACAACAGGCACTCTGTAAGGAATTGGGCCTAACTGCAGCCACCTCGTCAGATCGATCCAAGATTGACAGTAACAAGGCAACGTCTCAGTCCAAGTCATGCCGGTCGTCAATTGGGCCTTGGCGTCTACCTGCGGACAATAAACTCCTCAATCCCTAATCCCTTCCGCCCAGGAAGACAGCCAAGGTTGCAGTCAGAAAGACAATCTGCAGCAGCGTACGCGGAATCAAGGCCTGCACTTGCCGACCCCCAATCGTGAGGCGTTTGCGTGCCGCATGAACGTTTGCCGGGAAGACCGCGAGCAGCATGAGCCACGGGCCCAGAGCCGCATCGCGCGCTCCCGTTGGCAGCATGAGTGCGACTGCTCCGAGAATCTCCAGAATTCCAGTCACAGTCACGAGAAGTTCAGGCCGCGGAAAACTCTTGGAACCAACTGAATGAGGCCGGACGACGCCTGTCCCAGTGAGCCGAGGCCGTCAACAAGAACATACCCGACAGAGCCAGTCGCAACGATGTCCACCAGCCAAAAGGGGCGGGTAGATGGAAATGCCCAAGAGCACTAAATAGCGCAACAATGCAGAACGACAAACGGTGCCATAGTAGTCGTGAACGGCTCCAGCGTCGCTGCATTCCTCAATTTTATATCAAATGGACGCTCGTTTAGCTGAACGTGATCATCAAACGTCAACTCATGCACTGAGGCTGAGCCTGTAGATGTCTGCTCGTTGAATTCAGATACGGTCCTAGACTTGGCAACGAGAATAGAAAAAAAGCTTGCATGTGAGACGGTGTTGTAGTTAACTATAACACTAGATGTCGTAAAGGTGGATCGCTCGCACTTGAGTACGCGAGGGAGACCTGAACCAAAAGTAAGAAGCTTAAGGAGAATGCAACATGAAATCCCTTGGTTTTGTGCTGTCCGTTGTTGTGATGGCGCTCTCCACCGTGGCTTTCGCGCAGTCCGAGGCGCAAAAGCCTGTTGCGCAGTCAGATGCGCTAAGGTCCTTCGACAAACTGAAAACCCTGGCGGGTTCGTGGGAAGGCCACGTGACGACCGTCCCGCAAGAAGCCGCCATTGAAGGCAAGCTCATGCAAGTATCGTTTCGCGTGACTTCCATGGGCAACACGCTCATGCATGAGATGACGGGAGCTGGAAGACCCGACGATCCGATCACTATGTTGTATCTGGACGGGGACCGCTTGCTCCTGACGCATTATTGTGACGCAGGGAATCGGCCTCGCATGGCGGGCAAGATGTCACCTGACGGAAAGACCGTGGAATTCGACTTTCTCGACGTCGCCGGTAGCACGCAGTACGGACACATGCACCATGCCGTGTTCACCTTCCTCGACGCGAACCATCACACCGAGGACTGGACTTTCATGCTCAAGGGGGACAAGCCAGTCCACGCGCACTTCGACCTGCAGCGGGCAAAATAACAGGCCGGGTGTATGTGGCAAGGGCTATCTGGATAACCTGATGGACCGTGAGTGGAACGACAGTCAGCCGATCTACCGCCAGCTTCGCGACCGTGTCGTCGCGATGATACTGGACAGAGTTCTCAAGGAAGGCGATTCGCTGCCCTCCGTGCGCAACGTCGCGGCCGAATATCGGGTGAATCCGCTCACGGTTCTGAAGGGCTATCAGCAACTGGTAGACGAGGGGCTTGTCGAGACCAGACGAGGCCGCGGCATGTTCATCAATGCCGGCGCACGCAATTTGTTGCTACAGGGCGAACGGGACAAGTTTCTTGGCGAAGAATGGCCCAGGGTCTACGCAACCATTCAGCGGCTCGGCCTGAAACTGGAAGAACTGCTGGATGCTGCCGCAAACCACCGGTCGTCGAATGCTGAAGAGGAAGAGAAGGAGCCGAAGCCATGACAGTCATAGAAGCACGCGGCCTGCGCAAGACCTTCGGCACAACCGTCGCGCTAGACGGCGTCGATTTGCGTGTCGAAGAGGGCCGCATCCTCGGACTCATCGGTCCCAACGGCGCAGGCAAGACCACCGCGCTCAACGCGATTCTCGGCCTCACCCCATATCAGGGAGAACTGAACGTGCTCGGACGCGACCCCTGGACCGAGCGCGATCAGCTCATGCGCGATGTCTCGTTCATTGCCGATGTCGCCGTGCTGCCGCGCTGGGTGCGGGTTGCGCAGGCCCTCGACTACGTCGCCGGCGTGCATCCGCGATTCGATCGTGCGAAGGCCGAAGGTTTTCTTGCGAAGACCAGCATCAGGCACGCCAGCAAGGTCAGGGAATTGTCGAAGGGCATGGTGGCCCAGCTGCACCTCGCTCTGGTCATGGCCATTGACGCGAAATTGCTGGTGCTGGACGAGCCGACGCTTGGCCTCGACATCCTGTATCGCAAGCAGTTCTACGATTCCCTGCTGAACGACTACTTCGATCGCAGCCGTACCATCGTCGTGACGACACATCAGGTGGAAGAGATCCAGCACGTCCTCACCGATGTCATGTTCATCAACCGCGGCCGCATCGTACTCGATTGCAGCATGGAACAATTGGAGTCGCGCTATCTGGAAGTGATGGTGCATCCCGAGCAGGTCGCCGCGGCACGGGCGCTCAAGCCCATGCACGAGCGCCAGGTGTTCGGTCGCAGCATCCTGCTGTTCGATCATGTCGATCGTCACCAACTCGCCGCGCTTGGCGACGTGCGCACGCCCGGCATCGCCGACTTGTTCGTTGCCGTGATAGGCAATCAGGCCGGCCAGGGACAAGGAGTGCTAAATGAATACTGAATCGAACGCCATGCCCGAGTCTCCCCTCGAATCGCAGGTAATCGCGCCCGCGGTCATCTCGGCGAGTCGGCGCATGTACTGGTCGGTGCGACGCGAATTGTGGGAGAGCCGTTCGATCTATATCGCGCCCCTAGCCGTTGCGGCGCTAATTCTGGTCGGATTCCTGATCAGCACGGTTCATCTGCCGGACAAGATGCGTGCCGCGTTGGCGCTCAACCCGCTGCAGCAGCACGCGCTCATCGCGCAGCCGTATAACTTCGCTGCGCTTCTGATCATGGCGACCACTTTTATCGTCGCGGTGTTCTACTGTCTCGACGCGCTGCAGGGGGAACGTCGCGATCGCAGCATTCTGTTCTGGAAGTCGCTGCCGGTTTCCGATCTCACCACCGTGCTCTCGAAGGCCAGCATCCCGCTCGTGGTCCTGCCACTGCTCACCTTCGCGATCACCGTTGTCACGCAGTTCATCATGCTGCTGAGCACCGCAGTACTGCTGGGGAGCGGTCTGAGTATCGCGGCGCTATGGACACAGTTGCCATTATTCCAGATGTCGCTGATGCTGCTCTACCACCTTGTGACCGTGCATGCGCTGTGGTATGCGCCCATCTACAGCTGGCTGCTGCTGGTCTCAGGCTGGTCGCGGCGCGCGGCATTTCTATGGGCCGGCTTGCCACTGCTCGCCATCGGCATCGTCGAGAAGATTGCGTTCAACACTTCGCATTTTGGCGCCATGCTTGGGAACCGCATGAACGGCGGTGCGGAAGCTGTCACCGCGCCGGGTAGCTTCCCGATGGATCCGATGACCCACCTCACTCCGGGCCATTTCCTGAGCAGCCCGGGGCTGTGGATCGGCCTGGCAATCGCCGCGGCATTGCTCGCCGCAGCAGTCCGGCTGCGTCGCTATCGGGAACCGATCTGATTCGCATGCAAGCTTTATTCAATGCTTCGCGTAAAGAGAAGCGAGCAGGAACCCAGTTGTAATGTCCAATTCGATGTTCAGGAGGAAACATGGAACCCCTTATTGGTGTTAACGCTTCACCGATGGCATGTGCTTCTCTGGCACCCAGTGCTCCGATTTGGCAGGACATCCTGGCACAGGCGATGACCGGCGAACTACTCGCCGCCATGAATTACACCTCCTTATCGGAGATATGTGACGATCCCGCAGAAGTAGCCGATGCATTGGAGCATGCGCAAGGTGAACGCGGGCATGCTGCTGCGTTCGCTGCCGAGGGCCGCAAGATTGGAGTGGAGGTTTCCAATAACGTCGACGCAAAGCATTGGAAGCGGCTTCGTGACGGATTCATGCGCTGCATCGTAGATCGTGACTTTATTGGCTGCCTGATCGTCCAGGAGATCATGCTGGAATCATTCGCCGTCGCAAGTTATTCACGCGTCGGGAAGGCGGCACCGGGGAGTCTAGGCAAAGCCTTTGCCCGCATCGCAGCAGAGGAAGAAGATCACGTCGATCACGCAATGTCGATTCTGAGGACGGAGCGAGCCCTGGACGCGGGGCGATTCGACGATAAGGTCTACCGGCTGCATCTGGACGTGATGACCACCCTCGCGCAGATGCTGGCAAAGGAATGCAAGGATGGCCACTGCGAAGTGTGCCACGCCAACTGTGTGAAGCCCTCACTGTTCGAGGTGAGCTTGTCGGCAGCCGAGCTTCGCGGAGCGTCGCTGCGACAGTATCTGAAGACGTTAGACATGCTGGGCATACCCGGGGAGGTCACACTTGCATGGGTGACTCAGTTGCCGGTGTAGCTAGCCGAGGGCGGACTACCGAGGTCGATTTCGCTCTCATCGGGCACCAAGAGAGTTGGAGAGCGGCTGCGGACGTACTCGCTTTCCTGCGCGGACCGCAGCGTACACCTCTGCCGGACGATGAGATCAAGGACATCCTTCCATGGATTCCGCCCAGAGCGGTCTGCCATGTCGACGTCGGATCGACGGTCGGCGCGAAGACCAGCGGCCTCTACATCGACTCCTTCATTCCTCCCGACCGTCTGGAAGCCGCCTACGTGCACGAGAACATCGGCCGCGTTCGAGCGGCGGCGGCCTACGCGATCAAGGCAGGAGCGAAGATCGTGAGTCTGGGCGGATTCAGCTCCATTCTGATCGAGGGCAACTTCGATCAACTTCCGCAAAGACACGATACGGTCTTCACGACAGGCAATACGTTGACAGTTGCTTTCATCGTTCAGGGCATCAAGAAGATGTGCGCGCTGGAGGGTCGGAACATCCGCCGATCAACGTTGCTCATCGTGGGAGCAACAGGAGATGTGGGTTCCGGCTGCGCCCGTTGTTTGGCGCCTATCGTGAGCCGCGTGCAGCTCAGCGCACGCAACGTGGAGCGACTACGCAGGCTCGCAGCGGAGTTGCAAGCTGATGGGGTTCAGGTGGAGATCGCGACCGATCTCCAGCGATTCTCCGCGGAGGCCGACGTCGTGATCTGCGCGGCGAGTCTGCCATCCCCTTCGCTTCTGTTGGGCCGGATCGCGCCCCATGCAATCGTTTGCGATGCGGGCTACCCGAAGAACCTGTCCCCAAGCGCGCAGATGCTTGGCACCAAAGTTTTCTTCGGAGGTCTGGGACAGATCACCGGCGGATTGAGGTTTGCGCCGGATTTTCATGGAATTCTGAATCGGCATCCGTTCCCCGATGTGGTCCATGGATGTCTACTCGAAGGCATGGCTCTTGCTCTGGAGCGTAGGTTCGAAGCCTTCTCTCAGGGAAGAGGGTCCATCACTCAGGAGCGGGTCGAGGAGATTGAGACAATTGCTGCACGGCATGGGATCTATCTCGCACCGCTTTACAACGCCGATGGACCAGTGGAGGACGGACTTCATTGCCAGACGGAATGGGCGTGAGGATGAGCGCCCGCATTCCTTGCCGCAGCGGTCCGGCCGCACCGCTATTCGTATAAGCATTTGATTTCGATCATTCGCACTAGGAAAACGAGTATGAGCACTGCTGAGATGATGAATACGGATTGCCGAATCGTCGCCGCGTTTCAAGACCAAGATTACCGGTATCTTTTATTTGCTCACTTTTCTGACGGAGCCGCCGCCCGGAGCGATGCAATGACACCGATTAGAATGGAAGGCAGTTCGACGGAAAGAACGCAACGCATTTACGCGAGAGTCGCGGGCTTTCTGTATCTATGGCTGATCATCACCGGCCTGGCCGGAACACTCACCATCTCCCATATCGTTGGGTCTGGGACGTTCGCAGAAACAGCGAAGAGAGTCGTAGCGTCGGAACACTTATATCGAGTCGCGCTCTCCAGTGAGCTGATTGAGACTTTGAGCGCAGTCTTGCTTGCCTTCGCTCTCTATGTAACGCTCACGCCCGTCGATAAGCTTCTGGCTCAGATCGCGATGTATTGGAGGTTGGGAGAATCATTCATCGGCGGCGCGGGAATGATCCTCGGCTTTCCGAGGCTGAGTCTTTACACTTCTCCACAATCGCTGGGGGCATTGGGAACGGACCAGTCGCAGGCTTTAGTGGACCTGACGGGCCATGCGGGTTTCGCGGCGTACAACATCAGCGCGATATTCTTTAGCATCGGCTCGATCCTCTTCTCTTACCTGTTTTTCAAGTCGAGATACATCCCCAGGATCCTGTCTGCGTTGGGCCCTTGTTAAGGGCATACAAGCACCGATTGTCGAGGAACCACCGCTACTGGTCTTCGACCTCTCCTTCCCGCAAGACATCGGCGAGGACAGCAGTAGAAGATGGACGTCCACATGAAAGCAATCGTCTATTACAACTAACGCTCACCCGATGTTCTCAAGTGTGAAGAGATTGAGAAGGTGACCGCTGGGGACGATGAAGTGTCTGCCCGTATCCGGCGTGACACGGCCAACCGGCTCGAGCGATTCAGATCTGCCCCATTCCACCATCCACATTGATCTCCACGCCGGTGATGTACGACGCGTCCTGCGAAGCCAAAAACGCCACGGCACCGGCCACTTCCTCCGGCTGTCCAAACCGCTTCATCGGAACCTTCGCAACTATTTCCTTCGCGAATGCATCGACGGCTTCTTTCGGTAGTCCCGTCCTCCCCAAGATCGGCGTAACAATCGGCCCCGGCGCAACGGTATTCACGCGGATGCCACGGCCCGCGAGTTCCGCCGCCGCAGTTCTCGCCAGCGAGCGCAGCGCTGCTTTCGTTGCCGAATACGCACTGGTGCCTGCCGTGCCTTTGCGGTCCGCCACGCTGATGTTCAAGATGATGCACGCGCCGTCATTCAGCAGTGGCAGCGCTTTTTGGATTGGGAAGTACGCTCCCTTGATGTTGATGTCAAACTGCTCGTCGTATACGCTTTCAGATGTCTCGGCAAGTGGCGCGAACTTCGCGACTCCCGCGTTCACGAACAACACGTCAATTCTGCCCAGTTTCTGCGAAACCTCCGCATACAGCTTGTCTACGTCGGTGAGCTTGGCCACGTCTGCCTGCACGGCCACAACACCATTTCCGATCGCTCGCACTGCTTCATCGAGCGTTTTCTTGCTTCGACCCGAGATGGCCACTCTTGCACCTTCTTCCTGCAGGCGCTTGGCCGTCGCCAGCCCGATGCCGCTGTTTCCGCCAGTCACTAGTGCCACTTTTCCTTCGAGTCTCTTCATGTCGGTCTCCTTATCTTTGCCGAATTTTTCTGCCTGGCCCTCGCCCCGCGGAACATCCCAACCCACCCCCGGGCACCAGCAATATTTCGATATTTATATGAACATCGAAGTAATTGGTTATGATGTTCCTGGAATCCCATTGCGGAAAGACAGGGTTCGCACTGGCGGTAAATGCAAGGACCTCGCTACACTTTGGATGAACCCATGGACCGCTCTCAGATTGAGAAAATATCGAAAGCCCTGGGCGACGAGACCCGCCTCGGGATCTTTGAGGCCATCTCGGGGACCGACGACATGAACTGTGGCGAGATCGTCTCGATGCGCGGCGTGACGCCCGCAACCGTCTCTCACCACCTCAAGATTCTGAACGAGCCGGGCTGATCGCCTGCCGCCGCGAAGGGCAGTTCGTCTATAGCCAGGCCGTTCCCGAAACTATCGCAGCCTACAGCCGGGCGCTCGCGAAAATCGCGCGCGGCAAAAAAGCAGCGCGCCGCCACTGACTCACGCAAATCGGTCGGTAGGATTTCTTGGAAAACTTGAAATACGGCAGCCGCACGCCCTGATCCATCCCTTTGACCTATCGCTGACGGCTCACTCTACGAGAGAAAGACTTTCAACGAGACCGGAATCTTAACGAACAGAGAGTTCCGCTTTGGAGAGTTAAACTCAACCACGTAGCTTTACGACGAGTTGGGCCGGGAAGTCGAAATTACCGGAAACCTGGCACCGTAGCGTTTATATTTCTCATCTGGCTTGCTTTCCCAGCAATCGCACCACACAATTTCTCTGAACAACAGCCCTATCATGAACGAATCTTTCTTCCGACAATGGATTGAAGCCTATGGTCGGGCATGGGAAACCCGCGATCCCGAGGCGGCCGCGGAACTCTACGCCTATGACGGCACCTACCAGGTCACGCCCTTTCTCGAGCCGCTCCGTGGCCGCCAGGCGATCCTCGACTACTGGACGGAAGTAACCCGCACGGAGAAAGACATTACCTTCGGTTACGAAATCCTCGCTGTCACTGAGCAGTTCGGAATCGCCCGCTGGCATGCTTCCTTCCTCCGCACACCTCCGGATCTCAACACCAGACTCGACGGAATCTTTGTGATCACCTTGAGCGCGGAAGGCAAGTGTACTTCGTTACGAGAATGGTGGAACAAGCAGCAATAGAGAAGTCTTCAGGCCGCGTCACGGGCCGCCGGAGCGTTGGTTTTTCGGCAAGGGGTGAGTTTCCGATTGCGCGAACTAACTAATCGGGCGCTTGATCATTTCCGCGAGCGCGAGGTTGTATCGAGAGCGTTCTTGGCTCCCTTCATACGCGGTATGAATTGGCGCAGCGTCTCATTCCAGTCCTCCCCCATAAGCTCCCTATAGGGAAAGAAATAAATGACTGCCCATACGCGGAAAGCTGCAAGCACACGGTATTCCGTTGGCGGGTATTGTATGTCACTGTAGGTGTTATCTCGCGACGCAGCCGCTCGCTCAGGCAGCCTTACGCGGGACGGCGGCGAGCTTACCCGTCTTTGCGAGTTGGATCGCCGCTTGAAACGCTGGATTCTGATCACCTTTCACACCGGAAGCAGGCACTGTCAGATTGGGCGCGAAACCGCTTGTGCCATCCCCGTAGACTAGTTCACCCAACCTAATCTGGGCACGGACGCCGTCCGGAAGTTCGACAATCTGGGTGCTTACCGCGACTTCCTCGTTGAAGGTTCCTTCCACCAGAACCGCGGCCCTGCCCGAAGCTTGAAGACCGAGCGCCATATCGGGCAAGTCAGCGTTAGGTCCGATCAGATAGACCACCGGGATGTCTTTTGCGCCGGATTCCGGTTTGATCGGTTGACGACCTTGAAGATAAAAACCCGAGCTGTAATCTCCGCTGGTGGTGCCGTCCTGCGGAGCGTATCCAACGTGCATGCGCCGCCGCTCGCCTGGCATGTCGAGAGATACGGTGGAGACTACTCCGGCAAAACCGCTCCCCGAGATACCGTACGAGGCCATCCCTTGCTCTGGTTCGGAAGGTGTCCGTGCCGGGCGCAGGTCAAAGACAACGGCAGTCGGAAGTTCTTTTTTCAGGGCTCTTAACTTTTCCCTGGTTCCGTAAAAATCCTGGAAGTCTGAGCAGTTCGTCATCGCTACCACCAGGACGCCGTCTGGATTCCTACGGAAAGTGGGCTGCCGTTCCGCCGATGACGAAGAGTTCACTGCCGCTGCCGGTGATGGAGCAGTGAGGACATGCGTTGCCGGATCACCGAGTTCGCCCAGCATGCTTTCGATTGCGGCGGAGTACTCCGCCGGAGTGCGAGCAGCATCCACTTTGGGGATTGCTCTGATGAGCGCGGCGTCCCAGTCAATGTTGTCACGGTAGGCCAGGTAAGGATGGAAGAACTTTACCGCCGCCCACAACTTGGCGAGGCCGATAAGGCGATCGATACGGGCAGATTCGGCAGGCCGTTGTGCGGATGCGATCAGGATGGTAGAGAAAATGAGAACTAGCCCAATGGCTCCGCGCATTAGACTAAGTAAAACTTTCATTTTCTTTGCCCTCCTATCGACTGTCGAATGACACCTTATACACCGTTTCGCCCGAACGGAACCCAACTCCGCACCGACAACATCCACAGCGACCCGCTGTCCCCGGGTCAGAAGTAATCCACTTGTCGGTATTACGCGCTATCTCTAACGACGCCGGCGTCGTTATGACGTCATGTGGATTGTAGTTTCCGATTAGGCGACCAGGAGTTAGCCCGTATCTTCCACTAATGGTGCCGCTACGGCCTTCTTCGCTCTCGTCGTGGTAATCACCACCACGCTGATCAGAACAAACAGAGTCCCCAGAATTGTTCGTAGGCCCAGCGCTTCGCCGCCAAGGAAATGTCCAAGCAGCACGGCCACCACCGGGTTCACGTACGCGTAGGTACCGACCTTGGTCGGTGATTCATGATGAATCAGCCACACGTAGACCTTAAACGCGATGATCGAGCCGGCGACAATCAGATAGAGCAACGAGAGCCACGCGCCGCGTGAAACCGTCGACGGATGAAAATTACGAAATTCGCCCAGCGCGACCGAGGTGAGAGCCAGAAACACTCCGCCGGCGAGCATCTGTGCTCCCGAGCTCATTACTTTGGAAGGGGGCAGCGGCAGCATACGCGTGAACGCCGACGATACCGACCAGCTCAGCGACGCGACAATCAGCGCCACGGCGCCCAGCCTATCGATCGGCACCCCGCCGAGGTCCAGCGAGCCGTTCACCAGGACTGCCACTCCGCTAAGGCCGATCAGGAGTGCTAACGCCAAGCGGACGGTGAGCCTTTGCGTTCCCAGGAAAATAACTTCCGACAGCGTCATAAACGCCGGGATCGTGGCCATCATGACCGCGGCAAGGCCTGAAGGTACGCGCTGTTCGGCCCAGAACAACAGTCCGTAGTCGAGGACGAAGATCAGGAGAGCGAGTAAAGATACAGACGCCCATTGGCGTCCGCTCGGTGAGCGTTCGCCACGCGCGATCGTCCAGCCATAAAGAATGAGTCCCGCAACCAAGAAACGCATAGCCGCTAGAAGGAACGGCGGAACTTCGCGAACGCCAACACGGATTGCGAGAAATGTGGATCCCCACACAAAATAGATAATCGCGAAGGCCAACAGCGTCTTCCACGTCGGGCGGTGAGTGCGGTGCATGCGACCTGACCTTCTACCTTGTCGGAGTGACGTTGCGCACATTGAGATAGGACGTGAGCACTGTGGCCATGCCCTCGGGATCCGCCAGCGCCACGTAGCCGTCAGGTCGCACGAGATAGACGGCGTTGCGCTGCAGGCCAGTCGAACGCATTTCCCTGCGCCATGGAAAGACGTGCAGCGGCAATTTTCGCTCCGCACATACCTTTTGGATCTCGGGTGCAGCGTCGCCGTACACGTGGACTTGCCAGTCCAGTGTAGTTAGCGGCCTGAAGTTGTCCTCGTCGATGCCGTTCGCGACGGCCTTTACCCATGGCAGACGGTCGCCACCGTGAACCGTCCCCGCGCGCCCTTCGCTCAAGCTGCTTCCACGATAGTTCACCACCGTCTGTGAGACCGTGCGAAACATGTAGCGTCGCACCGTCCTGAACCTAAATAGCAGGGGGATGAACAGAGGCACAATGTCGAGTCGAACTAGCCGAGCGATCGCCCCGCGGCTGGTCACGCCCGTGAAGGCCTGATCGGTCGTCGCGACCAGGCGCCGCGCGAAGGCGATTCGTTCCGGCTCGTAGCTATCGAGCAGCGACGCATCCGCGCGCCGGTGGAGGACGGCGGCGAGTTTCCAGGCTAGGTTCACTGCGTCGCCGATCCCGGTGTTCATGCCCTGTCCACCCACCGGACTGTGGATGTGCGCGGCATCGCCGACCACGAACGCACTACCCTTCCGGAAATGGTCGGCGACCCGATGGTGCACGCGGTAGGTCGAGAACCAGTTCACGCGCTCGACATTGATGCGCATCCATTCGATCACCCGCTTGTTCACGTCCTTCCAGGAAAGATTTTCCTGCCGGTGTTCGGCATCCTCAAGCACTGTGCCGACGAGCCGCACCCGCCCCTCGCTCTTCAATGGGAACACGGCGAGAAAATCGCTCTTGTCCAGGCCGACGTGCACATCGCCATTCATCGCCGTGCCCCCGCCTTCCACGTCGGCGACATAAAAGAGGTGGGCGTAGTCCCCGCCCGGAAATCCGATCTTCAACGCCTCGCGCACGGTGGAATGTGCGCCGTCACATCCGGCAATGTAGGCTGCCTCACACTCTTGCGGCGATCCATCGGTCCGTCTGAGACGCGCGAGCACACGACCAGCCGCATCCTCAAAACTCAGCAGTTCGGTTTGGCGCTCTACCGCGACGCCGACCTCGGCCAGACGATCGATCAACAAACGCTCGTGCTCGTCCTGCGGAAAGATCAGCGCGTAAGGGAACGGGCTGAGGCCCGCGCCCATGTCACCGAAGACACCGCGTGCCACGTTCCTTCCGGCCACCCACAGATTAGCGGCAACGGCCTTCCGTCCACGCTCGACGACCGCATCAGCAAGGCCTATCTGGCTGTACAGCTCGAGCGTCCGCGCCTGCACGGCAAGCGCGCGCGACGTCGTTCCCGGCTCCGCCGTCTTGTCGACGATCCTGACGCGCACATCCAGCAACGTTAGCCACAGTCCCAACACCAGGCCTGTTGGTCCGGCGCCAATGATGAGAACCTCGGTGTCGCGAATCGTCGATGCATTCATCGTCGAAACTCGTTTTCAAACCTGGCCCTCGGAATTGAAAAATTGAGGTTCAACACGCTGCTAGCTTAACCGAGTCTTGAGAACTCGCAAGGGTTTACCGATGAGCGTCCGCGAGCACCAGGGGTGTTGTTGTCGGGTCAGGGCGCTCTTGGAACTAGTCCACATGCTTGGTTAACCCGGTTACCGAAGAAATGGATTTTCTACTTCCGGTAACCCGACGCAGATAAAATAATGACCACAGGGAATTCGACGCCGGAACACGGATTTGAAGGTATCAGTTCTTTCGAACCGCGACGTAAGCATGCGCCGCAGGTCTTGGTGGACCGTCGTTGGTTTCACCATCGGTGCGTACAGAATTTTTGCGGACTACAGGAAGACGGAAGCGGTTGGAGGGTGTGGAGTAGATTCTGGTGAACTCACCGGATGGAAAGCACCTCCCATTGTTTGCGTCCCATAAACCTTTCCACGAAGCGAGCAGGAGAGCGGAGCGCGGGAAATCTGCACGCTCCGTTCGACGTGGCCGGGAGATGGAAACCAGCTACGGTTTGGTTAATGAGGCACTCCCAGAGGAAACGGGGAAGCACCGGATAGAACCGGACCTACGGGTATGGTGCCATTCCTCGACCTATCACGGTCTGTCATCCATCGAGACGAATCGTAACCGGAGTACCTATTGCCCCGGTGAGTAACTCACCTGCGATGAGTTCGTACTCTCCCCTACGGTGTTCACCGCCGACACCACGTAGTAGTAGGTCGTGCCCGCAACAACTGTCGTATCCGTGTAGCTGCTCGTGGCCGGACTCGCAATCACCGTGTACGGCCCCCCGCTTACCGTGGCCCGCTTCACACGGTAGCTGGTCGCGCCTGTGGAAGCACTCCAGCTCAACACGGCATGGTTGTTATCGTCGGTGACCGACAGCCCGGTCGGCGCCGTCGGCACTGTCCCACCTCCAGCACTTGGTGTGGCGCTCACTTGCACACTGTTGGCGCTTTCACCTACTGAGTTCACCGCGGAAACCACGTAGTAATACGTCGGGCCGTTCGTAAGCCCCGTGTTGGTGTAACTGGTCACAGTCACACCCGTGGCGATGGTTGTGTACGGCCCTCCGCTGACGGTTGCTCGCTTCATGTTGTAGCTCGTCGCACCCGACGAGGCCGTCCAGCTCAGGGATACTTGCGCATTACCGGCTGTGGCCGTCAAACCCGTCGGTGCGGGCGGTGGACCTACCTGCCAGGAATTGCCGCTCAAGGTGGTCGTAAATGTGTCTGGCGAGTCGTTCTGAAACGGGGTCTGCCCCGCAAGCAGATTCGACACAGTATTGGTCGAAAATGACCCGGTGCCGG
>Ga0209117_1000209_pt1 | contig 34243 bp, 28 predicted proteins | sample BlaSpr_A8_OM2_M2_FD_187978 | JGI IMG/M metagenome (GOLD analysis project Ga0209117, IMG submission 187978) | Forest soil microbial communities from Thunder Bay, Ontario, Canada - Black Spruce, Ontario site 2_A8_OM2_M2 (SPAdes) (version 2) | ecosystem: Environmental > Terrestrial > Soil > Boreal... | reverse complement strand
ATACGACCGACTCTGACGGGAACCACAAACGGCACTGCTCCAGCTCCCGATATCGTGGTGGGTGTCACCAGCTGGGGCTATGTCAGTAATGCCCCCAAGGAGCAAGGTGCGAGCCCCTTCACGAGCTCCAATATCGTTTCGCTGGTGGCTTCGGCGTGCGGGGGTGTTCCTGCTGCCTGCTAAGGACGCGTCGACCTGAGTATCCGATCCCAGGCACGCGAGAACGTAAGCGAATCAACACAGGCAAAGGGCGACAAGCCCTTTGCCTGTGTTGGTCGGTCACCCACCCTTCGTAGATTTCAGATCAGAGCAAGCGGAACGACGTGAGCATGGCAGACGAGTACATGCCGAGTGGCGTGAGGGCGTACACGTACTTGTTGGTGGCGAAGTAGTAGAAGTCATTCGGCGCGAGCTGCTGCCGTGTCTGCACTCTTATCCCTTTACGCGCGCCGGCGAGCGAAACCGCCGTGGTCGTCGCGCCCGCCGGAAGGCGGTTTATCGACCGAAGCCAATCTGTCAGCGACGATTCCTTGGCCGCGAACACTTCGACCGTAAAGCGAGCCGGTTCGAGATCCGCGAAGTCGGTCGACAGCAGCTGTTTGTCTTGAAACCGCACCCGCTCGACAGCGCCGCCCATCGGCGGCGTCTTCTCCGGAATGATGCCGTACTCGTCCGGGTAGGCAACCGCGAACCTGTACGTCGCATCCGTGTAGGTTTGCCAACCGGCCGGGACCGTGCCGGACGGTGAAATCGGATTCTGCGGTTCGCTCGCTGCCTGTTGTACCGTCTGACCACCACCGCTGGTTACGTACCCACCGTCATGTTCCTGTGCGGTCAACAAAAATATCAGGTCTGCTTGGTTGCGGTCAGAAGCGATTTGAAACCTGCCCCACTTCTTCAACTCTTCGTATGCCCTGTCGCCAATCTTTGCCTGTCCAGTCTGGTTGTCTATGAAGATTGTCTTTGCGGTCATAACTTGCTGGGGAAGAGGCAGGTGCTGCTTCTCCTTTGCAAAAGATAGATGGGCCAACGCAGTAGAAAGAAGCAAGGCTACAGAGTAAAAGACCATTTTCATTTCAAAGGCTCCTTGGACTAAGAGCGTTGGGCCGTTCTGAGACTTGTCAACCTACACTATATAGCAGGGGTAGTGTCCAGAGTTTTTCGCACATTTGTCGAAGCGTAGATCTGGTGGTGTTCTGCAGCGAGAATGAGATCGAAGTGACCGCCGTAAGCGCCACGCCCGAGCCTGGTTCATTCCTTTTTCTTGGATTGGGGCTGCTTGTTTTGATGGCTATACTACGCAGAAAGAATACTTTCCGCTTCAGCCAGAGCAACTGCAATATCGCGTAAGGAACGAAATCAAACCCTTCACCTTGCGGCGTTCCAATCAGACGCATCACAAGAACGGGCAGTATTTAGTGCGGGCTCGAACCGTGCCGCCGGCGTGCTCAAAGACTTTTCCGCTCACCTCAGGCAGCGTCCAACTTTAGACGGCAAGTCTTCGGACTTTGCAGTCGCATCTATTTGATTCCATGGCTGCATCCGCCACGGTTCAACTGTTTGAGAAACATAAGTATTTTGGAGCTATTTGTCTAACCCAGCCAGGGAATGAATCCGTTTTGATTTTCTAACCTGTTAAGACGATCTTGATTTGTTGGGTACTATACGTCGGCTATATAGACTCAATTCGCGAGTAGAGGACTTATAACTTTCTGCCCTTGACGGCAGAGAGTCTGATGATATATACCAACGCCGCTGTCCCTTCTTCATCCCTCCTAATTCGGGTATCCGGGCCCCGGGCCAAAGTATTTTTGAACTTCCAGATCCGAGTGATTGATTGATTGATTGATCGCGAGAAACAAGAAAGAGGATAGAAAGAGGATAAAAGTCATGACCATAAAACGAAGACTTATGTTGCACGCCCTCGTGCCGTTGCTCCTGGCAGGATCGGCGACCCTGCTGGCAGCCCAGCAACCTGACGCGTCGGCTCCAAGCATTTCTCCGCAAGATTTGGCACGCATGGCGGCGACTACCCAAGGCGGCTCGACAAGCTATGAACCAGTTGCGAGGGAAGTAGACCTGGATGCCCTTCCAACCGCGACTGCGGCGGAGCTTGCGCACGTCACAACGTTGCGGCCTCGAGATGGGAGAACTGACGCCCAGTATGCGGCGATGAAGCGCCAAGCTGCCTTGTTGGGCGGCAACCGGGCGCCGCTCTCACCGGGGCCTGCGCCCTCGAAAAGCTCCACCTACCTTACGGTGTCCAATGTATTCCGCGGGCAGGGCGAGAATTGTTGCACACCATCGGACATGGCTCTTGCGGTTTCACCGAGTTGGGTGGTTCAATTCGTGAATACCTCAATTGCAGTGTACGCGAAGAATGGTGTGCTTCAGGCTGGTTATCCCAAGAGCGCGACAGCGTTCTTTGGGCTTCCAACGGGCACGTATACGACAGACCCGCGTGGCTTCTTCGACTGGACCAACAACCGCTTTGTATTTGTGATGCTGACGGAGAGCAGTTTCAGCAGCAACAACGTCGGACGGCTGATGGTTGCGGTCAGCAAAACGTCCAATCCGACAGGCGGATGGAACATCTTTATGTTCCAAGTCGGCGCCACCGGAGAATGCCCGGACTACCCGACCCTTGGGCACGACTCAAATAACTGGGGAAAAAATGCCACAAGAGGTGCAATCTACATCGGCATCAACCAGTTCGCTAACAACTGCAACGGTGGCTTTATCCAGAACTACATGTTCGTCATTCCCAAAGATGCCGTCTACAATGGAACGGGGATGTACCGCATGTGGTTCTTTAATTTCAACGTGGGCGGCACACTGGTTGACACGATCCAAGCTTCGAATCCGGCGCAACCGGGGGACAGGCCCAGTGCTTCATACTGGACGAACACCTTTAACATCCTGTGGAACTGCGGGGCGGGCTGCGCTAATATGGTCATATGGTCCGTCAACAACGTAGCGGCATTCACTACGGGCGGGCCTCTTCCGACCGTTGCGGCCGTGATCGTGCCAACGACACATACCTATTTTTACCCGCCTTCCGCGAACCAACCAGGAGCCCCCAATTCGATTGAAACCATTGACGTTCGAATTACGGGCTCCATGTGGTACAACGCCGGACGCTTGTTTGGGTCCTTCGAAACCGGAGTGCCCAACGTGCCGGGAGCACACCCCATCTGGTTCGAGTATCACCCCATTCTGGATGGCAACAGCAATATCACTGGCGCGTCGAAGGAGTTGCAAGAAGACTGCTTCTTCTGCGGCGGGCAGGGTACCAACGGATCGGCTTATTTCGCGACCCTGCAACCAGATCCTGAAAACAACGTCATCATGACCTATACCTACTCGGACGACAATATCTATCCGGAGTTTGCAGTTACCGGTCGTCGCGTGAGCTTGGGCGACAGCGTGATGAACGGTCCAGGCTTCGCCTTTGGCATAGCGGGAGGGTTATACAATCAATTCCGATGGGGAGACTATTCGGCGACCGCCCCGGATCTGACATTTCCGAGTGCCCCGCGAATGTGGGCCTCCGGAATGACTGACAATGCCGGAGCCTGGGGAACCATAATCTCAGCCCAAGGCTACCCTAAGCCACCCGACCAGTAGGTTTGGCCTCTAGACAAACAGGCTGTTGGACACTCTTGAGGGTGCCAACAGCCTGTTTTCTTTTACTAGTCTCAAACCATCATGGCAATGCCGGTCACGCAGCTAGAACATGCTCGCCCGTTATATTCCCATGTGCGAAGTAAGCGAGGAAGCAAGCGGTGGGGAAACTTTCGGCACGACCTACGGGGACTTTAGTTAAAGGGGAAGAAACCACAGATTATGACACGGCACACGACACAAAGCCGGTTGCCGTGGACGCAACCAGCCTCGGAAATTACTGAAAAGATGGTAGGCCCGTGGGGACTCGAACCCCAGACCTCCTCCGTGTCAGGGAGGCGCTCTAACCAACTGAGCTACGAGCCTACAAGTGCTTCATTCTAGCATGAGCCGCTTTCGTTGAGTCCTGTCACGCGCAGATGCTATCCTCAGAGCACGCTGCTCGCAGGCGAACCCAATGCCGGACATCGTCTCTTCTCCGCCCTATATCACGGCACACACGCCTCATGAACATTCCCGGCGTCAACTGGAAGCGCTGCTGCAAGTCAGCGAAGCTATTGCGCAACAACGCGATCTACCCGCGCTTTTTCACGAACTTTCCGAGCGCCTGCACAGCGTAATCGAATTCGATTTTCTTACCTTGATACTTCACGACCCCAAGCGCAATGTCATGCGCCTTCACGTTCTCGAAAGCCGCATGCCCCACGAAAACAAAACCGGCACGGAGTCTCCGGTGGAGGGGCAGCCATCCGGCTGGGTTTGGCAAACACAACAAATTTTTGTGGTGCAAGATGTGGCTGAAGAGTCCCGCTTCCCGGAATTCATGGGCCGATTGCGCGATGCCGGCGTCCGCTCGATCGCGCTCCTACCACTCACCACCGCGCAGCGACGACTTGGCGCGATGGGCTTCGGCAGAACTGTGCCGCTCGGACTTACACAGTCCGCGATCGATTTTATGTGTCGTGTTGCCACGCAAGTGGCCGTCGCCGTGGACAACGCTCTGAATTTCGAAACCTCGCAATCGTTTCAACGTCAACTCGCCCGCGAGCGCGACCGCTTGCAGGTGCTTCTGCAGGTGAACAACGTTTTAGTTACCACGCGCGACTTGCCGGAACTTTTTCGCGGCATCGTTTCGACCATTGAACGGGTGATCCAGTTGGATTACACCAGCCTGGCATTGCTCGATCCCGTCACTGGGCTGCTCAAAATTTACGCGCTGCATTTTCCCGGCTACGAGCATGCCCTCAAGCAGGAAATGACCGTTCCGTTGACCGGTTCACCGGCCGGCCAAGCGATCACCACGGGAGCGCCTGTTCTCCTACGTGGGGCGGAACTGGACGGTTATCCCACGGAAGTTCTCCGCATTCTGCGCAGTGAAGGGGTACAAACAATTTATTGTGTTCCACTCATCAATCATGGGCGCACGTTTGGCACTCTCAATCTGGCCAGCCGCCGCATCGATGTTTTTACTCCGTCGGACATTGAGTTGCTTCAGCAAGTTGGCGGACAAATCGCCATTGCCGTGGAAAATGCGCTGGCGTTCAAGGAAATTGACGCGCTGAAAGATAAGCTCGCCGAGGAAAAACTTTATCTTGAGGAAGAAATTCGGAGTGAATTCAATTTTGAGGAAATCATCGGCGACAGCGCGGCATTGAAGCGCTCGCTCGCGCAAGTGGAGCTGGTGGCGCCTGCCGGCACCGCCGTGTTGATCACCGGAGAAACCGGCACCGGCAAGGAGCTGATTGCGCGGGCGATCCATAACCTGAGTCCGCGCCGCCAGCGGACTTTCGTAAAAATAAATTGCGCGGCTATTCCCAGCGGGTTGCTGGAATCCGAGCTATTTGGCCACGAGCGCGGCGCTTTCACGGGCGCGCTGGCGCAGAAAATTGGCCGGTTCGAACTCGCTGACCATGGCACGCTATTTCTCGACGAGGTAGCCGACCTCCCACTGGAGTTGCAGCCCAAGTTACTTCGCGTGCTGCAAGAGCAGGAGTTTGAGCGGCTGGGCAGTAATCGCACGCAGCATGTTGATGTTCGTGTTGTCGCTGCAACGAATGGCGATCTTTCCAAGCTTGTTGCCGAGCGTTCCTTTCGCAGCGATTTGTATTACCGCTTGAATGTTTTTCCGATTTATATTCCGTCTTTACGCGAACGCCCCGAGGACGTGCCCTTGCTCGTGCGCTACTTTGTGCAGAAATTCAGCCGTCGCCTGAATAAAACTGTCGAATATGTTCCCGCGGAAGCTATGAGCGCGCTTACAAACTACGCCTGGCCCGGAAACGTCCGTGAACTCGAAAATCTTATCGAGCGCGCAGTTCTGCTTTCGCCCGGCAAAGAACTTCGAGTCCCAACCGCGGAGCTACGAGCCGGGGTTTCATCCGCGGCGAGCGCTTCTGGCGCCGATAATTCCTTTATGTCCACGACGTTTGCGGGATCCAATGCTTTGGCCAACGTCGCGTCGCAGCCTGGTTCTGCGTTCTCCACGCTGGAAGAAATGGAACGCCAACACATTCTCCGCGCCTTGCAGGAAACGCAGTGGCGCATCGCGGGACCCCGCGGGGCCGCGAAAATATTGGGCATGAAACGCACCACCTTGCAAGCTCGCATGCGCAAGCTGAAAGTACGGCGGCCTACCTAGCCAGCTCCATACAGGTCCTTCGACGGTAATCATTTGCACAAAAGAACCTTGAACAAATGATGCGCATTGTTTTTGCTTTGTTAGGCTAGTCACCAGGAAGACTTTCCGCTCTGCATCACAGAAATTGTCCACAAGATTTCGCGGCGCGGATTAGCCGCGCTTGTTGGAGGGGTCTCGATGAAAATGGCATTTTTATTGTTAGCGGTTACTGCGAGCTGCAATCTGGGGGCCGCCCCAACATTTGCTCAGACTGTTCCTCCTTCTCATTCGGTCGCGACGGTTTCGCGCAGCACCAAGGCTCTGAACTACCGCCGCGCCGGCGGGTCCACCAAGATTGATTTTCAAGGAACGGACCTGATGCCATCGGCTTCAGGGGAAGCCAAAGTGGAAAGCAAAAGCAACCGCATCGAGATCGACGCCAAGTTCGAGCGCTTCCAGGATTCCACGAAGTTTGGTTTTGAGTACCTTACCTATGTTCTATGGGCCATCTCTCCGCAAGGACGCGCGGTGAACCTGGGAGAAGTTGCCGTGAAAAATGGCAGCAGCCGCCTTAAAGCGATCACGGACATGCAAACCTTTGGAATGATCGTTACCGCTGAGCCATATTTTGCCGTAACGCAACCTGGCGACATGGTTGTGGCCGAAAATATTTTTGGTCCCGCCACCCTAGGCAAAGTGGAAGACATCGACGCGAGTTATCAACTCATCGGACGAGGCGCGTATTCCACGAAAATCGATAACGCTATCTTTGGGATTGACCAAAAAACGCCTCGCGAATTGTTTGAAGCTCGTAACGCCGTGCGAATCGCGCACCTTGCCCAAGCGGATAAATATGCCGCTTCCACGCTTGCGAAAGCCGAACAAAAATTGCGAAACGTGGAAGATATTTACGCGCGCAGGAGCGACAAGAAATCCGTCGAAGCTGCGGCGCGCGATGTTGTGGAAACCGCGGAAGAAGCCCGTGTGATGGCTGTGAAACTTAAGGGCGAAGAAGATGCTCGCGCAAAAGACGCCGCGGACAAAAAAGCCGCGGAAGAGCGTGAAGCGCAGGCAAAGGCCAGCGCTCTGGCCGAAGGCAGGCGCCGCCAGGAAGCCGAGCAGGCCCGAACCCAGGCGGAAAGTGCCAAGGCGGAGGCCGAGCGGATGAAGCAGGAATCCGACAAAGCCGCTCAGCAGGCTGCGCTTCAATTTCAGGCCGCCGAACGCGAAAAGCAGGAAGCGGAAAAAGCACGAGCCGAAGCAATGGCGCAACAGCAGGCCGCCATCGAAATGCAACACGCGGCGGAAGCCGAGTCTGCTAAGGCGCGCCAAGCCGCTGCGCAATCTGAAGCGGAAAAGGCCGAGCTTCGCGCGCAACTTCTCAGCCAGTTGAATTCCATTTTGCAGACACGCGACTCCGCCCGCGGCCTGATCGTCAATATGTCGGATGTGTTGTTCGATACCGGCAGCTCGACGTTAAAACCCGGAGCACGCGAAAAATTGGCAAAAATATCCGGAATCGTGCTCGCGCACCCGGGTCTAACTTTACAGATCGAAGGTCACACCGACAGTGTAGGCAGCGACGAATTCAACCAGCAGCTGTCCGAGCGGCGCGCGGATTCCGTGCGCGATTTTCTGATTCAACAGGGTGTAGCCGCCTCGACGATCGCCGCTCGTGGTTTTGGCAAGTCGCAGCCTGTCGCTTCCAACGACACACCCGAAGGCCGGCAGCGCAATCGGCGTGTCGAACTGGTGGTGAATGGCGCGTCGATTGGGACTGCGACCAGCCCCGCGGCGGCAAATCCCGTGAAATATTAGCTGTAACCCCGGCTTGGTTTCCCGTCGAATCATGTAGTTTTAGACACGCGCCATTTTACTTTGCCGCTCCATTCAAATCACAATTAAGACAAGCACTCAACATTCGTTTCTGAAGCTAACCTTGCCCGAGCCCAGAACTTGTTGCCGATGTGACCAGCCAGTTTGAAATGGGAGAGGGCCCTATGGATCAATCGTGGAAGCAGTGGCAAGGCCGGTCAGTCAACGAAGAGTTCCAGCTTCGAGAATATTTAGGCGGCTCGCAGCACAGCGTTGTATTTCTTACGGAACGTCCCGGGAAGAATCCACAAAAGGCCGCCATTAAACTTATTCCTGCGAATTCCACAAATGCGGAAGTTCATCTTTCGCGTTGGCAGTCTGCCGCCAGGCTTTCGCATCCCAACTTGCTGCACATTTTCGAGACGGGACGTTGCCGCCTCGATAACGTCGATCTACTTTACTTGGTCACTGAATATGCCGAAGAAAATCTTTCGCAGATTCTCTTACAGCGTCCCCTAACGCCTCAGGAGACGCGCGAAATGCTGGATCCAGTCCTGGACGCTTTGCTCTATCTGCATGGCAAAGGCTTCGTGCACGGCAGCATCAAACCCTCGAACATTATGGCCGTGGCTGATCAATTAAAAATGTCCAGCGACGGAGCGTGCGGTATGGGTTCTTCGGTGGGTGACCTCCATAGCCCAGATAGTGCTTACGCTTCGCCCGAAACCGCGGCGAACGTTTCTCCAGCGAGCGATGTATGGTCCCTTGGCATGACCCTTGTCGAAGTTCTCACGCAGCGCCTGCCCACCTGGGATCCCGCGGATTCACAGTTTCCCGAATCCGTGACGCAAACTTTGCCGGAATCTTTTCTCGATATAGCGCGGCACGCGTTACAGCGCGATCCAGCACGGCGCTGGAACATCGGGCAAATCGCCGCGCGCCTCCAATCCAATCCACTGCTCCATCCCACGCCTGTTTCTGTTCCACTTTCCACCGAGCCGCCATTGCCGCGAGCAAAATCGCGCCCGCAACAAGAATCAAAATTTTCTTCGCCGCGCTACCTTGTTCCAAGCGTTGCTGCAGCGTGTATCCTGGCGGGAGTCATTCTCATGCCTAGATTTTTAGGCCAACACCCTCGCGCTGCTCACCCGACACGCCCGGAATCGAGCCCCGCACAATTGGCGGTGCCGTCCGCCGTTCCACACGCTGCAAGAGAGAATGCTGATTCCTCGCGCCGGCCGACGAATTCCCTCGCGCCCGCCGCCAAGGCAAACCCCGCTGTCCGTGCGCCCTTGCCCGCCATCTTGCGTCCGGAAGAAAAGAACTTACGTACTTCAACTGTTCCAGACGGCGGCGCAGTTCTTCATCAAGTGTTACCCGATGTTTCCGCAAAAGCTCGCGATACCATTCATGGCACGGTAAAGATCGGTGTTCGCGTTCGCGTTAATCCTGCGGGAAAGGTGACTGAAGCAAACCTCGAAAACCTGGCTTCCAGCAAATACTTTGCGGACCTCTCATTGCGAGCCGCGCGCCAATGGACTTTCCGTGCGCCCGGATCGGACGGGCGCAAGCTCCCGAGCGAGTGGCTGGTGCACTTTTATTTCACTCCGTCCGCAACTCGTGCCGTGCTGGAAAAGACCACCCACTAGACGCTTTGCCGCTGCAAGTGGCGCGATGATCCTTCCCTGGCATGTTGTTTGCGCGGTATCCTTAAGACAGCGATTCAACATGAGACTCGGACTCCATCTCGAGAAGCAAAACTCCGCAAGGATTTTTGCAACAATGATTATCATTCTAATGGTGGTGACGGCTTCTTCATTTGCTGGTAGATCGCAAAATGCCGCGCCCGACGGCAGGCCAATCATTCGCTTCGTTCGCAATCCTGATCCTGCTCCCGAATTCCATCTTAAGACTCTGGATGGTCAGCCCCTTGCCTTGGGCAACTCGCAAGGAAAAGTAGTTCTTCTAAATTTTTGGGCTACCTGGTGCGGACCATGTCGCGCGGAAATTCCGGACCTGATTGCCCTCCAAACAAAATACAAAGACAAGCTTCAAATTATTGGCCTGGTGGTGGACAGCGACGACGATGCGGAAGTGCGTGATATTGCCCGTAACGAGGGCATTAATTATCCCATCGCGATTTCTTCAGACCAGGTTCGCGTGCAATACGGCGGTATCGCCGCGCTGCCTACGTTGTTCGTTCTCGATACACAAGGCCGCGTCGTGCAAAAACATATCGGGCTTCGTAATCCGGCTCTTTACGAGGTTGAGGTGCGCGCGCTTCTGGATTTGCCTGTCCCGGTCAACGTCGAAACATTCGAGGACACGGGGGAAATTTTCCTGAAGCACGCTGATCGCGCCAGCGAACTTCCTGGCGTGGATTTGTCGAAGCTAACTACCGAACAGAAAAGTGCGGTACTTCGTAAGTTCAACGCTGAATCTTGCTCTTGCGGATGCAAGTACACGCTCGCTCAGTGCCGCATTTGGGATCACGATTGTAAGGTGAGCAAGAATCGCGTAGGTGAAATCATCGATGAGCTCACCAAAGCAAAAGCCCCGCTAGCCGAGCCGATGCCTGCCTCTACAGAGAAATAGACCATATACGGGCACTCTGTTCGTTGCCAATTACTGGGCTAGTGCCCATATATAGTCTTCAACTACGCTAGCTTCCGTCCTGTCTCCAAGCTAAGTATCATTAAATCAAACACTTCTACATTACCAGAATTTTACGACTTATGGGGCTTCCGGTGCATCTGATTGCTCCTGAGAGGCTTAGCATGCTGAGAATCACAACGCAGACGAAACGGACCAAGATCACGCTCGACGTGGAGGGGCGTCTGGCCGGGGCTGCGGTGGCTACCGTGGAACAGTGTTGGCGCGAATTGCGTGCAGCTTCCCCTGAGAAGAAATTGGTCGTTAATCTATGCGGCGTAAGTTTCATCGATAACCGTGGCAAGGTTTTGTTGAAAGAGATTCACCTTCAGGGTGGACGATTGCTCGCGGAGGGTTGCCTGAACCAGGCAATCGTAAGTGAGATCATCGAGCGCAAGAAAAAAGGAAATCGCGCAGATAACAAGGGCGGCGCAATTATCTTTTATTTGGCGTTGTTGAGCTTGCCGCTGCTTCCAACCAGGGCCTCCGCGCAAGATCAGCCGCAAAAAACTGTGTCTGAGCAAAACACGGTGAGGACTGAAAATGCTCCGTTGCATTTTACCTTGGATCAAGCCGTAGCCTTAGCTCTTAAACAGAACACCACGTCGCGGATTGCAGTAATAAATGCCGCCATAAGCGAACAAGATAAAAACATCGCGCGCGCGGACCTGTTGCCGCAAGCAAATCTAAAAGTTTCCGATGAAGCGCAACGCGTAAACATTCGTGCTCAGTTCGGCGGCAAAACTCCCTTCCCTGGGTTTCCACAGCACCTCGGCCCATATCAGGTGTTCTCCGCCGGGCCGGCATTTGGCGCGCCAATTTTTGATTTGACGCTTTGGAAGCGATACCAGGCGGCTCGCTACACCGCCGAAGCCAATAAGGCTAGCAGTCTCTCGACACGGGAACAGGTGGTTCTGCTGGTGGTATCGCAATATCTCGGAACGCTCCGCGCGACGGCTAATGTTGTGGCATCGCGATCGCGCGTGGATCTCGCCCAGGCGCTCTACGGACAAGCCGACGATTTGCAAAAGCAAGGAGTCGGCACGGGAATTGACACGCTGCGAGCGAACGTCGAATTGCAGAACGAAAAGCAGCGGCTCATTCAATCGGAAACCGAAAAAAATACTTCGCTATTTGCTTTAAGCCGTTTGCTCAATCTGAATCCGCGTCAAGAGCTCGTATTGGACGATTCGCTGAGTTTTTTTGACACTCCCCAGGTGGATGTGCAGGCCAGCATCGACCAGGCGCTGGAGGCCCGAGAGGAATGGAAGAGCCTGAATCTGCAAGTTAAAGCGGCCGAAGCTCGAAAACGCGCCGCTTGGGATTCACGATTGCCATCGCTCCGCTTCGACGGAAATTGGGCTTATCTGGGGACAAGCTCCGCGAACGGCATTCCAACCTACACGTATCAGGCTTCGGTGAATATGCCGCTCTTCACCGGCGGGCGCATTCACGCGCAAGTGGTGCAAGCAAGCCTGGAGATTGAATCGCTGAAGCAACAGCAAGCAGACCTGAGAAACGGAATTGCTCTGGATGTAAAAACCGCTTTGCTGAATCTGGAATCTGCTCGACATGAAGTGGAAGTGGCCAACCTGGGCGTGCAGTTGGCGCGCGAAGAAGTGGATCAGGCGCGGGATCGCTTCAAGGCCGGAGTAGCCAATAACATCGAAGTCGTTCAAGCACAGGATGCGCTGTCACGCGCAAGTGATAACCAAATTGCCGCGCTGTATCGATTCAACCAGGCCCGCGCCGATTACGCGCGAGGTATCGGCCAGATGGAAAAGGTTTACGCCAAGTGAGGAATCGATGACGGTAGAGATTGAAGTAGGGCTGGAAAACGCGGCGAAGGTTCCGCACGTACCGATCCCTGAGAAAGAACCTGTCGCCAAGCCGCTCGTTTCTCCAAAAATCAGGCGAATTCTCGTAATTGGTGGAGTGATCTTGCTGGCGGTCATAGCAGGCCTGTATTTTTACTATCGTAATCGCGAAACAACCGACGACGCGCAGGTGGACGGTCACATCACGCCTATAGCTTCAAAAATTTATGGCCGCGTGGCTCAAGTATTAGTGGAAGACAACCAACCGGTGAAAGCTGGTCAAGCGCTCGTGAAAATTGATGCCGGCGATTTTCAGGCCGCGCTGGACCAAGCCAAAGCCGCGGTTGCCTTAGCGGAAGGCGAAGCTCGCTCCGCGGGTGCCGATGTTCCTCGAACAAGCATAAACGTTGCCAGTGGCAACACCAGCGCCGATGCGCAGCTTGCGGGCGCTGGCGCCGACCTGGCGCAAGCACAAGCAACGTATCAGCAGGCGCAAACCGCCGACTTAGCCCTGGCGCAGGCGAACGTGCAGAAAAGCGCCGCGAACGCCGAGTTAGCCAAAGCGGATTTGGCGCGATACACCCCCCTGATGGAAAAGGGAGAAATTTCGAAGCAACAGTACGATGCCGCTAAAGCTAATGCCGACGCCACTGCCAGCGCCTTGGCTGCCGACCAGCAGAAGTTGGCGCAAGCTCGGCAAAACGTGGAAGTGGAGAAAGCCAGACTGGATGCGGCGAGAGCTCGCGTCCAACAAGCTCACGCCGGAGTGACCGCAGCCCGCGGCGACTCCAACCAGGTAAGGATGCGCAGCGCGGACGCACAAGCAAAACTGGCGAAGGTTGACCAGGCGCGCGCGGCGCTCGCAGCAGCTCAACTAAATCTCAGTTATACGGAGATCGTAGCTCCTGTCGATGGAGTTGTAACGCACAAACAGGTGGAAGTAGGACAAATCGTTCAGCAAGGACAGGGGCTGCTGCTGGTGGTGCCATTGAATAACGTTTGGGTGACCGCAAATTTCAAGGAGACCCAGCTGAAAAACATGAAGCCCGGCCAGAAAGCCTACGTGAAGGTCGATACCTACGGAAAAACATTCCCAGGCCATGTGGATTCCATCGCCGGCGCGACCGGGTCGACGTTAAGCCTCTTGCCTCCGGAAAATGCCACCGGAAACTACGTGAAAGTGGTGCAACGAATTCCGGTGAAGGTCACTTTGGATCCAATTCCGCAAGAAAAAGCAGTCTTGCGGCCGGGTATGAATGCGGATGTAACGGTAATAACGAAGTAAGCGTGCGGGCGGCGCCGATAAGAAATGGCCAATAGATTTTTATCGAAGTTGCGAATGCCGGACGGAACGATCAACCCCTGGGTGATCGCCGTCACGGTGACGCTCGCAACATTTATGGAGGTGCTGGACACCTCTATTGCGAACGTGGCTTTGCCGCACATCGGCGGAAGTCTTTCAGCAAGCCCCGACGAATCCACTTGGGTGCTGACATCGTATTTAGTATCAAACGCGGTGGTGTTGCCACTCTCCGGATGGCTTTCATCGATCCTGGGCCGCAAGCGTTTTTACATGGGATGCGTGGCATTGTTCACGGTGAGTTCATTTTTGTGCGGACTCGCGCCGAGCCTGGGCGTACTGGTCGTTTGCAGAATTCTGCAAGGTGCTGGCGGTGGAGGATTACAACCCAGCGAGCAGGCGATTCTGAACGATACGTTTCCGCTGTCCCAACGCGGCATGGCTTTTGCGGTGTACGGCTTGGCCGTAGTCGTCGCGCCAACGATTGGGCCCGCGCTAGGCGGTTGGATTACCGACAATATTTCGTGGCGCTGGATTTTTTATATCAACGTGCCCGTCGGGATTATCTCACTGGTGCTCACCCACTTCATTGTGAGCGATCCGCCGCATTTGAAACGCGCCAGGGCGAAACTCAAGGACGGCTTCCGAATCGATTACATCGGTATCGGTTTGATCACCCTCGGTCTCGGCAGTATGCAGATCATTTTGGACAAAGGGCAGCGCGAGGATTGGCTGGCATCCGGGTTCATTCGCGTATTTTTCGTTTTAATGCTGGTGGGAGTTATCTCCGGAATTATCTGGGAACTGCGTGAGAAGGAACCAGTCGTGGATTTGCGAATGTTGAAAGATCGCAATTTCGCGATTGCGACTTTGGCCATGTTTTTTCTCGGTTTCGTGCTGTATTCCAGCACCGTGCTCATCCCGCAATTGCTTCAGCAACTTCTGGGTTACACGGCGGGGTTGGCGGGCCAGGCGCTTTCCCCCGGGGGCGCGGTAATCATGTGCATGATGCCGGTGGTGGGAATTTTAGTATCGCGGGTGGACGCGCGGTATCTGATCACCTTCGGTTGCATCGTCTCGGCAAGTGCGCTGTTCGTGATGGCGGGGTGGGACTTGAACCTGGATTTCGGACATGCGGTACGCGCCAGAATGCTGCAAAGTTTTGGCTTGGCATTTTTGTTCATTCCCATCAACGTCGCCGCGTTTGCTTATGTGCCCAAGGAAAAAACCAATATGGGCACGGGAATAATCAACCTGGCCAGGAATATTGGCGCGAGCGTCGGAATTGCCACGGTAACGGCACTGCTGCAAAGCCGAGCGCAATTTCACCAGGCGAAATTAATGGAGCATGTAAACAAAATGAATCCGGCGTTTATAAGTATGACCAACGGCACCGCGATGAAACTGGTTTCGCGCGGCTCCAGCTTGTCCCAGGCGGCAACGCAGGCGCAGGGAATGGTCTACGGATTGGTGCAAAGGCAAGCGACCATGCTTGCGTTTCTGGACAATTTCAAAATTCTCGGAATCGTTTTTTTTGCCGTGATTCCGATCTTGTTGCTGATGAAGAAGCCAAGGGTACCGGCTGGCGGCGTGCCGGTCCACTAGTAAATCGAGGGAGAGCGACAGGCAACCGATTTTAGTCAGATCGAATGGGGGAAAAATGGCAACGCAAGTGATAGCACCGCAAATCCAAATGAACGAAGAAAAACTGATCCGCGCGGGCCAGCGGGGTGACAGTCAAGCCGTGGAAGCGTTGTTTCGCCGCTACCAACGGCCGCTGTTTCAGACCGCTCTGCGCGTGATGGGGAATACGGAAGACGCGGAAGATGCCTTGCAGGACGGTCTTCTTTCCGCGTACCGCAATCTGAAACGCTTTGAGGGCCGGTCGCAATTTTCCACGTGGCTGACACGCATCGTGATCAATGCCGCATTGATGCGTCGTAGAAGCGCGAAGGCTCGTCCCGCTGTTTCACTTGATGAAACACATCATGAAGATGAGATCCCCGCGTCGGAGCGTTTCGCGGACGACAGCCCGAATCCGGAACAGCTCTTCGTCGGGACCGAGCTGCGCGAAATAATTAACGAAAACCTGGGCGAACTTTCACCCCTGTTGCGCACCGCGTTCGTGCTCCGCGAAGTGCACGGGTACTCCACGGGCGAAGCCGCAAAACGGCTTGGCGTAACGGAAAACACTTTGAAGGCGCGCCTGTGGCGCGCGCGTCACCAACTTGCAGAACGCCTTGGGCGCCGGTTACGTCGAATGAAAGATGATGTTACCGGCAGTAAGGGTGATCAAGCTGGATTGATGGGCGAAGGTGCTTGCAGTTATTGCTGACGGAATGTCAAGAAAGCTTCGCCTTGTGGCAATGCGCCATTTCGCGAATCAACTTTTCCCAGGCTTAACGGCATACCGGGCGTATCGCCCGAGCACGCGCACCTCGCTTGAGGCTTCGCGCACTTCTTCCAGAGCAGCATCAAGCTTTTCTGGAGTGTCCGCCTCAAGGTCGATAAAGAAGAGATATTCCCACGGCCTTCCGTGAATCGGCCGGCTTTCGATTTTGAGCAGGTTCGCGCCGTGCGAGGCAAAAGCACGCAAAGCCGCCAGCAAAGAACCGGGCTTGTGAGCCAATCGTAATGCCAGCGACATCTTACGAGCATCTGCAACAGCGAGCTGCTTCGCGTCTTTTGCCGGTAGAAGCAAAACAAAACGCGTGTAATTTTCCGCGTCGTCCTGAATTCCTTCTTGAAGAATTGCTCCGTGATAATAATCCGCCGCGCGCCTGGCGGCAATTGCCGCGCGTGTTTTGTCTCCTCGCTCGAGTACCTCACGCACGCTTCCCGCGGTATCTTCGGCAGCGATTCGCTCCAGTTGGGGATTCGAAGCAAAAAAATGTTCACATTGCGCCAGGGCCATCGGATGGGAGGACACGGCGCGAATATCATCAATGGTCGCTCCAGGACAACCAATCAAATGATGCTCGATCGGGAGAATGGTTTCCCGCGCGATGGTTAAATCACTCTCCACCAGCAAATCGTAAACGCGGACGATGGAGCCGGCCAGGGAATTTTCGACGGGCACGAGCACAGCGTCCGCCGCGCCTTCAACGATGGCTTGAAAAGTTGAGCCGAAGGTACGGCGTGGAACCGTGATTATCGAATCGCCCAGAAGTTGTATTGCCGCGGCTTCGCTGAACGCACCCGGCTCGCCTTGAAACGCCACCCGCATTGTTTGTGGATTCCGTGTTCCCATTCGCAGTGGAATTCTCTCACAACTCGACCCAAGTTAACTTTTTCACCCTATCTACTCCCAGGGCCGCGCGTTTAGTTATGACAGGGATGCCAAAATTGGCCCGGTGCGGAACCGCCATGAACCCCGCGCGTTTAGGTGAAGTTGAGGATATAATTGGCCATTCGAAGGTGCTAAATGAATCCCAAGAAACCCGGCGCGGATGAGTACGCGCCGTATCATGAAAAATATGTGGGCCTTATCCCAGGCGACGACATTGTCTCCGTGCTGGAGGCGCACCTGCGGCAGAGCATCGCCATGTTCAGCGGTCGCAGTGAGCGCGAAGGAGATTTTCGATACGCTCCCGACAAGTGGACCGTGAAAGAAATTTTGTGTCACGTGGCGGATGCGGAACGGATTTTCTCTTATCGCGCGTTGCGGATTGCCCGCGGTGATAAGACTCCGCTGCCGGGCTTTGACCAGGATCCATACGTGCCGCTTTCGCGGGCTAATGAACGCAAACTGCCGGATATCGTGGAAGAGTTCGCAGATGTGCGGCGTGCGAGCATTTCGCTTTTTGGTTCGCTGGACGCCGCCGCTTGGATGCGCAAAGGAGTTGTCAACGACCATGAGCTCAGCGTTCGAGCGCTGGCTTATATTGCCGCGGGCCACGAATTGCATCATCGCCGCATACTGGAAGAGCGTTATTTCCCGGCGATTCCGCGCGCATAAAAAATAATCCACTATTCCTCTTCTTTAGGTTTCCGCGGAAGTTCCGGCTGTGCCGGCCGCAAAAAGTCCAGATAGGTGAACGCTCTTGATGCGGTCCGTAGCCGTAGAGCGCTGCCGCAAGGGCACCTCGGCGGATCTTCGCGGGAATAATAGGCCGTTTGCACCATCACATTGCCTCCACAGAATGGGTTAACGCATATCCAATATTCCCCTTTTCGCATAAGCATGAGATAGGACCTCCTTGAACGGAGGGCAAGGCTGGTGGGGTCTTGTCCTTCAGTTGGGAAGTTCTTTATATCACAGATATTATAGTTTAGTTAGTAGTAATTTATGTGGATGTGGATTCACAAAGGCAGCGAGGATCGTCAGTGAATGTGGAAGTAGCCGTCACTGCGAAACAATTGAACGGGAACAGCGAAGAGCGAGGAAAGAAGTTCACTAGTCAGTACACGGTCCTTTGCACCGTCCGCAAGAATGCGGCCATCTTTGAGGAGAATGACGCGATCGATTTCTGGAATAATTTCAGAAACGTGATGAGTTACTAGAATAATACCCAAGCCGGATTGCGCAAGCTGCCGCATCACGTCGCGAAGCTGGAATTGTGCGGCGATGTCCAGAGCGCTGGCGGGCTCATCGAAGAGCAGGGTTTGCGGGTTGTGCACCAGTGCGCGAGCGATCAGCGTCCGCTTGGATTCGCCAGAGGACATCTGGCTGACGGGCCGGTCGGCGAGATGGCGGATGCCAAGCCGCTCAAGGGCTGCGTAAGCACGCGCGAGCTGCTCGCCGCTAGGATGGTGATGGGGAAAAATATGGGTGCTACTGAAGAAGGACGAAAGAACTACGTCTAGACCCTTAGCATCGGAGGTGCAGGCGGCAAGCAAATCCTGCGAAACTATTCCGAGGTGGGAACGCAGCTCAGAGACGTTCCACCGCTCTTTGCCCATAATAGAAATGGAAGAATCTTGGCGAGCCAGGGGGTAACACTCGCGAGTTATGGTTTTGATTAGCGTGGATTTGCCGCACCCATTAGGACCGAGAATGCAGACGTTTTCCGCCGCATGAATCCGCAAAGTTACGTCACGCAGTGCTGGGACATCCCCGCGAACCACGGTAACGCTGTTCAATTCGAGAAGGGGGGCACGCTGGAGCGATTCGAGCATTTAAGTGTGCAGCCTTGGAAGCTCTAAGATAATGGAAATAAGCCGGTTACAGGCCAAAAATAAAAAAAAGGAGGCGAAAACAGTGAAGTTATCGCCTCCCGGGGTGGGGTGATACACGGCAAAGCCCTCTGGCGGCACAGCAACCCGCCCTGCCAGGCGGGACGCGGCCTCAATCGCCTAAATCTTGCGGTGAGAGACTTACCACCAAAGGAATTGCCTTTGTCGATTTTGTAGCACCTGAAACCGGCCCTGTCAATGTCAAAAATAGGGCGAAACTAAGAGCAATATCGTTATTCAATCGGTTGAAGGAGTCACCGGTTGCCGCAACTCAGATTCCACGGAATCCATGAATTCGGGGAAGGAGCGGGGATCGCTGGCCGAGAACAAGCCAAAACTAAAACGCAGCTCCACAGCTTCAGAGGTGTCGGCAAACTGATTTAAAGCCGCAAGTTTCTGCCGCAGGCGCTGCATAAAAACGGGAACGTCTGAAGCCGTAGCGTTGAGAGCCAACACCGCGAATTGGCCCTCACCGATGCGCGCGACCAAATCAGCATCGCGGAAACACGATGTTAAGACGTCACTCACCCCCATGAGCGCGCGGTCGGCGGAAGCAACTCCAAAATTGGCACGCAGCTCCGGCAAATTTTCAAACAGCGCACACAGCAGGATGCAGTTTCGCTGCTCGAATCGAGACGAGTCGAATGCACGGGCGCCCAAAGTTTGCAGGCCTTCGCGATTGTAGAGGGTTGTTAGTGGATCTCGTAAGAGGTCGACCAGGCCGTGAACCGTGTTTCTTTCCAGTGCAACGGTAAGCATACGGGCCACTGTCGGCAAATCTAGTTCTTCTCTCAAAAGAAAACCGATAGCTCCGTCCTGCAAGCAGGCCAACGCAATTTGTTTGTTTTCGGTTGGCGCTACCACAATTAGCGGCACGTTAGGAACGGACCTGTGAGCGACGCGGACAGCATCTCGAGGATTCCGCGAAATGGTGGACAAATCCAGAAACAAAATATCCGGATGAAAAACTTTTAGAATATCCAGCAGCGCTTCGGAAGAAGATACCGTGGTGAGTTCAAGCATCTGCTCCATCTGAGAGCATGCCGCCGAGAGAGGTGGCACCAGGTCAGTCAGCGTTGTACCAGCCAACATTATACGAAGTTTTTTTTCAGCCATGAAAGCACTTGAAGAATAAAGGGGTTGAACCCCGGCCTGCCAGCGTGTATTTCAGCGACTAACTCATTTTCTCGCAATATGATGCAGAGTCAAGGACTCGTTCCGCTTCCAGTCGCATATCGCTTAGACCGGGTGCAGGACTGGTTCCGAGCGCCGAAGAAAAAAAACCGCTATTCCAGCAATCAGACCGCCAGAAATAATGACGCCCTCCCAGAGTAGACCGACGGCAAGCACCAGCGATGCCGAGGCTCCAAACGGCACGAGCAACGCTACTAGCGCGGCTTCTCGAACGCCGATACCTCCTTGGGTGAGCGGTATGAGGGCGGCAAGTTTTGCCAGAGGCCACGCAAACAGCCAGACCCGTAAAGGAAGCGTCAAGCCGCAGGAAGACGCCAGCAACGCGGTAAGCGCAAGTAGCACGGATTGAATGCCAAGGCCAAGAAGCCATCCAACAAGAAGTATGTGCGGTCTGCGCGACACCGAGCGCAGCGCATAACGAAGGCGCGCAAGATAACGTCTGGCGCGGAAGGAGCGGCCTCGAAGAAGCGGCCGTCGAAGCAGAACAGAGAGCATTAGAAGAAAAAGCACCACCGCGGTGACCCAGGAAAAAACTCGAACGGCAGGAGAGCGCAACTGGAACGGAAGTGATCCGGACAAAAGGCAAAGGCCAAGGGTCACAAGAGCGCCTTGCGCGGCCACATCAAGGAACCGGTCGGCGATATTTCCGGCTAGTACTGCCGCGGGACTGGGGCTACGGCGCAGCCCCACCGCGAGCCTGACCAAATCGCCGCCAACGATCGAGGGAAGGAAAAGGGTTGCGAAAAGTCCGCCGGCGTAACACTGCGCGGCGGTGGCGAAATCCAGTCGAGCGCCGGCGCTGTTCACCACGGTGCGCCACTTGACAATGCCAAGAACGTGAGCCGACAGATAAATGATTAGGATGGCGATGAATCGGCTTAGGGGAATCCGCGCGAACGCGGCGCGTAACGGTCCGAGAGGCAAGTAATGAAATAGTGTGCCCAGGATCAATCCAGCTGCGGTCCAACGCACAACAGGAAGAATCCAAGCCGGATATTGGCGTTGACGAGAGCTAATCATGGGCGAGAAATCAGGAGAATTTCCAGCGATGAAAAAGAACAAGACTGATGCAGAACATTAAATGTCAAACACCTCGTTAATTTTGGCGGCCAGGTCGAAATCAAGTTTGCTGATGCCCTTCACACTGTGCGTGTTGAGATCGATCTCAACTTTGTTCCATACATTAAACCATTCGGGATGATGGTCCATGGCTTGGGCAATGAGCGCGACACGGGTCATATTGCCGAAAGCGGCGGCGAAATCCTTGCATTCGAACGCGCGGTGAAGTTTCCCATTTCGAAGTCGCCAGCCGGGAACGCCCGCTAAAAGTTCATTAATCTCGCTCTGCTTTAGTTTTTTCGCGGCCATAAATAACCCTCCTGCAAATGGACGTTTCCAACCATTATGGGGTTGCGAACCTGCGGCAGCAAGGAATGAAAGAGCCTGTAAATTCGAATCAACTCCCGGTTTTGCGTTGCCACCATTCGGGAATTCCTTTACGCTGATAAGCTCACTGTACGCTAAAGAAATACGTCGATAAGACCCCGCTACTAAACTGGAGAAATTTTGAAGAAGAAGATTCGAGCGATTCAGTACGGATGTGGCCCGATAGGCATATCGATCGCGCTTCTGATGCGCCAAAAAAAAGCGATTGCAATTGTGGGCGCGATTGATACCGATCCCGCGAAAACAGGGCGTGACCTGGGGGATGTGGCAGGGGCGCCAGATGCCCCGTGGGGAATAAAAATTTCCGCGGATGCGGAAGAAGTCCTGGGAAAATCAGCGGACATCGTAATTCACTCCACGTCCTCGTCACTGCCGAAGGTGATGGATCAATTATTGGCGTGCCTCGATGCGCAGGCGTGTATTGTTTCGACCTGCGAAGAGCTTTCCTACCCGTACCGGACTTATCCGGAGTTAGCGGCAAAACTGGATGCCACTGCAAGAGATTTGGGCGTGGCGCTGGTCGGAACCGGAGTGAATCCAGGTTTTGTGATGGATAAGCTGGTGGTCACGCTGGCAGCCGTGTCGCAAAGAATTGAGCACGCCAGAGCTGTACGAATTGTGGACGCGGGCAAGCGTCGGCTGCCATTGCAGAAAAAAGTTGGCGCGGGACTTACGGTTGAGGAATTCAAGGAAAGAGTGCTCGCGCGAACGATCAAGCATGTCGGGCTGCCGGAATCTGTCGCACTTGTTGCGGATAGCTTGAACCTGGGCGTGGACGAAATTACGGAAACGATCGAACCAATGGTTGCGAAGGAAAGAGTGCAGACCGATTTTCTGACCGTGGAAGCGGGGCAAGCCGCGGGGGTCCACCAAATCGCGAGAGGCTTTGCGGGCGGGAAGGAACGCGTTTATTTGGAATTGCAAATGTATGTTGGAGCGAAAGAGCCATCAGATACCGTCGAGCTGATGGGTCACCCAAACATCAGTCTTGTCATTCCCGGAGGCTCGCCTGGGGATATCGCCACGGCGTCCGTGGTGGTCAACACTATTCCTGCGATTCTGGATGCGCCCGCGGGACTAAGAACCTCACGAGACTTGCCGATTGGATTTTTCTCTCCAGAAGCCTTGCCCTAGCATGAATCAATTTTCTAAGAATCGAACCGGATTCAATGGCCGGATGGATTCGCTTACTTTTTCCAAAAATTGATGATTGCGGAGTAGTCCACATCCTCTTTCGACGCAGCCTTGACTGCGGCATGAATATCGCGCTCCGCCGCAGTCGCCGGCAAAGTTACACCAAGCTCCGCAGCCAGATCGAGGGCCAGACTCAGATCCTTGTGCATCAACCTCAATGGAAAGCTGGGCTTAAACTCGTTACCAAGCATCAACGGCGCCTTTACGTCCAGAAGCGGCGACCGCGCCATGCTGGCTTGCATCACCTCCACAAGTTGTTCACCTTTTAGACCCGCCGCTCTGACCAAGGCAATAGACTCGGCCAATGCTCCAACCTGCAGAGCGAGCAACATATTCATTGCCAGTTTGATGGTTTGGCCCGCTCCGTTTGGTCCCAGATGAAACCATTTCTTCCCCAATACTTGTAGGACCGGTTCGACTTTCTTCAAAATTTCCGCGCTACCCCCCACCATGAAAAGCAGTTCACCCTTTCGCGCTCCCCAGTCCCCGCCGGTAACCGGGGCATCCAGAAAATCGACACCGCGCTCCGCGCAAGCGCCAGAAATTTTCTTGGCAAGAGCTGGAGAAACAGTGCTGGAGTCCATATAAACGCTGCCGCGTTTCAACGCCGCGAGCGCTCCATCATTTTTATCTGGATGGCCCCAAAGAACTTCTTCCAGCGCGGGAGGATCACTAACAATGGTGATCAGCAAATCGCATTCAGCGGCAACTTCGCTCGGAGAGCTGGCAAGACGAGCGCCGGCGGCTACTAATTCTGCGGCGCGGGAAGGCGTGCGGTTCCACACCGTGAGCGCGCGGCCAGCTTTCAACAAATTCATGCCCATCGGACGTCCCATCAGACCAAGTCCGATCAAACCAACCTTTTGGTATGGGATTGCACTCGTTTCCACAAAAAACCTCCAGGCCCCGATTTTAAGAGCGCTCCAACCTCAAATTGTAACCGAAACAAAACGAAATTTGGATGGGACCAGTTGGGGAGTCTAAACGATTTTTGCTGGATGGGTGGGATTCAGAAATGAAGCACTGCCGCCAAATGCAGACGCGGCCTGGGTGCGTGATTTCGTGTCCTTCTCGGTGGGATGATTCCCGGCGCAACGCTCGTCTACCGCTTCCTTCGCGTCTTCGAGCTTAACGATGTACTGGTAAGGAATCTCCCAGCGAAAGTGCCTGCTTTGGCCGTGCTGTTCGAAATGCTGTTCCAGGAAGATGGAACGCCCGGAATCCGCGACAAATGTTCCAGAAGCCGGAAGAACGATGTCACCAGCGCGATACAGCACTTCCACTTTGTGACGTAGAAAATTTGAATAACGTGCCATGTATACCCAGTTTCCGCACTGTTAGTACTTCGTGCAATAGTACGAAAGGACTCCCTACCAAGTTGTGGAAAAACGAAGGAATTGAGATGGGAACCAATCTGCAGGACAAGAAGAGAGACAATTCTTGACTTTTCCCGCAGGCGGGATATTCTCGGCGACTCGCATACATCCAGGAGAAAACTGATGAGAAAACTGGGAACCTTCTTCGTTGTGATTTTGCTGACCTTAATCGCTCGGACGGCGGAGGCGCAGAAGCCTGAGGCGAAGACCTACGTGCTGAAGGCCGCGCGGATGTTTGACGGCAAGGCTAACGCGGCTACCACGCCGGGGCTGGTAGTGGTGCGTAACGGCAAAATTATTGGGGTCGGCTCGGGCGCGGCTCTGCCGGAAGGCGCGGAGGTGCTCGATTTAGGGGATGCAACGCTATTGCCGGGATTTATCGATGCGCACACGCACCTGACTTTTATGTATGCCGAAGATTGGAACAAGGCCCAGCTCGACGAACTGCAGAAGACGATACCAGAGCGCACGCTGGACGCGACGGCGAATGCAAAGGTAACACTGATGGCGGGATTTACCACCGTGCGGGATGTGGGGTCGAGCGATTACATCGATGTGGGACTGAGGAACGCGATCCGCGATGGCGTTGTGACGGGGCCGCGCATGCTCGTGACGGTGCATGCTCTCGGGGCCACCGGCGGCCACTGCGATGAGCAGGCGGGATTTCGTGCCGGACTTTTTGCACGCGAAACGGGCCCGGGAGAGGGAGTGGTCAACGGTGCGGGGGAGGCGCGCCACGCGGTGCGGCTGGACCACAAGTATGGGGCAGACATGATTAAGGTGTGTGCGACGGGCGGGGTGCTTTCGCTGACGGATGACGTGGACACGCCGCAACTCACTCAGGAAGAGCTGAACGCGATTACTGACGAAGCGCGCGCCCTGCGACTGAAAACGGCTGCGCATGCCCACGGCGCGGAAGGAGCGAAGCGCGCGATTCGCGCTGGAATCAGTTCGATTGAGCATGGCTCGTTTCTGGATGACGAAGCGAGAGACATGATGAAGGAACGAGGTATCTATCTGGTCCCGACACTCATGGCTGGGCAGGGATTGAAAGAGCGTTTGGAAAAAGGCGGTTACATCCCTCCCACAATACGACTGAAGGCGGAACAAGCCTTGGCGGCAATGCACGGAAATTTTCGCAAGGCTCTGGAGAAGGGCGTGAAGATAGGACTCGGCACGGATGCGGCGGTCTACCAACATGGGCGCAACGCCGAGGAATTTCACCAGATGGTGGACCTGGGAATGAAACCGGTGGACGCGCTGAAAGCCGGAACGTCTTCGGATGCAGACCTTCTGGGAATTGCGGATAAGACCGGTACGCTGGAAACGGGCAAATGGGCAGACATCGTGGCGGTGCCGGGAAATCCGCTGGAAAATATACGGCAGACCGAAAAGGTATTTTTTGTGATGAAAGAAGGAATTATCTTTCGGAATGACCGGGCAGCCACGCGCTAAGACTGAATCAGCTTTCGAGTTTGAAACGCGTCGAAGCGAGACGATAAAGACGACGCCATAACAGCCGATTGATAAGCACCACCACAGTGGCCATGATTAAAGTGGCCGCCAGCAAAATATCAAACCTGCCGCTATCGCTGGCGCGGCTGATGGTGCTGCCCAACCCAGCGGTCGAAACAATCCTTCCTTGAAAATGGAAATATTCCGCGACGATACTGGCGTTCCACGCCCCACCAGACGCGGTGAGCAGTCCCGTAACGAGATAAGGAAAGATTCCCGGAAGTATCAAGTAGCGCCAGCGCGCCCAGCGGCCAAAACGATAAATGCGCGAAGCCTCTTTTAAGTCCGTAGGAATGGCCATGGCTCCGGCGATCACATTGAAAAGGATGTACCACTGCGTGCCAAGGAGCATCAGGCCCATCGCGGCAATTTCCAGCCCGCCGCGCATGCGAATCAAGAAAAGTAAAATCACCGGAAAAAGCGCGGTGGCGGGAATGGATGCGGCGATCTGCACGAGTGGCTGGGCTATGCGCGCGAATCGCGGATTGAAACCAATTGCAACGCCGACCGGCACCGTCCAAAGCGCGCCGATAAGAAGCGCGGCGTTAACACGGAGAAAGGTCAGTGCCGCGCTTCGCAACAGCGCGGAATAATCCTCTCGATGCAAACCCGCAATTTCGCTACCCGCGTGAAATATCGCAAAGCCAAGTCCCACTAGTACAGTAGAGCCCAAAATCCAGCCAATCCACGGGCGCGATTGTTCCGCTTTGGGATGGGAAAACGTCCTGGCGGCACGGCGCGCGCCGCCTGCGAAAACGAGGGTGAGCCGGCTGAAAAAGGGAAGAACCAGGAATCGGTACGCGCGGATAACGAACGACGCCTTGCCAAGAAAAGTGAGAATGGAATGGCGCGACTTGTCGCCGCTTTCCACCTGCTCAAATTTAAATTTATCGGCCCAGAGAATAACCGGGCGCCAGATCACTTGGTCGAGCAGCACGATAACGCCAATCATGGTGCCTACGCCCCACAGCAGGGCGCGAGTATCGCCGTGGCTCGCGGCAGTTTGCAGATAGGAACCAAGCCCGGGCAGACGAAAATCGCGATCGCCCAGTACAAACATTTCGCAAGCCATCAGAAAAAACCAGCCGCCCGCGACCGACATCATCGAATTCCACACCAGGCCGATAGTGGAGAAAGGCAAATCAAGCTGTGCGAATTTTTGCCAGCGCCCGAAGCGGTAGATGATTGCGGCTTCTCTAAGTTCGCGGGGAACAGTTTTAAGCGAAGAATAAAAACTAAATGCGATATTCCACACCTGTCCGGTGAAGATCAGCAGAATCGAGCCGATTTCCAAACCAACCTGACGGTTAGGAAACAGCGCAACCATCGCCACCATCACGCCCGGCAGAAAACTTAATACCGGAATCGACTGCAGAATATCCAGCAGCGGAACCAAAATAATTTCCGCGCGGCGCGAACTGGCGGCGACATAACCATAGCCCAGCGCGAATGCCAGGCTGAATGCATACGCCACGCTGATGCGCACCAGGGAATACAAGGCGTACAGCGGAAGAATGGAAGGACGTTGCGAGATCTTGGCCCCGGGCACGGCGGGGCCCAACCACGATCGACCAATAGAGTAAACGCCATAAATCGCGGCGAAGACAAAAATTAAGACACCTAGATCGATGAGGAAAGCCCACCGCGAATGCGCACCCCGCGCGCGAACTAAGCCGGGCGGAAGAGGGGCAGGGGACTGCGCGGCGATTGCATTTCTAGGCACGTTTTCTTCAGGATTCCGTGAGGATCAGCTTGCCGGTAGAAGCATCGTAGTCGAAAATTTCCGCGTAACGGCCCCATTGCAGCGCAGTTTCCAGTTGGCGATGAGCTTCTTCTTCGCTGAAATGCTCATCGAGCAAATCGTGAAAGAATTCAGCGGGAAGCGTGCGATTGGCTTTAGCCTTGAGCGCTTGTTCCATTTGACGTAGCAACGGAACATTCGCAAGGGCGGCTTTGCGAAAGATGGCTTTACGCTGCTGGATATCCGCGGCCGCAAATTCCTGGCCTTCTGGCGTGATGATCGCGTCACCCTCTTCCACCTTCAGCATGCCCAGCAGTACCGCGGTATCCACGGCGGGAAGCAGAGCGTCGACTTCCAAACTAAGGTCGCGCGCCAATTGATGCAGATCCGCCTTTCCACCTTGGTCGGCGAGAATTTCCATTAAGCCGGCCACTCCGCCCGGACGCGTGTGCGGCAACATGATGATGTGTTTTTTGCCGGTAGCGTGGGTCCCTTCTGAAGCGGGAATCAATTCTCCGGCGTGATCGGGTTTGGTCAGCGCGCGATAGATGGCGTCAACAAGCTCGACGAATTCTGGCATTTTATGATCGCGCGGATGCGCAATGTCCACGGTAAAATTCGCGTGGATGTGGGCAGGATTGCGCCCCAAAACTATAATCCGATCCGCGAGTTCCACCGCTTCCTCGATATTGTGCGTGACAATAAAAATCGCGCGCGTTGGAATCTTTTTGTCCAGCCATAGCTCAAGCAATTCCCCGCGAAGCGTTTCCGCGGTAAGCACGTCGAGCGCGGAAAAAGGTTCGTCCATAAAAAGGACTTCAGGCTCTACGACGAGCGCGCGAGCCACACCGACACGCTGCTTCATCCCTCCGGATAATTCCTTGGGATAAGCCGATTCGAAACCGTCCAGACCCACAGCGTCAATGATGCGCAACGCGCGCTTGTCGCGTTCTAATCGAGGCATGCCCCGAGCTTCGAGAGGCGCTTCCACATTTTCGAGAACCGTAAGCCAGGGAAAAAGCGCAAAGCTTTGGAAAACGATGCCAACGTTTGGACTCTCGTCGCTGAGAGGGTGCCCGTGCCACAAGACGCTCCCCGCAGAAACCGGCGAGAGGCCGGTGAGCATGCGCAACATGGTGGATTTTCCGCAACCTGACGGTCCGAGTAATGCAATGATTTGACCCGGGAAAATGGCGATGTCCGTGGGCGCAATCACCTGGATGCGGCTGCCATCGGGCTGGGGATAATATTTTTCCAGCCGGCGCGCTTCGATTATTGGTTCCACGGCGATGGTCGAGGTGGTCATCTGGCGTGGCTATTATCGCCTAATTGCATGCATGCGCGAAGACGAATAGTATTCGCGAGAAACTTTGCGCTGCGGTTACAATGCCTGCACCTTTTATGAAATCCATTTCAGCCGGCTCGACGCAATCGTCAACTTCCATTCGCTGGCGGGGAATTGCGCTGCTTTTATGCGCTCTCACAAGCGTCATTATCGTGTTGCCCATTTTTTGGTTGGGTAGCGCGTCGGGGCACGATTTTGAATTTCACGCCGCGTCGTGGATGGACGCAGCATCGCAATGGAAGGATGGAATTTTTTATCCGCACTGGACAAAATGGACGAACCACGGCTTTGGCGAACCGCGTTTTATTTTTTATCCGCCGGCTTCATGGTTATTGGGCGCGGCTTTGAGTCTTTTGGTGAGTTGGAACTCTGTCCCTGTCGTGATCATAATTTTATCGCAAACATTTGCGGGATTATCGGCATTCACGCTCGCGCGCCGGATGGTGGATGAAAAATACGCGATCTTTGCGGCAGTTTGTTACGCGGCAAATCCAAATGTACTGCTTATGGTGTATTTTCGTAGTGATTACGCCGAATTATTGGCCTGCGCCTTTTTTCCCTTGGTAGTGCTATACACTTTAGAACTTGGCGAGCTGCTGGAAACTCGAACCAGGCTCAAACATGCCCCACTGATTTTTTTTGCGCTGAGTTTAGCCGCGGTCTGGCTCTCAAATGCGCCCGCCGGAGTAATTGTCAGCTATTCCGCCGCCGGCCTTTTTCTCTGGGCCGCATTATCACACCGGAAGTGGAAGCCGCTGCTTCGCGGCGGCGCAGCCCTGGCGTTAGGGTTCGGAATCGCATCGTTCTATCTACTGCCGGCCGCCTATGAACAAAAATGGGTGAACATTGGCCAGGCGTTATCCCCGGGTTTGCTCCCAATAGAAAATTTTTTGTATACAAAAGTCACGGACGTTGAGCACACCGCGTTCAATGCGATAGCGTCGACCATCGCCCTTGGACTTTTGGTGATCACCGCACTCGCGGCAGCCACATTAAAACATCAGAATTCCCGCATAGCAAACGCAGCGTCGCAGAAAAGCTGGACGGCGTTGATGGTTCTCGCAGGGACCGCGGGATTGCTGATGTTTCGTATTACTTTTATATTTTGGCAATACCTGCCCAAATTGCGATTCGTTCAATTTCCCTGGCGTTTCATGTCTATCCTAAGCGTGTGCTACGCGTGCCTGGTAGCCGGAGCGATGGTGCGTCGCTTTGCGTGGTTCTGGTTGGCTGTGGTAATCGCATTCGCTTCGGCAACGGGAATTTTCCTGGTGAAGCATACGTGGTGGGATCCGGACAATATGACGACCTTGCAAGAAGCTGTGGAGCAAGGTGACGGGTTTGACGGCACTGATGAGTATGATCCGCGGGGCGACGACCACCTCAATCTTCCGCTGCGCGCGCCACTGGTTCAGGTGTTGCCGTCGGAAGATGCACCCTCGCCCGCTGGGCTGGATGTTCATGTCCAGACGCCGATATGGACCACCAATAGAAAAGAAGTGCGCGTAAACACCCCAGAGCCAGTTCGGCTGGCGCTGCGAGTTTTAAATTATCCGGCTTGGCGGGTGGAAGTGAATGACAAAACTGTGCAGCCGGAAAGCGCTGATGATTTCGCGCAGATGATTATTCCGCTGGAAGCCGGAAACTCAGAAATTAAAGTAAGTTTTGCAAGAACCTGGGATCGCACTGCGGGAATGATATTAAGTGCCGGCAGTATTTTATTGATGCTCGCATTGGCAACACGTCGCCAAAAAATTATTCAGTCAGCAACGCCTGACTAGCGGCGATCGACTGAAGGGTGACGAATGTCTTGTCCTTGCACGATATAGATGACGTCTTCGGCGATGTTGGTGGCGTGATCCCCGATACGCTCGAGATTTTTTGCCACGAGGATTAACTCGAAAGCGGGAAAAACCACGCTGGAATCCCCCATCATGTACGTAAGCAGTTCCCGGAAGATCTGGTCTCGATAGTGATCGACCTGGTCGTCGGTGGCCAGAACCTTCTGCGCCAAATCCACATCGCGGCGGACCACCGCGTTCAGCGCGCTGCGAACCTGTTCTTCGACAAGCTCGCTCATTCGCGGAAGATCGACGTAAGGCTTTACTCGCGGGTGACGCAGGATGCGCAGTGAAGCTTGCGCGATGTTCATGGCCTGGTCGCCGATGCGCTCAAGATCGTTGTTGATTCGCGAGACCGCCAGAACAAAACGCAAATCGACGGCCATAAGCTGGTGAAGAGCCAGCAACTGAACGACGCGGTCGTCAACCTCAAGTTGCAGCTCATTGATGGCATCTTCCTCGTCAATGACGCGTTTCGCGAGTTGCTCGTCCGTATCCAAGACAGAATGAACCGCTTGGTGTACGGAGCGTTCCGCGAGACTGCCCATCCAGAGCAGCCTCTCCTTCAATTCATTCAAATCTCTTTCGAAATGACGTTCCATGAAGTCCTTCTCCCCGACCCCCATGCGAAAAACTTAGTCACCCGCCGCCCCGGCGGCCGCCTCATCCGAATCGGCCGGTAATATATGCTTCGGTGCGTGGATCGCTAGGCGTAGTGAATAGATGCGGCGTCGTGCTGAACTCAATCACCTGCCCGGCAAGAAGAAATGCCGTGAAATCGCTGACACGCGCGGCTTGCTGCATGTTATGAGTGACGATAACGATAGTACAAATCTGTTTCAATTGAACGAGCAATTCTTCAATTTTTGCGGTGCTAATCGGATCGAGCGCGGAGCACGGTTCATCTAAAAGCAGCACTTCAGGCTCGACGGCAAGAGCGCGAGCGATGCACAGCCTCTGCTGCTGTCCGCCGGAAAGCTCGTAAGCGGATTTGTGCAGGTGATCTTTTACTTCATCCCAGAGAGCGGCGTTTCGCAAACTCTTTTCCACCGCTTCTCCCAGCGGGATTTTGGAGCCGTTGATGCGCAGTCCGTAAGCAACGTTATCAAAAATTGATTTCGGGAAAGGGTTCGCACGTTGGAACACCATGCCTACGCGGCGGCGAAGCGCGGTAACGTCCTCCGCCAAAATATTTTGCCCGTCAATGAGAATTTCGCCATCGAGGCGGGTGTTATTTATGGTTTCGTGCATGCGGTTCAGGGTGCGCAAAAGAGTGGATTTGCCGCAACCTGAGGGACCGATGAGGGAAGTGATTTTGCCGCTCGCTATGCCCAGGTTAACGTCAAACAAAACCTGTTTGGGGCCATAGAAAAAATTCACCTTGCTGATGTTCATGCGCATCGCCAAGGCCGCCTGGGGTTCGCGGTTACCCGGAGCCGGCGCGTTAGGGGTTAAGTTGAGGGGCACGGAGGGCCTCGCTGACGCTTGCATGATTATGTCCTTGGTGCTGCCATACCACGGGCCAAAATTGACCGTGCAACGATATTTATTACCAGAATCAAGCCTAGCAGAACCAGTCCCGCTGCCCAAGCCTGCCGATGCCAATCTTCATACGGAGACATGGCATAATTAAAGATCATAACTGGCAAAGATGCGGTAGGCTGCCGCCATCCTGGACTCCAGAAGAGATTGCCCAGAGCCGTGAAAAGCAGCGGGGCGGTCTCGCCGGCAACTCGCGCGAAGGCCAAAAGAATTGCAGTAAGAATGCCCCGGTAAGCGGCAGGAATGACGACCGTGGCTACAGTCTTCCATTTGCTTGCGCCCAGGGCCATGGCCGCTTCGCGAAGAGCTCGCGGAACCGCGCGTAAGAACTCTTCGGTGCTGCGAAGCGTGATGGGAATCATCATCAGGCCAAGAGCAAAACCGCCGGCAAGAGTCGAAAATTGTTTGAAAGGCAGCACCACCAGGCTGAAAGCAAAAATTCCAATAACAATCGAAGGCACGCCGTTGAGCAGGTCCGCGGCATAACGAATCACAAATGCCGGGGTAGGCGAACTGAATTCCGCCAGGTAAATCGCCCCCAATACACCAATGGGCACGCCCAGGAGCGATGCCAGGAAGAGCAGCTTGGCGCTGCCGACGATGGCATTTGCCATGCCACCGCCCGTTTCGCCGACGGGCGCGGGCAGTTTAACGAAGAAGTCCCAGTTGATGGAAGTTCCGCCATGGTAAACCAGATATCCTAGAATAAAAAAAAGTACGCCGACGGTAACCAGCGCGCACAGGCCCGTCATGGCGAGCATGAAGTTGCTCAATTGCTTGCGCCAACGTAAACGAAGGCTCATGCGTTCTCCGTACCCCCGCCTTTTTGCATCGTGAAAACGATCAGCAATCGTGCAAGTCCGTTCAGGATAAATGTAAGGAAAAACAGAACGAGACCAAGCTCAATCAAGGCTTGCGTGTACAGCGCTCCCGTGGCTTCCGTGAATTCATTGGCAATCACCGCGGCGATCGAGTAACCAGGAGAAAAGAGCGACGCACTGATTGTGGGAGTATTGCCGATCACCATGGTTACCGCCATGGTTTCGCCCAGGGCGCGAGCCAGCGCCAGGAAAATTGAACCCATGATGCCTGCGCGCGCAAAGGGCACAACTACCTTCCAGGTGGATTCCCACTTTGTGGACCCGAGAGCCAGAGCAGCTTCTCGTTGATCGCGAGGAACCGAAAGCAACACTTCGCGCGACACGGAAATAATATAGGGAATAATCATGATGGCCAGGACAATGCCTGCGGTTAAAAATCCGATTCCATATATTGGACCCTGGAAAAGCGGAAGAAAACCGAGCGTGCTCTTAAGCGCCGGCTGCACATATTGGCGCATCACCGGAACCACGATGAACACCCCCAGAAAGCCGTAGATGACGCTGGGAATCGCCGCGAGCAAGTCGATAAAAAATTCGAGGGAATCGGAAAGCCGCTGGGGAGCGAGTTCGGCGAGAAAAATGGCCGCGCCGATCCCAAGGGGAACGGCGATGACCAGAGATATCAGTGCGGTGAGCAGAGTACCGTAAATGAACGGAAGGGCGCCAAACTGGTCAAAAATCGGATCCCAAATTGAAGTTCGAAAAAAAGCAAAACCAAATTTGTGCCTGGGCAAAGCAGAGCCCTGCCATAATTCATAAATCAGCAGCAAGGTGACGAATACGACCGACGCGGCGAATAAAAAAGTGATGATTCGCGCGATTTCGTCGCCCTCGCGCATGCGGCTGAAAAACGAGCGCGAGCCCACCGTCGGGCTCGCGCTCGGAACTGTAGTCGTAGTGGTGGCCATTACTTTTTACTGAACTTTGTTCAGGGCTTTCAGTTCCTTGCTCACTACTTCCTTGGGAAGTTTGGCGTAGGCCAGTTTTTCGACGTCATTCTGACCATCTGTTAGCGCCCACTTTAAGAATCCCTTTAGTGCATCCCGCTTTTTAGTATCTTGAAATTTTTCCGGGATCAGCAGCCAGGTGTAGCTCGCGATGGGATACGCCGTTTTGCCCGCCGGATTCGTGATGGAAACTCGAAAATCATCAGGCATTTCCTTTGCGG
>Ga0209117_1000208_pt1 | contig 34342 bp, 28 predicted proteins | sample BlaSpr_A8_OM2_M2_FD_187978 | JGI IMG/M metagenome (GOLD analysis project Ga0209117, IMG submission 187978) | Forest soil microbial communities from Thunder Bay, Ontario, Canada - Black Spruce, Ontario site 2_A8_OM2_M2 (SPAdes) (version 2) | ecosystem: Environmental > Terrestrial > Soil > Boreal... | reverse complement strand
ATGGTTCGCGTGCTCCATGAGGAACATGCGTTTTCCGACCGTTTCATCGCTTACATGCTTGGACGGAACATCCGAATCGAGGAGGACTTGGTCGATCAGTTATTCAACTCGAGCGAGAAACGGCTGGCGAGAACACTACTGCTGCTGGCCCGGTACGGCAAACAAGATAAGCCGGAGAAGATTGTTCCCAAAATCTCGCAAGAAATGCTTGCGGAAATGATCGGGACAACCAGGTCGCGAGTGAATTTTTTCATGAATAAATTCCGCAAGATGGGCTTTATCGAATACAATGGCGGTCTGCACATCAATACTTCCCTGCTAAGCGTAGTCCTGCACGACTAACCCTCTTCACCGGGAGAAAATTGTTATCACCCTGAGGCAATGATTAACTCGTGCTCATTCGCCCTTCGAGTATCTGCTCGACGTACCCTGACGGCACGCGCCAAACAGAAATAAACATTCTGCGGGGCAATATGGCATCTTTCGAGAAGCAGCTGAAGGAACAGGCTTTGCAGGGGCTCCGGCGCGCCGCGAAAAAATAGTCAAAACGAAACATGTGCTCGTGGAATAAGAAACGAAAAATGGGAGCGATCGAGGGGATACAAACGCCTGCGCGGTCACGCCGCGAACAACGGACGAGCGGGGCACGCCGGGGCACGCAACGCAGATATCCCCCGACAGTGAAATTGCACTATAATAGTCAAAAGGGTGAGGGGTGCAACTTTGAGGGGCGCTGTCCTTATCCAGTCAAGAAACGGCTCCTGCTTCTGACGTCGCTGCACTTTCTGCTATACTGTGCTCCCTCGGAGGCCATGTGAGTAGTCTAACGGCGAGGCGACCGGCGCAGTCTAAGACTCCGCTTCAGCTTTGGATCGCCTGGCTGCCTGCTGAGAAGCGCGGGCTATTCGGGGCCGTCAGCGCACAGCTCGACATCTCCTATAACATCCTGAGCGTTGCCTTCAACGAGACCATCGCTCTGCGCGCCCAGGGTTCGATTTTGCAAGCCCGCGAAGGGCTTGGCCTGACAGCAGATCTCTTTGATCGTTTGCGTGGCCAACTCCTTATGGTTCTTCGCACGGTGCACGAGCAGACACGAAACATGTCCGCCCTGCCAAGCGTAACGCCCTTGAATCGGGAGAACTTCCGGAGTTCGATTGGTGACCGAATCGCGCGTGTGAATAATATTCTTAGCCATATACTGTTCTCCGGCCGGTCCAGGTTTTTTCACAAACTTCACTCCCTCTCCGAGCTCGCCGAAGATCTGGCCTTGCGCTTCCGGCAGTCTGCCGAAGAGGTTGCAGAGAGCGTATCGATGGCGCCGACCCTTGAGTGGGAATCTCTGGGCACACTTCACCTCGATATGAATATCTGCCTGCTGGAAACTGTCATTGTTCTGAAATCCTTCCTCCAGCTTTTACCCGATGATGCCCTCCGCGCATTTCATCAAAAATTGCTGGATGAGTCTAAACGTCCTGTTGGCACGGTTTGTATCTTTTCGCCATAGACGCGCGACCGTAATCTGAAGAAAATAGGTACGTGCCTGGTCGTAAGAGGACCTGGTCAAGACCGCCTTGCGATACGTTTTGACACCTTGCGAACAGCCACCTAAATTGTCTCTTTATAGCTGTTTAGTCACGCTCAGGGACAACTCCAAGGAGCGCGGGACGCATCTTAGCAGCTGAAGCGTCCTCGGAACCATTGGCTCGAACCAAGCGAGCAGACTCAACCGAGCTGTCGGAAGCGGAGGCCATTCGCCTCGCCCAGCAGGGCGATGCCAAGGCTTTCGAGTTTCTCTATCGGTTGCATAACCGGCGCGTGTACGCCCTGTGCTTGCGTATGCTCGGTAATACCTCGGACGCCGAAGATCTCACTCAGGAAGCGTTTTTGCAGTTATTTCGCAAAATTTCGACGTTCCGTGGTGAGTCAGCTTTTTCTACTTGGCTTCATCGTCTGGCTGTGAATGTGGTTCTCATGCGCTTGCGCAAGAAATCGTTGCCGACCGATTCTCTCGAGGAAACCACCGAACCTGACGAAGAGACTGGCGGCCCACGCAGGGATATTGGCGCGCCGGACCTTCGATTGACGGGCTCCATTGACCGGGTCAATTTACAGAGGTGCGTCGAACAGTTGCCCCCCGGATACCGGACGGTTTTTGTCTTACATGACGTGCAGGGCTACGAGCACAACGAAATCGCCAATATTATGGGATGTTCGATTGGCAACTCGAAATCCCAATTACACAAGGCCCGTATGAGGTTGCGCGAGCTGTTGCAGGAGACCCAAAGGGATCTCGCCCGGCAGGAACGCCAGGAGGCAAAAAGTGACTCTGCCGGCGTGGAATAAGGTTAGACTTGGAGCCCTTGCGGCCGAGATGGCCATTCTCGAAAATGTTTCGAGAATGCTTGTTTTCGCGCTTCACCTCGGCAACTCAAACATGTTTTGGGAACATCATAGAAGCAGAGAAAGTGGTATCTATTGCATGCAGATCCTGTAAATTAGCACCGGAATGTCATACAAAGGATGATACCGATGCAGTGCCAAGAATTAGAACATGTTCTCGAAGAGAACGGTGAGCAATCGCTGCCCGCTCCTGCGCAGGCGCATCTGGAAGGTTGTGGCGCATGCCGCGCCTTAGTGAGTGATCTTGAGCGCATCACGGTGGCTGCGCGCGAACTACCCGCCGAGGTAGAGCCCCCCGAACGCATCTGGGTTTCATTGCTTTCGCATCTCGAAGCCGAAAAAATTATTCGCCCCGAGTTCACTCCAGCACGCAGTGGTTCGAAGGTTCCTTGGAAGTCGCGAGTCCTCCGGCCGGCGCTGGCTATGCTGGCAATTTCGGGGCTTCTTCTGGCCATCGTGATCGTTCGGCTGCGTACCGTCACCGTCACCTCGCTCGGAGATCGCAACACATCCACTCGTGCACTTCCTCCGGAGCTGACCCAAACTAAGCAGCAATTGGATTCGATCGAGAGTCGGGCCATGGCCTCCACCCCTGAGCCGGCGTCCGCAACCAACGCATCACTCCGCGAAAATCTCAAGATCGTGAATAATTTTATTGCCTCATGCGAACGGACCGTGCGCACAACCCCGCAGAATGACTTGGCCCGCGACTATCTGTCCGGCGCCTATCAGCAAAAAGCGGAGTTGTTGGCAGCCATCCAGGACAGCAATTCGACAGGGGACTGAACGATGAAGACCGCAAGACGTGGTGGAACGATCAGAAACATTCGATGGGCGACCGTGGACGCGGCGCTTGTAACGTTGTTGGCTTTTGCCGTCCCCGCCGCTGCACACAGAATTGAAAAACACTACACTGTCAATGGACGTCCGGTCATTACGATCAATAGTAAGACTACAGGACGCGTCACCGTGAAATCCTGGAAGAATTCCGAAGTTGTTATCGTTGGTACTCATAACTCCGACAAAGTCGAAGTCGAGGCCGAGCAAGCTCAAAACCGAATCGAAGTCACCACCCATATTCTTCTCAAGGGAGCCAAGTCTGGGGATTTGGACGCCAGCTACGAGCTTACCGTTCCTGAAGAAAGTGAGCTTGAAATCCGCACGGACTCCAGTGTGATTCAGGTCGAGCGTGTTTTTGGCGATCTGACGTTCGATACCGTTGGCGGTGATATTAATCTGACCCGCACCGCCGGCCATTTGGACGTTCACACGGTGGGTGGCTCAGTTGTGTGTGAACAGTGTTCCGGCCGCCTGACTGTAAATTCTGTCAGCGGCAACATTAAAATTTTGCAGCCCGAGCTGACTTCTGTTCGTATCGCCACAACCTCCGGCAATATTTTCTTTGACGGGGTTCTCGTGCCTCATGGCACCTACACTTTGAAGAACGGGAGCGGCGCGATTGAAGTCCGCTTCTCTGAAACTGATTCCTTCGACTTGAAAGCGCAAACAGTTTCCGGCTCCGTTGACAATCAAATCAAGCCGTTGCTAAAACCGGATGTACACGGCCTCAAAAACAGCACCTCGCGTTTGGTAACGGGATTCTTTGGATCGGTCAACTCCGGTCTCGCCAAAGTCGACCTCTCTTCCTTTAGTGGTATAATTCGTATCCGAAAGCGTGACTAACTTTCTCTCTTTGTGTTCCCGCTTATGACTTCCACGCCGTTTTCCGGCGCCCCAGCTAACCGCCGCTTGATTTGCCTGATTGGTTTTATGGGTTCGGGAAAAACCACCGTCGGCGCGCTGCTGGCTCGCCAGCTGGCCTGGCGCTTCGTTGACCTTGACGCGCGCATCGAAGAGGCCGCTGGTCTTCGTATAACGGAAATCTTTGAGCGGCTTGGCGAACCCACCTTCCGCGAAATCGAGCATCAGCAGCTCGCGAATACCCTTGGCCAGGCCGCTGAAGATGCGACTCCCGTAATCCTGGCTTTGGGAGGCGGCACTTTTGCTCAAAGCACCAACATTACTCTTCTTCGCGACGCGGGCGCCGCTCTGGTGTGGTTGGATTGCCCGATGGATTTGCTTCTGGCTCGCTGCGTCACAATGACTGGCAGGCCGCTGTTCTCCGACGAGCACAGTTTCCGCCAGCTTTATGAGCAGCGCCTTCCCTTCTATCGCCAGGCGACGTATCGCGTCGACGCCGGTGGCGCTCCTCGCCACGTCCTCGAACAAATTTTATCGCTCGGGATTCTACAGCCGGCCGCAGGCGTCACGAAATCTACGGAGGAGATTATACAACCGTGAATTTGCCCAATACAGTTTCATCAAAACATCGCTCCGCATCATTTCTCGTATCGCCCGGCGTCGCCTTGCTTCTCGTGCTTATTTTTTTTGAAGGCGCTTCGCATGGTGCCCCGCAAAAAAATAAGAAAAACCAGTCTGCTCTGGTAAGTTCCATGGCAGCTGATAAAGGCAAGCTAAAGATTCTGCTCGAGGGCCAGTTGGTAGGTTCAGAGGAATTTGAAATTTCGCCTTTGGCCGGCATTTGGGTGGCCCGCGGCGCAACCGACATTCAAGCACCGGGCGCCAAGCCTACTCGCGTTGTCTCCACCTTCCGGCTGCAAAGCGATGGCACGCCGCAGAAGTATGAATGGTCCGCGCAGGGCGAGAAGAAAGCGTCTGGCAGCGTCACGTTTCAGGGGGGCGTGGCCACAGTTCAGCTTGACCTGGGCGGCACCAAACCCTTTGACGAGGAGCACACGTTCAGTTCGCCGCTCATCGCCGTGCTCGACAACAACTTGTACCACCATTACGCGATTCTCGCTCGCCTCTACGACTGGAACAAAAAGGGCAAGCAGGCATTTCCCGTCCTAATCCCGCAGGATATTACACCCGGCACCATCGAGGTGGATGCCAAGGGAAAAGAAACCGTGGACGGCGCTTCCTACGAAACGCTAAAGCTCACCACTCCTGACCTGGAGGTCACCCTCTATCTCGACTCGAGCCATCGCTTGATGCGCCTGACCGTTCCAGTTTCGAAAGTCGCGGTCATCCGCGAATAGCTTCCGTTTCCCCAATATTTGCGCACCAAAGAAGGCGCGGCGTCATCGCGCCAGAGGCCCGATGAACGCCGCGTCAAAACTTTTGTTTTACGGCGCGAGACTATCGGTGACTGCTCATCATCGAGTGTCCCTGTTGACTCGGTTGACCAACTCGCCGCACGTATTGCGATTGCTGCGGCAGCCTCGCCGGATTCCCGATGGGACGCATGTTCAGCGGCATCGCAGTCACGTTATCGCTGATCGCCTGCAAGCGCTTCAAAATGGATTGCCATTGTTCCCAATCCAGTTGCCGCAAAAACGGCCGCAATCCCTGGATGAAGGGGTCTTCGAGCAGCGCCTCTCCATTCGATTCAGGAATGAAGAAGCGGTTCAGACCTACACCCAGCGCCTCTGAAATCTTTTCCAGTGTTCCGAGGCTGGGCGTCATCTGTCCGCTTTCGATGCGCGACAGATAGGAGCGCGAAACGCGCGAGCGAGCCTGTAACTGGCTCTGCGTCATGGCCCGCGATTCCCGCAACTGCCGGATCCGCTGTCCGATGTTTTCTACCGTCTCGCGGTTGGGCCACTTTTCGGAGCCCGCCTCCTCCACCTCCACCTCTGGCGGTGCCGGTGGCGGAATCAAAAATTCCACCTTCGGCGGCATGAGGCGCAGGCAGCGCCGGCAGTTGCCGGTCCGCGTGCGATACTGTACCAGTCCGCACATCTTGCAGCGGATTACTTCACGATCTAGATCTATCGTACCTGTGTTGCCATTCGTATCCGACACCTGTGCTCCTCGCTGACTTTTCCGGCGAGCGGGTGTTGGAGAAACGTCGGGTTTCAGGGGAAGGCAGAAACTGGCGCGCGGTGATTGTGCAGAGGTGCCCCCATTTGTGTCAAGCACTATTTTCATTTTGAGACTGTTCGCACTTTGCGACGTCTCACCCGTGCCTCGCCCTTTGATATGCCGCCCGACCGATCCAGACACCATGTTGGTACTCATTGTGTTCAACCCTCGGAAATCAAAGCGTTTGTTGGCTTTAGCTGCTTGCGGCGGCTTTGAACGTCCTAAAATCAATTTCGAATTCTTCGAGGTCCCTGTCTCAAATCCGCAGCTTTGATATAAAATGCAAGTTTCCGGCCACACTGCAACGCAGAATCGTTAATCGTATGTTCTTTTATTTCTGTCCGATTTGCGTCGCTTTTTACGCAAGAATGCTGAAAATATCGGGGGAACTGATGCCAATCCGCGATGAAGCCTGGAAACTGCTCTGCGAGTACACGCAATCCGACAGCCTGCGCAAACACATGCTTGCCGTTGAAGCCTGTCTTCGCTCCTACGCACGCAAATTCGGTGCCGATGAGGAACTATGGGCCATAACGGGACTCCTACACGACTTTGACTACGAGCGCTGGCCCAATTCGACCCACCAGCCAACCCAGGAGCACCCCTACGAAGGCTCCAAGATTCTGCGTGAGCGCGGCTACCCAGAAGTGATGATACGAGCCATTCTGTCCCACGCCGACTACTCCGGCATAGCGCGGGAGTCCCAGCTCGAGCACACCCTATTCGCCTGCGATGAACTCGCCGGCTTCTTGACCGCGTGCGCCTACGTTCGCCCGTCGAAGAGTATTCTCGATTTGGAGGTGGACTCGGTAAAGCGTCGCCTGAAAGACAAAGCCTTCGCGCGCGGCATAAGTCGCGAGGACGTCCGCAAAGGCGCCGAAGAACTAGGCATTCCCCTCGAAGAGCACATCGCCTTCTGCATCGAAGCCATGCGCTCCGCCGCCGACTCCTTAGGCCTGAACGGCAGTGCCGCTCCCGTCGCTGGGGCCTCATCCCCCGCCTCATGCTAACCAGGAATTACCTGGCTACATTCCCGGCCTTTGGGGAGGCTTTAGCCGCGACATACTAGAGCCCCTACACACTACGTCATTTCAACCGGAGCGGCACACGACACCTTTGCCTTTGACGCGCGCAGCGCATGTCGTGCCGGAAGGTTTGGGCTTTGAAAAATCCGGCAGCGATCTATTTCACCGCGTACACCAGCGAAACAATCCCCGTCTTGTACACTTTGTGGCTTATTAATGTCAGCTTCTTCTGTCCCGCCGGCGCCGGCAACAAAGCAATCCCTCCCCCAAGAAGTATCGGGATAACAGCAACCTCAACAGTGTCGACGAGCCCAGCCTCTAGCAGGCTTCGAAACAGCGACCCGCCGCCAAACAACCAAATGTCGTTACCCTGTCTCGCTCGAAGCGAAGCTAAAACCTGCTCTTCATTCGCAGACACAATCGTCACTTGCGGATAGTGGGCCTGCCGTAGCGTCCGCGAAAAAACAATCACCTTCATCCCAGGCATCGCCGCATTCCCTGCTCGCGCCAGCGCCTCAAACGTTCGCCGCCCCACAAGCACCGTGTCAAACTCCTTAACAATTGCTCCAAAATCAATTTCCGGATCCATAATGATCCAATCCGCTTCGCCGTTCGGTCCGGCAATATACCCGTCCAAGCTCATCGCCACTGCATAGCGAATTCGCCGCACCGCCACCTCCCGCATCCCCCAAAATTGCACTAGGGTTCGAAGAACGTAGCGATTATCCCGTATCTGCCGTGCCAGTGCGCAACACAAACCGCCGGCATTATCCCCCTGTTTGTTATTTGTATCGCGTTGCGACCGGACTGGGGGCCGCAGCTTTAGCCGCAACAGAAACGAGCCCATCCGCACCGCTGTCATTTCGAGCCAAGCGGCACATGACCTTCATGCCCGCAGCGCATGTCGTGCCGCGCAGCGGAGAAAGCCCTCTCAGCGGGTGCTGTCGGGAGTCGCTATACCCGAACAGCTAAAACCAATTGTGAGACCGACTCGCCTATGTGATCAATCCTGAGCACCGCGCTTCTCAGCCCTGGCCTCCATGCTCGCGACGATAATCCCTTGGGGATCGATCCTTACGAAAAATGCGTCTATAACTCCCTTATTAACAAGCGCTTGCAAAACAAAGGAGGGGGAGCGTAGAATCGAACTCTTACAAAAAAGGGGGTTATCCCCCACCTGTGAAGTTGGCGGCCCGCTGCGGAAATCACCTCGGTCTTCCTCGCGCTTTCCTGGCAGGCCACTCTCGGCTAGAATTGAATGAGCATGCTTCTGCAAATTGACGGAGACTACGCCTCGGGCGCTCGCCAAGCCCGCCATAAGACTGTGGGCGTCAAGGTCGGCCAGGTACGCGTGGGCGGCGGTGCGCCTGTTGTCGTTCAGTCGATGACCAATACCGACACCGCTGACATTGCCGCGACTGTGCAGCAATGCATCGAGCTTGCCAATGCCGGTTCGGAACTTGTGCGTGTTACCGTCAATGTTCCCGAGGCTGCCGCGGCGGTTCCGGAAATAAAAAAGCGCATGCTCGACGCCGGCTGCACCGCTCCGCTGATCGGTGACTTTCATTACAATGGCCACGTCCTCCTCACTAAGTATTCCCATTGCGCTTCCGCCCTCGACAAATACCGCATCAATCCCGGTAACGTCGGCGCCGGCCAGCGCCGCGACGAACAATTCGCCACCATCTGCCACGTGGCTCGCGACCATGGCAAGCCGGTGCGCATTGGCGTCAACGGCGGCTCGCTCAATCAAGAGCTCGTCATGCGCAAAATGCAGGAGAACACCGACCGTGACCTTGGCCTTTCCTCCGAACAAATCATCAATGATTGCATGGTACTTTCCGCTCTCGAATCTACCGAGCTGGCTCTGCAATGCGGTTTGCGCAAAGATCACATCATCATCTCCTGCAAAGTTTCGCGCCCGCGCGATCTCATCACCGTGTATCGCGACCTCGCGAAAAAAACCGAGCAGCCTTTGCATCTTGGGCTTACCGAAGCTGGCATGGGCATCAAGGGCACCGTGTGGTCTGCGGCGGCCATCGGCATTCTTTTGTACGACGGAATTGGCGACACCATTCGCGTCTCGCTGACGCCGCGTCCCGGCGGAGATCGCCGGGAAGAAGTCTATGCCGCCTGCGAGCTATTGCAGGCGCTCGGCCTGCGCTCATTTTCGCCAAGCGTAACTGCGTGCCCAGGCTGCGGCCGCACCACCAGCACCACGTTTCAGGAGCTTGCCGAAAGCATTCAGGGCTACATCCGCGACAGCATGCCCGTCTGGAAAACGCGGTACGATGGCGTGGAAGAAATGACCCTGGCTGTGATGGGCTGCATCGTCAACGGCCCCGGCGAATCGAAGGCCGCCAACATAGGCATCAGTCTTCCCGGCACAGGCGAGGCACCGCGCTGTCCGGTCTACATCGATGGCCACAAATTTGTCACCCTCGAAGGCACCTACGACGAACTCTCTGTAGCTTTCCAATCTCTGGTCGACAACTACATCGAAACAAAATACCCTCGCAAATCCCCGGCAGAAGCCAAGATCTAAAAAAAGATCGCCCGAGGCGGCAAGGGAAAAAGCACTCAGCGAGACTCTCGACCAACACGCAAAAGAAACGCCAACGGCCAAGAACAATCGACAAACACCCTAAAACACGATCGTCTAAACGCCCGCTTGCGTAATTCCGCTTCTCCGTGAGCGCTATGCTAGAATCAATTTTTCTCTTTCGGGTTAAAAAGAACTTGAGGAATCGAAAATGAAAATCACTCGCGAAGATGTCTTGCGGGTTGCCGACCTTGCTTACCTCGATCTGAGCGAGTCCGAGGTTTCCACGTACCAGCAGCAGCTCGATTCCATCCTCGAATATGTCGGCAAGTTGAACGAGCTCGACACCACAAATGTCGAGCCAATGGCGCAAGTGCTGGCAGAAGATTCGGCTGCCTCAAACGTAACTTTGCGTGAGGATGTGACGGTTCCCTGCTGGGCCGCCGCGGAAATCTTGGCTCAGGCCCCGGACGCCAAGCCGCCGTACTTCCGCGTTCCCAAGGTGATCGACCGCTAGCGTCAGCGAGCGCAAGCAAAATGGAAAGAAAGGTTCTATGAGCAAAATGTTCCATCAATGTTTGACGTGGGACATTTTCCAGTCGCGCAGTACGCGCAGAAGTTTTGCGCCCGACACTGTTTGAGGCCAGGGACCAAACCAAGAGATGAGCAACTGGACGATCAACACGGTCCGAAGAGCTCTCGAAGCGAAGAATATTTCTGCGCGAGAGCTCGCGGAAGATTTTTACAAGCGCATCGCCGAGCGTAATCCGGAGCTGAATGCTTTTCTCGCTCTGTCTCCCGATCGGGCTTACGCGCAGGCCGACGCGATCGACGCGCTCGTTAGTCAGAAAAAAGCTTTACCGCCGCTCGCCGGAGTGCCGGTCGCGATCAAAGACGTGATCAGTACGCGTGGGATTCCCACTACGTGTGGCTCGCGCATTTTAAAAGCATACATACCGCCCTACGACGCGACTGCGGTCGAGCGGTTGGAGCGTGCCGGAGCCCTCATCCTCGGCAAAACAAATTGCGACGAATTCGCGATGGGCAGCTCGAATGAAAATTCCTCCTACGGCCCGGTGCGCAATCCCGTCGCGCTCGACCGCGTGCCGGGTGGCTCGAGCGGAGGATCAGCCGCGGCGGTGGCGGCGGGACTTGCGGTGGCGGCGCTTGGCACGGACACCGGCGGCTCGATACGGCAACCCGGGGCTTTCTGCGGAATTCCTGCGATGATGCCGAGCTACGGAAGAGTGTCGCGGTACGGGCTGATCGCTTTTGCCTCGTCGCTCGACCGCATAGGGCCTTTCGCGCGAAACGTTCGCGACGCGGCAGCAGTGCTCGAGACGATTGCGGGAAAAGACGCGAATGACTCCACATCTGTCAATGTACCGGTGGATGCTTATACCTCGGAACTGTCTCTGCCGATAAAAGGTTTGCGGCTCGGCATTCCCAAAGAATACTTCGCTCCGGGAATGGACTCCGCGGTTCGCGAAAAAGTGGAAGCGGCTATCGAGCGCTTCCGAAAGCTTGGTTGCCAGATCATGGACGTTCGCCTGCCGCATACCGACTACGCTATCGCGGCCTACTACATTATTGCCACGGCCGAGGCAAGCTCGAACCTGGCGCGATATGACGGGGTCCGTTACGGCCCACGTGTTCCGGCAGACACACTGCTGGAAATGTATCGCAAAACCCGGGGCACTGGCTTCGGAGCCGAAGTAAAACGCCGCATTATGCTGGGGACTTACGTTCTGTCCGCCGGGTATTACGACGCCTACTACCTGAAAGGGCAGAAAGTGCGTGCCCTTATCGCGCAAGATTTTCGCGATGCCTTTACCAAAGTAGATGCGATTGTAACTCCGACATCGCCTGTTCCCCCGTTCCGGCTTGGCGAGCGAACAGCGGATCCGCTCCAGATGTATCTTGCTGATATATATACAGTTACTGGATCGCTCGCGGGTATCCCGGGTATTTCGATTCCGTGCGGCAAGACTCCTGATGGCCTCCCCGTTGGGCTACAAATCTTTGGCGCTGCTTTTGGCGAGGGCCGGGTGCAGCGGTTGGCTCATGCCTTCGAGCAAGCCGGCGGCGGAGAAAATTGAGGCGAGCGACAACCTTAAATGAGGAAGCTCACTGCGATTCTGGCGCAGTTAAATGAGTCTCGTGCACGGCTTTTTGCCGCTGCGGACGTGGTGCCGACGCGGCAATGGCGCGCCTCGCCGGGTCCAGAAGCATGGTCAACCGCGGAAGTGATCGCGCACTTGATGATGGTGGAGCAGAGGATTACAGCGAGCGCGAACAATCTGCTTCGCGAACCGCCGCGATCTGTGCCGATTTGGAGACGCGTGCATCTGCCTTTACGAGCCGCGGAATGGCGTGCCATTCGGCGCAAGAGTCCAGTCCCGCTCAACCCTAACTTGCTGGGAGAAAAGGAAGTCATGCTGGCAGCCCTGCGGGAAGTGCGATCACAGACCATCGCTTTTCTCGATGCGCTTCCCAATCGCGATTTAGGAGTATACCGGTGGCCGCATCCGTTCTTCGGCAGCTTGAATTTCTACGATTGGTTCCGCGTGGTGGCCTATCACGAGATCAGACACAGCAAGCAAATACGAGAAATCGTAGAACTCCTACCAAATTAAGCATTTGCTGAGACCGCCGTGGCTGCGCACCTGGCTACGCTTAGTTCGAATTCCAAGAAGCCAACAAATAACTCCTTTTGGCACGCTCCGTTGTAATCGAAAGTACTAGTCTGTCGGTTTTTCAGAACGGATACGGTTTAAACGGACTTACTATTGCAGGGAAAACGGTACAGCGCTTATGCTTCCTGTAGCATCTAACTTTTGCAGGACGGAGTTGGAAGCGAAAACAGATTGGAGTGAGCGTGCAGGGGACAACGGTGGTCACCATAAAATCCAGCCAAAAGATCTTCACCGAGCAGGAAGTCTCGGGGCTAACCGGAATCTGCTTGGAGCACTTGCAAAGTCTGGCCCGTAGCCGCCATCTGGGCTTTCTCGCCCGTGCCGCAGAAGCGGCGGGCGCGCAAGCCAATCAACTGCTGTTCACCAACTCCGATTTGATGGTGCTGGCAATTCTTTGCCCGCGCTGCGAGCACTAACCGCGCGCTTGGCCACCGGTGCAAGCACTCGGTCATTCCGGTAGCTTGGTTATCCCAGCCCACGGTATTATCCCAGTCAAGTTAAATTGTTAGTTGCCACGTTCGTGCCCGGGTGTTGGAACCTAAGCTAAAACGAGGGGACAAGCATGCCAATCTGGCTCTCTTGGGCGTTGATGATTGCCGGTTACATCCTATTGATGAAGTGGGTTTTGCCGTGGTTTGGCATCCCCACTTGAATGTCGGGGTCCTGCGACGTCGGGTCTCGACGTCGGAAAGTATCGAGCTACGGGCAGGATAAGAGCACAAAACCATAGAAGGTCCGTCTTGCCGTTAACAGCAACGAAACCGGACGCTATCGCTCGGAAACTGCCGATTTGCCGCGGATAAGCCAATTGGTATGGAACGCGCCCTCTTTGTCGACACGACGGTAGGTATGAGCGCCGAAGTAGTCCCGCTGGGCTTGGGTGAGGTTTGCGGGTAGCCGTTCGCTGCGGTAGGCGTCGAAGTACGCCAGCGATGAACTCATGGCCAGAACTGGTATGCCCACTCCAATTGCCGTCTGCACCGCGAACCGCCATGCTTGCTGACGGCTCTCGACAGCATCGCGGAACCACCCGTCAAGCAGCAGGTTGTCGAGATTAGGATTTCGCACGTACGCCGACATGATCTCGCCGAGCAGTGTGGCTCGGATGATGCAGCCGGCGCGCCAGATCTTAGCAATATCTCCAGGGCGAAGATCGTACTTATATTCCGCCGAAGCAACGCGCATTAGCGCCAGGCCTTGCGCGTAAGAAGTAATCTTGCTGGCATACAGCGCTTGCTCGACGGCGGCAATCAGCTTGCGCTTGTCGCCGCTATACGAGGGTGCCGGGCCGTGCAGGATCTTACTCGCGGCCACCCGCTGCGGTTTCAAGGCGGAGAGAATGCGGCTCTCGACAGCCGCGTTGATCGTGGGGATGGGCGCGCCGACATCGAGGGCATTCTGGCTGACCCATTTCCCCGTGCCCTTTTGCTGTGCTTCATCGAGAATGACGTCCACGATAGGCTTACCCGTTTCCTCATCCCTCCTGGCAAGGATATCCGCGGTGATCTCGATCAGGTAAGACTTAAGCTCGCGCTGGTTCCAGTCGCTGAAGATGGCGTGAAGCTCATCAGCAGCAAGGCCGAAACCTCGGTGAAGCAGGTCGTAGCACTCAGCGATCAGTTGCATGTCGCCGTACTCAATGCCGTTGTGCACCATTTTGACGTAGTGCCCCGCGCCTCGAGGTCCCATGTATTCCACGCAGGGTTCGCCGTCTTCGGCACGGGCGGCAATCGCGCGAAAAATCGGAGCCACCGCTTCCCAGGCTTCGCGTTGCCCGCCAGGCATGATGGCCGGCCCGGTTCGCGCGCCCTCTTCTCCCCCGGACACACCTGTGCCGATGAAACGAAATCCTTGGGCTTCGAGTTCTTTGTTGCGGCGCTCGGTATCGAGGAAAAAGGAATTTCCGCCGTCCATTAAGATGTCACCAGCCTCGAGATGCGGCTTGAGGTGAGCGATTGCGCTGTCCACAGCAGTTCCGGCCGGGACCAGCATGAAAATGCGACGCGGCTTCTCGAGAGCGTGCATTAAATCCTCCGGCGAGTCCGCAGCGATAATGTTTTTGCCCTTCGCGGGACCTTCGAGAAAGGCTCGCGCTTTGGCCTTATCGAGGTCATAACCGGCAACCGGGAAGCCATGGCCCTCCATGTTGAGGGCCAGGTTTCCGCCCATCACGCCGAGGCCGACCATGCCAATCTTGTAGGTCATCTTGGACTCCTAAACGGTGGTACTGCTACGAGCCGAATTCCTAGTCTGCTGCTACTTCGCTGGCCAGCTTCAAGCGGAACAGCATTTCACCGGCGCGCGGAATCACCACGAAACCCTCGCCTTCGCGGGCACGCCACTCGTCGAGGTTCACCGTAGCCGGGTCAAGGTACCCTAGATTGATGCCCCGGCAGCGCTCTTCAGAAATTGCCGTGGCCAGGGTGACCTTGATTCGCGGTGTCTCGATGCCGGTGGCCGGGTCATAACAGCCGAGTCCTTTGACGTGCGTAGAATGCGCCAATACGCCGCCGGGGTAATGCTTGAAGCGGTCCCACTGCTTCAAGAAGTAGTCACGGCAGTGGTATCCAATTTCATTGATGATCTTGCCGTGAGTGTAGCTGAATTCGGTGATATGCGGAGCGTAGATGACGATCTCGGCGCCGTCGGCAACCGCAGGTTCGAGCTTGTACATCCCCTTGGCGGCGGTCCAAATATCGTCGTACATTGTGGGCATGACCGAGAGGACCCGCCGGAACGGCTGGTCAACGTAGGTGATATGCTTTTTCGCCGACAATTGCGAAGCTTCTTTCCAGGCCTCCGGCGGCGTGCCGAAGTAGAGTCCTGCGAGGCCTTCGTGGGTTACCACCAGCGCGAAGCAGGACGCCGGCCGCGGGATCAACGTCGCGGCACGATCAATCACCGCACGAACCGGCGTGTACCCGGCGCCAATCACGTCGTAGCTGGTGATAACCGCGCCCAGCCAGTGCGTGAAATTGATAATTTCGGGCCCCGCAATCCCCGGGAAGAAGTATTTGTTTCCGCCGGAAAAACCTACCACTTCGTGAGGAAACACCGGGCCGCAAATCACAATGTGGTCGTAATCGAGAATAAGTTTGTTGAGGGTAACCGGCACATCCTGGGACATCAGGCCGCCAGTGACCTCGGCAATTATCGAAGCCGGTAGTACGCCAAGCGTGACGAAATTCGCCGGATTCTCCCAACGGTGATTAAAGACGTGAGTCTCTCCTACCCTGCCGTCCACCACTGATTGTCCGACGAGTTTCGAAAGCTGCGCGTCAGACATCTGTTTGTGCGTGCCAAGGGCCACGAGAAAATCCAATGCCTTCACACGCGGGCGAATTAGTTCCTGAAACAGGCTGAACAGTAGCGGCATGGGCATCGTGCGGGTGCCGTCGGGAATGATCATGAGCACACGCCGGCCATTCCAGTCCCCCGAATCCACGGCTTGCGCAACGATCTGGCGCACTTCAACCTTGCTCAGATAACGTTGCGTGTAACCGGCCCCGATGGTCATATGGGTTTTCTACCTCAGTGCTGCCAGGGTGGAATGCTGGGCAGGAGTTTTTCAAATTCAGCGATCAACCTGGCCTCGTACGCTCCGGCAAATTGATTGGCCATGAACTTGTGAACGCCTTCTTCGTAAAATCGCTTCCAAGACTCTTCTTCATGCCCTGGATTCACGGGGAAAAACAGAGCGTTGTTGGCACGCGCGGCTTGCAGATCGCCGGGAGCGTCACCGATCATCAGCATCTGATCGGGGGCATACTTCCCCGCAGTGGCCATTTTCAAGTGTTGCGTCTTCGTGCCCACTTCCTGGCCGGCGATGACGCGAACATACTTGGTAAGGTCATGCTCGGCCCACTCGCGCACCAACGCCTCGCCGGGCGTCTGTGAGACGACGATGGTGTCGGCCTTGGTCTGGAGTAGTGCGAGGCTTTCCCGGACGTAGGGAAATGGCGGAAGGTCATGGACGATGTCGGCGATGGTTCTGTTGACCGCCAAACTCCACTCCAGAGCGAGATCCAGTTCCGCGTGGGGATGCTCAGCAATGTAAGCCTTCAGGCCGTCATTGCTGAGGGACTTGCCTGAGGCGATGAACTCGCGGACCTTCTGCGCTGGTGGCACGTTGCAGCGCCTTGCGGAGACCTCCGGACGAGCTTTCAGGAAATCAAACGTCAAGGTCAGTGCGGGCCAGCGATTCGTGCCGCGCCACTTCGAATACAGGTTGACGAATTCCACGGCCTCGCGCGCGTACTTCGACACCGGTTGCAGTCCCCAATACTTGATAATATTCGGGCAGAAGCACTCCTTGTGCTTGATTTCCATGCTGTCGAAAGCGCAGCCGTCCGAATCGATGCCCACAAAAAACTCGTGCTGAGGTTTTAGCTCGGTCAGCGCCGTAGCTACCATGGTACTGCTCATCGTTCATCTCCTGATTCAAGTTCATACATCGCGCAACGAGTTAGCATCATCGCGCACTGCGGCGCGAAACTAGCGGCGCCGAAAACCGCCCTGCCTGGGCGTTTTGACTCTCCGGCTTGACCAATCATGTTACAACGGAGACCCTGTTCGAGTGGACCCCAGTTTTTTGATGGCGGCGGACCGGTGAGCAACCTCGAACCATGGGCAACGTAATCGTTTCTCCCGATTCTACAAAAGGAAGGAGTTTCTCGCTGATTTCCATGGTTGCCGACGAGCGAGCAATCCTCCGAAGAACATCACTGGCTCAGCGGAGTTGTCCGAGGGTAAATCGCGAGGTATGCTGAACAAAGTAGGGACTAGAATTGGCATCTAAGGTTTGATGGGAGTTTTGACCAGGGCTCCCTGGCAACAAAGTGGCGAGGACATGTTCGCTAGGATTCATCGCGAAATGAGAGGATGGCAGAAAACGTTGTGGTTCGGGCTGGCGATCGTGTCGCTGGCTGCGAGTTGCGAGACACCCGCTTATACGCGGATCCCGGCAATCCTTCAGCAATCCGCATCGCAGGACCAGGAAAAAGCGGTCCCGCCAGAGGCTAGCTCCGCTCCGTTGCCGCGAGGGAAGAAACTGGTGCTCAAGGACGGAACGTTCCACATGGTGCGCAGCTTTGAGAGGAAAGGCAATCGCGTGCGCTTCTACAGTATCGAGCGCTCGTCATGGGAAGAAATGCCGGCAGACATGATTGACTGGGAGGCCACTAAAAAAGCAGAGGCGGAAACGGCCAAGGGGCAAGAGGCTCTGCTCGAAAAAGTGCGATCGCGCGAGGCCATTGAAAAGTATCAGCCCGTGGATATTGACGCGAGCTTGCCGATTGCCCCGGGGGTTTTCCTTCCACCCGGCGAGGGGCTGTTTGCACTCGAAGGGACGATGGTGCGGCCGCTCGAGCAGGTGAGCGCCGAAACGAAGCTCGACAAGAAGCGCCAGCTTGAAAAGATTTTCGTGCCTATCCCGATTGTGCCCACGCGGCATCGCGTGCAGATTCGCGGGGCCCGGGCAGCCGTGCGAATCGCGACAGCCCTCCCGGAGTTTTATCTTCGGGAAGCGCCGCCTGACCCGGACCGACCGTCAGTTATCCCCAAAAGCAGCCGGCCGGGAGAATCGGGTCCGGAGGTCGAGCTGATTCGAGCAACGGTGCGAAGTGGGACGCGGCAGATCGAGGTGCTCGACACAAACCTAATTGGCCAGCAGTCTGCCCAGAGAAACACAATCTCCTTGCAGCGCTGGGAAGTGGCCAAGGGGGTTTATCGATTTACGCTCAGCGAGCAATTGACGCCGGGAGAATATGCGATCGCGGAATTGCTTCCGGAAGGCTTGAATCTTTATGTGTGGGACTTTGGCGTAGACCTGGGGAGTGGGGCTGAGCCGAAAGGCAAGCCGGCTGCAAACAAAAAACCTCAAAAGGCAGCCGGGTCCAAACCATAATCCCATCGTTTGATGAATTCGCCAGGGGCGGGTCAAACCTGAAGAACGTGCTGCCGATTTGAACCTGCTGCATTGGCGAGATTCAACAGAGATTCCCTCGCCTGCGGAACGCGTTGCCAACCATAAAACCGGCCGCACTACTTCTTGACGGGTTCTGCGGGGAATGGTTCGAGAACTTCTTTTATTAAGGCCAGGATATCGGAGAGGAGAAATGGCTTTTGTATGCGGCGCGGATTTTTGCCGCCCGTTTGCAAACTAGATGACTCGACGTACGCACCGGTCATAAAAATAAACGCTCGCTGCGCGCCATGGGGCTCAGCGCACAGGCGGTCGTACAGTTCTTCGCCCGAGAGAGTTTGGCCGGGACCTTTTAGATTGACATCGCACAAGACGACGTCGTAGGAATTGCGCGCAGCCAATGAAAGGGCCTGTGCGGCATTGACCGCGCAGTCTATTTTCAACCCTTGCGCCTCCAAACTCTCCTTCACTAGTTCTCGTATCCCTTCCTCATCGTCTATGACCAGGACGCTGCGTCCTTTTAACGCTGCGGTATCGCTCGCGGCGGCGCGGTTGTGTTGCCGCGAGCTTTGCGGCGTTGACGCCCGGTCCGAGTGCTCACCATCAGAGCGCTCCCTGACCGGCTGTTGGGGAGGCGACGGCCTGTTATTCGACTGAGACTGCGGCGAACGGGCCTGGCGGGACTGGGCATCGGACGAATGTGCCTGGGGCGGCTGCTCGCCCTGTGCGTGGTCCTCTTTTTGCCGATCGGAAGCTAGCGGAAACGTAATCGTGAACGCCGCGCCGCCGTCGGGTATACGCTCGACTTCGATCTGGCCCCCGTGCTCGCGAATAATCGACATGCAGATGCTCAAACCCAGGCCGGTGCCGCCGCCGGGGCGCTTGGTGGTGTAAAACGGGTCGAAGAGTTTAGGCATTGCTTCTTTGCGGATTCCGGCGCCGTCGTCCTGCACGCGAACGGTGATGTGCTGGCCACTGCAATTCAATTGGATCTGAATCTTTCCAGACTCGCGAACTTCCTTGATGGCATGCTCGGCGTTGGTTACCAGGTTCAGCAGGACTTGAATCAATTGATTGGCGTCGCCCAGGATCGGTGGAAAGTCCGGCCGAGGAGCGAACTGAACCGCAATATGATTGCGGCGAAGCGAATGATCGTGAAGCTGGAGGGTACGCTCGAGGAGGTCGTTCAGTTGCACAAGCTTTTTTTGCGGCGCCGGCGGACGTGAGAAATCGAGCAGGTTTTGAACGATTTGCGCGGCACGGCGAGCTTGGCGGTGCGCGAGATCAAGCTGTTTCTTGGTGGCTTCGTCGGCGGACTGGTCGCGAATCAACTCGGTGACGCCGAGAATAGCGGTCAGCGGATTGTTGAGCTCGTGGGCTACTCCGGCAATCATTTGCCCCATGGCGGCAAGCTTTTCCGATTGGATAAGCTGCTCCTCGAGCCGCTTCAAGTCGGTAATGTCACGAAGCGACGCAACGATCCCGATAATCTTGCGCTGCGGATCGTAGAGCGGGGTTGCATTGGTGCGAAATCTGCGCCACTCTCCGGCGCGGTTTTGCACGCGGTGCTCGAGGCTCGCGAAACTTTGGTCGCCCGCAATCAACTCCTCGAAGTTCTTCATCAAGGCGGCCCGGTCTTCGGGATGCGTCAGCATTCCAATTTGCATTTTAAACATTTCGTCGACCGTAAAACCTAGAGCCTGTTCGACGCGCGGGCTGATAAACCTATAATTCCTCTCGGTGTCGACGACGAAAATAGGATCCGGAAAACTGTCAACGAGGCGGCGAGCGAATTCCTGCCCCTGTTCGAGACGCTGTTCCATCTGACGGCGATGGGAAACATCGAGCAAGGCACCCTGATACCGAATGATTCGGCCGGCAGAATCGCGCACGGCAGTAGAGGTGTCGAGACACCGGATTGTGGTGCCATCTTTTTTCTTCAAGGTGACTTCGCGGCCGTGGACCACGGATTGATCGCCAAACTCCTTGCGCCAATTCTCGCGATCGGCTGGACTCACATGGAAGTCCGTGGCGTTTATGCGCAGAAGGTCTTCCTTGCTCTCATAACCCAGCATGCGCACGAGCGCGGGATTGGCGTCGAGAATCACGCCTTCGTACGTGGTGAAGTAAATGCCTTCTTGTAAGGTTTCAAACAGGTCGGTGAAGCGCGCCTCACTCTCACGCTGCTGCGTGATGTCGCGCGCGAGCACGGTGACGCCTAGAACCTTTTGGTCCTTCATCAGAGCGTGCAGCACACAATCGAAAAAGCGCGCCGACAAAGCGCCTTTCAGGCGAATGCGCAGCACGCCGGCCCAATAACGCTTCTCGAGGAAATGGGGCAGGGCTTGTTCCGCGGATTGGCGCAGCGCCTTGGTGGGATCGTCAAGAAACTCTTCCAGGCTATGCCCGATCAGTTCTGGGAAAGGAGCTTGGAGAAGGTCTTTAAAGCTGCGATTGGCAGCGCGAATCTCTCCATCGAGCGAAAGCGCCACGAGAATGTCATCAAATGAATCAATTAAATCACGATAGCCCTGTTGCGAGCGGGTGATCATCTCAAAAAGCTGGTCAATTTGTTTTTCGTCGGGCGGGGCAGCCGAGCGTTGTTCGATGCCATGCAGCAGGCCGCGCAATTCGGATATTTCCTGAGTACGCTTCCAGGCATACGCTCCGAACAGAAGCACCATCAGAACTAAGCCGATCGGCAGAGCTTCGAGATGATGGGAAAGTGCGCTAATCGTGCCCCAGGACATCCAGGCGAACACACCGGCCAGGGTCAAGAGCAAAAGCAAGGCTATGAACCAAAGTTCGCGCTGCTTGCGCTCGAGAGCCCGGAGCTGAGCTGCCGCTGCCGACTTTGGCGGCGCGCCTGGCGGACTGCCGGGCAACGTTCCCAGATGCCCATCGGACGCGTTCTTGTTCGCAGAAGGCATTGGTTGTTAAGTGTGCAACTCCCGGGCTAATTGGAGAGATACCACGCCTGGATTGATTCTACTGACCGGGGATTGCGTTCGGCAACGAAGCCGTGCGGGCAGTTTCCTAATCCGCAAGCCGGAACCAATTCCGCAAGAGACCAAAGAAATGCGGCGTTTCGAATCGAAACGCCGCGCTCGGTTAGCGAAAAATGTGTCGGCGGGATATCGGAGCCGGCTCGCGCCGGTGCCGATCTAGCCTTCGGCAGCCGCCTCGGTGTCCTTGCGGAGGAAGTCGAGAGCCGCAGCCTCCTCGGGGGTAAGCTCGGCGGCAGCGGGAATGGATTCCGACGGCATTTGCACCGGCACCTCGGTTAACAGCTCAATATTGCGGTAACGCTCAAGACCTGTTCCCGCAGGAATGAGCCGGCCCATGATGACGTTTTCCTTGAGGCCGCGGAGGTAATCAACCTTGCCCGCCACGGCCGCTTCGGTAAGGACGCGAGTGGTCTCCTGGAAGCTCGCGGCCGAGATGAACGAATCGGTCGACAGTGAGGCCTTGGTGATGCCCAGAAGCAGCGGCCTGCCGGTCGCGGGACGCCCGCCGTCGGCAATGATGTGATCGTTCTCTTCGCGGAAGCGGAACTTGTCAACCTGCTCCTCGAGCAAGAACGGGGTGTCACCGACGTCTTCAACTTTTACCCAGCGCATCATCTGGCGCACGATCGTTTCGATATGCTTATCGTTTATGTTGACGCCCTGCAGGCGGTAAACCTCTTGAATGGAATTGACGAGGTAGGCCTGAGTATATTTTTCACCGAGAACTGCCAGCAGGTCGTGGGGATTAAGCGGGCCGTCAATGAGCGGCTCGCCGGCCTTAACGCGCTCGCCTTCCTGCACGTTGATGTGAACGCCGCGCGGAATGGAATATTCTTTTTGCGTGCGCGCCGCGGCTTGCGTTTCTTCACTTTCGACGTAAACCTTGCGCTGGCCCTTGGCGATTTCGCCGTATTTCACGACGCCATCGATTTCGCTGATCACCGCAGGGTCGCGAGGCTTACGCGTTTCGAATAGTTCCACCACGCGCGGCAAACCGCCGGTGATGTCCTTGGTCTTGGTGGTCTCCCGGGGAATTTTGGCCAGCACGTCGCCGGGCTGCACCTCATCGCCATCGGCAACCATCAAGTGGGCGCGCGAAGGCATCAGGTATTTCTTGCGCACGCGGCCCTGAGAATCACGGACCAAAATGGTGGGCTGATGTTTCTCATCACCGGGCGGCAGCGTGACGACAAGCTGCGCAAGGCCGGTAACTTCATCAACTTGTTCCTCAATGGTGATGCCGGGCTGCAAATCCTTGAATTGAATGGAGCCGCCGGTCTCCGTGAGGATGGAGAAGGTGAAGGGATCCCATTCGGCAAGAATTTGACCCTGGGTGACTGATTCCCCCTCGGCAACCAGGAGGCGAGCACCGTAAACGACGTGGTAGCGCTCTTTCTCGCGGCCTTTTTCGTCGACGATGGCGATCAAGCCGGAACGGTTCATGGCGATGAACGAGCCGCCGCGGCCCTCGACAAAGCGCAAATCGATGAATTTGACGACACCGTGATTTCGCGCTTCGAGCTTCGACTGCTCGGAAACCCGCGTTGCCGTACCGCCGATGTGGAACGTGCGCATGGTGAGCTGGGTCCCGGGTTCGCCGATGGATTGCGCGGCGATGACCCCGACTGCCTCGCCGTGCTCGACCATGCGGCCGGTAGCCAGGTTGCGCCCGTAGCAACGCGCGCAGGCCCCGCGGCGGGACTCGCAAGTGAGTACGGAACGAATGCGAACGCGCTCGATGCCGGCTGCTTGAATGGCGTTGGCCAGCTCTTCAGTGATTTCTTGGTTGACTTCGACAATCACGCTGCCTTCGAAGTCTTTGATTTTGTCGAGCGAAACACGGCCGACCACACGATCGCGCAACGGCTCGACTTCGACACCGGCTTCGACGATGGGTTCGACAAAGATGCCGTCGGCGGTGCCGCAATCCACCTCGCTGATGATTACGTCTTGCGCGACGTCCACCAGGCGGCGAGTGAGATAGCCGGAATCGGCGGTCTTGAGCGCGGTGTCCGCGAGACCCTTACGCGCCCCGTGAGTGGATATGAAGTATTGCAGCACGGTGAGACCTTCGCGGAAGTTAGAAGTAATGGGCGTCTCGATGACTTCGCCGGAGGGCTTGGCCATCAAGCCGCGCATGCCGGAAAGCTGGCGGATCTGCTGCTTGGAGCCGCGCGCTCCGGAGTCAGCCATAACGTAAATGGGATTGATGACCCCTTCTTTGTCCTGGCGCTCGAGCGCTTTGAACATTTCGTCGGCAACTTTTTCGGTGACGTCGCTCCAGATAGCGATGACTTTGTTGTAGCGCTCACCGTTGGTGATCGCGCCGTCGAGATATTGCTGCTGCACCTTGACGACTTCTTTCTCGGCGTTTTCGACGAGCTTGGCCTTGTCGCCAGGGATAAGCATGTCGTCAATGCCGATGGAAATGCCGGCGCGCGTGGCATAGATGAAGCCGAGTTCCTTCATGGCATCGAGCAGCGGGACAGTGCGCTGCTGGCCGAAACGCAGGTAGCAGTAATACACCAGTTGCTGTACGCCCTTCTTTTTAAGAAGACCGTTAATGAAGGGCATCTCCGCGGGCAACGTGTCATTGAGGATCACGCGGCCAACCGTGGTGTGGATGAACTGGCGTTTTACGTTAATGGGCTCGGTGTGGGGAACGTCCTGATCGTCGTAAGCAATGGTCAGGTCAATGACCTCGCCGGTGTAGCGCAAGCGGATCGGAGTGAGCAATTCCACTTCGCCGGCTTCGAGCGCCAGCACAACTTCTTCAGCGGAGCCGAACGCGCGGCCTTCGCCTTTGGCCCCAGGCTTGGACTTGGTGAGGTAATAGATCCCCAGCACCATATCCTGCGATGGCACGGCCAGCGGCAAGCCATTGGCCGGCGAGAGGATGTTGTTCGAGCTCAGCATTAGCACCGAAGCTTCCACTTGCGCCTCGGGTGAAAGGGGAATGTGCACAGCCATCTGGTCGCCGTCGAAGTCTGCGTTGAATGCCGTGCACACAAGAGGATGGATGCGGATGGCTTTGCCTTCGACGAGCACCGGCTCGAACGCCTGAATGCCGAGGCGGTGGAGGGTGGGCGCACGGTTCAGGAGCACGGGATGCTCGCGGATCACATCTTCGAGAATGTCCCAAACGATCGGTTCCTGCTGCTCGACCATTTCCTTGGCTTGCTTGATGGTGGTGCAGTGTCCGGCTGCTTCGAGCTTGTGATAGATGAAGGGCTTGAACAGCTCCAGGGCCATTTTCTTGGGCAGGCCGCACTGGTGCAGTTTCAGCTCCGGGCCCACGACGATGACCGAGCGGCCGGAATAATCCACACGCTTGCCGAGCAAGTTTTGGCGGAAACGTCCCTGCTTGCCCTTGAGCGTGTCGGAGAGCGACTTGAGCGGACGATTATTGGTGCCGCGCAAAACGCGACCGCGGCGGCCATTGTCGAACAGGGCATCCACGGCTTCCTGAAGCATGCGCTTCTCATTGCGCACAATCACGTCGGGGGCGTGGAGCTCCATCAGCTTTTTCAAGCGATTGTTGCGGTTGATCACCCGGCGGTAGAGATCGTTCAAATCCGACGTGGCAAAGCGTCCACCGTCGAGAGGCACAAGCGGGCGCAATTCCGGCGGCAGAACCGGAATCACATCGAGAATCATCCATTCAGGTTTGTTGCCGCTCTTGCGGAAAGACTCCACGACGCGCAGGCGCTTGGCATACTTGATGCGCTTTTGCAGAGACGCGTCGGTCTTCATCTTTTCGCGCAGTTCGGTGGAAAGCTTCTCGATTTCGACGCGCTTCAAAAGTTCTTTGATGGCTTCCGCGCCCATCACCGCGCGGAACTGCCCGGCATAATCTTTCTGCACCTCGCGGTATTTTTCTTCGGGAAGCATCTCACGCTCGCGGATGCCCGGCACTTCGCCGGCATCTACGACCACGTATCCTTCGAAATAGAGAATGCGTTCGAGGTCGCGCATGCTGATATCGAGAAGATAGCCGATGCGGCTGGGCAACCCTTTGAAGAACCACACGTGCGAGCAGGGTGACGCCAGCTCGATGTGGCCCAGGCGCTCGCGACGGACTTTGCTGAGCGTGACCTCTACGCCGCATTTGTCGCAGATGACGCCGCGATGCTTCATCCGCTTATATTTGCCGCACAGACATTCCCAGTCGGTGACCGGTCCAAAAATTTTGGCGCAGAACAGTCCGTCCCGCTCTGGCTTGAAGGTGCGGTAGTTGATGGTCTCCGGCTTGGTGACTTCGCCGTGGGACCACGAGCGGATCTTTTCCGGGCTGGCCAACGAGATGCGGATAGAGTCAAAATCGGCGATTAAACTTGCGCGATCATAAGGGCTGCTGCGATACAAGGTTTATTCCTCCCTCCCGAGGTCTCGCTCGACGCGGGCTTCGGGCTGTCCGGTCCCAGCTTCCGGGACGGACGGTTGCAAAACACCAAAGAGATTGTGCGTTGCTCTAGACTTCACTCTGCAACACCACGGAACGGATGCGACACATTTCATTCGGCCACTTTTTCAGCCGGCTTCTGGCGCTTCATCAACTCAACATCGAGACAGAGCGATTGCAGCTCGCGTACCAGCACGTTAAATGATTCGGGCACGCCGGGTTCGATGCCCGGTTCACCCTTCACGATGGCTTCATAAATTTTCGCGCGGCCATAAACATCGTCCGACTTGGCGGTGAGCAGCTCCTGCAAAATGTGAGCGGCACCGTAGGCTTCGAGCGCCCAAACTTCCATTTCCCCGAAGCGCTGGCCGCCGAATTGGGCCTTGCCGCCGAGCGGTTGCTGCGTGATCAGCGAATAAGGACCAATGGAGCGAGCATGAATCTTGTCGTCGACCAAGTGTGACAGCTTGAGCATGTAGATGTAGCCGACAGTGACCTGTTGCGCGAATTCCTCGCCGGTCATGCCGTCAAACAGGCGAATCTTTCCGGCCTGAGGCAGCCCGGCCACCTCCAGGAGATGGCGGATTTCGGTCTCGCGGGCCCCGTCAAACACCGGAGTGGCGAACGGGATGCCCTGGCGGAAGCTTTGGCCGAGCTCGATCAACTGTTCGTCTTCGAGCTGCGCGAGTGATTTCCACACCGCGGTATCGGTAAAGACTTCGCGGAACCACCGGCGTACCGCCTCCGCTCGCACCTCTTTGTCAAACAAGCGCGAAACGCTGCGGCCCAGTTCTTTTGCGGCCCAGCCTAAATGCGTTTCCAGAATTTGTCCGACGTTCATACGCGAAGGAACGCCGAGCGGGTTGAGAACAATTTCGACCGGCGTGCCGTCGGGCAAATACGGCATATCTTCTTCCGGCACGATGCGCGCAATGACGCCCTTGTTGCCGTGGCGCCCGGCCATCTTGTCGCCGACCGAGAGCTTGCGCTTCATGGCGATATAGCACTTGACCAGCTTGATCACGCCGGGAGGAAGCTCATCGCCCTTCTTGAGCTTATCCTTACGGTCTTCGGTGATCTTGCGCAGCACGTCAATCTGGCGCGAGGTCATCTCCTCGACTTCGTCGATTTTCTCGATGAGCAGAGGATCCTTGTCGGCAAGCTTCAAGCGTTTGAGGTTGCGCGTTGAAATTTTTTCCAGGATGTCGCGGTCGAGCTCAGTGCCCTTGGTGAGCAGGCGCTTGTTGGTTTTTTCATCATGCAAGTCGGCCAGCAGTTTTTGGCCGCCCAAGAGGTCCGAGAGGCGCTTCAGCCGCTCGTCGGTAAGGATGCGAATCTCATCGGCAAGGTTTTTTTCAAGCTTGAAGACCTGCGTGGATTCAATGGTTTTGTGCCGCTCATCTTTTTCGGCGCCTTTGCGGCAGAAAATCTTGACGTCAACGACGGTTCCCTCGATCCCTGGCGGGCAGTAGAGCGAAGCGTCGCGAACGTCGCCGGCTTTCTCGCCGAAGATGGCGCGCAGAAGTTTTTCTTCCGGCGTGAGTGTGGTTTCGCCTTTGGGCGTCACCTTGCCGACCAGAATGTCGCCCGGCCGAACCACGGCACCGATGCGGATCACTCCGCTCTCATCCAGATTGCGCAGGAAGGTTTCAGAAATGTTGGGGATGTCGCGAGTAATTTCCTCGGGCCCGAGCTTGGTGTCGCGCGCCTCAATCTCATACTCTTCGATGTGAATCGAGGTGTAGTAGTCTTCCTTGACGAGCTTCTCGCTCACCAGGATAGCGTCTTCAAAGTTGTACCCGCGCCATGGCAGAAACGCCACGAGCACGTTGCGTCCCAGCGCCAGCTCTCCGTGCTCGGTGCAAGGGCCATCGGCCAGCACCTGGCCTTGCTTGACCTTGTCTCCCACTCGCACAAGCGGCTTCTGATTGATGCAAGTGTTCTGGTTGGAGCGCTTGAATTTAATAAGCGAGTAAATATCCGCGCCCACTTCACGGCTGAGCACGCCGGAGTGGTCGGATTCGACACGAACGATGATGCGCTCAGAGTCAACCTGATCAACGCTGCCATCGCGTTTGCAAATCACGACCGCGCCGGAATCACGCGCCGTAACGCGTTCCATTCCGGTGCCCACGAGCGGAGCCTCTCCACGAATCAGCGGCACAGCCTGGCGCTGCATGTTCGAGCCCATCAGCGCGCGGTTGGCGTCGTCGTTTTCGAGGAACGGGATCAGGCTGGCGGCTACCGAGACAAGCTGTTTCGGCGACACGTCAATGTAATCCACTTCTTCACGGCTCTTCAAAACGAAGTTGCCGGCCTGCCGGCAATTCACGAGCTCGGTGGTAAGCTTGCCGCGCTCGTCGAGCGACGCGTTGGCCTGCGCCACAACGTAGCGGTCTTCTTCCCACGCCGACAAATAGAAGCAGTACGGATCGTAGGTAACCTTGCGACGCTTCAATTCTTCGTTAAGCGCTTCGACTTTATCTTGTTCAACGATTTCGCCCACCTTGAATTCGCTGTCCCCGGAATTGACGATATTCACGTAGTCAATCACCCGTCCATTTTTCACCTTACGGTACGGCGACTCGATGAATCCAAATTCGTTGATTCGCGCGTAGCACGACAGCGAGCTGATCAGACCGATGTTCGGCCCTTCCGGTGTTTCAATCGGGCAGATGCGCCCGTAGTGCGTGGGATGCACGTCGCGCACTTCGAAGCCGGCACGCTCGCGCGACAGCCCCCCCGGCCCCAGGGCCGAAAGACGCCGCTTGTGGGTAATTTCGCTGAGCGGGTTGGTCTGGTCCATAAACTGGCTGAGCTGCGAGCTTCCAAAGAATTCGCGAATCGCGGCCATGACCGGCTTGGCGTTTACCAAGTCGTGCGGCATGGCTGTGGACATTTCCTGATACACCGACATCTTTTCTTTGATGGCGCGCTCCATGCGCACAAGGCCAATACGGAACTGATTTTCGAGGAGCTCACCGACCGCGCGAACGCGGCGGTTGCCAAGATGGTCGATGTCATCCACAGTGCCGATGTTTTTGCGCAGCTTCAGCAAATACCGGATGGAGGCCACGAAATCAGTGGCATCGAGGGTGCGTGTGGTGAGCGGCGTTTCCATGCCGAGCTTGATGTTGAATTTCAGCCGGCCGACCTTGCTGAAATCGTATTTGCGTGGATCGAAAAACATCCCGTTGAATAGCGCCGTCGCGGTCTCCAGCGTCGGCGGATCGCCCGGACGCAGCTTGCGATAAATTTCAATGAGCGCCTCGCGGGTCGAGCGGATCGTGTCTTTGTCGAGCGTGCGGCTGAGCACCACGCCAACGTCGTCGCGCTCAGGAAAGAAAACATCAACCTCGGTGATTCCAGCTTGGCCGAGGAGTTGCCAGGTCTCCGCGGTGAGGGGCTTGTTGGCTTCCAGAATTACTTCGCCGGTTTCGCGATTCACCACGTCGGCAACGCTGTAGGCGCCCTCGAGGTCGCCGACGCTGACGCGCGCCTGGGTCACTTTGGCCTTGACCATTTCCTTATACAACGTGTCGGAGATGCGCTTGTGCGCGCCGACCAGAACCTCCTCGGTGCGGGGGTGCTTGATTTCATGCGCCAGCTTGCGATCGATCATGCCTTCGGAAATGTTCCAGAACAGATCGTTGTCGCGGAGCGAAACGCGCTCCACCTGATAAAACATGCGCAGGATCTCTTCGTTGGTCTTCATCCCCAGCGCGCGCAAGAAGATGGAGCCGAGAAATTTGCGCTTGCGGTCGATACGCACGTAGAGAATGTTTTTGGTGTCGTATTCGAATTCCACCCATGACCCGCGGTAGGGAATAATCTTGCCCAGGAAATAGGAGCGGTTGTTCGCGGATTCGTAAAAAACGCCCGGAGAACGGTGCAGCTGGCTGACAATCACCCGCTCGGTTCCATTGATGATGAATGTGCCGTTATCGGTCATCAGCGGAATGTCGCCGTAAAAAACTTCCTGCTCTTTGATGTCGCGGATATTTTTCGCGCCGGTGTCGGGATCCTTATCGTAAATCGTCAGGCGAATGGTAACCTTGAGCGGCGCGGCGTAGGTCATCCCGCGCTCCTGGCACTCGTTGACGTCGTACTTCAGCTGCATGGCCACGGGGTCGCCGCATTTATTGCAGAAGGTGGGTGTGTTCTTGTTGAACGTGCCGCACTTCGCGCAGATCACGTCGCCTGTCTGGTAAGGATTGGTGACCACCGAAGCGCCGCAGCTTCGGCAGGTCGCGCGCAGATGATGCAACCCTTTCAGGTTGCCGCATTTGCATTCCCAATTTCCGATGGCGTAATCCACAAAATCGAGCTGCGAGAGCCCGCGGAAGTCCTGAATCGGAAACACGGAGACAAATACCGACTGCAGGCCGCCATCTTCGCGCTCCGAGGGAAGCAAATCCATCTGCAAAAAGCGCTGGTACGATTTCTTCTGAACCTCAATCAGGTTGGGAATCTCAATGGTGCTCTGGATTTTTGAAAAATCCAGGCGCTGGCGTTCGCGTACGTGATGATTTCCGTTCTGCATTCTGGTTTACCTCGTTCCCTTCGGGCTAGGCCCGGCACAATTCAACAACATAGAGCGATCCCTGAATGTGGAGCTGGGCAACGGCGCGCACAGCCTTCCGCCGGCGATCCGGATAGGACGCGTTGCAGGCTGGTGACACCCGGTCTTCAAATTGCGCAAGCGAATCCCTTCGGCGCTGCATGCCCCCGCGTACGAGAGCGCGGCGTCAAACTATGGAAAAGCCGTCCGCGGCGTTACTTAATCTCGACCTTGGCGCCGGCGTCTTCGAACTTCTTCTTGATCGTCGCCGCTTCGTCTTTGTTGACGCCCTCTTTGATAGGTTTCGGGGCGCCATCGACGAGGTCTTTGGCCTCTTTCAGTCCGAGGCTGGTGACTTCGCGGACTGCTTTAATCACATTGATCTTGTTCGCGCCGACGTCGGTCAGCACGACGGTGAACTCGGTCTTCTCTTCTGCGGGAGCCGCGCCACCGGTCGCGCCACCGCCAGCCATCATCACCGGGGCGGCCGCGGCTGCGGACACTCCAAAGGTCTCTTCCATCTTCTTTACCAGATCGGCGGCTTCGAGCAGCGTGAGGCCCTTGATCTCTTCGAGAATTCCTTCAACTTTGTTAGCCATCTCTTGGTCCTCTCCTTAAAGATTTCGTTTTAAAGTTTCTGCAAAACTTTTTTGTAGCCACCTATTGCACCGGTGGAGCGGGAGCCGGGGCTTCCTTCTCGCCTGTTCCGCTTTCAGCGCTCCCACCTGCACTGCCACCGCCGCCACCAGAAAATCGGTTGGCTTTAATGGCTTCGTTAACGGTTACCGCTAGGTTTCGCGGCAACGCGGAGAGTGCAGTAGCCATGCGTTGCGCGGGTGACAGCAGCAGGAACATGATCTTGCTGAGCAGCTCTTCGCGCGACGGCAGGTGTGCGAGCTGCTGAATTTGTTCAATCGAGAGCACGCGCCCCTCGACCAAACCAGCCTTGAATTTAAACGACGGCACATCCTTGGCAACCTTCGTGAGCGCCTTGGCTAGCGCTACCGGATCGGTCTCCGTGTAGGAAATGGAATTGGTGCCGGAAAGCCCTTGGAGAAGCGACTCGGACGCCGTGCCTGCGCCGGCGCGCTCGGCCAGCGTGTTTTTGACAACCTTGTAGCGCCCGCCGGCAGCTTGCACGGCACGCCGCAGTTTCGTGTCTTCCTCCACGGTGATTCCCTTGAATGTCGTCAGGATGACCGTGGAGACGCGCGCCAGGGTAACCTTGAGATTATCCAGATCTTTCTGTTTTTCGCTGCGCTGTTTCATTCTTCTTCTGCTCCCTAGGCCGCAGCCACGTGCGCTGCTTCGACTTCGGCCGCGTCAATGGCAATGCCCGGTCCCATCGTCGAGCTGAGTGTGATTTTCTTGATGTATTTGCCTTTGGCGGCAGCCGGCTTGGCTTTCAGAACGGCAAATAGCAGTGCTTGCGCGTTTTCGGCGAGCTTTGCCGCTTCAAAGCTGATTTTGCCGATTGGCGAATGAACAATTCCGGCCTTATCCACGCGAAATTCCACTTTACCGGCTTTGATTTCTTTTACCGCGCGCGCCACATCGAAAGTTACCGTTCCGGTCTTGGGATTGGGCATCAGGCCTCTCGGCCCCAGCACTTTGCCGAGACGTCCGGCGGACTTCATCATGTCGGGAGTCGCGATGACCGCTTCGTAATCGGTCCAGCCTTCCATGATTTTCTGGACCAGGTCCTCGCCGCCCACAAAATCCGCGCCGGCTTGCTGCGCCTCATGCACTTTATCGCCGCCGGCAATCACCACAACCCGCTTGGATTTCCCGAGTCCATTCGGTAAAACCACGGTGCCGCGAACGACCTGGTCGGAATGTTTCGGGTCTACGCCAAGATTGACGGCCAGCTCGACGGTCTCGTCGAACTTCGCGAACTTTGCTTTCTTGAGCACCTCGGCCGCTTCGGCAAGGTGATAGGGGCGCGGCTCTACCAGCTTGCGTGCCTTCTCGACGTTCTTTCCGGCTTTCTTCCCAGGCATAACTGCGTCTCCTCTAGCCCTCGACTTCGAGGCCCATGTTCCGAGCCGTGCCCATCACCGTGCGCACCGCCGATTCGAGATTCGTGGTGTTCAGGTCCACCAGTTTTTGCTTGGCAATGTCTTCGACCTGCTTCTTGGTGACTTTGCCCACTTTTGTGCGATTGGGCTCCGCCGAACCCTTCACGATTCCCGCGGCCCGCTTCAACAGTTCCGAGGCGGGCGGAGTCTTGGTGATGAAGCTAAAGGTCCGGTCGCTATAGATGGTCACGAGTGCAGGAATAATCATGCCGTCAGGCTCTTTGCCGGTCTTGGCATTGAACTGTTTGCAAAAATCCATGATGTTTACGCCGTGTGGGCCGAGCGCAGTTCCCACGGGGGGAGCGGGCGTGGCCTTGCCGGCGGGCAGTTGCAGCTTCACGGTGGTCTGAATTTTCTTGGCCATGGCCGATCCTCTTATCTTTTCGCCTACCCTTAGTTCTTACTTCCCTGATTCGTTATCCGAGTTTTTCGACGCTGCCAAAATCAAGCTCCACCGGTGTCGAGCGCCCGAAGATGGTGACGGAAACTTTTAGTCGGCTGTGATCGGGATCGATGTCCTCGACCGTACCATTGAAATTCGCGAACGGGCCGTCGACGATACGCACCTGCTCGTTGCGTTCGAAAACCACTTTTGGCTTGGGCTTATCGGTTGCCGTGGAAACGCGATTCACAATCGCATCTACTTCCGCTTCCGACAGCGGTGTCGGCGTCTGTCCGGAGCCAACAAAGCCGGTCACGCGCGGCGTCGAACGCACCACGTGCCAGGTGTAATCGTCCATTTCCATTTCTACCAGGACGTAGCCGGGATAGAACATTCGCGATGAAACCACTTTTTTCCCACCGCGCACCTCGACCACGTCCTCGGTGGGAATCATCATCCGACCGATTTTATCCTGCAGCCCGAAGGCCGCGACGCGGCTCTCCAGGCTTTCTTTCACCTTCTTTTCAAAGCCCGAGTACGTGTGAATGATGTACCACTGTTTGGACATGGACGGTGCGCTTCCCTGCTCTGCGCTTTGCGAGCTCATGCTCGAATTCATCCTAGGTTGAACCTGCGAAAAACGTATTCCAAACCCTTTTGAACACCTAAATCTACGAAATACAAAAACAAGCCGAAGAAGAATACCGTAATGATGACGACCGCAGTCGTAGAGCGCACCTCATCGCGTGTCGGCCAGGTAACTTGCCGCATTTCCATTCGCACGTCGTGCAGAAAATCTCCAGCGCTATGATACTGACCGCTGACTTTCTGCATGGCGCCAGAAAGAGAAAATCCCTCGGGTTTGCTCCGCGATTCGCCGTTCTTCACTTTGACCGCCGGTATGCTCATCGGTTTCTGCTATCCCCACACGATTCTTCAGGTTCACATTCCGGGCGCGTATTACGCTGCCAGTCGAGCTGGCAGGGGAGGAGGGATTTGAACCCCCACATCCGGTTTTGGAGACCGGCGGTCTACCGTTGAACCTACTCCCCTGAATTCTCGCCGTGCTGCTACTTCACCTCTTTATGCGGCGTGTGCTTGCGGCACGTATTGCAAAATTTCTTGGTTTCCAGCCGGTCCTGGTGCTGCTTGCGGTTCTTGGTCGTCGTGTAGTTCCGGTTCTTGCAATCGCCGCATTGCAGCGTAATAATTTCGCGCATCGCTCAATCCATCTCTCGCCGGGTCTGCGGCGTCAGGCCATACTTTGTTTATTCGACGATCTCGGTCACGGCGCCGGCGCCGACGGTGTGGCCGCCTTCGCGAATCGCGAAGCGCAGCCCTTTCTCGAGGGCTACCGGAGTAATCAAACTGATCTCCGCGCTGACGTTGTCTCCCGGCATCACCATCTCCACTCCCGATGGCAGCTTCACGTCACCAGTC
>Ga0209117_1000207_pt1 | contig 34566 bp, 23 predicted proteins | sample BlaSpr_A8_OM2_M2_FD_187978 | JGI IMG/M metagenome (GOLD analysis project Ga0209117, IMG submission 187978) | Forest soil microbial communities from Thunder Bay, Ontario, Canada - Black Spruce, Ontario site 2_A8_OM2_M2 (SPAdes) (version 2) | ecosystem: Environmental > Terrestrial > Soil > Boreal... | reverse complement strand
CTCCGCTCAGGTTGGCATAGGGCACCGTGCCCGTCGTCAGCGTGCCGCTCACATCCACCGTGAATAGGGGGGTGCTGCCGTCGGCCTTGGTGAAGTTGAAGAAGTTGCCGGTGGCGTTGTTGTCGTCGGCGCGCTTGCCCGACAACACGTTCGCCCCCGCCGCCGACTGGTTGGCCACCGTGTTGCCGGTGAAGGTTTTGTTGCCCGCGACGGATTGATTGGTGGTGAGATCGACATAGAGCCCCGACAGGCTGGGCAACTGCGCGATCGGCACTCTGCCGGAAGTGAGATTTGAAGCGTTGCTGCTGTAGGCTTCCGCGGTGGTAACGGCTGAAGCCGTGGCCGTAGCCAGATCGACGGTCAGGCCGGTGACCTGGGTGTCAGGAATGCTGTCGTTGGTAAACATCAACTGGCGAGTAGCCGTGCCATCGAATAGCTGAAGGCGTTTCAGGTCCAAGCGGAACCACACGTCACCTGCCGCCAGCGCACCGGGGTCCGCACCTACGCCTGCCAGACTCAGCCCGACGCTGCTGGTGTTGGCCGTGAACGTCTGCTTTTTCCCTGCGCCGAAAATGTTGTTCTGGTTGTTGTAGACCAACGTGCTCGGCAACTGGCCGGTGGCTACCGAACCACCGATGTCGGAGAACTGCGCCTGTGCGCCGGCGGTGACGATACCTTGCGAGTTGTAGGTGATCTTGGTGTTGGTGGCGCCGGTAATCGAGGCCGCCGTCGCCTTGGACGCGACACTCGTGGAAAGGTTCGCTAGATCACTGTTCAGGTTCGTCACCTGGCCTTCCGTGATGCTGCCGGAGATCTGGGACAAGGACGTATCGAAGATGATGTTTAGTTCTGGATCGTGGCTGTAGGTGGTGTCTTCCTTGCTGGAGAACGCAACCGAAATCGAGGATCCCGTGGAGGGCCTCAGAATAATGCCGTTGTTGTACTGTCCTCCGCCGGTATTAAGATTATCAAGCCAATCTTTAACCGCCGGTGTGATATCGATGGTGATGTACTGGTACTTGGAACTAGGAGTCGGGTACGAAACAGGCACTGGGGTGGCAAGGGTTCGCGGGAAAAGTGTATAAGAGCTTTGGCTGCTGTAGGTGATCGTGCTCTCTGACCAGTTCTGCGAGTTTGATGCTCCACCTACCTCCAACACGTCGAAGTTGCCGCTCGCTGTCACAGCTGCGACATAAAGCCTTACCGTGGCCTTCGATACCATCAACGAGGTAACCGGGTTTGCTGCGCCGTTCGCCACGGTGGGAATCCCGCTCAAGTCGAAACGGATGTAGCTGTAGCTGCCGCCCGTCTGGACAACCAGCGCTGTCGACGCGCCGTAGTTGGTTGTGGAACTAGCTGACGTCACATAGGTGTCATCTTTGGCTTTGGCGGTCGCCTGCGCCCAAACGTTGCAGGTTGCCAGAACAAGCATTGCCAATAAGCATGCGACAAACATCCGTGCACGAACTGTAAGCATAAGGGTTTCCTTCGCGCAATCGTTAAACGCTGATCGGGGATTTCGCGTACGAGTTGTGCTCATTAGGGTCTCTCCACAGAGTCATCAAACTCTGGAGTTGTATTTCTTGTAGTATTGGGGTTTCCCAGCTTGAGGGGGGCGACGGGGCACAAACTGTAACTTCGTTCTAAAAGCACTCCGGGGGCCAAAGTAGTCAGGCAGAGGTGTAGCTTGCGCCTTTCTGGGCGTAAGTCGTCGCAGGAATGACACTTAGAAGGCAGATATCCGAACCATGCCTTGAATTGTGCCGTTCGTGCGTCTAACCCTGTCGGGGACTGATTCGATTTTTCTGGTAACTGCAGGGGCAGCGATGACGAGGCAAACGGATACTTTTGTTTACAGTTGCAGCTCCTAACCGATGGTCCCTCTGCCGTTCTGCGCAGGAGCGAATTGCCGCGTGTTTGACAACGCGACTTTGCCCTCTGTGTGAACCTACGAATCGTTGTTCCTGGGTCTTACCGGGGGAATAACACCGCCCCTAACTGGGCAGGTAACAGGGGAGTTAACAGGGGAGAGGACTTCTTTGGGGGGACAGCGTCCGAGCCAGATTTATGGTGCAGGGAGGGCTATCCAACCACGCGTCTAGCTAGCGAAGTCCTGAGGACTACCAGAGTCTGACGTAGAAACCATCGGTGAGGATTCCCGGCAGAATTTCTCTCGGAAATGCCGAAAGAGGAGCTTACAGGTCTGATTGTTGAGTTTAGCCACGAAGGGACCGTTTGGACCGTGACTCTTCGTGTGAGTCGGTTTCCGAAGTCGTAACATTATCAGCTGAGGTACCCTCGACATACCGACCGAGAGGTAGGATTGAAGAAGTCCTTGCCGCCGCCAAAACCGACTAGCCCGACGACATCGCTAAGGTCAAAAGGGTGGAACCGCTTCGCTTGCGATCACCGTCCCACACATCGACATGAACCTGGGGTTCGCAGCGCAATTGCCAGCCATTGAAGAGGCTTTGAAGGCCGCTTACCGGCTCATGCCTTATGCCTCGCTCCTTCTCGGCCACCCCGGACACGGCGTTCCGTTGGGATCCGACTGGCCAGCAATGGATCTTTAACCAGGCCACGAAAAATAATTCATCGCTGACCACAAAGGGGGTGACTTACTACTTCACGATCAACTTGAACGACGGATCTTCGATATATTTCCAAAACACAGGGCCTACTGTTTATGACCCAAAGGACACTCGCACAATATTTCCTTCTTTGATGGGATTTATTATGGGCAACCGGTACACCCACCCGATCAGAAACGTCAGAAAACCTGCGATCAGAAAAATGTCCCCAATGCTGAAACGATACAATGCTGCTTGGTCTGCAAGCATCAGCCATTGCCCTTTGCCGGAAACATTCCAAATTGGACCCGCTGGCTGGAACGTAGAGGGAATTCCAACTGATGGCATAACACCTTTGTTCAAAGATGTAACTAAGGCGTTGCAAGTGATTCCCAGCAAAATAAAGAGTCCGCCTTTCACTTTGGCACGGACGATGTAGCGGACTACCCACGCCAGCGTTGTGATCCAGAACAAATAGCAGAAAGCCATACTCGCTGTCGTCCGCCAGAGCGCGCTTATGCACAGGACGCAACCGAGCTTGATATAAACCTTCACTGTTCACTCCTTGCGATCACTTGAACCGATCAGTCATGGAACTACGTCGTGTCGTTAAATTCGAGTTCGCTGCGGGGCACCTCAAATCAGGTTCGCTTCGTGCTGGACTCTGTGGGGGGTTCGAGTTGCAGGGGGGACGCGGCTATTTAAGTGCTCAATGCCAACTTAAGCTCCATCTCTAACTCCGGGAATGGCTCCGGCGTGCCATCTGGTCGGACGAAAGTAACTTGAGCCGGCATTACTTGAGCCGGTGAAACCATTTTCCCCGGATCGCCCCCGACGGGCTCGGCGACGGGGGTCAAGGGTGAGGACCTGAGCAGCCTGCTGAACCTGGGCGCGAGTTTCACCAACGTGCTGGGCGGCACTGCCAACTGGACGTTTGCTGGGAACACCAACTACAAAAGTGGCGAGCGGTACGGCAACGATCACCATCGCCAAGGCTACCCCGCTGGTTTGCGTGCTGGCATCTGCCACGCAATACAGCGACCCGGCCAGAATAGTAGAGTCTGTGTTTCTACGAAGGACACAAGTATTCGACTGAAAGACTGATTCTCGCTCAGTGCAAGCCGGTAGTCATCGGCGGTGAACCGGACTGATTGCGGCTTATCGAGTTGTCCGTGAAGCTTAGCAATAGTAAAACGCTGGGGATTAAATGCGTCGCTGACAGCCTCTTCAAGTGTTCCTGTTACGACCACCGGATTTCGCTCGGCAAATGTTTCTTCGAGCAGAGGGTCCCAATTGAAGGTGAGCGCAGAAGTAAAGGGAACACGTTTGAGGTCCTGAAAAATCGGAGCAGGACGACTTTTCAGGCTGCCATGTAGGGAACGTAGTGTGGTTAATAATTGGTCCCGCGAAACGCGTGATGCGAGGATCTCTGTCACCTCTTCCAGTGTGCCAAAAGGTCGGCTCCCGCTTTCGGGTTCTAACATCCCGAGAAGCTCGCTGCGATCAGATTCCGACAAGCCTCGTTGCTCTTTTACCAAGGACTCCAGAATCTGCAACCGATTGGGGTAGCCCGCCTGTGCGCTGAGACCGGGGCCGGCAAACAGCACGCAGGAGGGCTCTGCGCATATACGGACGAGAGCTTCGGGACCTCTGGTTGTGTGTATTCAGTCATGAGCGCTAAGGACTTGCATGTGACACCCGCTCACTCGAGGTCTTCGCGGATTTGTCTATCATTTCCAACAATCTATCCCGAATCGAGCGGGGCCTGGCATCCGATAGGTCGCGCCGTTAAGAACTCGGCTAAGGCTCCGCCCGGATCGGCTCCACATTCTAAAATAAATGTCGCTGTGATATCTTTTTTTACCGCTGACCACCGGCCGCCGCACGCGGCACTTGGTCTGCCGGAGCCACCTGCAGCCAATGATAATAAACTGGACGGAGGTTTGACCGACTGTCGGACAGTCGAAAATCGTCGGTTTCGCGAATGATTATCGGCCGATCAGTGCAAAGTGTGTGCCATCTCAACCAAAGCTTCCGTGACGGTAAAGACAGAAGACCTCTTGCCAGAAGCAGTGAGCCGCCGATCTCATAATGGCTGCTCCATAGCCGGAAAGTAATCAGCCGGAGCCCGTCTGGGATTGTCATGAGGTCGCCCGTTTCCTGTGCATCCATCCCGCTACCGTCAAACGCCTCGCGCGTGAGGGAAAGCTGCCTGCTTTTAGAATCGGGAATCGTTGGCGGTTCCGGCCATCGGAATTAGACGCCTGGGCCCGTTCTGCGGTACTCTCATCGCACTCTTTGCGCCGCGAATAGAGGAGGATCTCATTTGCGGCAAAACACTGATCATTTCGGTTGGATTGAAAAACGAGAGAGGAGGGAGGGACCCTCGGTTTTCGTGTGGCGATTCCGGCAAAAACAAGCCGACGGATCCTACAAGAAGTTAACCGTGCTGCTCGGAACGGTTGAGCAGCTCAAAACTGCGGCTGCTGCCTGGCGGGAGGCCGAGCTCAGTCCTCTATATGCCAGTTTGGAGGCAGGCCGCAACGAACAGGTCCGGTTCGGTGCCCTTTGTAACCGGTACACCAAAAATGCGATTCCGGCACGGCACTCGACCCGGAAGTCATATATGACCATTCTGAACAAACATATCCTACCGCAGTGGCAATACACGCCACTGGCCGAGGTGAGACCAATGTTTGTGCAGGACTGGCTGGACCGAGTGCCCTTGGCACCCAAAACCAAGGGCAAGATAAAGGCTCTAATGCATCGCCTGTTCGAAAAAGCGATGTTCTGGGAGCTGATTCCAGTTGGTCGGAATCCCATGGCGCTAGTAGAAATTCAAGGGGCAAGCCGGCGCCGGAAAAAACCGATCATCCTGACCGTGGAGCAGTATTTCGCTGTACTCGGATTGTTCCAGAACCCTATCGAACGATGGCGGTTGTGGCGCAATGCCTGGGCCTCAGAGTCAGCGAGATTCTTGCCTTGCAATGGCCGGACATCAACTTTGGCGAACTCACAATGCGGGTCACCCGCGGCGTGGTCGATGGAGTTGTTGACGAGGTCAAGACCGAGTGCTCGGAAGATGATCTTCCGCTCGATCCCGATCTTGCTACGGTCCTGTTGAGCTGGAAAGAGCGATGCCCGAAATCGGACGAAGGCCGGATGTTCCCCAGCCCGATCACGGGCCGCTGCTACCATGCGAGTCCAATCCAGCAGGACTACATTCGTCCGGCTGGACGAAAGCTCTGTCTGGGCGACATAGGGTGGCACACCTTCCGCCACACGTATCGCTCCTGGCTCGACTCGGTTGGCACTTCGATGGGGGTGCAGCAGAAACTAATGCGGCACGCTCAGATTGCAACCACCATGAACGTCTATGGCGACGCCATGATGGAATCGAAGCGCGCAGCCAACAGCAAGGTAGTACAGATGGCACTTCGGCCGGCGCTTAAAGAGGCCAAATGAAAAAGGCCGCCGAAGCAGCCGATTATGCCCCTTTTTGCCCCTGCGGGAAAAAGTAGCTTTGCTTGTAACCCTATGATGGAGTTGGTTGCGGGGGGTGGATTTGAACCACCGACCTTTGGGTTATGAGCCCAGCAGATTAAACGACAGCAATACATTTCAACGACTTGACGCCGCCGGGAACGACACAGAGTCATTGGAAAGACACGAAGGAACAATTGTTGGACCCCAATCGGACCACACTCTGGGATCGCGTCTTTGGGGCTAGAGCGCAGCTTTTTCAGAATGGCGTTAATGAGCATTTACAACGACTAAACAGGCTTTGGATTAACTTCCCGATTCCCTCCTCCGCTGTCAGTTACCAGAAATGGATGGTCGATGCTGGTCGCAATTCTCGGCACCACGATCAGTCCTTATTTGTTCTTTTGGCAGGGCGAGTGAAGAAGTTGAAGAAGAAAAGGCGGCCGGTCAGAGTACGCTTGCAAAACGGAGAGGAGCAACGGCCACAGACCTTCGGCAGCGGCGAATGGATGTCGGCGTCGGCACCTTCTTCTCGAATGTGGTCATGTTCTTTATCATCCTCACGACCGCCATCACCCTCAACCGCCACGGCATTACGCACATCGAGACTTCTCGCCAGGCCGCCCCAGGCGAAAATAGTCAGCACCTATCGCTACTATACCTATGGTTGGAGATCGGGCACTTCGTTCAGCGCGCCCTTTGTATCGGGCACAGCGGCGCTTTTGCTGAATGTAAATCCCAAGCTGAAACAGTCCACAGCCGCAGCGGCCATCGCCTACGCCGTGTACCTCCGACCAGATCTGAACAACGGCCGCCTGGACACCTATCAGGCTGTAGGGTCGCTCAAATAGCATTAGATTTGTTGATTGCAACCGCAGTGTTGCGCGGTTGCATCCGGCGATCTTCGCTCAAAGACGAAAAGGAGCAGCGGAGCGGCTTCAAACGGCATGTCAGTGCAGACCTTGCAGTGGACCGAAGAGTAGATGCAGGGCCGCCGACCCTGTTCAACCATCGCGTCCAAGTTGTTGTTGGTCGGGGCGCGCGGATTTGAACCAAGGACCCCCTGCGCTCAAGGCAAACTCGGTTTACTCCGGCTCCCGCGCCGGCTCCGGGCTCGGCACCGTCTCCCCCTCCAGTTCCTTGTGCCGCGCCGACCGCTGATCGTTCAGCATCTTGGCGGCCACTGCTAGTTCCTCGCGGCCCTCTTTCTCGTGGCCCATGCGCATCAGAACCTGTCCGCGAAGATAGCGGGAGCTGACGTTGTCCTGGTCGAGGCGAATGATTTCATCCAGTTGTGCAAGCGCCGCGGGATACTCTCTCTTTCGTTCTGCGATCTTAGCCAGCCCGATCCGCGATTCCACTAGCCGCGGATCGAGCTTTACCGCCCGGCCAAAATCCTTCGCCGCTTCCCCCTCGTTTTGCAGCGTGGATTCGACCTTCCCCAGTTGTTCGTACGTGAAGGCGGCGTCGGGCTCCACGGCGAGGTCTTTCTGAAATTCAGCACGGGCGCTCTCATAGTCCTGCTGCTGGACGTAAGTCATACCTAAGTAATAGTGCGCCAGGGGGAGCTTCGGATCGGCTTGCGCCGCCGCTTCCAGTTCGCGCACCGCATCGTCGTACTCTCCGCGATTCAAATGTGCCTTCCCAATGATCATGCGGAATTCTGGCGACCCCTGCCCGATCTCGGCCATTCGCGCGTAGGCTTTCTCTTCGAGCGCCGCGTTTTTCGAGATTTCGGCAGCTCTACCCAGCACATACAAATAGTTGAGCTGGTCTGCAGGCGATACCTGTTCCCAGAGCGGTTCCAGCGTCGCGACCGTGTCTTTCCAGCGACTATCAAAAAAGTAGCAAAAGCCGAGAAGGTATCTGGCCTGGTATGACCCCGGCGTTTGCCGCACAACCGACTCGAAAGGCTCAATCGCTGCCAGGAAGTTTCTTTTGCGGTAGTAAACCAGCCCGATGTTCAGCCGGATTCCCGCGATATCCGGTGCGAGTTTTTCGGCCTTATGCAGCATTTCGAGAGCTTGCGGCCACTGCTTGCGACGCATATGAATCACGCCGAGATTGGCGTAAGCCCCGGCCACGCCCGGGTTGATCGTCAGCACCTGCCGGAACTCGTGCTCGGCTTCATCCAGCGCGCCCGCATGCAGCGCGGCTTCTCCAGCTTCAAACAGCTTCTGCGGATCACGCGCCACCTTCGCCTCTCCGGCCCCGGTCTTCGCCGGCACGCCGCTTTGCGCGCTTAAACTACTTGAAAGAAAGAGCAACAAGAGTACGACGAAGGGTGCGCGGATGCTTGACACCAGACTCATCGTCCTATAGTGTCCGCCAGCAAGAGGCTTGAATTCAAGGAGTCCATGGAATCTGCCGATTCGAAGCCTACGCGAAATACCTCGCCGGTGAAACCCCGCCGCACGTCCGATTCCTCCCGCAAACGGTCGCAGCCGGCCGCGGTCACCATCCGCGACGTTGCCAAGCGCAGCGGATTTTCTTCGGCCACGGTTTCCATCGTCCTCAACAACGCGCCGCTGGCCCGCTACATTCCCGACACAACCAAAGGCCGCATCCAGCGCGCTGCCTCGCATCTCGGCTACCGTCCCAACCTGTTTGCTCGCTCGCTGCGGGGCCGGCGCAGCCACACCGTAGGCGTCATGGTTTTTGACATGACCGACCCTTTCTGCACGCTGGTGCTGCGCGGCATCGAAAACACTCTATACCAGTCGTCGTTCCTCCCCATTCTCACCGACGTCCACAACGAGCGCAGTCGTTTCGAGCGCTATCTGGAAATGCTGCTGGACCGCCGCATCGAGGGGCTGGTCGTTCTGGCGAACTGGTTGTTCGTCGACATCAACGTGCTCGCCGATCTCGAGAAGAACAACATTCCGACCGCGATTGTGGGGCGCGAATTGAAAAATGACAACATCAGCTCGGTGATCGTGGACAATAATTTAGGCACCCGGGCCGCTCTCGAACACCTGTATTCGCTCGGTCATCGCAAGATCGCATTTATCCGCGGCCCGCGCCAACTGTCGGACACCGAGCCCCGCTGGCGTGGCGTACGGACGCTTGCCCGTGAACGTGACCTCGCAATCGATTCGCGGCTGATCGTCGATCTGCCGGAATCGGGAGATCCACTTTCAAGTTTTGAACAAGGATACAAATTAACGGAGGAATTGCTGCACCGCCGCCGTCCCTTCACTGCGCTGATGGCGTTTGACGACATGACGGCTTTCGGCGCCATTCGCGCGCTGGCCAAGGCGGGGATTCGCGTTCCCGATCAATGTTCGGTGGTGGGTTTTGACGACGTCTCGCCGGCGGCCATCTACTCTCCCGCTCTGACCACCGTGCGCCAGCCCATGGAAGTTATGGGAACGGCTGCCGCCACCATTGTGCTCGAGGCCATCAACGGCATTCAAGAAAAGAAACCGATCCGTACCATTCACCGCCGCCTCGTTCCCGAGCTGATTGTGCGCGACTCCACCCGCAGCGTAAAGTAGCGGCCTTCGGGGCCGGACACTGCATTTTCTCTTGACAGAGCAAGAACACCTGACGCAGTATTGATACGTTTTAATAAAGGTATTTTGCCCGCTTTTGAGGATGAGCGCTGGTGGCGCCGGGAGAATGCACCGCGTGGGGGCCCGGCCCAAACCAGTTCTGAGTGGGAGCCCAGACAGCTCTTTGATGAGAGCGTCTTGATGAAAAGCGTCTGGGATTAATTCTGGGTCGAATCAGCGAGGGAGTCAAATATGAAAGTTCGTCTGCTATGCGGGATAGCGGTAGGACTGTTAGTGCTTTCGGCGGCATTCATGCATGCCCAGGATACAGCTTCTCTGACAGGAACGGTTCTCGACTCCACGGGTGCCGTTGTCGCTGGAGCGCAGGTTGCGGTCAGCAATGCGGAGCATGCCATCACCCGGACCACCGTCACAAATTCTGCGGGCGATTACGGGGTCCCCGCGTTGCCGGCTCCAAATTCGTACGATGTCACGGTCACCGCAGAAGGCTTCAAGAAGTTCTTGGCCAAGGGCGTTGCCCTGGATGTTGCCCAGAAGGCTCGTGTCAACGTGACCCTCCAAGTCGGCGCTTCCGGCATCGTGATGACCGTCGAGGGCACAACCGTGGCCCAGGTCGAAACGCAGTCCTCCGACTTGGGCAATGTGGTCAGCGGCAAGGAAATCAGTCAGCTTGAACTGAATGGCCGCGACTTTACCTCATTGGTGGGGCTGTCCCCGGGTGTCACCAATCAATCCGGCTCAGACGAAGGCGGGCAGGGCGCTTCTACGGTGGCTTTCAGCGTCAACGGCGGCCGCACCGAATACAACAACTTCGAACTCGATGGCGGAGATATGATGGACAACGGCAGCAACACCACGCTGAACGTCTATCCCAGCATCGATGCCATCGCTGAGTTCAAGGTGCTGACTTCCAACTACGGCGCGCAATATGGCAAGAACGGCTCCGGCACCATCGAAGTCGAGATCAAGCCCGGCACCAATCAATTCCACGGCGACTTGTACGAGTTTGTGCGGAACGACGCTTTTAACGCGGTTCAATTCGGCTCCACTTCGGTTCCGAAATACAAAAAGCACGACTTCGGCTTTACCATCGGCGGTCCGGTGTTTATTCCCGGCCACTACAACACCGGCAAGCAAAAGACCTTCTTCTTTTGGTCGGAGGAATGGCGCCGAGACCTCATTCCGGCATCAGGTTTCTTCTCGACAACCCCTGTTCCGACCATGACGAACCGCATGGGAGACTTTTCAGATCAGTGTTCTGTCCCGAGCAATCCCGAGTGTCCGCTCGTTCCAGCATTTATCAATGGCGCCCCGCCCCCTGCCCCACTGGTTGTGGGACAGGCATTTCCAAATAGCAATTTGACCCCGTATATAACGAATCCCGCGATCGCTTCCGCGCTGACGGCGTTGATCCCTCAGCCCAATTCGTCATCCGGAAATCTTGGCAGTACGCTCGATCAATGGAACTTGGCTCCCACTCTTCCCACGCACTGGCGCCAGGAATTGTTTAAGATCGACCACAACATCACCGACAAAGTTCGCGTCAGCTTCCATTACATCCACGACTCGTGGCAGCAGCAGTATCCTGTCCCTTTGTGGACCGACGGTACCACCTTCCCTACGATTCAGACAGGTTTCAAGAATCCCGGTGTCAGCATGGTCGCCCGGCTCACGGCCAGCGTTTCTCCCACGCTGCTCAACGAGTTCGTCGCCAGCTATACTACCGATCACATTTCGACGACCCTGAGCGGGCCCTGGCAGCGCGGCACCGCCTTTGGCAGCCTCGGCCTGTTTAACAATGGCTTTGGTTTTAGCGCCCCCGAGGTGCCCGGCGTCAACCTTGTCGATTCACAATACAACTTCGCTGAAGACCCCGGCTATGTTCCCGAAGGCCCGCTGAATTCGAATCCCACGGTCACCTTCCGCGACAATGTTACTAAGATCATCGGCAGCCATAACTTGCAGTTCGGCATGTACTTTGTCGATGCCCATAAGAATGAAGTTCCGCAGCCCCCCACTGGCGCGAACGGGATATTGAGTTTTGATAACTCCAGCAACGGTGGCCAAAATTCGACCGGCAACGCCTACGCCGATTTACTTCTGGGCAATATAACTAGCTTCACCCAGCAACAATTGCAGCTCAAGATGCATAACTTCTACCATATTTACGAACCGTATTTCCAAGACGATTGGCACGCCACCAAGCGCCTGACACTAAACTTGGGGTTGCGTCTCAGCTTTTTTGGAACCTATCGCGAGCTGAACAGCCTGGCCTATAATTTCGATCCAGCCCTTTACATTCCCGGTAACAGCGGCGTGGATCCGATTACGGGTAACTCGTTTTTCGCTCCCTCCACCACCAATCCGTTCAACGGCTGGGTGCAGTGTGGGGTTACAGCCGGAGTTCCCAAGGGCTGCATGAGTAACCATTGGTTCAATCCAGCGCCGCGCATCGGTTTTGCCTTTGATCCGTTTGGCGACGGGAAGTGGGCCATCCGTGGCGGCTACGGCATCTTCTACGAGCACGGCAACGGCAACGAGTCCAACACCGACCTGCTCGAGCCCTACAACAACAAGACCCAGACCACGACCGTCAGCAACAATACGTCAGGCAATCTGTCCGGCTATGGCAGCCTCACTCCCGCCCTGCTCGGCGGCGGCTCACCTCCGATAATCGTAGGGTCGATTCCGAACAAAGCCTTCTGGCCCTATGTGCAACAGTGGCACTTTGATATTCAGCACGATATTGCGAAGGGCACCGTGGCCACGATTTCTTACGTCGGCAGCGCGGGCGTCCACCTGACCCGTGCGTACGAGTTGAACCAGATTGTGCCGGTTTCCAACAGCCAAAATCCGTATGGACCTGGGCAAGTAATCACGGCCGACGACTGTAGCTCAGTTTCAATCGATGGTAGCGGTCAAGCTACCGCAACCGCTAACGTCGATACCGCCAACCCGGTTACCATGACCGGCGGATGGGCCAACAATCTGGCAGTTGCGTGTGGCACCAGCCCAAACTTCTACCGCCCTTACGCTGGGTTTGGTAGTATCGGGCGCAAGGACGAGACTGCGTCCTCAAACTACAATGCGCTGCAGCTCTCGGTGCGGCGGAGCATCGGCGGACTGCAATTGAATCTGGCCTACACCTACAGCCACTCAATTGACAATTCCTCCTCCGCTAACGACGCTGGGTTAATTAATTCCTATAACCTCAACGCCTTTCGTGCCAGCTCTAACTTTGACCAGAGGCACAACATTAGCCTTGCCTATGTTTACGATCTACCCTTCTTCAAAGGGAGGGGCCTGGCGCACAGGCTCTTGGGGGGCTGGGAGTGGTCGGGCATTACAGCCATTCAGAGCGGCTCTCCCTTCAGTGTGTACAACGCTGGCAATGGCTCGATCGCGCCCGCCGACAACGCCGGCGCGGGTAACAATTTCTCTCAAATCGGTAACCTTGGTGGCCTGACTGCTGGCTCATACCCGGACCTTGTAGGAAACCCAAGAGCGGGCGTTCAGAACGCTCCCGACCCTGGTTTTGGGCCTCTTCTCTATAACCCTGCCGCGTTTGTAGCGCCCAGAGGTCTCACTTTCGGCGACGCCGGGAGGAACATTTTGAACAACCCCTGGCGCACTAACTTCGATATGGCCTTGCTCAAGCACTTTGCCGTCACCGAGAGCAAGTACTTTGAATTCCGGGCCGAAGCGTTCAACGTATTCAATCACACGGAATTCAACTGGCTGGGCGGTGACGGGGGATCGGCTGGCGCAAATTCAGGAACCGGGAACGCCTCCAGCACGGTTGTCTGCTATGGAGGAGCCAATAACTCGGCGGGAGATCCTTCGTGCTTACCGAGCGCGACGGGATTTCTCCGCCCAGGAGCCGCACACCAGGCACGCATTCTCCAGTTCGCGCTGAAGTTCATCTTCTAGCGGGACGCCAACAAACAATCCTGGCTCCGAACGAGCCAGGATTTCTTTTTGGAACTCAACCACGACGAAAGCTACAATCACTCTGCATGTGGGCCGGCATGATTACGATTTTGTCGTTATTTTTCATCGGCGCCTTCACCGGCATCGTTTCGGCCCAGACCCCGGCGCAAGGGCCGATGGGGCCGCCCGCGAAAATTCCGCCTGCTCGCATTGAAAGAAAATCGTGGACGCCTAAACTCTCCACACCCCTTCCAATCTTTCGCGACATCGCAGTCCAGGCTGGCCTGAACACCTCCCATATCTCCTCGCGCGAAAAATACTACGTCATCGAGTCAATGAGCGGCGGCGTTGGCCTGTTCGACTGCGACAATGACGGCAAACTCGATATCGTGATGGTGAACGGCTCGACCGTCGATCGCTATAAGCAGAGCGGCGGCGATCTTCTCGTCACCCTCTGGCATCAGGACGCGAACCTCAAGTTCACGGACATCACAGAGAAAGCCGGGCTCACGCGCAAAGGGTGGGGCATGGGCGTTGCTGTCGCCGACTTCGACAACGACGGCAACCTCGATCTCTTCGTCACCGGCTACGGCGGCAACGCGCTCTACCGCAACAAAGGCAATTGCACTTTCGAAGACGTAACCGACAAGGCTGGAGTGCGCGGCGGCGGCTTCTCTACTGGTGCGGCCTGGGCCGATTACGATCGCGACGGCAACGTCGATTTGTTCGTCTCACGATACGTTCATGTGGACATGAACGACCTGCCCGCTTTCGGCTCGACCAAGTTCTGCCAGTTCAAGGGCGCGCCGGTGCAGTGCGGACCGTGGGGCATGGAGGGCGAAACCGATCTGCTTTACCACAACCGCGGCGACGGCACATTCGAAGAGGTCTCAAAGAAAGCCGGTGTTGACGATCCCGACAAATATTATGGACTGGGCGCGACCTGGGGCGACTACGACAACGACGGCTGGCCCGATCTGTTCGTGGCCGATGACGCGACTCCCAATCATCTTTACCACAACAATCGCAACGGCACGTTCACGGACCAGGCCATGGTTGGCGGCATCGCGTTGAACAGTGACGGTCGGGCGCTCGGCTCCATGGGCGTGACCTGGGGCGACTACGATCACAGCGGCCGTCTCTCGATGTTCATCACCGAGTTTGCCGATCAGGCCAACACGCTTTATCGCAACGAGGGGGCGCGAGGATTCGAAGATATCGCCATGCCCTCGCATCTCGGTCAACCCAGCTTGCCTCTGGTCGGCTGGGGCACGACGTTTTTCGACATGGACAATGACGGCTGGCTCGATCTGTTCGTGGCCAACGGACACGTTTATCCCCAAATGGACACCGTGAAGGGAAGCGCCGCCTACGCCGAGCCGATGCTCTTGCATCTCAATTTGCGCAACGGAACGTTCGAAGAAGTTTCGAAGGCCGGTGGGTTGGCTGAGATGCCGCTGAAATCCCGCCGCGGAGCTGCCTTCGGCGACCTGGCCAACAATGGCAACGTCGACATCGTTGTGCTCAACGTCGGTGAGCCGCCGTCGCTACTGCTCAACACAAATAAGGTCCCGAACCATCGCGTGCTCTTTCATCTGGTCGGCACAAAAAGCAACCGCGCCGCGATCGGCGCGCGCGTCACCATTCATGCCGGAGGAATGACGCAGTTCGACGAAGTGCGTGGTGGTGGCAGTTACCTCTCGCAGAACGATCTGCGTCTTCATTTCGGCCTGGGATCGGCGGCAAAAATTGACTTGGTGGAAGTGCGATGGCCAACCGGCAAGACCGAAAGATTTAACGACGTGACTGCGGACAAGATCTACGCCATCATCGAAGGGCGAGGAATTAAGGAGACGGTTGCTTTGTCTGCCCCCGATTCGCTTTCTTTCTAGCCTGAATTCGGGCGCATTGTTTTACTGCTTCCGCGCTTTCGCCAGTTCTTTCCAGGTCACCAGCACAAATTCCTGCTCCTTGAGAAACTGCCGGAACTCCGCGCTCTTCACCATATCCAGGTCGCGTTGGCGCCAGGCTGCGCCCCAATCCGGATGGTCCCAGGTGGCACCGCGCATTTCCTCGTCATCGTAGGCCAAATGCACGACGAGTTGATATACGCCCGGTGCGAGTGGCGACAGTTGCTTCTTGTACCAGTCGAGCCAAGCTTTGTCGTTGGGCGTGACGCCCGGTTCCATTGTGACACTGCGCTGCACCGAGAACTCCTCCGCGGGCACAAAAATCCCCGCGGGAGGGCTGTGAGTTCCCGACGGCTCGAGGAGAATTGGGAGTTTGTAATCCTCCCGCAGTTTTCGGTACACGCCAAAGAGTTCGCTAGACGACACCATACCCGCCATGTGCATATCCAGATGGGTGACCGGAATGCCCGCGTTTTTCGCGCGGTCAATCTGCGATCGCAATTCGTATTCCACGTCCGGGGTCTTGGCGTTTTGCACGACCTCGGGAGTGTCGAGCGGAAAGTATCCGAGGGTATCGACGAGGCTCGGGACTCGACCTGCACCGCTGACCGGACCCCAGCGCAGATCCGTCCACTCACTGGTCAGCGCCAGATGGATGCCGAGATCGGCGTTCGGATGCAGTTTCGCCCAACGCGCCACCTCGGGAAACCACGGGCAGGGAACAAGAATGCTGGCCGAAGTAATCCATCCCTTTTCGAGTGCCTCGAAGGTGGCCCGGTTGACGGAATGGTTCATGCCGAGGTCGTCCGCGTGAATCACCAGCAGGCGCGCGGAAGGCGGATAGCCCAACCGCTCCGGAACAGTTGTTGCCGGCGCAGGTGTTTCTTGGACTGTCTGGGCGTTGCTCTGCGCCAAGCTGGCAAAGAGAAGCAGGAGTAGAAAGCGCATTCTGTGGTTCATGACCGTGACTCCGCCAAATTCTGCCGAACTCTTGAGTTCACCAAGACTCGGCAATAATCGTTTTAATACGAAGTTTTCCCATTGACAGAGTATCCCTTCCATATGAGACTCATGAGGAACTGTTGTGGAACTGCGGCAGTGGTAGTTCGATTTGTGAACCCGCGAGCCACGACTGAGCCTTCCCCGAGCCCCGTTATCTCCGCAGGATAATGGGGTTTTATTTTGAGAGCGTGAATGAGTTCGCCTGCCAACCCACCCGCTGACGTTCCGCGACTTAAGCGCTCGCTCACGCTGCGGGACCTAGTCCTGTACGGCATCATCGTAATCCAACCGGTCGCGCCCATGTCGGTGTTTGGGGTGCTCAGCGACCGTGGTCGTGGGCACGTGGTCACGACGATCCTGATCGCCATGGTGGCGATGCTGTTCACCGCCATCAGCTACGGCCGCATGGCGCGCGTCTATCCCAGCGCCGGCTCGGCGTTCACTTACGTCGGCCAGGAAATCAATCCCGCGCTTGGTTACGTCACCGGCTGGAGCATGGTGATGGATTACATACTCAATCCGATTATCTGCACCATCTGGTGCAGCCAGCAGGCGCACGTATTTGCTTCCGGCGTGCCGTATGCGGTGTGGGCCGTATTTTTTGCGCTGGTGTTTACGCTGCTGAACGTTCAGGGAGTGAAAACCTCGGCGCGGGTGAACTCGGCGCTGGCGGCGGGAATGGGCGTGGTGATCGCAATTTTCTTTGTGGTTGCGGCGCGCTACATCTTCGGGCATCCGCACGACGGCGCGGGATTCTACACGCGTCCCTTCTACGACCCGACGCTGTGGAACACGAAGGCTGTGCTCGGAGGAACGTCGATTGCGGTGCTCACCTACATCGGTTTCGACGGCATCTCTACGCTGTCGGAAGAAGCGGAAAACCCGCGCCGCAATATTCTGCTGGCAACCGTGCTGACTTGCCTGGTGATCGGCGTTCTGTCGGCCGTTGAAGTTTACGCCGCGCAGTTGATCTGGCCCGCAGCGCAGCCTTTTCCAGACGTCGACACCGCCTTCGTTCACGTTGCGGGCCGTGCCTGGAAGCCGATGTTTGGGATTCTAGGATTCACCCTGCTCCTCGCGAACTTCGGATCGGGTATGGGTGCGCAGATCGGTGCTGCCCGCCTGCTTTACGGGATGGGAAGAAGTAACGCGCTGCCTAAGTCTTTTTTTGGAGCGGTGGACGCGAAGCACAGAGTGCCGCGGAATAACGTGCTGTTTGTGGGCGCGATCGCGCTGATTGGCGCATTCGTGATGAGTTACGGCCTCGGCGCCGAGATGCTCAATTTCGGCGCGCTCATTGCGTTCATGGGCGTAAATGCTGCTGCTTTCGTGCGCTATGTTGTGCGTGATCGAAAAAAGACACCGTCGTTTATCCTGCCACCCGTCCTCGGCTTCGTGATCTGCTTTTTACTCTGGACGAGCCTCAGCACTCCCGCCAAGATCGCCGGCACAATCTGGATGGTTGCAGGAATCGCGTTCGGAGCCTGGAAGACGCGTGGTTTCCGCGGAGACTTGGTCAACTTTGATTTGCCCTCGGATGAATAGAAGAAATTGTGTAATCTGGCAATCGGGGTCGCGGCGCAGATTGGCAAGGAACATGTTCGCAAGCACAAGACAAATCGCGAGGAGGCTCAACTAGTGCGTTGCGACATTTCCGCGGATCACCACGACTGACGACGCCGGCAGATCGTAAAGCGTCTCCTTGGTCACTTTCTGTTGCGAGCGCAAGATAGGCCCGTCGGGATCGGCAGTGCCATTCGTGTAGGCAACAACCGTGGGCGCAGCAGCTATTTCGGCATGTGCCATGAAGCGTGTCCGCGGCGGATTCCACTTGTACTGAGCGCTGCCAAAGGTTGCGATCTCAACTGGGCCGGCAAAGACTGCGGCCGAATCGGCAGCCCTACGAAACGCGATGCGAACACGATGAGAGTTCTGCTGATCGCGATTGACGGCGAGCAGTGACCATTCGCCATCGGGACGCTTCAGGGCGTACGCAGTCACAAGTTCGCGGCTGGCGCCATCTTCAATATCAGATTTCGCGGAATAGACCTGATGCTCTCCGCCGCCAGGCTGCACCCACTCCAAGTTGATGAGTTGAGCAACGAAGAATTGCGCCAGGGGCTGCTGAATTTGGTAGAAAGCGTCAACCGTGAACATGCCGAAGGTGCCCGGAGAGTTGTTGCAGCCGGGCTCCATCTGCAAGGGCAAATAGTGGAAGAAATAAACGCCCTTGCCTCCCGCGTCGAGCAGCGATCCGATGTAGTCCGCCAGCCAAAGGCCGGAAAAAATGTCCTGGTAGGTTTCGCTGGCGCTCGACGAGAGATTCCCCTCGGTAACGAACATCGGAATATCGGCAGGCACGCCATCCTCACGCCACACCTGAATGATGTGGCGGATGAGTTCGGGCTCGTCATAGAGAACGCCCCACGGAGTTTTACAGGGATCGTAGGGATAGTGCTCGAATGAGAAGAAGGCGAGATCCTTCATGCGGCCATGCTGCTTAAGATAGTCGAGGAAGCGCGCGGTCCAGGAGACTCGACCGCTGGCGTCGGGCCAGATTTCGATGTCCTTGTTGACGCCCTGAAAAGAAGGACCGCCCAGTTTGAGGGTTGGATCCAGATGATGAAGCGCGCTCGCCCACTGCACATAGAGCGCGGCGTAATCCTCGGGGAGCATGTACTGTCCGTCGGCTTCCTCGCCCATCTCGACGTAGGAAATCGGATAGTGGCGGTGCTCCAGGTAGGCAATCTCGGCAACGGCATTGTCGGGAGTGTCGTAGAGCAGCGCGACCGGCACCATCGCGGGCAGTCCGCGGGTGACGCCGCTGGTGAAGAAAAGGTCAAAGCCCATCTGGGCCTGGCGAGTGGATCCAAGATCCGAGGCAGCATGCCAAGGATCGACCGAAGAGCAATAGGTAGTCGTCTGCTCCTGATCGGCCGTGTGGCGCAAGGAGTCGTGGAAGGCGCCATCTTCAGTAATGGTTCCAAGGTAGAGTTCGCGGATGGAGTAGCCAACGCAGTTGCGGGGATCGGCGGGGCCGTCGGCATCGCAGGTGTTGGAAGACTCGGTCATCCAGATGCGAACGAAACGCACGGCAACCGGAACTGCGACGAGGCGAACCGTTTCGGTGCCGCCCTTGCCGGCACTGATGCTACCCTGCTGGAAGGTCTGCCAGACGCCGCGGGTGGGCGATTTAATGGGATCGTCGCCGGTCCAATACTGGATGATGTAGTGAGTGGCATAGGGTTCGCCCCAGGCGATTCGAATGCTGTCAACGGGCTGCGGCTGCGCCAGATCGAGGACGATCCATTGCGGATGAAGAGCGTTGCTTTCGCCGGTGAAGCGTTGGGTGAGATAGGGATTGCTCTTCCAGAAGGTGTTGAGATCACCGTCGGTGAGGCGCGAGAACCCGGCGTTTTCCGTACCGTCGTTGCGGGTAAAACCGCGACGCGGCAGCGCATATCCGTAGGAATAGCGAATACTTTCAGTGGGAACCGCAGCACCCGTGAAATAGCCCTTGCCCGCGGGGTCGCTCCAGTTTCCCTGGGGGTTCCAGTGCCAGGCTTCGACAGCCAGCTCGGTATTCTGGCGGTAAGATACCGTCTGCCATCCCGAGGAGAGCGTTGCTTGCAGCGACGGTGGAAGCAGATCTTTATCGATAGCGTCGGCGGGAATGCGGTCAACGCCGGCACCCAGAGTTTCGCTGGGGACGAAGTGATTGGCGGAGTGCGAGACATCAACGGTGATGGTTTGGGCGACGGCGAAGAAGCTGAAAATCATGACTAGGGTTAAAACGGTGGCCGGAACCTTCACGCGAAACCCCTCCAAGTGCCAAAGAGAGTCGACTATTAAAACGATTGAATTATAGACTAGACGGCCACCCATCCAGTGTCACGACGAATCACTATTTCAAGAAAAATCCCAACTGCTCAGGAGCGGGCAACGTTTGGGTACTCTTATACTGACGTTCGGCTTGTTGCACAGCGACGATTTTCGCCTGCGCCTCCAACGCCAGATTGTCGTAGCGAACCAGAACGTTGTCCAGCCAGTAAGGATCGTTCTCGCGCGCCCAGCCTTCCGCGTACATCTTGCGCATGTGCGTGATGGAGTCACGCAGGCTCTCTAACCGCCCGTTGATGTCAATAATCTCGTCCAAGTCGCTTTGCACACGAATCATGTCGGTCTGATTCTGATACGCATCCCAGTAGAAGCCGCTGATTTCGCATGTGAACTGGATTTTCAAGCCCAGGGTGTCCAGATGCCAGGCGGCAAAGAGCATGTCGTCGAGAGTTTCGAGATGGAGGTGTGCCTTAGCTCGATTGAACACGAGCGATTCAGCGGCGCGTTCAGCGCTGATGCGCAGATCGTGGGTAACAGGCAGCACTTTGGCGGCCACGCTGGCGCCGCCTTCGCTGAATGGATCGGACCAGAAGAGCTCGTGGCTCGCGTTATCCAGTTTCACTCCACCAAGAAGCGTGTGGGGGCGATCGAGATTCTCCACCTCGGCAAAAGTGCTGTCTTCATTGCGGTAGAAGGCCCAGTCATAGCTGCTCTTGAAATCATCGATGCTGGACTCGCCGGGCTGCCAACTGGCGGCTGCACCAAAGATCAGGGCGGGCCAGGTCATGTCGACCAGGGACTCACCGTCGTCGTTCCAGACGGTGTTGAGGACACCGATAGCCTGGTGCTTCTGGCCGTCGCGAACAAAGTTTCGGATGTTCACGAAAGCGCCTTCGAGGTTAGGCCAGATCACGCCCCAGTTGCCCGCGCCCGGCGCGACGACAACGCGAAGTCCGGCGTTGGTGTATGGAGTAATGATGTCTTCGTAGCTGGGCTTAGGATTGTAGTCCCAGGGAACAGCGATCATGTCTTTCGGAAGGATCGTAATCATGTCAGGATACTTGACCGCGATATCGCCCCAGAACATGAGTTGCTTGTGATAAGGCTGCATGATCTCGAGGATTTTTTTGAGGTGTTCCACATAAACGCGGCCGAGGCCCTGCTGGGCAGCAAGAGCCTTGGTCTGGCCGAGGCCAAGCTCGACGGTTTCGTCGGCGCCGATGTGGAAGAACGGGCCGGGAAACAAGGGGACGACCTCACCGTAAATCTGGCGAATGAAATCGTAGGTTTTCGGGTTGGTGGGAGTGAGTACGTGGCCGTGAGGCGTTTCGGCAAGATCTGAATAGATTTCATACTTCAGAAATTGATGAAGATGCCCAAAGGCCTGCTGCTCGGGCAGGAGGGTGATGTAGTACTTGCGGGCATAGTCGACCAACTCTCTGATCTCGACGGGAGTTAACGCCGCTTCTTTAGGCGGGACGAGCGGCTGAGTCTGGAAGTCGAAAACATGCTCCATGTTGAATCCGACGAGGTTAATCTTGTACTCGGCCAACGTGCGAATCTGGCTCTTCAAATAGTCGAGTGTAGGGATGGGACCGCGACTGATGTCGTCGCTGACGCCCCGCCATTCCATGCTCGGCCAGTCGCGGATGACCAGAGCCGGAACCGCAAGCGTCTTTCCTCCGGGGCCTTCCGCGCGCAGCAACTGGCGGAGCGTCTGCACGCCATAGAACAGGCCTTGCGCGGTCTGCCCCGCCACCAGCACTCCGGATTCGGTCGCGCGGATCACATAAGCTTGCTTGCCAAGATCATGATTGCCAAGTTCGTCTCCGGTTTTCACCCCCTGCGATTCGAGATAGGATCGCAAGCCGCGGTCGGTCAGGCGGCCAAGTGAGATGTGCCCCGTGGTTTTCGGCGCGGCGATCACTGCTTGGATCGACAACTTCATACCGGTGCGGTCCTGAATCTCCTTTTGCAGCGTCTCGGCCGCAGTTCGGTCTTCGGAATTGCTGATGAGGATAGTGGTTGAGGGCTTGATCACGATCTTGCCTTCGGCTATGCGAGCCTCCCTCGGAGCCGGCAGAACTTTGAGCGCACGAATGGCGTCGTTGACCTGAGCGTGAGAAGGGAGCGGCAAACAGGCAAGGCAGGCGAGAGAGATCCATCTTGTGATTTTCATTGCCTGGGTGAATGGTGAGAGTAGCAGGTGTGATCGGGAGGCGACAAGTTCCTGGAGCAGCGCCGCGGACGCTAAGGGACAGTATCAGATCCTTTGTGCCTTGCATGCGGGACAGGTCTTCGGATCCAACACCGGCAAGAGCGCAAAGGCTGTTACAATGTTGGGCATCGTGGCTGTTAAAACGTTTTATACTGGGGTTTCGCGCTGAAGTGATCTAGGGCGCGATGGTTAAGAAGAATGGGATCAAGGAGAGTAATGGCGGAGCCGCGCAAATTTCCGCATCATCTGATTCGAGAGATCTTTGAGCAGCCCGATGCCTTGCGGCGAACCATTGAACCTCGCGTCTCGCTGGCCGGTGGACTGGTTCGCCCGGACGAAATCCATAACTCGCGCGAGGAACTGCGCGCGCTGCGCCGGATCAACATCGTGGCTTCCGGGACCAGTCGTCATGCGGGCATGACAGGCCAGTACATGATACAGGAACTAGCCGGTGTGCCGGTTGACGTGGACTATGCGAGCGAGTTCGAATACCGCAACCCGATTGGGCGGGACGAACTCAGCATCTTTATTACTCAGTCGGGGGAAACTGCCGACACAACCGCAGCGCAGCGCGAAGCCAGGCAGAAGGGGTGTTTTCGTGGCCGTTGTCCTGTGGAAATTAGCGATCCGCTAAGGGCGAGCGGTGCCTCGTCATCTGGCGAGATTCCAAGCAGTAGCCGTTGAGACTTGCCCAAAAACCCTCCTCATTGCCTGCCATCAGCTAACGTTGCGAAGTACGTCGCCATCCCCTCGTTCCAAAAACCTTGCCAACTGTGGTGCTGCCAACTTCAGGATTGACGACAATTTGGGAGTGATCGCATCACAGCCAAACCTTTACATCTAAGCTCTCAAGTTTGATTTCGTGGTTTCGCAATCCGCCTAACATGCGTGACGGAACCGCATTCGGCGCGGGGCTACAAGCCGCCTGCGCCGGTGGCCTGCATCTCAGCGCATGCTCGGAACCCAGTTTCACAGCCAAGAGCTGTGACGTAGACTCTCACTCTAGTTGCTTAAACCAGTCGCCAACTTGTTCCTGGCCGCGATTCTTCTCCCGGGCCTTGGCTGGTTGGCACCACCAAAGTCTACTCGGGTGTGGGAGCCGCTGGATCATCCAAATGAAGTAAAGGGATTGGAGGATACGTTGTGGTTCGATGCCTGGCGTCGAGCAGTCCCGCAAGCGACAATCACTCAACCGGGCCGGCATTCCGAATCCAAAATGGAAGCTCGCTTTTATTGCATTCCCGCGCGATCATAATGTCGGTTGTAACGCGATAGAGATGTGTATCGAGGGAGTGCGTCGCTATGCTCTTTCCAGTTTGCGGTTCGAAAGGTCAATTCCGCATCTCGCTTCTTGGCCTTGCTGCGTGCTTTTGCTCCCTGTGGTTTGGAGCGCCGAGCTTTGGCCAGCAAATGGCGCCTTCAACCCCTGCCGTCGCCGGTGGTGAAACGGCGAAGCCTGACATTGACAAAGCGAAGCGATCGGAACCCGGCCGGCAGAACCGCCACCGGTGCTGCAGCAACTGAATTCCGCGATCGAGCAGCTTACCGCCAGGATTTCTCCTGCGGTGGTTCAAATTCTAGTCACCGGCTATGGGGCCGTGGAAGAGAACAGCCACAGCCAAACGGCGCTCATAACCCGCGAGAATGTGATCGGTTCCGGAGTGATCGTGGACCCGAACGGCTACATCATGACCAATGCCCACGTGGTGGAGGGAGCGCAGCGCATCCACGTGGCTCTCCCCCTGCCTTCAGTGCATTTTCCCGACCAGATTGCGCCAGTGGGGAAGCAGCGGATCGTTGAGGCACGACTCATCGGAATGCATAAGGAGACTGACCTTGCCCTACTCAAGATTGATCAGGCTGGCTTACCCACACTTTCGCTTGGCAGCGGCAGGCCGGTGCATCAAGGGCAGTTAGTATTTGCCCTGGGCAGTCCCGAAGGACTTGCGAACTCCGTGACCATGGGCGTAGTCAGTTCAGTTGCGAGGCAGGCAGATCCGAGCCGTCCGATGGTTTACATTCAAACCGATGCTCCGATCAACCCGGGCAATAGCGGCGGCCCGCTGGTTGATACCGAAGGCTAGGTAATAGGGATTAACACTTTTATTTTCTCCGCAGCGGGTGGGAGCGAGGGGCTCGGGTTTGCCATCCCGGCACGAATCGTGCGTTTCGTGTACGAGAGCCTGCGCAAGTATGGGCACGTGCATCGCATCGAGGTCAAGGCGGGCGCGCAAACGATCACGGAGAGCCTGGCCAAAGGATTGGGGCTCGCGCAAAATTGGGGGGTCGTAATCGATGACGTGACGCCGGGAGGTCCTAGAGCATAAACACCTCCACCGTCCGCGCGGGACGGTTTGGCTAACGCTGAGGTTCGGCGTGTTTCGATCAGGCACCGGCTCTTGCCTTCGCCTGGAATTCGCCATCACTCGGGTTTGTCGGAAAAGTCTTGAACTACATAGGGAACTGCGTGGCGAGGGGGATTAGCATACAACCTGGCGGGAAAGTCTCGAAACAACCGCTGGGGAGGCACCCCACAACTTCGTCCGCTACTGCGAACAAGTATACACCTTCGCGACTGCCAGGAGCTGATGTGCTGAATCCGAGGAGCTATCGCCCACTAAATCTCTTCGGAACTCGCTTCGCACTTCCGAGCCTTAAATTGAACCCTGACAGCTTTTGATACGAGGGCACACCCGAGGGAGATCCGTGATGGCTTGCTTTTCGGACATGATTCTGCAAGGGAGAACGGTATGGAAAACTTTAGACTTCTCGCACATCCATGGTGGGTAAACCTTCTCCTCTTTGTACCGCTCGTTGCTTATTTCCTGTTTAGCCGCAAGAGACCCCAGCTCACGAGCCGTGAGCTTCTCACTGCCGCGGTCTTTGCTCTCTCGTTTGGCTTTGTTGAAGGTGCAGTAGCGATCGATCTCGGGGCTGCGATCGGCCTTTTACCCGGATATGCTCGCACGCTCTCCGATCTCGCGCGATTATCCGCGGATCTCGATCGGCAGCCCCAGCCGGTCAGCAATCTGCCGCCCGCCTTGATGACCATTGCATCATGAAGCTCGCTCAAGTAGCGAGGCAGCGCAGTGGTTCTCGATCATTTACGTGGTCGGGGCAGTTTCGATACGTTATCAATTGCGCGAAGCCTTCCATATCCGCGACTAAACGTCTTCTAGTCCACGCTCATGGAAATGGAATCCGTCCGTCGTGAGCCGTTACGGGTATCGAACTGTTCGTTGATGGCGGCAGAGGGCTAGAACGTTGCAACGATGATTGACGGGTTCCGGACTGACTTGCCACAAGCCCGTTTGGAGACCGCGATGCTTGCCGGCGACAGTCCCGCGACAGAAACCGTACAACGCCGGACCAGTCCTTTAAGTTAAAGAAGGATCGGTCGGCGCCGAGACCGCCCCGCAAAGCTAGAACGATTGTGAGAAACGGGCCTCCAGAAACTCGCCGAGCTTGGCGGTCGCCTTGAACTGTGGGATGGGATCCAGTTCCTTGAATGCGGAAGTGAACGCGTTCGAAAGACTCCAGATGGTCCGTGACCGGAATTCTTCGTATTTCGTGTCGAAGTAAGCTGGGGCTCGTTAACGTAGCCGGCATCTGGGTGCCAGGTTGAGTTCATATTGACAATCGCTTCCACCTAAGGCGCACACGCTCCTTCGGAGGAATCCACTCCGGCGCCGATTTCCTCCTGCCCTGCAGTAACATTCAAGCTGAAATCCGAGAGATAATTTGCTAGGGCGGCGCATCGCCAACAACCACCATGAGCCATGTCACCCGTGGACTTCCGCTGAGCAGTTCTCGCGCTGAGCAGGTATTTCCGAAATTAACGCCGGCACAGATCGGTCGGGTTGCGGCGCACGGGCGCACGCGTGACGTAAAGCCTGGCGAGGTGCTCGTCGAGCAGGGTGATAGTGCCATACCCTTCTTTGTGGTTGTCTCCGGCGAACTGGAGGTTGTGCGCCCCTCGGGTGCGGCTGAGACCCTTGTCACCGTCCATGGTCCGGGGCAGTTCACGGGTGAGGCGAGCACGCTCTCCGGCCGCCGGGCGCTCTTTCGAAGGCGTGCCGCCAAGAGCGGCGAGGTGATTCAACTGGATCGCCAACGCATGATGGCTTTGGTGCAGACCGATGCCGAACTCGGCGAGATCCTCATGCGGGCGTTCATCCTCCGCAGGGTTGAGTTGGTGGCGGCCGGCGTCGGAGATGTTGTGCTTATCGGCTCGACCCATTCCGCCGGCACCCTTCGGCTCAAAGAATTTCTGATGCGCAACGGGCATCCTACGCCTACATAGATCTCGAACGCGACGCCGAGGTACAGAATCTGCTGGATGGTTTCCATATCGCCGCCAGCGAGATACCGGTGGTGATCTGCCGCGGCGAGGTTGTGCTTCGGAACCCTACGAACCGGCAGGTTGCCGACTGCCTTGGCTTCAACGAGAGCATCGACCAAACGCAGATGCGTGATGTCGTCATTATCGGTGCCGGCCCCTCGGGACTGGCCGCAGCCGTTTATGGCGCCTCAGAAGGCCTTGACGTTTTGATGTTGGAGACAAGCTCGCCGGGTGGGCAGGCGGGCTCCAGTTCAAGAATCGAAAACTACCTGGGGTTTCCCACCGGTATCTCGGGTCGGGATCTCGTCGGTCGCGCCTACACGCAGGCGGAGAAGTTCGGCGCACAGATGCTCATCGCCAAGGGGACGCGACTCACCTGCGACCGCAAACCATACGTCGTCGAAGTGGAAAACGGGGCTCGAATTCCGGCGCACTATCGTCATCGCGACCGGAGCGGAGTACCGAAGGCCGCCGCTCGACAATTTGTCGCGCTTCGAAGGAGTCGGTGTCTATTATGGCGCGACCTTTTTGGAGGCAAAGTTGTGTACTGGAGAAGAAGTGATTGTGGTCGGCGGGGGAAACTCCGCCGGCCAGGCGGCCGTGTTTCTGGCGGAGACGACCAACCGTGTGCACCTTCTGGTCAGGTCGGCTGGTTTGGCTGAAACCATGTCGCGCTACCTGATTCGGCGAATCGAAGAAACTCCTACGATTGCATTGCGGACACACTCCGAGATCGTCGCCCTACAAGGAGGCGATCACCTCGAATCCGTTCGTTGGCGAAATCGTGAGACGGGACAGACGGAGGAGCACAAGATCCGCCATGTGTTCGTCATGACCGGCGCCGCTCCGAACACCGGTTGGCTCGATGGCTGCGTTGTGCTCGATGCGAAGGGCTTCATTAAGACGGGCCGCGCTCTCTCGCCAGAAGATCTAAGTGCTGCGCACTGGCTCCTGGCCCGTAGGCCGTACTTGCTAGAAACCAGTCTTCCGGGAGTATTCGCGGTGGGCGACGTGCGTTGCGAAAGCATCAAACGTGTGGCGTCCGCGGTGGGCGAAGGATCGATCGCAATTTCGTTCGTTCATCAGCTACTCCAGGAATAGCAATTCATCTGGGTCCGAACACGGCATCCATAAAACGGAGCAGACATGAACGGATCGAAGTTCGGCATTCTGGGCGGAGGAATGGTTGCCGGTTATGCGGCCAAGCAACTGGTTGAACTTGGATTGCGGCCAGGCGAGCTGACAATTCTATCGGCGGACAGTTCCGTTCCCTATGAGCGCCCCCCACTATCGAAAGGTTTTCTGGCTGGCACAGACAGCGAAGAAACTATCCGGATCAATGCGGAAGACTTCTACAGAAAGAACGGAATCGAGTTAAAGCTCAAGTGCGAAATCTCCGCTGTCGATACCCAACGCAGGCGGCTGATTCTGAAGTCAGCCGGAGAGTTCGAATTCAACAAGCTGCTCGTTGCCACGGGTGCCCGCCCGCGCAAGCTAAATATTCCCGGCGCGAATCTCCAAAACCTGTGTTATCTCCGCACCTTGGAGGACTCCAAAGCCAACAAAGAAGCGATCTCGATGTTGGAGCAAGCCGTTGGCATGGATCCCAGCTACGCGCCAGCCTGGGCAGCCCTGGGGCTGCGCTATTACTACGATGCACACTACGGGGGAGGAGGAAGAGAGATGTATCAGCGGTCAGAGTCGGCCTATGAGCGAGCCCTGGCTCTCGATCCTAACTTAATGCTCGCCGCCGGACAGCTGACCACGGCTCGAGCAGACTCTGGCGATTTGCGAAGAGCGTACCAGCAAGCACAAGCCTTACTGAAAAGCCGCCCGGACAGCGGCGAGGTCCATCTCACCCTGGCCTATGTCCTGCGGTATGCCGGATTGCTGGACGAGTCCGCGCACGAGTGCGACACCGCTTTGCGGTTGGATCCCGGAAACTACCAGTTCCGCACCTGTGCCTTGCCTTTTATGCAAATGGGTAACACGGAACGAGCACGCGATTTCGTCAACCTTGACGCTGGGTCCGAGTGGTCGAATTACCTCATGGCGGGGATCTTGATGCGCGAAGGCAAATTGAACGCGGCCCAGGAAATTGTTCAGCGTCTCTCAAGTAATCCGTACTACCACCGCAACCTTCTGCAAGTGTGCCTGCAACACGGTTCGGGAGCCGAGTTGGACCGCCTGGCCCGTGAAGTCGAATCCACAACCTCAGAAATACCGGATCCCGAGCCCCGCTTCTTCCGGGGGACTATCCTGGCTTTCTGTGGTGAACAGGAGATTGGGCTGCGGATGCTGGAAGCCGCGATCAGCCATAACCACTGCGGCTACCAGGCACTCCAAACCGACCCGCTTCTCGCGAAGGTGAGGGGAAGTCACGAGTTTCGCCAATTGCTGCCAGCCGCGAAGGGATGTCAGGACAAGTTTCTCTCGGAGCGACAGCGTGATTCGTCCGCAATCCGGCAATAAGACTAGGGTGTCGGATTAGCGCCGCGTCCTCCAGCCGACCTGAAACAGTGTTCAGCCTCGCAGATTCGATGCTCGGCGATTCTCAAGTGTCGTAACCAGGCGATAACGCTCAAAAACCCCGGTCAATGAGTGATAACGCGATTTTTCCAACAACCGCCCGGCTTGCGGGCTGCCGACTATCCTGGCCGTATGCATGATGGCTCGAATCGAGGTGCCGAGTCACTGCTAGTTCTATCCCAGTGAACCATCACATCCACGAGTGGGCACAGTGTCTCGAACGGGCAAACGGGTGTAAACTTATCGCCGTTTTTCGACGGCAAAAGGGAAAGGCCGGCTAAGGGGATAGCCCGCAATTTCCCGTTCCCTCGCAAGAAAAGATTCTACGAATCGCGCTTTCAGCGCTACCTAGAGGAGGACATCATGAAATGGACATTGCGTTTTTGGGGTGTAGTTCTGTTTACCTTACTCATGATCTCGCCGGCTATTGCTGCGGGTCCGTTCACAGTAGTAGTAGGCGGTCTCCAGAACCCACGCGGCTTGACGTTCGGCCCGGGAGGGCGGCTGTATGTTGCTCAGGCCGGCTCCGGCGGTGCCACCGCGACGGGCAGAATTACCGAGATCCGCTATCCCTGGCTGGCAAATCCAGTAGTCCACGATGTGGTCACCGGGCTCATTTCGGTCGGCAAAGAAAGCACGGCCGTTAGCGTTGCCGGGCTCTCGGCCATCGGCAACGGCACTATCTACGCGGCTATGGAGCTCTCGAACGCGGCTACCGGTTTCCCCTCGCAACTCGGTCATTTCTTGAAAGTGAGCCAAGCCGGCCAGATCCGCGATGTCTCGAATGTCGGAGACTTCGATTGGGCCTGGACCATTGCCCACCACGACCTCGCGCCGCGTGATTTCCCGGATTCGAACCCCTACGGGGTGCTGGCGCTATCGGACCGTCTGTACGTTGCCAATGCAGCGTCCAACACGCTTGATCTGGTGCATCCGAATGGGAAAGAGGAAATCCTTGCGTTCTTCCCCAACAACACGATCGCCGATGCAACGCCGACCTGTATCGCTCAAGGCCCGGACGGCGCTCTCTATATCGGGACCCTGGCTTTGGTGGACAGCATCGCCTTCGGGCCGTCAGCCATTGTCTATCGCGTCGATCCAAGCCAAGCCGATCCTAACAACCTTGGGACGGTTTTGAGCCTCGCGACACCGTGGGCAACGGGACTGTGGCCGATCAATGGATGCGCGTTCGGGCCTGACGGCAGCTTCTACGCCTCCGAGCTGATTACCAGTTCCAGCTTTAGTGGCGGCGATGTCGTTAAGATTCCGTTTGACACTCCGAGCGTCCACACGTCGCTAACCGGCAACACGCTGACGTTTCCGGCCGGTGTGGCGGTCGGTCCTGATGGCAATGTTTATGTCTCGAACGGCGGCGCGTTCGTGCCTCAAGGGCAAGTGGTACGGCTTACGAGCCACTGAAAACTGACATGAGGGACGGGTGTCGTGCGCTGTGGGCACCCGTCACCCACATGATAGAAAAAGATTGCGTCCAGCCATAACTGTTGTTACCAGGCGTTCTCACCAGCTTGCGCCGTTTGTTCGCCGGGAACCAAGGTCAATGAGTGAAATCGGGATGTTCCGCCAGTTATGATGCCAGGGCAGAATCTCCGACCACCAAATCTGGCTGATCTCCGGTGTGGAACAGTTTTTCCCTTTTCTGTGGAAGATATTCTGTTTCCACTTGGATTCTTGATTACGGTCGTAACGTCCAAAGTAACCGTAAAAGTAATCTTGAGACAAAGCGATGTTTGCCGAGTTCTCCTCTTCTGCGGGGGCCGAAGCTTGAGCTAAGTTGTCCCACTACTAGGACTTCCGAAACGCAAATTAGCATCGAACGGGCCGGAGCAGCTTCAAACGCAGCGCAATTCTGAAGCTGGCATAGCGATTGCACTGCTCCTTCGTAGAGCATGACAAGAATGATGCATATCGTCTGGGTGCGCAGTTCACTCACCGCTCACTGCTCCGCACAAACACCGACCATGAAGGTATTGTCCGGAACGGCCATCAAGCGCCGGTGTCGCTCACTTTTGACGACGCAAAGCGTGTGCGCCTGGACGTGGCGGTTCCGGAGCTGAATAAGCGCCATCTGCACGCAACGTTCCTTGTCATTGTCTACAAACTTGCCTCGTTAGACGGAGAAAGGTACGGTCACAGGGCCACGAGCTTGGCAATCATAGAGAAAAAATGGAAACTGACATCTCTCGCGTCTATCGCCCTTATCTTTCTTTTGTTGGTAAGTTGCGGTGGCAATCCGACGCCAGCTTCAAAGCCCGCACCACCCTCCTTTTCTTCGATCACACTGACTCCGCATGCTGCGTCGGTACAGGTGGGGGTTACCCAACAGTTCACCGCCGCGCCTAAAGACCAGTACGGCAATTCCATGGCAGGCGTCCCTCTGACATTTGCCAGCAGTAACACGGCAATCGCCACAATCAGTGCAACTGGGTTGGCGACAGGGATAGCGGAAGGTACCTCTACCATCACAGTAGCCTCGGATGGTATTAGCACATCCGCGCTGCTTACGGTGACCTCGCCGCCGAACTTCACGCTGTCAGTCGCACCCAGCACTCTGATCGTTACTCAAGGGAGCAGTGTCCCAAGCACGATTACGGTGAATCCCACAGGCGGCTTCACGAGCAGCGTAAGCTTGGTGGCCTCGGGCCTGCCCAGTGGAGTGACCGCCTCATTCACCTCAACCAGCGCAACTACGAGCATCTTGACCGTGACGGCGAGCAGTACGGCCACCACGGGCGCGACAACGGTAGTCATCACCGGCACCTCGGGAAGTTTGACGCCGCAAACCGCCACGATCAACCTCGCGGTTGCCCCGCTCCCCTCGGTATTAACGAAGATCAGCGTATCGCCAGCGTCAGCGTCCATACAAATCGGGAGCCAGCAGCTTTTCACCGCTGTAGGGATCGATCAGTACAACAAGCCCATGACAGGCATTGGATTCACTTGGGCGACGAACAGCAACTGCGTCACGCTCAATGAGTCTTCTGCCACAGGAGTATGTCAGGGCACAGCAAGCATCGTTGCCTCGGCACAGGGTGTTAGCAGCTCCCCTGCGTTGTTGACCGTGCTTCCACCGCCGCCCGTGTTGACGACCATAACTTTGACTCCCGTGAACCCTTCAATTCTTACGACGGGTTCTCAACAGTTTGCTGCCAGCGGGGTTGACCAGTACGGAAATCCGATGAGCGGGATCACGTTCACGTTCGCCAGCAGCAACCAGAGTGCGGCGACCATCAGCGCCGCCGGATTGGCCACCGGCGCAGGTGGGCCTACCGGGGGGATAAGCACCATCACCGCTTCGTCGCAGGGGATCAGTGCCGGCACAACACTGACAACCACGAGGCCCGCATCCACGTTGACGACAATTGCCGTAACGCCGTTGACAGCGACCGTGCCAGCGGGCAGTTCCACGTCGTTTGCCGTCACAGGATTAGATCAGTTTGGCCTTCCTATGTCCGGACTCACGTTCACGTGGGTGAGTTCCAATCCAAACATCGCTACTGTAAACGCCATCAATACCGAGGGCCAGAACCGTGCAACCGCGACTGGCGTCGCGCAGGGCGGCGGTACTGTAACCATCACGGCCAGCGCCCAGGGGGTCACTGCACCACCAGTGCAACTGACTGTAACTCCGGCCCCTCCCGCGCTCACAACTATCAGCATCACGCCGACGAATGCGTCGATAGATGTGGGTTCGACTCAAACGTTCGTCGCGTCTGGCACAGATCAATTTGGTGCGCCGTTTAGTCTTTCTTCTGTTCAATTCAGCAGTGAGAATCCAAGCATAGCTACGGTGAACGGCAATGTCGCTACCGGAGTTGCTGCTGGCATCGCGCAAATTACCGCAACGGCTGGCTCTGTGACAGGGCAGGTGTTCTTGACAGTCACAACGCCGCCTCCGCCTCCCATAGAGCCTCCTGTAGTTACCCGGCTATCACCTCCACTGGCTTTGACAGGCAGCACAGACCTGACGTACCTGACGATCACGGGCAACAACTTTGGTACCGGGGCCACGGTGAATTTCGGCTCTAACATACTAATCCCTGTTTCCATCACCTCGAATACCATAACGGTCACGATTCCGGCCGATGAGTTACAGGCGGCTGCTACCATTGCGGTCACGGTGTCGAACCCGGCACCCCAGGCTGGGACTTCCTCACCCCTGTCTTTCTTGATCACTGCCAGCGGTTTCGTCTCGATTGACTTCGACGATGGGTACCAGTCCATGTACGACAACGGTCTGCCTATCTTCGACGCGGCGGGGATAAGGACCACACAATACATCATCACGGGCAACACGCTCGGGGATACCATCGTCAACCCTGACCTCGGGCCAGTAGGTGTTGGAAACAGCGGCTTCGTCACTTGGGACGAAGTCCAGACCATGGCGGCGAACGGGCACGAGATCGGCGCTCACACGCGGACGCACCAATCCCTATCCACTCTTTGCCAGATACCCGCATGCACAGCAGCTGACACCTTAACGAACGAGATTAATGGGTCTAAAGCGGATTTGATTGCGCAGGGACTTAATCCCCTTACGTTCGCCTACCCGTATGGGGACTATGGGTATCCTAATAGCGCAATCGGACTGGCGGTCCAGAGCGCTGGGTTCCTGGGCGCACGCGACTCCGACGCAGGTTACAACGGCGATCACTCTGGACATGGAAAGATATTTCCCTACTACTTATGGTCCCAAGCTGGAGAGACAGACCTGAATACCACACTGGCCAACCTGACGGGGTACATCGATTACGCTGTTGCGAACAAGTTGTGGCTGATCATCCTGCTGCATCGCGTTGACGACAATTCACCGGACGACGTGTCTATTAGCATCAGTTCAACGATACTTCAGGGAATGGTTGACCACATTGTGCAGAACAACGTGAATGTCGTCACCAATTCCGAGGGGTTGGTTATCGAAAACCTTAACGGTCAGACACAGCCGTTTGTATTTCCGGATTAGTAATACGGGTTTTTTCGCTGCCCAGAACTTGAAGCCTGTTGACGTACATGTGACGCGTAGGCGGCTACCCGAAACTACAATAAGGAGCAAGGAAAGCCCAACCTCAGCTTGAATCGTGGTAAATAGGATGAATCCTCAACTGTTGAGAACAGGCGTCTCTGACAAAGTCGGCGGTGTCAAGTACTTTTTGAGCGTACTAATCCGTGCACTCCGAAGAGCGCGCCATTTCGCTCTAGTTGAAAATGT
>Ga0209117_1000205_pt1 | contig 34611 bp, 36 predicted proteins | sample BlaSpr_A8_OM2_M2_FD_187978 | JGI IMG/M metagenome (GOLD analysis project Ga0209117, IMG submission 187978) | Forest soil microbial communities from Thunder Bay, Ontario, Canada - Black Spruce, Ontario site 2_A8_OM2_M2 (SPAdes) (version 2) | ecosystem: Environmental > Terrestrial > Soil > Boreal... | reverse complement strand
CCGCACCCGGCGCCTCGACGGCGAGTTCCCATACCTCTTTCTGGACGCTACCTTCGAGAAGGTCAGAGAGAACGGGCGCGTGATCTCGATGGCCGTCCTGATCGCGGTCGGAGTTCGCTCCACCGGCGAGCGCGAGGTGGTGGGCATCGATGTCGGTCCGGCCGAAGACCACGAGTTCTGGCTCCAGTTCCTGCGCCAGCTTGTCAGCCGCGGATTGAGCGGCGTGCGCTTGGTCATCTCCGACTCTCACCTCGGCCTCAAGCAGGCGGTGGCCAAGATCTTCGTCGGCGCGACCTGGCAACGATGTCGCGTCCACTTCATGCGCAATGCCCTGGCCACCGTGCCCAAGGTCGCGCAGCAGATGGTGGCGGCGACCCTGCGCACCGTCTTCGCCCAGGCCGACCAAGCCAGCGCCCACGAGACGGTCGAGCGGATCTGCCGCCTCTTCGAGAAGCGCTATCCGCAATTGGTCAAGGTCGTGCAAGAGGCTGAGGTCGACGTCCTCGCCTACTTCAGCTTTCCAGTCGAGCACCGCCGTCAGATCTGGTCGACGAATTCTCTGGAGCGTCTCAACAAAGAGGTCAGCCGGCGTTGCGATGTGGTCGGAATCTTTCCCAACCGGGCCTCGCTCTTGCGGCTGACCGGCGCGGTGCTCGAGGAGCAGAACGATGAGTGGGCTGTCGGTCGCCGCTACTTCAGCACCGAGTCCATGAACAAGCTGTACCAACCAACCAACGAGGAGGTGGTCAAGGCTCTACTCGACCTGGAGTCGGCTTAATCTAATGACCGGACCACACGACTGGATTTACACCACGTCGCGCGACATGACCCTGTTGTCGACGTTCGCAGTGCTTCCGCCTCCGACTCCAGGAGCCGGTTTCGGAAAATTGGAAGCCCTAGAGGCTTACTTCCTCCCGAGCTCCCGGCTGGCAAACGAGGCGGCTGGCACCACGATTCGGTTTATCCAAGCTTCCGCCTCACCTCCTTTGCCCCACGGGCGTTGAACTTCGTTCCAAAGTGTATCAGCCAAAGTCAGGGCTGCTGGTCCTGACTTTGCTGCCCAACTAGACTCTTCGCTCGTGCCCCGCAGACGTGGCAAACCCAAGCGGCTCACCAAGCGCGTGGTCGTCAAACCTGATGGTCGTTACCTCATCTATTACGAGAGGTCATCCGCGAAACCGGGAGGCCAGGTTTGAGCGAGCTCCGCTGGCATCCGCTGCTCGAGGAGTGGGTCACAGTCGCACCCTGGCGGCAGGACCGCACCTATCACCCGCCCGCCGACCACTGCCCCCTGTGTCCGACAAGGCCAGGACAACCCGAGACAGAGATCCCCGAGCCGGACTATCACATTGCCGTGTTCGAGAACCGCTTCCCTTCGTATACCGGCGACCAGGGGCGGTGCGAGGTCGTGTGCTACACGCCGGTGCACGACTCATCGCTCGGCGAGCAGAGCGTCGATCACATCCGAGACCTCATCGAAGTCTGGCGGGATCGCACCAACGAGCTCGGCCGGCTGCACAACGTCCGCTATGTCTTCGTCTTCGAGAACCGAGGCGAAGTGATCGGCGTCACGCTCAGTCATCCACACGGACAGATCTACGCGTATCCATTCGTGCCGCCGATCATCCAGCGCGAGCTGGCGGCCGAGGCGCGGCACAGGCGCAAGACAGGGCGGTGCCTGTACTGCGACGTTCTCGAGGGCGAGCGTGGCGGCGAGCGCACCGTGCTCAAGGACGAGCGCTGGATCGCGTTCGTACCGTCGTTCGCGCGCTGGCCGTATGAGGTGCACCTCGCGCCAATCCGCCATCGCGGTGGCCTATCCGACCTCGACGAGGACGATGACGAATCGTTTGCCCGCATCCTAAAAGGCCTGCTGCAAAAGTACGACAAGGTTTTCGACCGCCCTCTTCCTTATGTCATGGCAATGCATCAGAAGCCGCCCGGCCGCGGCGCCGGATACCACCACTTCCACGTCGAGTTCTATCCAGCCAACCGGACCAAGGACAAATTGAAGTACCTCGCCGGCTCCGAGATCGGCGCCGGCGCATTCATCCTCGACGCTCGCGCCGAGGACACTGCCGCGGAGCTGCGTGGAATCCAGGCCTGAGGGTCTGTGGCGGGGTCGAGCGCCCGGCCGCGTAAACCTCATCGGGGAGCACGTGGACTATCTGGGCGGTGTCGTGCTGCCCGCGGCAGTCGATAAGCACACCTCAGTGAGCGGACGTCCGGCCGAGAACTGGTCGATTGACAGCGACGTGGACGGCGGGCTGGCTTATGTCCGTGCCATAGGGGAGGAGCTGGGTGCAGAACCGCAGGCGGTGAGGGTGTCCTCTGAGGTGCCGCCGGCAGCCGGCATCAGCTCATCTGCCGCCCTGCTCGTGGCGGTGGCGGTTGGACTTCGTCCCGACATGGACGGCAAAAAGGCGGCGCTTGCGTGCCAGCGCGCCGAGCAACGCGCGACAGGAGTGCAGGTCGGCGTCATGGATCAGTTCACCGCCGCATTAGGGAGGCGCGGCCACGCGTTGCTGCTCGATTGCACGACGCTCGAGTATCAGGAGGTCCCATTTCCAGACGAGCTGGCGATTGCGGTCATCGATTCCGGCGAGCATCGCTCTCTAGCTGCGACCCCATACAACCAAAGGCGGCGTGAGGCCGAGGCCGGCGATCCCAAACGGCGTCGCCACGTGGACTCCGAGATCGCGCGCGTTCATTCGTTTGTCGATGCGCTGAGGCGGCGCGACTTCGATGAGCTCGGGCGGTTGTTGAAGCAGTCGCACGAAAGTCTTCGCGACGATTTCGAAGTCTCGACTCCAACCGTGGACGCATTCGTCGAAAGGGCATGGAGCATCGCCGGGTGTTATGGCGCACGCATCATGGGCGCCGGCTTCGGCGGCAGCATCCTCGCTCTGGTCGAGCATTCGCAGACCGGGACCTTTGCCACCTCGATTGGCAGGCCCGTTCTCTTCTGCGCGACAGCAGATGGCGCGTTCGTGGCATCGCCTTGAGCGACTGCTTGTTCCTGCCGCTGCCGCAGCGGTCGGCGGGCATCCGCGAGCTGAGCTCTTGGGAAGCCGTCTGGATGTCTCTCGGCGAGGGCGAGGCCGAGCGGCTGACCATCGGCCGGGGTTCCGGCTGGAAGCCGATCGAGGTGCCGCGCCAGCTGACCGCGCGACATGGACGCCAATCGATCTGGTATCGAACGGAGTTCCCGCGTCCCGACCACTCCGGCCGCGTCTTGCTGCGGATCGGCGGAGCTTTCCTGGCCACCAACGTTTGGCTCAACGGCAAGCTCCTCGGGTCGCACTACGGGTACTTCGCTCCCTTCGGCTTCGACCTGACGCCATATCTCAAAGCGGAGAACCTGCTCGTCATCTGCTGCGAGTCACCGTTGGAGACGGAACCCGACAAGAAGCGTCACATCATGGGTCTGTTCAACGACGGCGAGCTCAAGCCGTACCCGGCGTCCGCGTACTCGAGCCTGCCCGAGCAGTACCAGCTGGAGGTTCCGATAGGCCTATGGCGTCCGGTCGAGCTCGAGTATGTGGGCCCGATCACCATCGACTGGATGCGGATCAAGCCCCGCTTCGAAGGCGGTGACGGCCGCATCGAGGTCGAGGCGCGCCTCCGCAACCTCGATGGGCGACACATGGAAGGCGAGGCGGAGCTCATCGTGCCGGTGCCCGGCCGAGATGCTTTGCGGCTCACGCGTGACCTGCATCTCGCCGGAGGTGCGGACGAGGTGGTGACGATGCGGCTGGCTTTTCCGGGCGCTCGCCGTTGGGATCCGTGGAGGCTCGGCGACCAGCCGATCTACCGAGCGGAGCTCGCGACGCGGACCGCAGGTGTCGAGTCGGCCCGAGTCGAGGACAGCTTCGCGTTTCGCGACCTCACGTGGGACATCGGTCCGCGTCGTTGGACCCTGTCGGTAAACGGCCGGCCGATCTTTCTGCGCGGGGCGTGTTACACGCCGGGCTACCGGCTCGACGAGCTGACCTCGGATCGATTTGACGCTGATCTGGCAACGGCTAAGGAGGCCAATCTCGACGCGTTGCGGGTGGTCTCCAACGTGCTGCCTGACGACTTTTACCGGCGCGCGGATGCAGCGGGCGTGCTCGTGCTGCAGGACCTGCCCCTGACGGGAACGTACGCGTACCACGCCACCGGAATCGATGCACGCTTTTTCGAGCAAGCTGCCCGCGAACAGCAGGCGGAGATGGTCGAGATGCTCTACAACCGACCATCGATCGCGGTTTGGATCGCACACGACGATCCGCCGTGGCTGGCTGCGAACTCCGATCTTGGTGAAGTGCATGCCGTGCGGCAGAACCATTCGATCGACCAGGACCTCAAGGCTTCGTTCGAGCGGCTCGACCCCAGCCGGCCGGCCCTCGCCGCATCCGGTGAAGTGGATTTGCATGTGATGCTCGGGTGGTCGGCAGGTTCGTGGTCCGACCTTGCGCACCTCGAGCCAATGATGGTCACAGCGTTTGGAGCGCAGTCTTTACCGGTCGCCGGCTCCCCGGTCTGGGAGCACATCGAAACGCGATGGCCGGCAGCCGATGACGAGCCGTCATGGCGGTATGCGGGCTTTCAGCCCGTCAACTGGGCGGAGCGCGGCGCAGGCTTGCCCTCCGCATATGAGAGCCTCGAGGCGTATGTGGAGGCGTCGCAGGAGTATCAGGCCGAAGTCGTGCGTTTCGCCGCAGAGCACATGCGCACCCGCAAGTTCGAGTCGTGCTGGGGAGCGTTCGCCTACCACCTCGTCGATCCTTTCCCCGGTATCGGGTTCGGGTTGCTCGACAGCTCTCGGCGTCCGAAACGCGCGCTCGAGGCACTCGCGCGAGCGTTTGCTCCGACTCGCGTGATCATCGAGCCGCTGGCCTTCGAGCCCGGGCGGCCGTTTGGAATCCTGCAGAAACCGGATGTTCCTTTCGCGGCAAGGCTGGTCGTCGTCAACGACGACCCGGAAGTTTCTGGGCGCGGGTCGATCCGCTGGGCACTGGCGCGGGAGCGGGCCGCGAACGTCAAAGGCGTCGAGCGGATTCGCGACGCGATGCAGAGAAAGTCTTACTCGGGAACAGTCGAGGTGGAGATCCCAACCGCATTCGAGCCTGCGGTGAGCGCGACAACACTGAGCCTTCCTCTGCCGGCCGAGGGCGGCTACAAGTTTGAATCCGTGCTGACGGTGGGTGGGCGAGAGCTCGATCGAGCGGAGCTATTCTTCGCCGTCACATCCAACCTTCCACCGGCGCGTCCGCGACCGGAGATCCCGCGGTATCTAGCCGAGCGGCTGGCTGACGCGACGAGCTTGCGTTCGGAACCGGAGGGCATGAGCTTCGTGCTCGACAACCGGACGAGGCCGGCGGTACTAGTCGGTGTGACCGGCCTCCGGCTCGATGGCATAGTGCTCGCTCGCCCCCAGCTTCAGATCGAGACGCACGCGGGACTCGCGCCGCTGCCGCGACGTCTCGACCTGCCGATCGGACGGCGCGTTTCGGTTCACGTCATCACGGGCGAGCCCCTGGGCATTGGACTGCATTCGCTGGAGGCGGACATCACGGTGCCAGGCGTCGCGTCAGGTCGACTTGTGATCGAGGGGAACGTAGGGTCGTAACCTTGACTCGGAAATACCGGATGCCATACTTCAGCACTACGCGGACGCTGCCTTAAGGCACATAAACCCAGCCCTAATCGGCAAAAGGAGCTCTCCAACCCGATGCCAGTTGAATACGCAGACATAATTTTGGCGGTGGCGGCACTGTTCGCCGCGATCCTCTACCTGAGGACGCGCCGCCGCCACAGGAAGAAGAAGGCGGCACCTCCGGTGCGCCCTGCATCGCCGAACAACCAGACGGCTGGAGTTGCCTCGACATGGGCTCCCCCCGCCGCCGCGCATCCGGTCGCCCCGACGATTGTGGTTCCGCCGCCGGCTGGGCCAAGCTGGGACCAGCCCGCGGCATCGCCGGCCAAGACTTCGGCGGCCTCGTCGCCGTCGTGGGGTGGGTCCGCATCGCCATCGGCTGCTCCCGCGCCGACCTGGGGCTCGCCCGCGGCGGCTGTCCCTCCGCCGGGTAACTCACCGGTCCCACCCGCGACGTGGGGATCTCCGGCCGCGCCGGCCGCGCCCGCGCCGAACTGGAGCGCGCCACCGCCCGCACCCCCCGCCGGGGCGCCCGCGCCCTCATGGGGCGCGCCCTCAGCTTCGCCGCCGCCTGCAGCTGGGGCACCCCCTGCCGCTCCCTCGTGGGGAGCTCCCGCCGCCCCCGCACCGTCGTGGGGAGAGCCGCCGGCCCCGACCGGACCTGCAGCCGCCCCGCCCGCAGCGCCAGCCCCGTCGTGGGGCGCGCCTCCGGCCGCCGAAGCGTCCAAACCGGCAGCTGTGCCGGCGACATCGTGGAACCCGCCGGCTCCGGCGTGGGACCCACCGAAGCCGGCTACACCCCCGGCGCCTTCAGCGCCGGCCTCGTCAGATTGGGGTCCGCCTCCCGCGGCACCCGCTTCGCCGCCTACCGTGGCGCCCTCTTGGGGCGCGCCGGCCCCGGCCGCCTGGGATGCGCCGAAGACCGAGGAGCCCGCAGCTCCCGCGGCGCCGTCGTGGTCAGCACCCGCCGCGTCAGCGCCTGCCGCGCCTTCGGTCGAGCCGGCCGCCGCTCCTCCGCCATGGAACGCGCCAGCTCCAACAGCATCGTGGTCAGCGCCGGCCGCGGTTCCCGTCGAACATGGCGCTGAACACTCAACCGACGCGATGCTGGCCGAAGGGGCCGCGAGCGCGTCAGCCCAGGATGAGGCGCCCAAGGAACCTGAACGAGCTTCACAGGCAACTTTGCCCTGGGAAGCTCCAGCCGCCGCCTCGGCCAGCGCGTCGGACGCTCAGGTTGCCGAAACGATGATTCAAGGAAACGCCGCGATGATGGGCTCGGACGCCGCCGCCGAGGCTCGCGAGTCGACCACTCTGATGCCCGTTTGGCAGCCACCACCTGCGGTTCCAGCCGCGCCGGATGTTGCGGAGACGATGGCCATCGACAGCAAAGCGCAGCCGCTCGCCGGCACCTCGCCGGGCGCGGGACGCGAAGCGGAGCTGACCATGGAAGCGGGTCCGGATGCCGGGCACAGCCATCGCGCCGGCGACCGCGCTTTGCGCCTCGGGCGCTCGCCGGACAACGACATCATCCTGCGCGACCCGGCCACCAGCGGTCACCACGCTCGTGTCGAGCGACGAGGAGACCAATTCTGGATCGTCGACCTCGGAAGCACCAACGGAACCCTCGTCAACGGTGAGCCGATCCAGGAGAAAGAGCTAAGCAGCGGCGACCGCATCACGATCGGCCAGAACGCGGTGAACTTCTCCCTCATCGGGTCCTAATGCGGCTTCGGATCGCCTGGGCGACCGATCCCGGTCTAGAGCGCGAGGAGAATGAGGACGCAGTAGTCGTCTGGCGCAACAAGGCGGGGCTCGACACGTTGCTCGTCGTGTGCGATGGGATGGGCGGGCACGCCGCGGGCCAGACGGCAAGCTCGATCGCGACGAAAACGGTGACGAGGATCCTCGCCGAAGATGGGGAAGAAGGGCCGGAGGTCGAGCGGCTGAAGCGTGCATGCAAAGAAGCGAACGCAGCTGTGTTCCAGGCGGCGCACGATAATCCTGATTGGGCCGGCATGGGCAGCACGCTGGTGATCGCCGCGATCAGGGCCGGCGAGCTCGCTCTGCTGAACGTTGGCGATAGCCCGGCCTATCTCTTTCGCAACGGTCTCGCGAAGCTGGTGTCGCAAGACCATTCATGGCCGGCGGAGCAGGTCCGACTCGGGCTCATCAAACCGGAGGAGGCCGCCACGCACCCGCTCAAGCACCGCCTCACACGTGCTGTCGGGGTATGGGATGCGATCCAGCCCTTCACTGACAAGGTGAAGCTCGAGGAGGGCGACGCCATAGTGCTGTGCAGCGATGGAGTCGAGACCGCGGGCGTGACGGTGGAGGAGATGGGCCGGCTGCTGCTCCGGGATGGCAACCTCGACCGCGGCGCGGAGCGTGTGATCGAGCGATGTCGCGAGCTCGGCGCCCCCGACAACGTGACGCTGGCGGTGGCTCGCGTCGAGGTCGACGTGACGAAGACCGCCATCCTTCCCAAGATGAAGAGATAGGGATCGACCACCCCCACCCGGCGCGCTTCGCGCGCCGACCTCCCCCCAAGATGAACAGATAGGGAACGACCACCCCCACCCGGCGCGCTTCGCGCGCCGACCTCCCCACAGAGTGGGGAGGTGAATACATCCCCGGCGCGCTTCGCGCGCCGACGTCCCCACAAGATGAAGAGATAGGGATCGACCACCCCCACCCGGCGCGCTTCGCGCGCCGACCTCCCCACAGAGTGGGGAGGTGAATACTTCCCGGAAGTCTCAGTAGGCGCTCGCGATCAGCTCCGTCAGGTGTTGCACCTTCATGTTTGACCCGCGTGATTTGAGGCCTGCCTCGAGCTGCATCTGACATCCCGGGTTCGCGCTGACGACCACATCGGCTCGCGTGGCGGTCAGGTCCTGGAGCTTCTCCTGCAGGATCCGGTTCGACATCGCCGGCTCGAGCGTGCTGTAAAGGCCGGCTGCCCCACAGCAGATATCCGCGTGGCGCATCTCGACGAATTCCACTCCCGGCAGTGACCGAATGAGGTCGCGCGGCTGCTTGCGAATGCGCTGTGCGTGCGCGAGGTGGCATGCGTCCTGGTAGGTCACGCGTACCTTCACGTCTTGTTTCGGCGCCGGAAGCCCGACTTCGGCGAGCCATTCCGTGATGTCCTTGACCTTTCCCTTCAGCCCCGGATAGAAGTCCTTGAGATGCGCTCCGCATCCAGCCGAGTCGACAATGAGTGCGTCGAACTCTCCGGCGAGGTAGGTCGCGGTGTTCAAATCGCGCAGGTGCTCGGCGCTTTCGAGGTCTCCGTTGTGGGCGAAAAGCGCGCCGCAGCAGCGCTCCCCGGGCGGAAACCACACCTCGCAGCCCGCGAGCTGCAAGAGCTTCACCGCCGCATCGTGTGATTGCGGATACAGGATCGGCATCACGCAGCCGACGAGGAACGCAACCCGATGCTTGCGCTCACCGATCGCCGGCGCGACGTTCCCTGCCGGTGGCCGGAATTGAGGTCGGAGCTTGGGCAGCTGGCGGCCCGCGCGGACGGCCGAGGTGAGCTTGACGGCCTGCGCGGCGCGAGTCGCGAGACCGAAAGCACGCAGTCGTAGCGGATGCGCGAGCAGCTGCCGCAGCGCGAACTTGCTGATCGTGTGCTTGGCGTCCGGCCGCCGGAGGTTTTCGACCTCAGCGCGTCCCGCCTCGATGATCCGTCCATACGGGACCCCGGAGGGACACACCGCCTCGCATGTGCGACAGCCGAGGCACAGGTCGATGTGGCGCACCTGCTCCTGCTCGAATGGCATCGTCCCGCGTTTCCACTGCGTCATCAGATAGATGCGGCCGCGCGGGGATTCGGTCTCCAGGCCCGTCTGGCGGAAGGTCGGGCACGCGTCGAGACACAGTCCGCAGTGGACGCAGGTGGAGAGGTCGTCGTCGCTGAGGAGGTCGAATGGTTTGGTCTTCACACCACGAACCGTCCGGGGTTCAGGATGCCATTAGGGTCGAAAGCTTTCTTGAGCCGGCGCATCACCCCGATCGTCTCCGGCGGTGTACCCCACGCGCCAATCTGTTTGGAAACTTCGGCCGGCGCGTGCATCAGGACGAGCGAGCCATGTGCCTTCTCTGCCGTGTGACGGACTCTGACCACATCGTCCGAGCTGTCGAAGGACCAGTGAGCGATGCCGACGCCAGGCGAGGCCCACCATCGAGCCTGCTCCGGCAACGCGTCGAGGATTTCTTGGAGTGCGTGACGCGGGACCGCGATTCGGGCCCAGGACTCCAGCGCGGTTCTGGAATGCTCCGCCCATGCGGACGCGTCTGCTTGTTTCCATCCCAGCTCGGCCACCATGCGTTGGACGGCGTCGGGGCTGCCGCAGAAGCGCACAAGGAGGCGGCCCTCCGAGAAGAGCTCGAGCGCCGTCGGTGCGAGCGGCATCGAAAGGGCCTGCTCTGCCGCGGTCCAGGCTTCGGCCGTCGAGCCTGAAGAGGTCTCGAGCGTGACGTCGTGCAGCGGTTTCGGAAAAACTTTGAACGAGGCGGCGACGATAACGCCGAGCGATCCCATCGCGCCGTAGTGCAGCTTCATCAGGTCGTACCCGCTCACGTTCTTGACCACTCGCCCACCCGCGCTGGCCAGATGGCCGTCGGGCATAGCGACCCGGATCCCGATGAGGTAGTCGCGCGCCGAACCGAAGCGGTGCCGGAGCGGACCCGTCCAGCCTGTGGCGAGAAGCCCGCCGATCGTGTGGCCGGGTGAGTTGAAGGGGTCGAGCGGCAGAAACTGGCCGGCTTTGCCGAGCTCGTCCTGCAGAGCTTCCAGAGTGATGCCCGCCTCGACGCTCACAACCATGTCGGCTTGCGAGTGCTCGAGCACGCGATCGAGGCGCGTTGTGTGAATCTCGACATCGCAGCGGCTCGGCGTGCCGCCCATACGGCTGGACCTTCCTCCTCCGACAGGAACGACCGCGGACCCGCTCTTCGCGGCCTGATGCAAGACCTCGGCGAGCTCTTCCGCGGTCTTCGGTTTTTCGATGACCGGTGCTTTCACCACCACTTGGCCTCGATGGCAAGCCCGGTCCGCCCCGCCAGCTGGACCTGCCTGCGCGATGGGTCGGGAAAGATCTTGCCGGGATTCAGGATCCCGTCAGGGTCGAGCACGCCTTTGACGCGCTGCATTGCCTCGAGGTCGTCCGGGCTGAAGATCCACGGCATGAACGCGCTCTTCTCCAGGCCGATTCCGTGCTCACCCGACAGGGCGCCACCAAGCTCGACGACTGCACGCAGCATCTCTTCGCCGGCGCCCTCGACCTGGTGCATGATGCCGGGCTCGCGCAGGTCGAACATGATGTTTGGATGCAGGTTGCCGTCGCCGGCATGAAAGACGTTGGCGACCGGGAGCTTGTAGTGCTCGCCGATCTCGCCAACGGCTGAGAGAACCTGCGGCAAGCGTGAGCGCGGCACGACCCCGTCATGCAGGTAGTAGTTCGGCTTGATCCGTCCGAGGGCTCCGATGGCGCCCTTGCGGCCCTGCCATAGCAGGTCTCGCTCGGCGGGACTCTGAGCCTCGCGCATCGCGTAGCCCTGGTTTGCAGCAAGGACCTCGCGTATCGCGGCCATCAGCTCACGGGTCGACTCAGCGATGCCGTCAACCTCCGCCAGCAGGACGGCGCCGGCGTCGGTGGGATAGCCCGCGTGGTAGTGCGCCTCGACCGCGCCGACCGTTACGCGGTCCATCATCTCCAGTGCCGCCGGCACGATTCCAGCCGAGATGACGGCGGACACCGCCTGGCTCGCTGCCTCGACGGTCGGGAAGGCGGCGAGCAGAGTGGCCACGCTCGGCGGGGTGCGGAGCAGGCGGACCTTGATCTTGGTGATCGCGCACATGGTGCCTTCGGAGCCGACGAGCACACCGCAAAGATCGAGACCGACGCGATCGGGCGCGTCGCCGCTCACCCAGTGGACGCTGCCGTCAGCGAGCACGACCTCCATGCCGAGGACATGGTTGGTCGTCACGCCGTAGTAGAGGCAGTGAGGGCCGCCTGAGTTTTCCGCTGCGTTGCCGCCGATGGTGCACGCCTTCTGACTCGATGGATCTGGTGCGTAGAAGAGGCCGTGCGACGACGCGACGAGAGAAAGTTCCTGGTTGACGACGCCGGGCTCCACCATTGCGGTCTGCGCGACGGGGTCGATTTCGAGGATGCGCCGCATTCGCGTCATCTGCAGCGCGATGCCACCACGAATCGTGACCGCGCCACCTGAGAGTCCCGTGCCGGCGCCCCGCGGCACGACGGGAATGCGGTGCGTCGCCGCCACCTTGATCACACTCGCGACCTGGTCGGTCGAAGCTGGCAGGACCACCGCGTCGGGAACGGCTCCTTCGATGGAGGCGTCACGCTCGAAGATGCGCAGGTCGTTGGCCGAGTCGATGACGGATTCGCGGCCGACGATCCGGCGCAGCTCTTCGATGACGGAGATCGGCAACGCCATCAGGCGATGGGAGCCTCGAGATTGGGGTTGCGTTCGAAAGCTTCGAATCTTCGGGTCGTCGAGCCTGGCAGACCTGGCGCCTCAGACGCCGGCGCGCCGACGATCAGGAGGTCGAGCCAGCGCTTGCACTCCTCATCCGATGGCATGCGGTCCATGCGTTCGAAGATGGCTTCCTGGATCCTGCTGTGCGGCGAAACCTGGATCGTGTACCAAACCGAGAGGCCGTCGGGCGTGACGGCATGATGGGTTTCGTCGACCCGCCGGTTCACCGGCAATCGCATCGGCTTGGCTTCGGCAGCGGCCCTCAGTCGCGCCGCGACTGCGCCCATCCCCTCCACAGGTAGCAGCTTAAACTCGAACGATGAACGGACGTGGACGTGTGGAGGCCGCTCTGGCGATGGGAGTCGCCGACCGGCCGCCGGTTGGTGCGTGGGGACACACCTATCGCGAGGAATGGTCGCCGTCGGCGCTCGCGTCGGTCACCGTCAAGCGGGCACGGCAGTTCGGTTGGGACTTCGCCAAGTTCCAGCCGCGTGCGAGCAGCTTTGCCGAGGCGTTTGGGTCCGTCTACAAGCCGGCCGGCCACCCCTTCAAAGGCCCTGTCCTGTTGAGCGCGGCAGTGCCTGACCTCGACTCGTGGGGCAAGGTGGAATTGGTCAATCGCAAGGCTCTCGACGACCAGGTCGAGTCGATCGGGTTGGTGGCGCGCGACCTTGGGAGCGACGTGCCTGTGATCCAGACGGTGTTCAGCCCGATCACGGTCGGCGGGTACCTCGTGGGCAAGTCATCAGCGCGCGTCCGGCGAGAGCTGCGTCAGCACCCAGAGCTGGTGCGTCCGGCGCTGGACAGGATCGCCGAGGCGTTGGTGGACTTCAGCCGCCGATCGGTCGAGGCGGGGGCGGCCGGGATCTTCTACGCGATTTCCGGCTACACGAGCAAAGACGCCATGTCGGAGAGCGCCTATCGCGCGACGCTGCTGCCGTACGACGTAGGTGTGCTGGGACAGCTGCCGGCCGAAGCGTGGTTCAACGTCGTGCATCTCTGCGGTTCGCATTTGAACTTCGGTCTGGCACGGGACTTTCCCGCGCAAGCGATCAGCTGGTCGGTCCACAACCAGGGCAATCCATCACTGGTCGAAGGTAAGAAGCTGAGCGGCCGGCCTGTGATGGGCGGGTTGGGCCAGCGGGCAAGCTTGCTCTACGGTCCGCCGCCAGAGGTCGAAACCGAGGCCCGCCGCGCAGTGGCCGAGACCGGTGGCCGCGGGCTGCTGCTAGCGCCTGGATGCTCCGTTCCGCCTCGCGCCAAGGACGTCAACCTGGCGGCGATGCTGACCGCCATCGCGGCATGAGCGGCGTCGCGGGTCTCGCGGAGATCGTGCTGTGGGTGAAGGACATCGACGCGGCTCTGCGCTTTTACCGGGACATGTTCGGACTCGAGCTGATCTCCCCGCCGGAATTCCCGAACAAGTTCCTTCGCGCGGGCGAAGGTGCCTCGGGAGTGCCCGAGATGATCGTGCTGGTGCCACATCCGGACCGATCAGTCGAATTTCCGCGCGAGAAGCCCAAGCGAGTCCTGCATCACCTCGCGTTTCGGGTGGATGCTTCGGCATATGAAGGCATGCACGAGCGCTTCGCCGCGGCCGGACTAGAGGTGCGATCCGGCGTCCACCCTGTACTCAAGGGTGTCCGCACGTTCTATGTTGACGATCCGGACGGAAATGAAGTCGAAGTGATCGCCCCCGCGTGACACCGAGCGTTCCCAAGCCGTCCGACGCGGCTCTCATCCGGCTCGCCACCATCGCCGGCTACGTCGAGGTGGTGCTGATTCCTGATAAACCGGTGGTCAAGGCGCGGGTCGGCCTCCAGACCGCAAAAAACGATCGGCGGCGGGCGATGGAGACGCTCCTCGTCCTGATTGCCGACCCCGAGGTACGGGACTACCTGGCGGAGCTGGAGCGGCTCGGCCTCGTGCCACCAACATCCGCCTGAACACATAGCTCCGGTTTGATCGTGCTATTAGGACCGCTCGTACCGTTGTAAATACGTGAGCAAGGAATCCCGCGACGAGCGCAGGAAGGTGCGGTGGTTTTTCGCCGGCCTGCTGATCGTCAGCGCAATCCTCGACATCGTTGGCGCGCTGCTGATACAGCACCAGACACGGAGCCATTTCCTCAGCAGCCTCGTTCCCGAGAGCGTCACCTTGGGCGGACGCACTGGCGCAGTCCTGGCTGGACTTGCGCTGCTGCTGCTGGCAGGCGGAATCGCGCGCGGTAAGCGTGTCGCACATCGAGCGACATTGGTGGTGCTCGCCGCAACTATCGCGTTCGACCTGGTGAAGGATCTCGACTTCGAAGCTGCGTCATTACCGGCGTGGATCCTGTTCGGCCTGTGGTGGTTCCGTCATCACTTCGAAGCCGACTCGGACCCGTCCCGGGTCAGGTGGGGATTTGCCGTGCTGGCAGGAGGGTTGGCGCTCGCGTTCGTTTATGCAGTTCTTGGGGTAGAGGTGTTGAGCAGCCAGCTCGCGCCGGAGGGTGGTCCGGTGCAAACGCTCGAGTCCTTGGCGCAGGCCCTGGTTGGGAACACGACTGGGTATCGCGCCCTCACGGAGAGAGCCAATTGGTTCCTCGGCACCCTGCCGGTGGTGAGTTACGGATTGGTCATCTTCGCGATCGTTCTTCTGCTCCGACCGGTGCTTGCGCCGCGGGCCGCCGCGGCCGATCGGGAGCGTGTGCACCGGCTCTTGAATGTATGGGGCCGAAATCACATCTCACATCTGGCCGTGCACGGCGCGACCAGCTACTACTGGTTCGCCGAGGAAGGGTGCATCGCGTTCGCATTTCACGGTCGCACGGCCCTTGCGTTGGGAGACCCAATCTGTCCGCCGGACCTCGTGAAGGCCGGATTGGAAGACTTCGTCGCCTACTGCGAGCGGCAGGATTGGATTCCGGCCTTTTACCAGGTGGACTCCGAGCGAGAGTATCGGGAACTCGCCTTCACGCTGGTCCCCATCGGCTCCGAAGCATTGATCCCCACGCGCACGTTTGCCTTGGAAGGAAAGGAGCGGCGGGACTTGCGGTACGCAGTGAAACGGAGCGAGAAGGAAGGCGTGCGATTTTCCTTCATGACCGGTCCCGAGGCCATTGCCTCCCATTCGCAGCAGCTGCACGCGGTGTCGGACACATGGCTTCACAGCCGGCGCGGCCCGGAGCTCAGCTACAGCCTCGGCACCCTGTCGACACTCTCTGACCCCGACATCACGGTCGGGATGGCGTTCGCAGCCGGCGGCCGGCTCGAAGCCTTCGTCACCTGGCTGCCTGTCCCAGCACGCAAAGGCTGGACGCTCGACCTCATGCGCCGGCGGCCGGACAGCATTTACGGCGCGATCGAGGCTCTCATCGTCAAGTCGATCGAAGAGGCCGCACGAAGCGAGATCGAAGAGGTGAGTCTTGGCGTGGCGCCACGCGTAATCGCCACGGGCGATGAATCAGGTGCGGTGGATCGGACTCTGCGAACGATGTACTGGGGCCTGGATCGGTTCCAGCGCAGCCGCACCCTACATCGATTCAAGGCCAAGTTCTCCCCTAGTTGGGAGGATCGCTATCTGGCGGTGCCAGGTGCATCGACTCTTCCAGAAATCCTGATCGCGCTGGTGCTCGCCCACTTGCCTCCTCTGTCGGCGGCCATGGTGTGGGTGCGTTCAGCGGTCGGATCGATCCTGCGCCCGAGCCCGGCGCGGCCGGCGCCTGCTTGACCGGTTAGCTGATCTGCGGCTTGGTCACAGGCTCGGGTTGTTTGCGCGAAACAAGCGTGACGGTGACGCCGGCGATCAGCGCGATAGTTCCGACGATGAGACTGACGGGCTCGGGTAGATGGACTCCGAGGGCATTGTCGAGCGAGTAAGCCCCAGGACCTGTGATGGCTAGCGCCGCAGCCGCTCCGATGATCGAGAGGTTGAACTCGTAGCCGCCCTTGCTCACCCAGAACCCTTTGCTCAGGTGAACCGTGGCGATGGCCACGAGCATCGCGCCGACGATCGCCAGGCTGCCGAGAGGTGAGAGCAATCCGAGCGCGAGCAGAAGGCCGCCACCGAACTCGGAGAGCGCCGCGACCCAGGCCCAGGGTTGGGCCGGTCGTATGCGAAGCCTCCGCACGGACTGGGTCCAGTTGGACATTCCTGGTCCGCCCCACCAGCCGAACAGCTTCTGGGCGCCATGGGCTGCCATCGTCAGGCCGACCACCAGTCGAAGAATCAAGAGGCCGAATGCAATCGACATCGCCTGTAGCTACCTCCCCGAGCGCGCTGGAATTCCGTTACCCAGGCCGGCACGCCCTGAAAGTCAACGATAGGGCAGCCGCGGATAGACTCAGCCCGGAGGGCCTGTAGCTCAGCTGGTCAGAGCGGCCGACTCATAATCGGCTGGTCGTTGGTTCGATCCCAACCAGGCCCACCAAATCTCGGCTTGCGGGTGCGTACTTTGAGGGAGTTGTACGTTTTATCTAGCCGTGCGCGTCAAACACGCGCGCCCTGACTTTGGAGGGATAGCTTGGCCCAGAAGTCTCGGTACCTCGTCGCGATCTTCGTCGTCGCCGCACTCATTCCCGTCAGTGCCTCGGCCGCTGCGTCCGTCAGGGTTCTCAGCGGCTCGACTCCCGATACCCGGATCATGCCCAGCAACCAATACACAGTTCCTGATAGCGCCCAGATCACGGGTCGGCGAATAAATCTCCCGGTCCCGACCTGTGACTCGACCAATTTGTCGACTTGCGACGATCTCAGGATGCTCAACCTTCAGGACGGTTTTGATCTGCGACCGCGCGTAACGGTGCCGTTTAGCGGCGCCATCGACGTCAGCACTGTGAGCGACACAAACCTATTCGTGATCGGTCCGAACGGGTTCCGTACACCGCTCACGCAACTCGTCTGGGACCCGTCGACCGACGTCCTCGCCGGCAAGCCTTCCGATTTCCTATCGGAAGCGACCACCTACTCAGTGGTGGTGACGAGCGGCATCAAGGATCTGGCGGGCAATTCGGTCATCGCCTGCAACGGAGCCTGCACAAGCACTTTCACGACGGAGACGGCGACGCCCGAGCTGGCGAAGCTACGTGGTGCGCTCGACAGCGGAAGCGCCTACGCGATTGCCGACATCACGTCGCCGGAACGCAGGGCGAGCTTCGTTCAAGCAGGTGTCCGAGACGTCTTTCCAGCCGCAACGGTTTCTTCGATCGAACGCGGTGACCAGGTCGCGGCCGACCCTTCCAAGCCGCTCTCGTTTTCGACAGTGCTGAACGCGGCAGTCGGCGGCGCCGGCTACTACGCATTCGGCAGCTTCGTGGTGCCTCGCTATCAGACATACGCGGATGCGGTGATACCGAATGTGCCGACCACTCGAACTCCGCAGCCGATCGGCAAGCAGCGTGTCGGGTTCACTCTGATCGTCCCCGCCGGCATCCAGCCCGCGGGCGGCTGGCCGGTGGCGATTTTCGGCCCCGGATTCACGCGCAGCAAGTACGACTTGTTTCTTGCCGCCGACCTCAATGCGGCGAAGGGAATCGCCACCATCGCCACCGATCCGGCAGGCCACGCATTCGGACCGTCGAGCGTGGTGGTAGTCCATCAGGGCGCGCTCACCACCACCTTCTCGGGATACGGCCAGGGCGCCGACCTCGACGGTGATGGCGTCATCACCGCAAGCGAGGGTGTCGGCCCGACCGACCACAAGACCCTCGACTCGAGCGGCAAGGTCATTGCGGACGCACCGTCTCGCTACGCCACGTCCGGGCTCCGAGACGGCTTGATCCAGACCACTGTCAACCTCATGGCGATGGTGCGGATGATCGAGCAAGGTGTTGACCTGTTCGGCGACGGAAACGTGACCCTGCAGCAACATCTGCTCGGCTATTACGGCCAGAGCTTCGGTGCGATCTACGGAACGATGTTCATAGCGACCGATACTCACCTGACAGTCGGTGTGCTCAATGTCGGGGGAGGACCGATCGTCGAAATCGCGCGGCTTTCGGGCTTCCGCAACCTGCTCGCCGACACCCTTCGGGTCAACAGGCCAACGTTGCTCAACGGCGGTCCAGGGCTCAACGGGTTCACGGAGTCGATGCCACTTCGGCTGGATCCGCCGGTAATCAACCCATACCCAGGCGCGACGACCATCCAGAAATATTTCGACCACGGCACCTGGCAAGGCAGGGCTGGCGACCCGGTCGCTTTCGCCCCGCTGTTACGGCTTCGGCCGCCGGCCGGGGCTCCACTAAAGCACGTGATTTTCCAGACGGCGTTCGGCGACCACACCGTCCCCAACCCAACGGCCGGCGAGATGTATCGAGCCGGTCACCTGCTCGATCTCGTGAGCTACTACCGAAACGACAAGACGGTGACCGCCGGCAGCGATCCACACGGATTCCTACTGGATCCTCGTCTCTTCGGCCGTGACCAGGGTCAGGCTCAGGTGCTGGCCTTCATCAGCTCGGGCGGCGCCACGGTAATCGACCCAGACGGTCCGGGGCCCTTCTGGGAGGTGCCGATCGTGAATACACGCAATCTGGACTGCACGCACTACCCGCAGCCGCAAACCGGAGTGGCGTACTCGTCCTCTGCAGGGGAGTGCTGACGCTTTAGGCGCAGCGATAAGAAGAAGAAAGGCCTCGCGGGATTTCCCCGCGAGGCCCTTTTGCGAAAGCGCGAACTGCTAGGTGCGAACCATTCCGCGGCGGAAGATCATGCGGAACAGGAACAGCAGGATGCAGGCTCCGACGAAGGCGATGATGCCTAGAACCAAGAGGTTCGTCGCGGCGATACCGAAGAGGCCGGCAAGCCAGCCGCCCACGAAGGCGCCCAGGATTCCGACCACGATGTCCCAGATGACTCCCAGGCCGTGGCCCGTCATGACCCTGCCGGCGAGGAATCCAGCGATCCCGCCGACGATTACAAAGACGATCAAATTCATCATTCTTCGAACAACCCTCCAAACCCGCCTTGCGGCGGTTGATTTTCAGAACTACGTCAATACGAAAACGGGCCGGGCCACCGTTCCACTCACTCCGCCAGCTCGGTGGTAGGGTCACCGGAGGGCGCCACTGCTCCACAACACGACGCTCGCCGCGCTGAATTTGGTGCTACGGCCCAAATTAACTGTTGACAAACCCCCTTGCCAGGACTACGGTTTGTGAAATCAGTTCGGCATTGTCGAACACAAGTCAGACATAAGGGGGTCTGGGCAACATGCATTCGATGTCACAGCGCGCAATCGCCGAGGCGTTTGGCACGGCGGCTTTGGTCCTCGTCGGACCCGGTTCAGTGATCGCCACGCTCACGCTGGCCGGGAAGGCCGTGCCGGCGGTCACAGAGGCCGACCTGCTGGCGATCAGCTTCGCGTTCGGCTTCATCATCACTGCCCTCGTCTACGCGATCGGCAAGGTCTCGGGCTGCCACATCAACCCGGCGGTGACTTTCGCCCTCGCGGTGACCAAGCGCTTCCCCTGGAAGGAAGTCCCGGTCTACTGGGCAGCCCAGTACGTCGGAGCGATCATCGGAGCGTTTGCCATCTGGGGTGTCTTCGGCGCCAACGCGGTCACGTTCGGGATGGGCCAGACGCACTTCGCGGCTGACGCGTCATTCACCGTCTACCTGCAGGCCGGTCTCGCCGAGGCCCTCGGCACCGGACTCCTCCTGTTCGCGATCCTCGGCATCGTCGACTCGAAGTCCCCGTCGCAGCTCGCCGGCATCGTGATCGGCGGAGCGGTCGTCGGGATCATCCTCATCTTCGGCCCGATCACCGGCGCCTCGCTCAACCCCGCCCGCGCATTCGGTCCCGAACTGGTGCAGGCGCTAGCCGGCGGCACTACCTACTGGGCGCAGTACATTCCGGTCTATCTGATCTCTGGCTTTGTGGGCGCCGCGGCCGCGTCATTCCTGTACGACTTCCTCGCCAACCCACGGCTCGTTGAGCGGCCAATCATGGAAGCGGTCACCCACGAAGACGGCGCACGCACAGCCGCCGCCCACTAGTTCTTTTTCCACAGGAGAAAACAGAAATGGCAGTCGGAACCAATCAGATGCGTAAGTTTCTCAACGACCCTGCGGCGGTCGTGAAGGAGTCGCTGGCCGGCCTGGCCGCGGCCCACTCCGACCTGCTCCGATACGACGTCGCCAATCAGATCATCGTCCGTAAGGACGCACCGAAGAAAGGAAAGGTGGCGTTGATCTCCGGCGGCGGATCAGGCCACGAGCCGCTGCACGGCGGCTTCGTAGGTCTGGGCATGCTGGACGCCGCGTGTCCTGGCGAGGTCTTTACCTCGCCGGTGCCTGGACAGATGCTTGCGGCGACGAAAGCCGTGGACGGAGGCGCGGGAGTAGTTCATATAGTGAAGAACTACACGGGCGATGTTCTCAACTTCAAGATGGCGGCGGAAGACGCCGCCGACGAGGGCATCAAGGTGACCTCGGTCGTCATCGACGACGACGTCGCGGTACAGGACTCGCTCTACACGGCCGGCCGGCGCGGCGTCGGGGCCACCGTGCTTGCCGAGAAGATTGCCGGCGCAGCCGCGGAGGGCGGAGCCGACCTTGCCAAAGTGACGGACCTCGTCAAGCGGGTCAACGCACGCTCGCGCTCATTCGGCGTTGCCCTGTCATCGTGTGTACCTCCCGCTGCAGGGAAGGCGATCTTCGACCTGCCGGAAGGCCAGATCGAGCTCGGAATCGGGATCCACGGCGAGCCAGGCCGCCGGCGCGCGCCGCTCGGCACCGCAAGCGAAGTGGTTGACGTGATGGTGGAAGCCGTGGTCTCGGATCTCAAGGCGAAGCGAGGCTCCAAAGTGCTCGTGTTCGTCAACGGCATGGGCGGCACTCCGCTGCTCGAGCTCTACCTTGTCTACAACGAGGTCGACCAGAAGCTCCGCAAGGCAGGACTCGAGCCAGTCCGGAACCTGGTCGGCAGCTACATAACGTCCCTCGAGATGGCCGGAGCCGCGCTGACCGTGCTCGAGCTCGACGAGGAGCTCATTCGCCTCTGGGACGCGCCGGTTCACACCGCTGCGTTGCGCTGGAGGATCTGACACTAATCTTGATCGTAGAAAGGGTCATGGACGCGGCCACGATCACCTCCTGGATGCGTGAGATCGAAGCGTCGGTGCGCGTCGAGCGGGACCACCTTGTCCAGCTCGACGCCGCCATCGGCGACGCCGACCACGGCATCAACATGACCAGGGGATTCGAGGCCGTCGTCCAGGCCCTCGCCGCCGACAACGGTTCAACACCGGGCCGGCTTCTTATCATCGCCGGCCGCACGCTCGTCTCGACTGTCGGCGGTGCAAGCGGCCCCCTTTGGGGCAGCGCGCTTCGCAGCGGCGGCCGCGTGCTTGGCGAGCAAACCACTTTTGACGGTCCGCAGCTCGTCGAGGTGCTGGCTGCGGCGCTGGCCTCGGTCAAGGATCTTGGCACAGCGGCACTCGGCGACAAGACGATGGTCGATGCGCTCGAGCCGGCCGTAGAAACTCTGCGCGCCAGAATCGCCGACGGCGAGCCGCTTGCGCGCGCCCTGGACGAAGCAGCCGCAGCGGCTGAGGCGGGGATGCGCGGGACGATCCCTCTCCAGGCCAGGAAGGGTCGTGCTTCCTATCTCGGCGAGCGATCGGTGGGACATCAAGATCCCGGAGCCACCTCGACCGCACTCATCGTGCGTGCTCTTCAGCGGGCGGTCACAGCCCCGTCCTGATGTGCCGGGCGCGCGCAGGGCGCATATGAGTAAAGAACGTACGGTGCGAGGGGTCAGCGCCGCGCCCGGAATCGCGTACGGCAAGGCGGTCGTCCTCGACCGCGTGGGTGCTAGCGAGGCCAGGATCGTCCCGGCCTCTGACCGTGCGGCCGAGCTCGCGCGGGCGCGCCATGCGCTGGAAGTGGTCGGGACGGAGCTGGAGGGAATTGCGTCGCGCCTTCGCGAATCAGGCCGGAGCGCGGAAGCAGAGATCGTAGAGACCGGTGTGTTGATGGCCGCCGACCCCGGGCTCGCCTCTCGTCTTGAAGCGCTGGTCGTGGAATCCGGCCTACCCGCAACGGACGCGCTGCGGCAGGCGGCGGAAGAAAGCGCGCAGGACCTGGCACAGCTCGGCGATCCGGTTCTCGCGTTGCGCGCGGACGACGTTCGCAGCCTTGGCCGCCGTGCGGCCGCCCGCGCGAATGGGCTCGAGCCCGGTGTCGCCAGCGGCGTGCTGGTCGCCAGCACGCTTGGTCCCGCTGACGTCGCGGAGCTCGCAATGAACGCGAAGGGAGTAGCGCTCGTGGGTGGCGGCGTCACGGCACACGCCGCAATCGTTGCCCGTTCGCTCGGTATTCCGATGGTCGTAGGGCTGGGCGCCGAAGTGCTCGACCTGCGCGATGGGGAGGAGGTGGTCCTGGACGGCGACGCCGGTCTCCTGTTTCGTCGGCCCGAAGCAGGACGCGTCGCAGCCGCGCAAGCCGATGCGGAGCGCCGGCGGATGGCGCGACAGGAAGCGATGGCCAGCCGCATGGAGCCTGCGGAGACGAAAGATCGCCACCGGATTCGCGTCCTCGCGAATGCATCGAGCGTCGCCGAGGTGGTGGAGGCGCTCGCGCAGGGCGCCGAGGGTGTGGGCCTGCTCCGCACTGAGCTGCTGTTCCTCGACGCAAATGCGTGGCCGACCCGTGCCGAGCAGGCAGCGTTCCTCGGCCCGATCCTCGCGCCGCTGAAGGGAAAGGTCGTGACCGTGCGCCTCCTCGACTTTGGCGGCGACAAGACGCCACCCTTCCTGCATGGCGCTGCCGGCCGTGGCATAGAGCTGCTGTTCGAATCGCCTGAAGCATTGAAGGCTCAGCTGGCCGCCATCCTGGACGCCGGCTCTGAAGTCAACCTCCGGATCCTGATCCCAATGGTGAGCAGCCCGCGGCACGTCACCGCCGTGCATGAGGTCCTAGCGACCGTCCTCGATGGCCGGCCGGCGCCGCAGGTCGGCGCGATGATCGAGACACCTGAGGCCGCGCATCGAGCTTCCGAGATTGCCAACGTGTCGGACTTCCTCAGCATCGGCACCAACGACCTGACCCAGCTGGTACTCGGCCTGGACCGCGAGCAGTCGAAGTCCGCGCCGGTGACCGATGTGAGAGTTCTGCGGCTCATCGACGCGACCGCGCGTGCGGCTCGCCAGGCTGGAATCGTGGTCGACGTTTGCGGGGAGGCTGCCTCGGATGCGGTGGCAATGCCGATCCTGGTCGGACTGGGAGTGGACGAGCTCAGCGTCGCGGCTGCGCGCGTCGGTGAGGTGCGTCGACGGATCCGAGGCCTTGACTTCGCAGCGAGTCGCGAAGCTTCCGAAAAGCGGCTACTCGACCAGCCCGCTGACGCAGCCGGCAAGCGCCTCTAGCGCTTCGGACGCGTCTTCGCCCTCCGCGCTCAAGCGTAGGACGGTGCCGCCAGTTGCTCCTAGCGCGAGCACCGCGAGGATGCTCTTGGCGTCGACAACCTTGCTCTCCGAGCCCACTGTCAGCCGGGAGCGAAACCGCAGCGCGGTCTTCACGAACGTGGCCGCGGGTCGGGCGTGGAGGGCGACGCCCTCGGGCAGCGCGACGGTAGTTTCAGAACTTACTGGCACCACGTGCTTCCTCAGCCGCCTTCGCAACATCCTCGAGCGACTGCCCCGCCGACGACATCACAGCGGCCGCTACCGCGCCCTCGACGAATGGAGCGTCCACCAGCCGAATGTGGCCGTTGGTCTTGCCCTGGAGCAGGTGGCGGACCGTCAGGATGGAGCTGCCGAGGTCGGCGAGGATGACGACGCCCTGGCCGGTGTCCGCGCGAGCAATCGCCTCACGGACGGCGTCTCCGCTCGTCCCGAGCGTCCCGCCCGGACCGCCTCCCGCAGGTTCAACCTTGACCTCGGCGCCGGCAACCTGAGTGGCCAGATCGGCCAGGCCCTGCGCTAGTTCGTGGCTGTGGGAGACAAGTACAATCCCAACCAATTTCGACTCTCCCCGGCGGGGCTAAATGCCCCCCGCGATGGCGTTCTCGACGACGGCCGTAGTCTACACTACCGACAGGAATTCAGCAATGCCGAATGATGAGAGTCCCCTCCCGGCCGTGCCAAAGGCAAGGCCGACCTCCCCACGAAGTGGGGAGGCAGGTCGCCGATCCTCCATTCAGTCCCTCGACCGCGCCACCGCGATCCTCAAAGCGCTCGCCAGCGGGCCTCGCCGGCTGGGCGTCAGCGAGCTTGCGGACCGGCTGGGGCTCGCCCGGCCGACAGTCCACGGGCTGCTCCAGACTCTGCAGTCGCACGGTTTCGTCGAGCAGGACCGGCACTCAGACAAGTACCAGCTAGGCCCGGGGCTGCTGCAGCTGGGCTACTCCTATCTCGACCTGAACGAGCTGCGGGCGCGCTCAATCCCATATGCCGATCGGCTGGCTGCTCGGGCGAATGCAGCGGTCAGGGTTGGGGTGATGCATGGGTCGAGCGTCGTGGTCGTCCACCACGTGTTCCGGCCGGATTCGTCGTTCGGCGTGCTCGAGGTCGGCCTGCAGCTTCCGCTCCACGCAAGCTCGCTGGGCAAGGCGATCCTGGCATTTTCGCCAGCCCAACTCACTGATGACCTGCTGTCGGAACCGTTGCCCCGCTTGACCAAGCAGACTCTCGACGAGACGGCCCTGCGCGGTGAGATGGCAACGATTCGGGATCAGGGCATCGCCATCGAGCGAGATGAGGCAGTCCTGGGCGAGTCGAGCGTCGCCGCTCCGATCTTCGACCATGGCGGAAGCGCTGTCGGCGCGATCGGGGTGGTCGATACGACAGAAGGCGTTTTTCCGAAGGGGCTGGCCAAGGGTCTGGCCGCGGCGGTCGGCGAAGCCGCGCGTGGCATCTCACGCGAGCTGGGCGCGCCGCGATGGCCGCACGCCGCGGAAGCTTAGAGGCGCGGCCGGAACCGACGTACACGGATAATCTCCTCTCGTGACCCAGTGGTTGGTCGGCCTTGTATCCACGTGGGGACTCATAGCCATCTTCGTCACCATGAGCGCCGAAAGCGCCGGATTGCCGATCTCGAGCGAGATCGTCGTGCCGCTTGGTGGGGCGCTTGCGTCCCAGGGCAAACTCAGCTTCATCCTGGTTGTCGCGGTGTCGAGCATCGCGAACCTCGTGGGCTCGCTGGTCGCCTTCTCCTTGACCCGCCGTTACGGCGAGCGGGTAGTGCTCAGCCGCGCGGGTCGATTGATGGGACTGAGCCGGGGCCATCTCCGGCTCGCGAATCGCTTCTTTGCGCGGTTTGGGTTGTGGGCGGTTTTTCTCGGCCGGCTCCTGCCGATCGTCCGCACGTACATTTCGTTTCCAGCCGCAATTTCAAAGATCGGATACGTCTGGTTCTCGGTTGTCACGCTGGCGGGCGCCATCCCCTGGAACTTCGCTCTCGCCTACGCCGGATACAAGCTGGGCCAGCACTATGAGGCGGTCGCCGCCACTATGACCCCCTTCGTCATCCCGATCGCCATCGGCGTGGTGATCCTGCTGGGCGTCGCCTGGTGGTTCGGCCGGAAGCTCGGCGAAGACGAAGAAGCCGTAATCGTGGAGGAGTCCGCCGAAACCAAACGCTAACCGGCGGCCCCTGCAAATCGAGCAGCCGAGAAGCGCGAGATGTCCCGGGCCGTCCGACCATCGTGGACTAGATCCGCGGCAATGTCTCCGATCACGGGCGCGAATTTGAATCCATGTCCCGAACACGCACTGATCACGACAATGCGCGAGTCATCGGGAAGGAGATCGATGACGAAATGTCGGTCAGGTGTATTGGTGTACATGCAGACCGCCGCCCTGGTGACGTTCCCGGTGACTCCGTGCAAGTAAGATCCTGCGAATTCTCGAAGCGGCTCGAGGTCGGCGTCGCTGACATCGCGGAGCACAACGTCGGGATGGGTCGGTTCTCCATCGTGATGACGTGCGATCTTCACCGAGGCGCCGTCGAGCGTCGGGAAGCCATACATGTCTCCGAGCTCTGTGTGGTGCAAGAAAACCGGGAAGGTGTCAGGTGTGAGGAAGTCGACATCTTTCTCGATCTGGAACCAGGCGAGCACCTGGCGTTCAACGGTCAGCGGCAGCGGACACAGGTCGCCCATCCATGGGCCGGCGGCGATGACTGCCGCGTCGAATGTTTCACTCCCTGCGTCGGTGACGATCTCGACGGCGTCCGGTCTGCCGTTGACTTCTTTGACCACGGCTCCGCGCCGGATCTCGCCGCCTAGCGCGACAAGGCGATCGATCATGGCGGCAAGTGCCGCCTCTGGCCTTATGAAGCCTGCTTGCACATCTAGAACAGCGACATCTTCGGAGCCGGCGACATGCGCTGGGTAGCGGTGGCGCAGCTCGGAGGCATCGAGCAAACGGGCGTCGAGTCCGTGCGCGGTGATGGTGGCAAGCGCGCCGGTGATCACCTCCGACGATGGAGGACCGATCATCAGCGCGCCCGTCATCGTCAGAAGCCGTTCGCCCGAGATTCGTTCTAGCTCGCGCCACAGCGGGAAGGTCTCCTGCAGCAATGGCACGTACCACGCACCCTCGAAGTAAGCGGTCCGCGTGATCCTCGACTCGCCATGGGAAGAGCCGAGCGCGTGGGGAGGGGAGTGGCGGTCGAAACAGACGACCCTTGCGCCTCGTGTCGCGAGTCTCCACCCGGTCGCCGCGCCCATTGCGCCGCAGCCGATGACGGCCACCCGCATCGAGGCGTCTATTCGGGCGAGATCCTGGCGATCGGCTGGCCTGGTTTCACGGCGTCGCCCACAGCGAGCAGCAGCTCCTCGACCTTTCCCGAGACAGGCGAAGGAATTTCGGCGTTGACCTTGTCGGTGTGGGCTTCCATCAGCGTCTCGCCCTCGGCCACGTGCTCGCCTTGCTGCTTGCTCCAGGCACCGACCGTGATCTCTTCGGCGCCCTGAAGCTCTGGCATGAGGACATCGCGCATTGTCGTGCTCACCTGCCTATTGTCCTATTGATCGGGTCAGGCCGGATTCCAGCTCCCCATCTGGCCTGCCGCTTCGCGGGAGGCCACCTTCCCCACAAGTGGGGAAGGGACTATTTCGTTACGCCAACGAAACGACATCCAGGAGATCTGCTTCCCAATAGTCAACTCGGCCCTCGGGCATGAACAGCACCCGCTGCGGCCGCAGCGCTTCCACGAACTCCGGGTCGTGGCTGACGATGATCATCGTGCCCGGCCATTCCGACAGAGCGCGAGCGACGCCGGTGCGTGACGGCGGATCGAGGTTGTTGGTCGGTTCGTCGAGGAGCAGCAGGTTGTGCCGCCCGGCGACCAGCTGCGCCAGGGCCAGCTTGGTCTTTTCGCCGCCGGACAGTGTGCCGGCGTCCTGCCGCGCGATATCGCCGGACAGGCTGAAGCTGCCCAGCAGCGATCGGAGCACGCGCTCATCCTCATCCGACTGCTCTCGCATATGCGCCAGCACGGGAACGCCGGCCCGAATCCCCTCGTGCTCCTGGGCGTAGTAGCCGAGCGAAACTCCGTGCCCTAGCTTGACGTTGCCCTCGTTGGGTTGGGTCTGGCTCGCGAGGATCCGCAGCAGGCTCGTCTTACCCGCGCCGTTCAGTCCCATGATCACGAGCCTCTGGCCGCGTTCGACCTCGAACGACACGTCGCGAAACACCACCGGACCGCCATAACTCTTGCTCAAGCCAGTCGCCGTCAAGACCACGCGGCCGCTGTGTGGCGGCTCGGGGAACCGGACCTTCATTGCCTTGCGCTCACGCTGCGGCGCGTCGACCTTATCCGCCTTCAAGCGATCGACTCGCTTAAAGATCGACTTGGCAGTCTTCGCTCGTTTTGCGGTCTGTCGGCGCATCACCTCTGCCAGCACGCTCAGCCGCTTGATCTCCGTTTCCTGCGTCTGAGCCAACGAGGTCAGTCGCTTCTCTTCGAGGACCCGCGCCTTCTGGTATTGCGAGTAGGTGCCGCGGTATTCACGCATTCGACCTGAGTCGAGGTGGAGCACGCGGGTGATGGATTTGTCCAGCAGGTTCAAGTCGTGGCTGACGACGATGACCGCGCCGCGGTAGTCGCGCAGGAAGTCCATCAGCCATGACTTGGCGTCGCTGTCGAGATGGTTGGTCGGCTCATCGAGCATCAGCAGGTCGGCGTCCGCGAACAACACCCGAGCCAGCTCGACCCGGCGGCGCTCGCCTCCCGACAGCACGCTGAGCGGGAGGTCGATTCGATCGGGCTTCAACCCAAGGCCGGTCCCCAACTGCCTGGCGTCGGATTCGGACGAGTAACCGCCGTCAAGGCGGTACTTCTCCTCAGCCTCGGAGAACTCTTCGAGAACCTCTGGCGAATGATCGTGTTCGAGCTTTCGGTGGAGGTCGGCCAGACGAGCGGCGGCGCCGTCGAGGCCACGCCCGGACAGTATGTGGGTGAGGGCGGTGTGGGAAGCCTCGCCCCGCGGACGCGGGTTCTGCGGTACATAGCCGAGCGTGCCCCGTCGCAAGACCAGGCCCGCGGCTGGATCGTCTTCCCCGGCCAGGACCTTCAGCAGGCTGGTCTTGCCGGCGCCGTTGCGGCCGACCAAACCGACCTTGTCCCCGGTAGCCACGTTGAAGCTCGCGTCCGAGAGCACCCGGCGCGCGGCGACGTCGATGGCGAGATTCCTGACCTGCAGCACGCTGGCAGATGTTACGTGCCGGGACATCCAGCGTTTGGTCAGACAGCTCGGATCTCAAATCAGGACAGGAGGCCGTCGAATGAAGAAAGCCGTCGTCATCATCGCCATCCTCGTGGCGGCAGCCGCATGCGGCGGCGCCGTAAGCAGTCCGTCGAGCGGAGGAAATGCTCTCTCCGCGAAACCCAACGGCACGTCGGTAGGTACACCAACCAAGATCAGCGGACAGCCCGGTGACAGCTCACTGAGCAACCCGACTGGCACGGGCAGCGCTGTGCCGGCGATCCAGGGTCCGCAGGTCATCCGTCAAGCCCAGCTGACGATCAGCGTCAAATCCGGAGAGTTCGACTCGAAGCTGGCGGCAATTCGTTCCCTCGTCCAGCTCGAGCAGGGATACATCGCCGGCACGGACGCTCAGGCTAGCCCGGCGAACCCCAACGAACAGATCCGCAGCGGCGTGATCTCGTTCATGGTTCCGGCTGCGAAGTTCGATGACGCGATCGACCAGCTCAGCCGGCTCGGCAAGGTCCAGAACGAACACATCAGCGGCAACGACGTCAGCGCTCAGTACGTCGACCTTCAGGCTCGCCTCGGCAATCTGGAGGCCCAGCGCAACGCGATGCTGGCCCTTCTTGGGCGCGCGTCGACGATCTCGGACATCATCGCCGTCCAAAACCAGCTCGGCCAGATCACCATGCAGATCGAGCAGCTCAAGGGTCAGATCTCATACATCGACCACAACACCGCCTTCAGCACCGTTTCGGTGTCCATCACCGAGGCCGGCGCCCCGGCGCAGACCAGGTCCGTCGACAGCTGGGGCTTCGCCTCGGCCCTGTCGGACGGAGCGCACAACTTCGTGACGACTATCAACTACGTCATCACCGGCCTTGGCGCGATCGGCCCGATCCTGGTCCTGCTCGGCTTTGGCTATCTCCTGTGGCGGCGGCGCGGCTCGCCGCTGCCCCGGCGCGCGTAGACAAACAGGCACAAAGGGGGGCCGGGGCCGTGCCTCGGCCTCCTTTGTCGTTCCAATCGCTAAGCGGGCTGGAACCCTCAGCCTCTCCCGTAACCTGCAGCGGTAATGCCGAGAGCGTGAGCACCGGTCGCCCACCAGACGAGCAATCGGTCGGATCAGACGAGGCGGGGGAAGTGCTCCAGCTCCCGATGGCGCCGCGGGCCACCGACATCGCGCTCAACGAGCTCGAGCTCGTGTATGCGTTCATCTACGCGCGGGTGGGCAACCGCGCCGACGCGGAGGACCTCACACAGCTCGTGGCGATGAAAGCGATTCCCCGGCTCCGTGAGGGTGCTCCGGCGAGCGCCATCCGCGGCTACCTCTTCGCCACCGCCCGATCGGTGCTCGGCGGCTTCTGGAGCACCCGCCTCGGCCTCTCCGAAGCCGAGCTTCACGAGGACCTGGCCCTGGCAGTCCCGCAGGAGCCACCCTCCGAGGAGCGCGCCGACACCGTCCAGCGAATCCTGGCTCAGCTGTCGGACAACTATCGCCGCGTGCTCGAGCTCCGTTTCTTGCACGGGTATTCATTGAAGGAAGTGGCAGCTGAGATGAACTCGACCGTCGGAGCCGTCAAAGTGATGCAGCTTCGCGCTCTCCGAGCCGCAGCCAAGGTGAAAGAAACGTGAACAAGCCCGAGAACCGCGTCGACAAGATCGTTGCCGACCTCCTGCGGGGCCGCCGCCTTCGGCTGCGTGGCGGGGACGCCGAAGAAAAGGCTGCGATCACCGCTGCCGCACGTCTGGCCGCTGCCCGGCAGGGTCCCCCGCGCATGAACCCGGCCTTCCGCAAGCGCCTCGAGAGCGCTCTCGAATCGGCCCCCAATGGGCCTTGGCTGACGCGGCGGGCGGCGCTCGTAGCGGGTCTGGGCCTGGCGGCCGGCGCGGTCACAGGCGGGCTGGTCGGCAGAGCGCTGGAGCCGGCCCACCCAGCCACGCTCGGTCCAGCCGCGCGTGTTGGGGGCGCGGTGGTCAATCCGAGAAATGGACGTTGGATCGACGTCGCGGCCATATCCGACCTGGTCGAGGGGCAGGGCAAACGGGTCGCAGCCGGCGGCGTGGGTGCCTATCTGTTCCGCCGCGGCGACAGTGTCAGAGCCGTTTCCTCGATCTGCTCTGACCTCCCGTGCGAGCTGTCGTGGAGTGGTAGCGGTGGCGTGCTGAACTGCTCGTGCCATCCAGCGTCATTCACGCCGGAGGGCAAATCGACCAACGAGAAATATCCGCTGCCGGCGCTGAACCCGGTCCAGGTGAGAGTCACTGCAGCGGGTAGGGTCGAGGTGCTCGGGACCGCTTGAGATGAGAGTCAGCACGCACAGGTCCAGGCAGCTCGCGCTCGATCGGTGCCTCCAGCTCTTGGAAGAGGCTCAGATGAGGGGACAGGCGCGAATCGACGGACCGCTCGGAACATCACTGCGCCGCCATCTCGAAAGTGCCGGCGTGATCGCCGAACACCGCCTCGAGGGCCGGCGGGTCGATCGCGTCCTCGATGACATCTTCACGTTGCAGGCCCAACTGCTCGGTCAATCGCCTGAGGACAGCCGGCACGGCCCCGACTCCTGACGGTCCGAGCATCGACGGCGGTTATCATTGGCTGCCGTTGTGACAACTTCCTTCAGCGAGTCCCCGTCGTTCTTGCTCACCTCTGAATCCGTCACAGAAGGTCACCCTGACAAGGTCTGCGATCAAGTTTCCGACGCAGTGCTGGACGGCATGCTCGCCCAGGACCCCCACGCTCGCGTCGCGTGCGAGACGGCGATCACAAAGGGCCTCTGCGTGGTGATCGGCGAAGTGACGACCCATGCCGAGCTTGACATCCAGCGCACCATCCGGGAGACGATCCGTGGCATCGGCTATGACAACGACGAGGTCGGCTTTGACGCCGACCATGCTCTGATCCAGGTTTATCTGAAAGAGCAATCACCGGACATCGCAGCCGGCGTGAACCACTCGCTCGAGGAACGCGAAGGCACCCTCGACGACGACCCGTTCGAGCTTCAGGGCGCCGGCGACCAGGGCATGATGATCGGCTTCGCTTGCCGCGAGACCCCGGAGCTCATGCCGCTGACCATTGCGCTGGCGCACCGCCTCGCTAAGCGGCTGGCTCAGACCCGCAAGGACGGCTCGCTCCCGTTCCTGCGGCCGGACGGCAAGACCCAGGTGACTGTCGAGTACGAGCGGGGACGTCCGAAGCGAATCGACACCATCGTCGTCTCCACCCACCACTCGGCGTCGGTGACGCAGAAAGAGCTCGCGGAAGGCGTGCGTGCACTGGTCATCGACCCGATCCTCAAAGGTATGGTCATCGACAACAAGACCAAGATCCTGGTCAACCCCAGCGGCCACTTCTTGCTCGGCGGCCCTGCTGCCGACGCCGGTCTCACGGGCCGCAAGATCATCGTCGACACGTACGGTGGAATCGCGCGGCATGGTGGCGGCGCGTTCAGCGGCAAGGATCCAAGCAAGGTGGACCGGTCCGCCGCTTATGCCGCACGGCACGTGGCCAAGAACCTGGTCGCGGCCGGACTGGCCGAGCGGTGTGAGGTACAGGTCTCGTACGCCATCGGCCGGGCACATCCCACCTCGATTGCGGTCGAGGCGTTCGGCACCAGCACGGTCCCGGAGGACGAGCTGAACGAGCTGACCCGGCGCCATTTCGACCTGCGCCCGGGGGCGATCATCGCCAACATGAACCTGCTGCGGCCGATTTACCGGCCGACCGCGGCGTACGGACACTTCGGTCGCGACGACCTGGGCGTGCCCTGGGAGCTGACCGATCGTGTCGAGGCATTGCGCGCCGATGCCTCCGTGGCGACCAGAACGGCGAGTTAGCACGAACTCGACCTGGCAGTGACCGAGCCCGTTACCCGTCTGCGTGTTCGGGACACGATGACGGAGCGGAAGGTCCGCATCGCACCCCGGACTAAAGACGAAGGTCGAAAACCACTCACGCTCTATGTCTGTGGCGTAACGCCATACGACTCCGGACACATGGGGCATGCGTTCACGTTCTCGATGTTCGATGTGCTCGTCAGGTTCGTCGAGTCAGGCGGCCTACGGGTGAGATATGTGCAGAACGTCACGGATATCGACGACCCGCTCTTTGAGCGGGCGCGTCGCGACAAAATCGACTGGAGAGTGCTGGCGGATCGCGAACTGGGGGTTCACATCCGCGACATGACCGCGCTGGGGTGGCGGCCGCCCGACGTGATGCCGCGCGTGTCGGAGGAGATCGACCGCATCAAGGCGGCCGCCACCCGGCTGCATTCCGCCGGATTTGCGTACCGCACCGACGCCCTTTACTTCGATGTGAGCCGGTACCGCGGCTACGGCCGTCTTTCGCACCTTACACGCCGGGCCATGCTGCGCAAGCTCCGCGCCGAAGGGCTGCTCGGAAAGGTCGGGCCCGACGCCAAGCACGATCCCCTCGACTTTCCTCTGTGGCGCGCATCAGCGCCAGACGAACCGGCATGGCCGTCGAAGTTCGGGCCGGGACGACCGGGATGGCACATCGAATGTTCGGCGATGGCGATGCGGTATCTCGGCCAGCAGATTGACATTCACGGAGGCGGGCGCGACCTCGCGTTCAGCCACCACGAGTCGGAGCGCGCGCAGTCGGAATCGCTGACCGGGAAAGCTCCGTTTGCGCGGGCGTGGATGCATACGGGGATGGTCCGCTACGAGGGCCGGAAGATGAGCAAGTCGCTCGGCAACCTGGTCAAGGTCAGCCAGGCGCTGCAACGGGCGCCCGCTGCAGCCATCCGCCTGTACCTCGTCTCGCATGCCTACCGGCGGGACTGGGATTTCAACTGGCCTGGGCTGGCGAAGGCGGCGCGCCTGGTGGAGCGCGCTCGGGCGGTGCTCAAAGATCGGGGCGGTGCGGCGTCGCCCGCGCTGCTCAAAGAGTTCAACGCCGCGCTGGCCGACGACCTCGACACGCCGCGCGCGGTGCGGGCGTTGCGTGCGGCGATCCGTCAGAGAGACGCCGCAGCAACGCAGTGGATGCTGAGCATCCTGGTCGGGAGTGCGTCCCTTACTTAACTAGGCGACTTCGAGGGGTGCTCCGCAGTTTGGACACTCCATGCCGGCGTCGACCTGGACGAGCGTTTCGCACATCGGGCACAGGATGTCCGTCGTGGTTGGGGCTGCGTCCTCCTCGGCTTCGGCGGCCATCTCCGCAGGCACCTGCCCGAGGTCGAAGGCAGGCGCTCCGCAGTTGAGGCAGACGTATCCGGGTTGAGCTATCTGGTGGTCGACATAGGTTCCGTTCGCCTCGAGCTCGACTTCGGCGAAGAGGGCGCGAAAAAGCTTGCCGCCGCAGCGGCGGGAACACGCAAGAAGCATCGCTTCAAGGGTACGGGGTGGAGAGTCGGCCCACGAAAAAGGGGACGGGGAAAAGGGTCTGGGAAAAGGGAGTCGGGGCGGGCTTGGGTGGTGCGGGTGATGCGTCTGGAGAAAAGGGGGGAAAGGACAGGGAAGAGGGAGTGGCGGCAGGCTTCGGTGGTGGAGGTGACGCGTCTGCAGAGATTGTTTTGTTGGGACGGAAATTGAGCGTGTAAAGTATTGACCCCCAAACATATGTTTGGTACACTGTTCCTCATGTTGGGGGAGGGGGGAACACCCCTCGAGAAACTGATCGGAGCGATTCACGCGTATCAGGCTCGCGAGCTCGATCCGCTCGATGACGATCTCAAGCTCTTGCGTTCCGGGATGGATGGCCTGGAGAGCGAGTTCTCGGCGATGGCGCGACGAGCGCAGCAGAGTGGCGAGCACTTACTGAGCGGAAGTGCGACCGCAGCGACCTGGATCAGCCGGACTT